>ENA-UOJH01002000-UOJH01002000.1-human-gut-metagenome-genome-assembly--contig:-C148-NODE-2000-length-13643-cov-7.957978_pt1 | contig 13643 bp, 6 predicted proteins | sample MGYA00242345_ERZ723892 | MGnify/ENA metagenome assembly ERZ723892 | reverse complement strand
AATCTCAAAAAGATTCTCGCACTGGTACTGGCGTTCGCTTGCGCGTTCACTATGTTTGCCGGTGCGGCGTTCACGGATCAGGCCGACATCAAGGTCGAGAATGAAGTCGTGGACACTCTCATTGAGCTGGGCGTAATCAACGGTTACACCGACGGTTCGTTCAAGCCCAATGACACCGTAACTCGTGCGGAGATGGCGAAGATGATCTACGTGCTGCGCACTGGTAACTCTGACGCTTCTGCGTACAACAATGACAAGACCAGCTTTACTGATATCAACGGCCACTGGGCCGCTGGCTTCATCAAGTACTGCCAGTCTGTCGGCATCATCGCTGGCCAGTCTGCAACCAAGTTTGCACCGGACCAGACCGTAACCGCTCAGGAAGCTGCTAAGATGCTGCTCGTAACCCTCGGCTACGACGCTAACAAGGCAGGCCTGGTAGGCATCAACTGGGCATCCAAGACCAACGCTCTGGCTGACGAGAACGGCCTGCTTGACGACGTAAACACTTCCTTCACCGGTCCGTGCCCGCGTCAGTACGCTGCTCAGCTGATCTACAACGCAATCGATACCCCGACCGTTGTATGGCGTGACGATGCTTACACCAACGTAACTCTGCTTGGCGACGATAACAAGACCGTTGGCGAGAAGTTCATGAACCTGAAGAAGACCACCGCTGTTCTGGAGGACGTTTCCAAGACCTCCGGCAAGGAGACCTTCGAGCTGACTCTCGACAAGTCCACTGTTGACGAGAACAAGACCACTGACGACAAGGGCAAGGCTCTGTACAACTTCACCGACGTGAAGAAGGACTACTCTGACCTGAAGTATCAGATGGTTACCGTTCTGTACAAGAACAACGACAAGTCCAAGGTTTACGGCGTTTACGCTACCAAGGACAACACCCAGCAGACCGGCATCCTGAAGAACCTCAAGATGGACGGCGCTAAGGCTAAGCTGGACGGCACCAAGTACGATCTGGCTAAGACCACTTCTGTTTACGTAAACGGCACCAAGCTGTACGCAAACAACAAGGACGTTACCATCAAGGAGTTCATCGACGCTTACGGCGATGGCGCTTCCGCTAAGTATCAGGATCCGAAGTACTTCCAGCCGACCGAGGTTAAGCTGCTCGCTACCGACGGCTCCACCAACTACTCCATCCTGAACGTTAAGACCTTTGCAGTAGCTAAGGTTACCGCTGTAGGCTCTGACTACATCAACGTTTCCTACAAGGCTGGCGATAACACTATCGCTACCAAGACCAAGCTCGAGTCTGATGACTGGGATTGGTACGACGGCGTCAAGAAGGACGACTACGTTGTTCTGACTGCTGCTGGCAACTACGGCACCAACCACGGCCTCGTTGAGAAGGCTACCGTTGTTACCGGCAAGGTAACTGGCACCCGTTCTGACGATGGCGTTTCCATCGGCGACGAGTGGTACAAGATGGCTGGTAAGAAGGTCGTTAACGGCGACAAGGTTCCGTATGTAAATCGCCCGAACACCGGCTCCAACGTTGAGATGGTAGTTGTAAACGGCTACGTTTACTACACCGACACCACCGCTGGCTCCATCGACGACATCGCACTTCTGGTTGAGGCTGCTCCTAAGGGCGGCGTAAACTCCAAGTGGGAAGCTCGCATGATCTTCTCTGACGGCACCGACAAGGTTGTTGAGATCGAGAAGAAGTGGGACGACAAGGACGACGGCAAGGCTATCGCTGAGTTCCACGAAGGTATCGCTACTAACCCGAACGCACAGGCTACTCCGGGTACTGGCAGCTCCACTACCAAGGCACAGCCGATGCTCGTTTCCTACGAGGTATCCAAGGACGTTTACACCCTGACCCGTCTGGGCTTCAAGAACACCGACACCACCGATACCGCTATCGAGACCAATGGCTACGATGAGTACGTAACTGTTGGCTCTGCTAAGACCGATGGCTCCATCAAGGGCGGCACCTTCGCTCCGTCTGCTGTTTCCCGCCTGTACTACGAATCCACCGGCGTTGTATTCGTTAAGTCCAAGGCTGACAAGGCTAACAATGCAAGCACCGGCGAGAACGCTGATTACAAGGTAGTAACCGGCAAGACCGCTTCTGGCTACGATCGCAACATCCTGTCTGCAACCGCAGTTGCTAACAAGTCTGGCAACGGTTACTATGCACAGGCTGCATTCATCGACCTCGGCACCGACTCCACCGGCGGCTCTTCCGACAACTACGCAGTTGTTCTGAAGAACGTTGAGAAGAAGACCGGCACCGCTAACGGCACTGTTTACATCATCACCGCTTGGAATGGCACTGAGCAGATCACCGTTACCACCGATGATTCCGCTGCTAACAGCATGAAGAAGGGCGACATCTTCACCTACTCTGCAACCGGCGACACCCTGGCTGACATCGAGTTCAAGTCTGGCAAGCAGGTTAACGCTTATGTATCTGCTTACGACGACGCTTCTGGCGACATCACCCTGAAGACCTACAAGGTCGGCAATGATACTGGCTGGAACGACGTAGGCAACCACCTGGGCGCAACCGCAGCTGGTACTACTACCGACGCTTCTGCTGATGCATTCAACAAGATCGATAGCAAGAACACCGTAATCCTGTTCGTTGACTCCGACGCAGGCAAGGGCGAGACCGGCTACACCATGGCTGACATCGACCTGTCTCACGTATTCGACGCTGACTTCTGGACCAACGGCCAGCTGCCGACCAACATCAAGATTGCTAACAAGGTTGCAACCGATGCAAACAACAGCAACATCAAGATGTCTGAGGATGCAGTACCGAACGTTCGCGTATTCGTTGACAGCGCTTCTGACGACCAGATCACTGTTATCGTAGTTGACGTTCAGAACGACATCACTGCTTGGTAATCTTAACGGTTCTCCGTTAAGCCTGCCATAAGGCAAAGCAAGACCCCCGAGGGAAACCTCGGGGGTTTTCTTATGCCCTCTACCGACCCAAAGCAAAACCCCCGGCTTACTTGCCGAGGGTTTCGTTATTGCTGAACTTGAATACCGTCATAAACAGGATTTTGATGTCAAACAGCAGCGTCCAGTTCTCGATATAGTAAATATCGTGCTCGATGCGTCCCTGTATGGACGTGTCGCCGCGGAAGCCGTTGACCTGCGCCCAGCCGGTGATGCCCGGGCGGACCTGATGCTTGACCATGTACAGGGGGATGCTCTCCTTGAACCGGTTGACGAAAAAGGGGAGCTCGGGGCGCGGCCCGACGAGACTCATGTCGCCCTTGAGGACGTTGAAGAACTGCGGCAGCTCATCGATGGAGAATTTGCGGATGAACGAGCCGAATTTCGTCTTGCGCGGGTCGGAGTTGGTGCTCCAGCCGGTCGTCTGCCGGTCGTTTACGCGCATGGAGCGGAATTTGTACATGTAAAACGGCTTTTTGTTCAGTCCGACGCGCTCCTGCTTGAACAGGATGGGGCCGGGCGAGGACAGCTTGACGCCGACCGCCGCGAACAGCATGAGCGGCGAGGTGCAGATGATCAGTATCAGCGACCCGATGATGTCCATGGCGCGCTTGAGGAAGGCGTTGCCGATGTTGTCGAGCGGAATGTGGCGCAGATTGACGAGCGAAACGCCGCCGATCTCGTCGATCGCCGGGCGCGAGGGCATGAATTTGTTGTAGAACGGGATGAGGGATACCTTGACGCCGTTTTTCTCGCTGCTCGCGATGATGCCCTGTAAGTAGGTGTATTCGTTCGCCTCGAGCGCGATGACGACTTCGTCGGGGTTCTGCCGGTCGAGAACGTTCGCGATCGCGTCGTAGGTGCCGAGGTAGGATATGCCCGGCAGGCAGTCGCGCGGCGCGAGATAGTGGTCGATGCAGAAGCCGAGCGTGCGGTCGGCCTGTACCGCGCGGCAGTACGCCTGCGCCTGCTCGCCGCAGCCGACGAGAAGAACGTGCTTGAGGTTGTAGCCGTGCTCGCGGAACCGGCGCAGCACGCGCCGCAGTATCCACCGCTTGACCGCGACGGAAACGGTCGCGAGGAGGAAAAAGATGAACAGCGTCCACCGGGACAGGTGAAACTGCTTGCAGACGAACAGAAACGCCAGCAGCACGCCGAACAGGATGACGTTGCTGCGCAGCAGCAGACTGAACTCGCGCAGGAAATTCTTCGAGCGGAACGAGTCGTAAAGCCCCATCAGTCCGTACATCAGCCAGAACAGCGGCGCCATGCACAATATAGTCGTCATGTAGTACGACAGCCCGACGTGCCCGGGGATCCCGTGGAACAGATCGAAGCGGATAAAATAGGCAAACGCCATGCAGGGGAAAAGTATAAGCGCGTCCGTCAGACCGTTGATCTGGTTGAGCGCGCGCTGATTTTCCTTAATCAAACTTGCAGCCTCCTGAAATACTTAAATTTATAATTTATTCTACCATAAATGGCAGGAAAATTCCATCATCTCCTTGACAAGAACTATGCTCTGGGGTAAAATTTTTAGAGTAATATGGAAAAGTTTCGCAGACCGCGGCTGGCGGACAGACTGCGGAAAACGACGTTGTTTTTTGGCCGCAGGTGCAGTTGCCTGCGCTTTTTTATTGATGGTGGTGAGATAGAATTTGAAAAACAGCAGAAAGGTGCTGTATGTTGCCTCGACATTCGGACATCTGGCATCTTTTCACAAGCCATATCTGGCGTGGCTGGCGCAGCAGGGCGCAGCGGTGCACGCGGCGGCAGGCGGCAGTACGGCCGAGCTGCCGGGCGTTTCGCGGTATATCCCGGTCTCGTTCGAGAAAAGCATGTTCTCGCCGCGCAATTTCGCCGCAGTGATACAGCTGCGCCGCGTTCTGCGCGAGGAGAAGTACGACATGATCAGCGTGCATACTTCGCTCGCGGCGTTTTTCACCCGGCTTGCGGTGATGACCTGCGGAAAGCAGAGGCCAATCGTGATGAATACCGCGCACGGCTACCTGTTCGACCGCGATACGCCGCCGCTGAAGCGCGAAATTCTGCTTGCGGCGGAGCGCATGACCGCGCCAGTGACCGACTGGCTGCTGACCATGAACCGTCAGGATGAGCGTATCGCGCGGCAGTATCGCCTGGGACGGCATATCGTGCCGACGGACGGCATGGGCATCGATCTTGCGCGGTTCAGCCGCCCGTCCGCGCCCGAGCGCACCTGGCTGCGCCGTCAGCTTTCGCTGAGGGACGATCAGCTCGTGCTCGTCTACGCGGCGGAGTTTTCCGGCCGCAAGCATCAGTCCATGCTCATCGAGGCGATGGCGGAGCTGCCCGAGCGCGTTGTGCTGCTGCTGCCCGGACGGGGCGCGGCGCTCGACAAATGCAAGGCGCTGGCAGACCGGCTTGGAGTGCGCGAGCGCGTGCGGTTTCCCGGCTTCGTGTCGAATATCGAGGACTACTACCGCGCGTCCGATGTCTGTGTCTCGTCGAGCCGAAGCGAGGGCCTGCCGTTCAATGTCATGGAGGCGATGGCGTGCGGCCTTCCGGCGGTGCTGACGAACGTCAAGGGGCATGAGGATCTGGTTCGCCCCGGCGAGAACGGCGAGCTGTATCCCTATGACGACCGGCAGGCGTTCTGCCGCGCGGTTCGGGTCGCAAGTGAGCCGGCGGTACGCCGCATGATGAGCGAAAAAGCGGAAAAAAGCGTGCAGAAATACGGTCTGGATACCGTATTTCCCGCGCTGACCACATTATATTATGATGCGCTGACCGGAAAAACGGGACGCGCGGCATCTGAGGAGGAAAACTGATGAAACAAAAACCGGCTCAGTCCAAAAACGGACAGGCGAAGGGAGGCGTTCAGGCAAAGCCCGCCGCGCCGAGCAGCGCCCGTTGGGGACTGTACACCATGGCGGCGATCGCGCTGTGGATCATCACCTGCTTCGACAATAACGGCAGCTATTTCACGCAGAAGGTGGTCGGCGTGCTCTGTACGGTCGGTACGCTGTTCATGATGCTGTTTGCAGGCAAGGACAAGGTAAAGCGTCTGCTGACGCCGCCGGCGTTTGCGCTGTTTGCGTACATGCTGCTGTCGGGCGTATCCACGCTGTATGCGCGCTCGCGCAAGTTCGCGATCGCAGAATTTGCGGTCTTTCTTGCGGCTTTTGCGGTCTATCTGTGTATCGTTCTGTTTTCGAATGACGGCAGGACCGCCTTCCGCCGAGCAGCGGCCACGATCGCTGCCGCGGCGGCTCCGGTCGGTCTGCTGTCCATCGACGCAGCCTCCTGCAATCTGCTGATGCGCCCGGTGCGCGTCATCATGGAGGCAATCGGCGCAGGCTACGGCAACACCGGCGGCTACTTTTACTCCCGTCTGAACACCATTTTCGGCAACCCGAATACCTACGCCGGCCTGATGTCGATCGCGTGCCTGTTGTCTATCTGGCTCGTCATCACGGCGGCGAGCCGCAGCCAGAAGATCCTGTGCACCATCCTGCTGATGGTCAACGCAGTCTCCTATCTGCTCGCGTTCTCGATGGGTTCGCTCGGCGTGTTTGTCGTGGCGTGCCTTGCGATGCTGGTACTGAGTCCGGCAGAAAAGCGCATGGATCTGTTCCTGCTGCTCGTTCAGACGGCAGTCGTTGCGCTGATCGTCGGCGCAGTTTCGGTCAAGGGCTTCGGTGATGATGTGACCGGCTCGTTCCTGCCGATGATCATGCTGATCGCCGGCTGCGCCGCGGCGTGCGTGCTGGAGATTTTTGTGCGCGAGAAGCTTGTCGCGCGCCTTGCCGACAAGGGAAAACTGCTCATCGGTCTGGTCGCGGCGGTTGCTGTGATCGCTGTTGTCTACTTGGTTGCGGCGCTGAATGTCACCGGCTCGTACACCTTTGGCACGGAGGGTGAGTTCCGCCGTGCGATTTCCCTGCCGGCAGGCGACTATTCGCTCTCCATGCAGGCGGACGGCTCGACCTCGGTGCGTGTCACCTATAAAAACACCAACAATCTGGTTCAGAACAACGAAACCGACCTTGCCAGCGGCTCGGCAGATGCTCCGGTGACCTTCACCGTGCCGGAGGACAGCAAGCTCGTGTTCTTCTACTTCGGCGGCGAACAGGGCGCAACGCTGAACGAGGCGGCTTACACCGGCGCGAAGGACGGCAGCGTAAAGCTTGGCTACAAGCTGCTGCCCGCTTTCATCGCAGACCGTATTCAGGACCTCACCGCAAACGGCAACGTCGTACAGCGCGGCGTTTACCGTCAGGACGCTATCAAGCTCTGGAAGACCTCGCCGGTCATCGGCCGCGGTCTCGGCGGCTTTGAAAACGGTGTCGTTTCGGTGCAGGATTACTATTACGAGACTAAATACGCCCATAACCACTATGTTGAGTCGCTGTGCGACCTCGGTATTCTCGGTCTGGCGGCCTTCCTTGCGATGCTCGGCACCTCGATCTGGGTGCTCGTCAAGAGCCGCAAGGAGAAGCCGCTTATCGTCATGCTGCTCGGCGCGTGCGTGCTTCAGATGTTCGGTCAGGCTGTCAGCGACGTTACATGGTCGGTCGGCTGCTGCGTACCGACGTTCTTCGCGGTGCTCGCACTTGTGACGCTGCACTGCGGCGACAGCCTGCGGCTGAATGTGCCGAACAAGAGCAAGGGCGGCGCGGTCCGCTGGCCGATCACGGCGGTTTCCGCTGTCTTTATCGTGCTCATCGGCCTCAATCTGATCGCGCAGAGCAAGTTCTCGAGCGACGAGCTGACGCTCGATGATCTCAAGCAGTGCGCGTCCATCGACCTGTTCGAGACTAACGACTACAAGCTGTCGTATCTGATCTCGGGCGGCAATGAGGAGGGCGTAGCCGACCGCTATGCGGCCGATCTGTCCCGCGTGGACTCCAATGCCATCGCCATTCCGCTTGCGCAGTATTACGCCGGTGTGGGCGACTACACCAAGGCGCTCGATGCGCTCGACCGCGGCGCGAAATACACGCGTGCAAACGCTGAGGTATGGCAGAAGATGTTCAGCCTGTACGAGCAGATGATCGATCCGGTCGGCGGCAGCATCGGCGCGGCGCAGTGGCTCCAGGATGATACCTATCTGAACCGCATGGTCAAGGGCTACGAGACGCTGTGCCAGGTCAACGCGGATCAGCTTGATGATGTGCTGTTGACGGCGGAGAACAATGCGTTCCTTAACAAGCTGCTTGCGGCAGACGCGCTCGACCCGTATGATTTCGTTGACGCGCTCACCATTTTCTCCTCGCTCGGTCTGGATACGGCTTATCTGCCGGATGCGGACGGAAACGGCGTGCCGGACTGCGCGGAGGTGCAGGAAGGCAGCGTAACGTGGAACGGCGGTGCATTCACTGCGGACTCGGACAGCACAGTCGTGTTCTCGACCGTGCTCAAGAACGAAGGCAGCTATGAGCTCGCTGTCGAGAGCAGCGACCTTGGCGGCGTTGCGGAGGCAGATGTAGACGGCGCGGCAGTAACGCTGGATGCTTCCGGCAAGGCTGTCATCGAGGCGGACCGCCTCGGCGACAGTGATGAGCCGGTAACGATCGCGCTGCATGTCAGGGCCGGCACGACGGTTTCCCATGTAACGTGGAACAAACAGTAAAAAAGAAAGGTCATCCTTGAAAAAGGATGACCTTTTTACGCTTCAGCGCGCACAGAAATGAAGTTTTTTCGACAGCTTTAAAATCCCATCGGATGGCTGCGGTGCCAGTTCCATGCGGTTTGCAGGATGGTGCTGAGTGCGCTGTAGCGCGGCCGCCAGCCGAGTGTGCTCTGCGCCTTCTCCGAGGACGCAACGAGCCGAGCCGGGTCGCCGCTGCGGCGCGCCTTCTCCACGGCAGGGATTGCATGACCGGTAACGCGGCGCGCCTCCTCGATCACCTCGCGTACGGAAAAACCCTGTCCGCTGCCGAGGTTGAAGGCGGTGCTTTCGCCGCCGCGCAGCAGGTATTCGAGCGCAAGAATATGCGCCTGCGCCAGATCGCACACATGGACGTAGTCGCGGATACAGGTGCCGTCGGGCGTTGGGTAGTCCGAGCCGAACACCGAGATCTCGCTGCGCTGTCCGTTTGCGACCTGCAGGACCAGCGGAATGAGGTGGGTTTCGGGGAAATGCGCTTCGCCGAGCGAACCGTCCGGATGCGCGCCGCAGGCATTGAAATACCGCAGCGCGGCGTACCGCAGGCCGGTCGCGGCCGCCGTCCAGCACATCATGCGCTCCATGACGCGCTTGGTCTCGCCGTAGCAGTTAGTCGGATCGAGAGCGGCAGTTTCCTCAATGGGAATCTGTTCGGGTTCGCCGTAGACCGCTGCGGAGGAGGAAAAAACGATCGTTCCGACGTCATGTGCAGTCATCTGCTCGAGCAGTACGCGCGTGCCGCTGACGTTGTTGTCATAGTAGCGCAGCGGCAGTTTGCCGCTCTCGCCGACCTGCGAGAACGCTGCAAAATGAATTACGCCGTCGATGTTCTCCTGTTCGAACAGGCGGGCGAGAAAGGCTGCATCGCGAATGTCGCCCTCATAAAATCGGCAGGCCGCCGGTACGGCTGCGCGGAAGCCGGTGCTGAGGTTGTCGGCCACGACCACATGATAGCCGGCCTCGAGCATTGCCCGCACTGTGTGCGAGCCGACATAGCCTGCGCCGCCGGTCACTAATATCGTCATAAGTACACATCCTTGATTCTACTCATATAATTTTATAGTAGTGGCAGACCGACGGTTTGTCAATAGAAATGGTAAAAAGTGCAGGGACAGGAATTACTTCCTGCCCCTGCTGTGCCCGGTAAAACGATACTTGCAGAATGAAAGATATGATTCGCGGTTTACCGAATGCCTGTTGTTAAATTTACTTTTCGAGCAGCGTCCAGTCGCGTGCGTCGCGGATCTTGGTCCACTTTTCGTACTTGTCGGCGTCGCTCTTGTCCGAGTAATCGTGGCTATTGGTAGCCTCCTGCACGGCGAGGTAGTACCAGACGGACGCATCCGCATTATCCGGCCACTTGATCATGTCATCGAGCAGATCCTCGCTCTTTTCGGGCAGACGGTTGAGTACGCGGTTGACGAGCGTCATCGCCTCGGCGCGGGTGATATACTGATCGGGGCGGAAGGTGCTGTCGGGATAGCCGTTGATCCAGCCCTTGTTTGCGGCAACGCCGATCTCGTCCTTCGCCCAGTGAGAAGCGATATCCGAGAAATTCGAGGTGGTGTTCGTATTCTTGTCGTCGAAACGAGCTGCAATGGCTGCGAATTCCGCACGGGTGATCGGTGCATCCGGGTCGAAGGTGCCGTCGGGGTTGCCCTTTACGATGCCCATCGACGAGAGCGTGGAGATCGCGTGGTTGAACCACTGACCGCGCGAAACGTCGGACAGGCTGTTGGACTGGGTGGAGTTTGCGGTGCGGACATCCTCGGTCAGCAGACGGAAGAAGATGGTCGCGACCTCAGCGCGGGTGATGTTGCCGCTTGGCTTTACGTTGCCGTCCGGGTAGCCGACGATATACGCAAAGTGATCGTCGCCGTTCAGACCGGTCGGTACGTCATCCGGGATGTCGACAGTCGGCTTGCGGCCGCCGCCACCGCCGGAGCCGCCGCCGCTGGAGCGGTAGGACCATACGCCGACGAGCTTGATGACGTCCTGCTGAATGTCCTTGATCTCGGTTACAACATCGCCAACGCCGTTGATACGCCAGCCGCTGAACGTGTAGCGGCTCTGCGAGGTGGTCTGCGCGGGCGCGACCGTGTAGCTGCCGCCCATCTTGACCTTGGCAGAAGCCGGGGGATCGCCTGCGTCGGACGGGATATCGCCCGTTACTTCATAGGTGACATTGCAGAATTTGCCGTGCGCAGCCTTGAGCGCGAGCGCATCGGAAACGGCCGCTTCACCGACCGTGTATTCCTTAGCATAGTAGCTGTCGTCCGTCGCGTCACCGTTCCAACGCTTGTAAGTATCGTCCTCCCGCTTTTCCTTGCCGTCGTGATACCAGCCGACGATCGGATCGTTGCAGTCGTCCAGTACCCAGTTTTCGCCGACAGGTGCAAAAGTGAGCGAAGGTTTGTAGGTAACACCCTTTTTGGTAAATGTACTATTATAGATATCATCACCAGCAATTTTAGCATGGTTGTTATACAACTGGGCATCAGCAGAAATAATAATTTCACCATAATTCTGGATACCGCCACCATATTCCGTTTTACTGCCGTTGTTTGTGATGACAGTATTAGCACCCACATAAACCTTACCGCCGTTTTTAATTGCAGAAACCGCGTTATCCTTCAATTCGACAGTTGCATTATCTGCGAATTCTACATTCGTTTGATAAGGATTATATTTAGCAATGCAAAGAGCACCCGCATAGGACGCAGTGATAATATCCTCCTCTGCCGGATTACCGGTTCCCGTAATGGTCAGCTTCGTACCATCCTGTACGTCGATTTTACCACCGGACATATAGATACCGCAATGAATATTGTCCTTCATCATCAGAGTGGAACCGTTTTTCAAAGTAAGGGTATCTGTATCAGGATATCCGGTAATACCAGTATCGTTGCCGCTGATTTCTGCATTCGATTTATCAAGCGTCAGCCAGCATCTTACAAGGCCCTGATTTTCACAGTTTGTAACGTTAAGCGTGGAATTTACTACGTTGATTTTGAAGTTGTTAATGCCATTGGGGACTCCATCACCTCTATACGCACGATCAACAACAACCGTAGAACCTTCCTCAATATTCAGATTAGCAAAACCTTCATCTGCCATCAATGCAGTATACGAAGTGTTCTGAACTGTCAGCTCAGAGCCGCCTTTTACATTGATGACAGCATTGGCATTCGCATAAATACCGTGGGTTTCGATGGTGCAGGTGCTGCTTCCGTCCAGTGTCAGCACGCCCTCACTGCTCATGGTAACAGTCCACTCTGCATTCTCATTAGTAAAGACTACATTGGCATTGTTAAACGTCAGCGAAGCATTGATATTGAGCGCATGATTTCCAGCATTCTGCTCGGGAATGGTAATGGTGTTGCCATTACCGTTGATAACAACAGCTTTTTCAATCGTGCCAACGGTCAGCGTGCAATCCTTACTAATCTCAATCGTAGCGCCGTCCTGTGCATCGTTGATTGCTGCATCAAGCGTATCATACTTCACATCGCCGATTTTCGCGGTATAGGATTCCGGAGCCGAGTCAGGCTTGTTGCCGTTCTCGGAATTGCCTGCACCGCCCTGTTCGCCGCCGGTTTCGCTCTTCGAAGCGGAGGCGCCGCCGGTTTTCGAGCTGTTCTCGCCGCTTGCGGCAGGAGCGCCGGTTTCGGAGCCGCCTTCGCCTTCATTGACAGAGGTGCCGGGCTGTACATCGCTGCCGCCGCCGTCATTACCGGCGGTTGGGTTTGCGTCGCCCGTGTCGTTAGCGTCTGCATTGGCGCCGGTATCATTTACTACATTTTCAATGCCGTTATCCGACGCTCCCGGAACGGGTGTACCGTCCGTCGTTGTCAGCGTCGTGGTGTTGTTTGCATCGCCTTCCTCACCCTCGGCCGCGAGCGCGGTCACGGGCAGCATGGTGAGCATCATCAGACCGGCGAGAGTGCCGGCGAGGAAACGGTTATTTCTCCTTTTCATGCAAAAACCTCCTCTGCGTGCATACAGACGCAAAGGAGGTGATTTTCTGCTGTTCGGCAACCGGCTGTCGTGCGGAAAAGTCCGTTTAGACCCTGTGGCTTTGCGGCACCGGCTTTCGCCGGCTGTGCCTTTTTCTGTACAGACACGCCCTCGGCGCATGATGCACAGATCAAGTTGTCTGAGCTGAGCGAACCGGTCATTCCGGGCACATGGAAGTTTGTGGGTTCGCCCGCGCAACAGTAAATCCTGTTACTCCCTAATTATACCATAGATGCAAGGAAAAATTTCATATTATTTCCTCGAACGATGCACAAAATTCACATGAAACTTTTGTACCTAGTGCACAAAAATATCAAAAAATGACAGAAAAAACTCCCGGCACAGGAGCGGGCACGCGATATTTGCACGCCGCTGCCGTTTTTTTCGTCTGCAAAAAAATGAATTTTCAAGCGCACGGAAAGATGATATAATAAGGAATATAAGCGGTGCGCCGAGGCGCCCGATCACTTGCAAGGAGAGAAAAACATGCCTAAAAAGTTTCTGGAGGCCGGTAAGATCGTCGGCACGCACGGCATTCGCGGCGATTTGAAGGTGCAGAGCTGGTGCGACACGCCCGAGGTTCTGTGCGATTTTGATACACTGTATCTGGACGAAAAGACCCCGGTCGAGGTCAAGAGCGCACAGGTGCACAAAAACGTCGTTCTGATGCACCTCAAGGGCGTTGATACGGTAGAGGCGGCGGAAAAGCTGCGCGGAAAGATCCTGCATCTCGACCGCGATGATGTCGATCTGCCCGAGGACCTCGTGTTTATTCAGGACATTCTCACGTTCAAGGTATATGATCTGCGCGTTGACCGCGTGATCGGCCATATCCGCGACGTTCTGACCTCCAATCCGGCGCACGATATGTACGAGATCGCCGGCGAGGACGGCCGCCTCATCTATATCCCGGCCATCAAGCCCTTCCTCAAGGAGATCGACATGGACGCCGGCATCGTCTATGTGGAAAGCATCGAGGGTCTGATCGAATGAAAATCGACATTATGACGCTGTTTCCGGAGATGATCAACGCGGT
>ENA-UOJH01001993-UOJH01001993.1-human-gut-metagenome-genome-assembly--contig:-C148-NODE-1993-length-13674-cov-6.918570_pt1 | contig 13674 bp, 10 predicted proteins | sample MGYA00242345_ERZ723892 | MGnify/ENA metagenome assembly ERZ723892 | reverse complement strand
ACACCATGACCCGGGAGCTGATCTGCCGCTTTGTCAAGCAGGTGTACAGCTCCCATATGGTCAAGCCCCGGGTGGCCGTGTGCGTGCCCGCCGCCATCACCGGCATTGAGAGCGACGCCGTGGTGGAGGCCGTGGTGGCCGCCGGTGCCCGTCAGGTGTACCTCATCGACGAGCCCATCGCCGCCGCCCTCGGCTCCGGCATCGACATCACCCAGCCGGACGGCCGCATGATCATCGACATCGGCGGCGGCACCACCGACATCGCCGTGCTGAGCCTGGGCGGCAAGGTCAAGGCCACCAGTGTGCGGGTGGCCGGCAACCACTACGATGAGGAGATCCTCAAGCATGTGCGCAACAAGTACAGCATCGCCATCGGCCAGCGCACCGCCGAGGAGCTGAAAAAGCATGTGGCCTGCTGCCCGCAAAAGACCGATTTCCACGAGACCATGGAGATCAAGGGCCGCAGCCTGCTCACCGGCCTGCCGGTGCGCGTGAACGTGTCCACCGATGACCTGTACGAGCCGGTGATGATGCTCAGTGAGCAGATCGGCACCGCGGCCCACCAGGTGCTGGAAAAGACCCCTCCGGAGCTGGCCGGTGACATCTACCGCAACGGCGTCATGCTCACCGGCGGCGGTGCCCAGCTGCACGGCCTGACCGAGTATCTGGCCCAGGAGCTGAAGGTGGAAGTGACCGTCTCGCCCGACCCCGTCAACTGCGTGGCGCTGGGCACGGCCATGAGCCTTGGCATCGGCGACAAGCTGGAGACCGGCTTCACCGACGCCACCCCGCGCATCGGCCGCCGGTAAGAATGTTGCGGGAAAAAAGAAAATTTGTCCATTTTTGTTGAATTAAATGGGAAAATAAGGTATACTATTTCCAAATCGTGTTTTTGCGGCCGGTGCCTGCACCGGCTGCGAATCGTTGAGAAACAGGAGGAAAAACCATGGATTTAGGTTTTGACGTCGTCGTTACCGTTACCGGTATCGTGCTGGTGTTCTTGATCCTCGTGCTGCTGATGGCGATCATCACGCTGGAGGGCAAGATCTTCGACGGTCTGGGCAAGAAGAAGGCTGCCGCAAAGGCTGCTGCCTCCAAGCCCGCCGCCCCTGCAAAGCCCGCTGCCCCGGTGCAGCAGGCCGCTGCTCCGGCTCCCCAGGTGGAGGAAGGCATTCCCGGTGATGTGGTGGCTGCCATCATGGCCGCCATCCACGCAATGGGCAATGGCAAGTACACCCTCAGGGCGGTGCGCCGCGGCACCAACGGCTGGGGCAAGGCCGGTGTGAACGACACCACGGCCCCGTTTTAACACAGGAGGAAGAACATGACACAGTTTATTGATACTCTGGTCGGTATTTTCCAAAGTTCCGGCTTTGCACGGTTCGGTGAGCCCGGCGGCTACCTGTACGCAGTGATGATCTGCGTGGGCTGCTTTTTGCTGTACCTGGCCATCGTGAAGGAATTTGAGCCCCTGATCCTGCTGCCCATGGCATTCGGCATGATCCTGGCAAACCTGCCGGGCAGCGGCGTCATCCACATGGAATATTTCGTCGGTGACGGTCTGGAACACCCCATGTGGGTCGAGATCCTGAACAACGGCGGTCTGGCCGATATGCTCTACATGGGCGTCAAGCTGGGCATCTACCCGCCGCTGATCTTCCTGGGCATCGGCACCATGACCGACTTTGCTCCGCTGATCTCCAACCCCAAGAGCCTGCTGCTGGGCGCTGCCGCACAGTTCGGTATCTTTGGTACTTACATGGGTGCCCGTCTGCTGGCCGCCACCGGCCTGGTGGACTTCACCCAGAAGCAGTCTGCTGCCATCTCCATTATCGGCGGTGCCGACGGCCCCACTGCCATCTTCGTTACCTCCCGTCTGGCACCTGAGCTGCTGGGCTCCATCGCTGTGGCAGCCTACAGTTACATGGCGCTGGTGCCTGTTATCCAGCCGCCCATCATGAAGGCACTGACCACCAAGAAGGAACGTACCGTCGTGATGAAGCAGCTGCGCACCGTCTCCAAGACCGAGAGGATCATCTTCCCCATCATGGTCGCTATCATTGTTTCCCTCATCGTGCCGGATGCCGCCGTTCTGGTCGGTATGCTGATGCTGGGCAACCTGATGAAGGAGTGCGGCGTGGTGGATCGCATCCAGAAGACTGCCGGCAATGAGCTGATGAACATCATCACCATCTTCCTGGCTCTGTCTGTGGGCTGCACCACCAGTGCCAACACCTTCCTGAACACCCGCACCCTGTTCATCATCGTGCTGGGCCTGATCGCCTTCTCCTTCGGCACCGCAGCCGGTGTGCTGTGCGGCAAGGTGATGTACGCCGTGACCGGCGGCCAGGTCAACCCGCTGATCGGTTCCGCAGGCGTTTCCGCTGTGCCGATGGCCGCCCGTGTGTCCCAGAAGGTGGGCCAGAGCGAGAACCCGCAGAACTTCCTGCTGATGCACGCCATGGGCCCCAACGTGGCCGGCGTTATCGGTTCTGCCGTTGCTGCTGGTATTCTGATCAATATCTTCGGCTAAGCATTCCCTGAAAAACAAACGTTCCCGTCCGGTGGTCCTGTACTGCCGGGCGGGTTTTGTTTTGCGAGGCCGCTGCCGCGATGCTGAAACCTTCCATAAACAAAAAGGCTGCCCGCGTTCAGTACGCAGACGGTCTTTTTTGCGCCATTCTCTGAGAGAGGCGGGTTATCTGGCAAAGTTCGACTTTCTGAACGAAGCAACGTTGAAAAAGCAACTTCGCCAGCATGGCAAAATTCAGCACGTCTGGCAAGGTTGGAACTTTGCCAACAGGAAGCAACTTTGCCAAGTTGGAAAACATCAAAAATTAAACGTAGATAAATTATAATTTTTGAACTTTGCCACTTGTTTCACTACAGTAGGGAAGCCGTGTGAACCAACCACGGACAGTGCCCTCCCGGCCTGCTGATAAAAGCAATTGCACAGCCTGCCCGGGGCGGCACTGGCAGCGGACCCCCCTGCGCAGAAAATGGGCCGCAAAATTTCCGCGCAAATGCCGCCTGCAAACCCACCGGCTATTCTCAATTTCTTCAAATTGTGGTATACTGTTCTTTGACAATAAAAGGAGACAGGGGAACCCATGGCAACAGATCTGACACAAGAATTCTGCGCTCTGCGCGACACCTATATCGAAAAGCAGTTCGGCCGCCTGAACGAGATGCAGCGGCGGGCGGTGTTCACCACCGACGGCCCGCTGCTCATCCTGGCCGGAGCCGGCAGCGGCAAGACCACCGTGCTGGTCAACCGCATTGCCAACCTCATCCGGTTTGGCGCGGCCCACGGCTCAAAACAGCTGCCCCGCCCCGCCACCGAAGAGGACGTCAAGGCCCTGCGCAGTGCCATCATGACCGGCACCGCCGCGCCCGGCTGGCTGGACGGTATGCTGCGGCAGAACGCCGTGCGCAGCTGGAACGTGATGGCCATCACCTTTACCAACAAGGCCGCCGGGGAGATGAAGGAGCGCCTGCGCCGGATGCTGGGCGGGGAAGAGGGCGACGAGGTGTTTGCCTCCACCTTCCACTCGGCCTGTGTGCGCATCCTGCGCCGCTGGGCGGAGGAGATCGGCTACCCCCGCAGCTTTACCATCTACGACACCGACGACGCCCAGCGGGTGATGAAGGCGGTGTACAAGGACCTGAACGTGGATGACAAGTTCTTCCCCATCAAGAGCGCCATCAACCAGATGAGCCGCTGGAAGGATCAGCTGGTCAGCCCGGAACAGGCCCTTGCCAACCCCGCCAAGGACACCAAGGGGGCACTGGCGGCCCGCATCTACGCCGCCTACGAAAAGCGGCTGAAAGAGGCCGGTGCCTTCGACTTCGACGACCTCATCTACCAGACCGTGCAGCTGCTGGCAGAGCACCCGGACGTGCGGGACTTCTACCAGACCAAATACAAATACCTGCTGGTGGACGAGTATCAGGACACCAGTGTGGCGCAGTTCCGTCTGGTGAGCCTGCTCACCGGCCCGGAGCGCAACATCTGCGTGGTGGGCGACGATGACCAGAGCATCTACCGCTTCCGCGGGGCTACCATTGAAAACATCCTCAACTTTGAAAAGTGCTACCCCGGGGCAAAGACCATCCGGCTGGAGCAGAACTATCGTTCCACCTCCAACATCCTGAACGCCGCCAACTGCGTCATCCAGCACAACACCGAGCGCAAGGGCAAGACCCTGTGGACCGACAACGGCGAGGGCGACAAGGTGCAGGTGTACACCGCCGAGAACGAGCAGGACGAAGCGATGCACATTGCGGATGTCATCGGCCAGCACCTCAAGGCGGGCGGCCATCTGGCCGACCACGCCATCCTCTACCGCATGAACGCCCAGTCGGCTCCCATCGAAAGCTACTTCACCCGCGCGGGCATCCCCCACAAGATCGTGGGCGGCCAGCGTTTCAACGACCGCAAAGAGGTCAAGGACATCCACTCCTATATGTCCATCGTGGCCAACCCCCGCGATGACGTGCGCCTGCGCCGCATCATCAACGAGCCTGCCCGCAAGATCGGCAACACCACGGTGGAGGTCATTGCAGACCTTGCCGCCCAGCAGGGGGTGAGCATGCTGGAGATCATCGGCCACGCCGATCAGTACGCCAAGCTCAGCCGCGCCATCATGCCGCTGCTCAAGTTCTGGCAGATCTACCAGAACCTGCAGGATTCGCTGGAGACCAAGACGCTGGACGCCTTTGCCGCCGACGTTATTGAGCTGACCGGCTACAAGGCCATGCTGGAAGCCGACGCCGCCAAGGGCCACGAGGACGCCGCCGACCGCCTGCAGAACCTGGGCCAGCTGGTGAACAACGTCAAGAACTACTGCGACCAGCACGGCGAGGACGCCACGCTGGAGGGCTATCTGGAAGATATCGCCCTCATCAGCGACATCGACAGCTACAACGAGAGCGCCGACCAGGTGGTGCTGATGACCATCCATTCGGCCAAGGGGCTGGAGTTCCCCTATGTGTTCCTCATCGGTATGGAAGAGGGCGTGTTCCCCAGCGAGATGAGCAAGTATTCCGAGGCGGACCTGGAAGAAGAGCGCCGCCTTGCCTACGTCGGCATCACCCGCGCCAAAAAGGAACTGTACATCTCCAACAGCGTCACCCGCATGCTCTACGGCCGCACCCAGCGCAACGAGCCCAGCCGCTTTTTGCGCGAGATCGAGCCGGAGTACATCGAAGAGACCCGCAGCCCGGTGCTGGAACAGCGTTCCCGTCTGGGCGGCTGGGGCAGCAGCTACAGCGACACCGTGCCCGGCGGCGCGTCCGGGTACTCCGGGCCTTCCGGCTGGGGCCGCAGCGCCGGGGGCTACGGTTCCGGCGGCTATGGTTCCCGCTCCGGCGGCGGTTACCTGAACCGCGAGTACAACGCCGGGGAGCGCAGCGGGTTCGGCTCCGGTTATGCCGGGCGGGGCACCTCCTCTTCCGGCTACGGTGCCGCCTACGGCAACAGCTCCACCCAGCCCAAGGTGCGTTCGGGCGGGTTCGGTGCCGGGTATTCCGGCACGGGCGCAAAGACCCCGGCCGCAAAGATCAGCTTTACCGGTGCACCGGCTGCCAAGGCCGCGTCTGCCGGGCCGAAGCATTACGAGCCGGGCGATGTGGTGGAGCACAAGGTCTTTGGCCGGGGCACCGTGCTCAAGGTCAAGCCTGCGGCCGGAGACCAGATCGTGGAGATCAACTTTGAAAAGGTCGGCATCAAAAAGACCATGGCCAATTTTGCGCCGCTGACCAAAATCACAACGGAGGAATGACACAAAATGATGACAGTTCGTTTGATCGCCCATACCCCGGAGCCGGAAAAGGTGGTGGCGGCTGCCGCCAAGCTGTGCTACTCCGACGCCCACATCACCGACCTGCTGGACGGCCTGACCGAGGAAAAGACGGCAAAGTTCCTGACCATGCTCAGCGACCTGGGCCACGCCAGCCCCATCGAGCACGCCAGCTTCACCTTTGGCATCGAGGGGGTCAGCCGTACCTTGCTGGCCCAGATCACCCGCCACCGCATCGCATCCTTCAGCGTGCAGAGCCAGCGCTATGTGCGCCTGGACGATTTCCGCTATGTGGTGCCGCCGGAGATCGAAGCCATCCCGGAGGCAAAGGCGGCTTTCCTTGAGAGCATGAACGAGGACGCCAAACGCTACCTTGACCTTGCCCACAAGCTGGAAGAGGGCCACACCGCCCGCCTGATGGCCGAGGGCATGCCGGAAAAGGCAGCCCGCGCCAAGGCCGGCAAGCAGGCCAATGAGGACGCCCGCTTTGTGCTGCCCAACGCCTGCGAGACCAAGATGGTGGTCACCATGAACGCCCGCAGCCTGCAGAACTTCTTCCACCTGCGCTGCTGCAGCCGCGCCCAGTGGGAGATCCGCCAGCTTGCCGAAGAGATGTTCAAACTGGTATATCCGGTGGCACCCCACATCTTTGCCAAATCCGGCCCGGCCTGCGTGAGCGGCCCCTGCCCGGAGGGCAAGATGTGCTGCGGCAAAACCGCCGAGGTGCGCGCAAAATATGCCGCCATCAAGGAAGGTGCCGCCGTATGAGCAAGGGAAAACTGATCGTCATCGAGGGGCTGGACGGCAGCGGCAAGGCCACCCAGGCCAAGCTGCTGGCCCAGCACCTGGCCGGACAGGGCCTGCCGGTGCGGGAGGTCACCTTCCCGGATTACGCCAGCGATTCCAGCGCCCTGATCAAAATGTATCTGGCCGGGCAGTTCGGCGCAAAACCGGACGATGTGAACGCCTATGCGGCCTCCAGCTTTTTTGCGGTGGACCGCTATGCCAGCTACAAGACCGACTGGGGCCGCTTTTACGAGGAGGGCGGCGTGGTCATTGCCGACCGCTACACCACCTCCAACGCGGTGCACCAGTGCTCCAAGCTCCCGCCGGAGCAGTGGGAGGAGTTTTTGCACTGGCTGTTCGATTACGAGTTCCATCTGCTGGGCCTGCCCGCACCGGACAGCGTCATCTACCTGCAGGTGGACCCGGCGGTCAGCCAGCGGCTGATGACCGCCCGCTACCACGGTGACGAGAGCAAAAAGGACGTGCACGAGAAAGATACCGAGTATCTGGCCCGCAGCCGCCGCGCCGCCGAGTATTGCGCGGAGCATTTGGGCTGGACCACGGTGCACTGCACCCACAGCGACGCCATGCGCAGCATCGAGGACATCCAGGCCGAGGTGCAGGGCATCGTGCTGGGCCAGCTGAAATGATAAAATGAAGGCAGGTTGGCACGTCGGCAGCTTTCTCTTCGGACACGAATCGGGCCATTCCATCGCCCGCCCTATTGCCCTACGGGCAACAGGGTCCCACCCCAGCGGACGGTCCTCAGAGAAACTCCCGACGCACCTGTCGGATATACACATAAAATACGATAAGAGGGGGCATCCTGACAGATGTATCGTTTGATGCAGCCATCCGACAAGGCGGCTGTGCTGGCGCTGTGGCAGCGCGAGCGCGGCGAGTCGGAAGAATTTGCGGCCAACGCCGTGGAGCGTTTTGCAGGGCAGCAGAATGTCTATGTGGCCGAGGAAAATGACGCCATTGCCGCTGTGGCACTGGCGGTGCCGGTCACGCTGCAGGGGCGGCAGGGCAGTTACCTCTACGGCCTGTGCGGACAGGGCAGTTTGATCCTGGCCGGCCTGCTGGACTACCTGTGCGCGCAGCAGAAGCTGCGGGGCGCAGGCTTTACCGTGGCCGTGCCCGCCACCCCGGAGCAGGCCGCTCTGCTGCAGGACAAGGGCTTTGCCCGCGCCTTTGCATTGCGCTGCCTGCCGCGGGAGGTGGCCCGCAACCTGTGGAGCCAGGCCGAGTTTGACAGCGTTACCGCCAAGAAGCTGTGCGAGCTGCGGGAGAAGTTCTGGCCCGATACGGTGCAGTTCACCCCGGAGCGCATGGCCGTGGTGCTGGGTGACCTGTATTCCCGCGGGGCCACCATCGTGGCCAACGAGCGGGGCTACGGCGTGTACTTCCGCAAGGAGGACACCCTGTATTTCGTGGAGCTCATGGCCGAGGACGACCGCGCCGCCGAGGTGCTCATGGAAGCCGCCCGCGAGAAGGAAGTCATCGTGGAAAAGGCCGTCATCACGGTGGGTGCTGCCCAGACGCTGTTCCTGGGCGAGGGCACCCGGCAGGAGTACGGCATGATCCGTTTTGACGGTGAGCCCTTTGACGTATCGGAAAGCTATATGCGCCTGATGCTGGAAGGCTGAGACGCAGAAAAACAACAAAGGAAGGTGCGTATGGCACACAAGGAGAGACACACCGCCTCGAACAAAAAAGGCGGTGCTGTGAAGATTTTGCTGGCAGTGGTACTGTTGCTGGTGCTGGCCGCCGGGGCAGCAGGGGTGTTTGCCTACAACGAGATCCACGGCAACGGAAAGCCCGGCACCGAGGTGACGGTGAGCATCCGGCAGGGCAGCGGAGTTGCCGCCATCGCGCAGGAGCTCAAGGACGCGGGCGTCATCCGCTCGGCCTACCTGTTCCGCTGGTATGTGGGGCAGAAGGGGGTGGCCGGGAAGCTGCAATACGGTGATTTTACCCTGCAGACCGGGGCCAACGCCTACGATGCTATCATCGCCGTTCTCTCCCAGTACGCCAAGGCAGATACCGTGCGGATCACCATCCCGGAGGGCACCACAGCCATCGCCATTGCCCGGAAAATGGAGGAAGCCGGTCTGTGCAGCGCCGAGGACTTTCTGAAGGAAGCCAACGAGGGCGATTTCAGCGCGTACACCTTTTGGCAGTATGTGCCGGAGGACAAGGACGCCCCGGATCGCTTCATGAAGTGCGAGGGCTATCTCTTCCCGGAGACCTACGAGTTTTTGAAGGACGACACCGTGCACAACTATGTGGCAACGTTCTATGCGCAGTTCGACGCGCAGATCACCGATGCGATGTATGCGAAGCTCAAGGAGCAGGGCATGACCCTGAACGAGCTGGTCACGCTGGCCTCCTTTGTGCAGGAGGAAGCGGGCAACAGCCAGGACTCCAACGTGGCGCAGGTGTTCCGCAACCGTCTGGCCGAGGGCTCGCCCTATCCGCGCCTGCAGAGCAACACGTCCAGCCACATCCAGAGCGACGCCGACAACAACTACCTCTGGAACTGGGTGGCCCCCTACTACGGCGGGTGGGACAATATCCCGGAAAACATCGTCTCTGCGTATGATACCTACCATACGGCGGGCCTGACCCCCGGCCCCATCTCCAACCCCGGCATCGCTGCCATCCGGGCGGCGCTGAGTCCGGAGCCGGACGAGGAAGCGAAGGACGCCTATTTCTTCGTCACCGACCTCAAGGGCAGCTACTACTATGCCCGCACCCTCAGCGAACACAACGCCAACTGCCAGACCGCAGCGGACGTGAACAAAACGGTGGGGTGAGGGAACTCTACCGTCATTTTCTGAAAAAAGAGAGGAATATCAACTATGCTGCAAATCCCGGAACTGCTCGCCCCGGCGGGCGATCTGGAGCGCCTGCGCTATGCCATCAACTACGGTGCCGATGCCGTTTACTGCAGCCTGCCGGAGTTCGGCATGCGGTCTGCACCGGCCAACTTTACGCCGGAACAGCTCACCGAGGGCGTCATCTATGCCCATGCCCGGGGCCGCAAGGTCTACCTGACCATGAACACCCTGCCCACCAATGAGGAAGCCGACCGCCTGCCGGACGCCATCAAGGAGGCCGCCAAGGCCGGTGTGGATGCCTTCATCGTGGCCGACCTGGGCGTGCTGGATGCCTGCAAGACCGTTGCCCCGGACATCGACGTGCACATGTCCACCCAGACCGGCATCACCAACTGGGCCGCCGCCCGCGCCGCCTATCACCTGGGTGCCAAGCGCGTGGTGCTGGCCCGCGAGATGTCCCTGCAGGACATCGCCATCCTGCGCGACAAGACCCCGCCGGAACTGGAGATCGAGGCCTTTGTGCACGGTGCCATGTGCATGAGCGTGTCCGGCCGGTGCCTGCTGTCCAATTACATGGCAGGCCGCGACGCCAACCGGGGCCAGTGCGCCCAGCCCTGCCGCTGGAAGTACTACCTGAGCGAGGAGACCCGCCCCGGCCAGCTGTACGAGATCGGCGAGAACGAGAACGGCAGCTACATCCTCAACGCCAACGACCTGTGCACCGCGCCCTTCATCGACCTGATCTGCAAGGCCGGTGTGGACAGCCTGAAGATCGAGGGCCGCGCCAAGACCTTCTATTATGTGGCCAGCGTGACCGCCGCTTACCGCAAGGCGCTGGATGCCTATCTGGCAGACCCCGCCAACGACAACTTTGAGCTGCCGGCTGAGGTCTACGAGGAGCTCACCCGCACCAGCCACCGCCACTACTCGCCGGGCTTCTACTTTGGCCGCGAGCAGGCCAAACAGGCCACCGACAGCGCCACCTACATCCGCGAATGGGAGTTCGTGGGCACGGTGGACCGCTGGGAGAACGGCGTGGCCCACTGCCAGCAGCGCGGCAAGTGGAGCCTGGGCGATACGCTGGAAGCCCTCTGCCCGGACGGCCGCAGCATCCCGCTGACGCCGGAGTGGATCGAGAACGAGGCCGGGGAACGGGTGGACAGCACCCCTCACGCTATGGAAAAATACACCATGCCCACCCCGGAGCTGCCGCCCATGAGCCTGCTGCGCCGCAAAACGGCAGAATAAGCAGCCGCACCCCGCAAACCATGCCAACCGGCACCGCCTGCAAAGGCTTTGCCGGCTGGCTTTTTTTGCATCACTTGCAAAACCGCACAAACCGCGCTATACTGACGTATATTATAATGCAGAGCGAAAGGAGGGAGCCTGATGTTCCGGCTGCCGATCGTAAAATTTTTCAGCCGCATCCTCAATCGGATCACCATCACGGTGGTGCTGGTGGCCCTGCAGGTGGCATGGCTGCTGTGGGCGTTTTTCTCCCTCACCACCGGCCGCGTGTGGGTCAACGCCGGCTTGCAGCTGCTCAGTCTGCTTATGATGCTGTACCTCGTGCGCAAGGACGAGAACAGCGCCTACAAGATCGGCTGGATCGCGCTCATGGGGGTGCTGCCGCTGCTGGGCGGGGCACTGTACCTCTCCTTTGGCAACAAGCGCCCGGCCAAGCGGCTGCGTAATAAGCTGAAAGCGGTGGATGACGCCCACAAGGCCGACCTTGCCCAGCAGCCGGGCCAGACCGACGGGCTGGATGCTTCCGGCCTCGGCATGAGCCGCTATCTGGCGCGGTACGGCCGCTACCCGGCCTGGAAGAACACCGCCGCGCAGTATTTTGCCTGCGGCGAAGCCATGTACCCCCAGCTGCTGCGGGACCTGGAGCGGGCCGAGCACACGATCTTTGTGGAGTTTTTTATCCTGCACACCGGCAAAATGTGGGACGGTGTGGAAGCCATCCTCCGGCGCAAGGCCGCGCAGGGGGTGGACGTGCGCCTGATCTACGACGACTTTGGCAGCCTGCTGGGCCTGCCCACCGACTTTGTGGTGCGCATGGAGCGGGCGCACATCCGGTGCATCCCCTTCAACCCGGTGGTGCCGGTGCTCTCGCTGGTGATGAACCACCGCGACCACCGCAAGATCGTGGTCATCGACGGGCGCATCGCCTACACCGGCGGCGTGAACCTGTCCGACGAGTATATCAACGCGGAGCAGCGCTTCGGCTACTGGAAGGACGCCGCCCTGCGCATTGAGGGCGATGCTGCGTGGAGTTTCACCGTGATGTTCCTCAACTTCTGGAACGCTTTCCGCCCCAGTGAGACGGACTACAGCGCCTTCCGCCCCCAGCACAGTGCACACCCGGTGCAGGACGGCATCGTGCAGCCCTACGCCGACAGCCCGCTGGACGAAGAGCCGGTGGCGGAGACGGTGTACCTGAACCTGCTGGCCCGGGCCGAGCAGTATGTGTATATCTACACGCCCTATCTGGCTGTGGGCGAAGAGATGCTGGATGCGCTGAAAAACGCCGCCAAGCGCGGGGTGGATGTGCGGCTGGTGCTGCCGGGCATCCCGGACAAGAAGCTGGTGTTCCGCCTGAGCCGCTCCTACTACCTGCCGCTTTTGCAGGCAGGGGTGCGCATCTACGAGTACACCCCGGGCTTCCTGCATGCCAAGTGCTGGGTGAGCGACGACCGGGCAGCCGTGGTGGGCAGCATCAACATGGATTACCGCAGCCTGTTTTTGCACTTTGAGTGCGGCGTGCTGCTGCAGCACAACAGTCAGGTGGCTGCCCTGCGGGACGATGTGCGGGCCACCCTGCCGCAGTGCCGCGAAATTCATATTTCGGACTGCCGCACCAGCATCCCCGGCACCCTGCTGGACAGCGTGCTGCGCCTGCTCAGCCCGTTGATGTAAGGGCGCGCTCATAATTGCCCCGGCAGGGGGCACACTAGCTCCAAAGCCCGTGCGGCTGCGCGGGAGCAAAAGGAGCAAGTGTACCATGAAGCAGGTTTTTCGGGTGTTTTGGGGCTGTACGCTGGCCGCTGCGCTGGCGCTGACCGGCTGCGGCCGGGGCGGCGCTCCGGGCAGCAGCGGAGCCGGGTCCATGAGCGGCAGTGGGTCCGGTGCCATGAGCGGCGGCACAGCCGGGCAGGAGCAGGCCTGGCGCACCGGTCTTGGCGTTGTGACCGAGGCCGCAGGCAGCGACCGGGCCGGCAAGATCACCACTGCCGCTGCGGCTGTGGTGCTGGACGCCGACGGCAAACTGGCCGACGTGATGCTGGACGAGCTGGAACTTTCGGTCTCCGGCGGGAGCACCGGCAGCGTGACCACTCCGGAGGATGTGCGGTCCAAGCGCACAAAAGGGGAGGACTACCCGCTGGCAGCGGCGTCCTCCCTCGGCAAAGGGTGGGCCGAGCAGGCCGACTGGTTTGCCGACTATTTGACCGGCAGGACCCCGGACGAGGTAAAGAAGCTGAAAACGGATGAAAACGGCAAGCCGCAGGACGCCGACCTTGTGTCCGGCTGCACCATCGCGGTGGACCGCTACCGGGACGCCGTGGTGCGCGCCTGCGAACAGGCCAAAGCACTGGGAGCCGCTCAGGGCGACCGGGTGACCCTGAGCCTGATCGCGGCAGACCTGCCCCAGAACCTTGCCGCCACGGATGACCAGGACGCCCACGTCCAGGCAGACATCACGCTGGCGGCCCTGACCGTGGACGGCGAGGGCCGGGTGACCAGTGCCATCGGGGACATGACCCAGCCGCAGCTGACCGTCAGCGCGGACGGCACGGTCTCCGGGCCGGAAGAGCCGGTGTACACCAAGAACGAGCAGGGCGACAAGTACGGCATGCGGGAGGCCAGTGCCCTGCACAAGGAGTGGTACGAGCACGCCGAGGGCTATTGCAGCACCCTGAAGGGCAAGACCATGGCGGGGATCGCCGCCCAGCCCACCGACGGCTCCGACGCCGACCTGAAAGCCCTGTGCACCATCTCGGTCACCGACCTGCAGAAGGCGGTGCCGGCCGCGCTGGCAGAAACCTGAACAGAACAAAACGAGGGAAAGCCCGCGGGCTTTCCCTCGTTTTTGTGGATGGAATTATTTGCCGAACGCGCTGTCGGTCAGGCCGTCCATGTTCAGCATCCCTTCCAGCGCGGCAATGTCGGTGGTCACGTCCAGCGCATCGGACTGGAACAGCTTGTCCAGCTGGTTTTCAAAGGCGGTCACCAGCAGGTCC
>ENA-UOJH01001992-UOJH01001992.1-human-gut-metagenome-genome-assembly--contig:-C148-NODE-1992-length-13681-cov-135.781374_pt1 | contig 13681 bp, 11 predicted proteins | sample MGYA00242345_ERZ723892 | MGnify/ENA metagenome assembly ERZ723892 | reverse complement strand
AGAGGAGAGCGTGGAGAACCATTCTAAAGTACTGATGGCTTCACGTTACAGAAAATGTTTCAACTACTCCTCTACCGACTATCAGAACTGGGCTATACAAATCAGGGCAGCCGGTTATGCCTCAGATAAGACCTATGCCCAGAAGCTCATCAAGCTTATCGGTGAGAACCAGTTATACAAATATGACCAGATGGCATTGGAGCAGGCTCGTCAGCAAGGCGTGGAGATTGGATATATGAGGAACGGCAAAGCCCCTTCCACTCCAGCTTCTACCCCTTCCAAGCAATTACTGAATCCTCTTCAAGGAAATTGGGCATTGCCGATAGACCTAGCCCAAGTGAAGGTAACAGGACAGTTCCATGAATCACGTCCTGGTCATTTCCATGGTGGACTGGATCTATCTACCCAGGGTAAGTATTTCCCGGTAGCCGCAACGGAAGACAACGGAAAGGTTGTCGATGTGAAGCACAATAATGGGGCTGCCGGTAATATGGTTACGGTGGAATATAACCGACAGGATGGTACCAACATACGTGCCACCTATATGCATCTGAGCCAGATAGACGTGAAAAAGGGCGATATCGTGAATGCCGGTCAGCAGTTGGGCATGTCGGGAAATACAGGAAGAAGTAGCGGACCCCATCTGCATTTTGAAACAAGTGTCCAGAATCAGAATGGAGAATGGGAGAAGTTCGATCCGAAGAACTATCTGGCAGAGATGGAGGTAAGAAGCGGCATCGCCACCTCACTGGATAGAAACGGCAAAGACTATCTTGCAGAAGCACGTAACAATATGGCTTTGAATAACCAGCCGTCACAGCAGACGAACCAACTGCAAGACAGCAATATGGCACTTCTGGCTTCCATCACTAATTCCAACGACCCTACGAAATGGTTGAGCTATATGATGCAGCAGAATGGTGAAACGCCAGGCAGCGGTCAGGATATCATCTCCAGTCTGATTTCTTCCCTTTTCTCTGCCGCTCTCACTCTGGGCTTGAAGATGAGAAGCGAAGAACAAGCCGAAGCCGAAGAACTGGCTCTCAGCAAAGCACCAAAGGTAGAAGAGACAGAAGAAAACAATGTAGTGAAAATGAGCCGAAGCGACGTACAGAAAATACAGGCAAATGCCAGTATGATGTTCGATGCAGAAAGTCCAGAGCAGGGGCAGCAGCAGAGCCAGCGTCTTGCTTAACAGAAAATTTAATCAAGAATATTTTAAATGATAAAATTATGATCAAGTGTAATGTAACAACCTGTGGAGTGATTACCAGTTCCGCAGAAGAGAAAACAAGTAAGGAAGGTGAAAAGTTCATTTCATTTTCCATGGTGGTACCTTTAGAAGGTAAGGATGGAACAGTAAAGGAGCAGTATATATCTGTTTCAGCACCAGGTGATGCCCAAAGTGCAGCCAACTATTCTGCCGGAAGAAGAGTAACGGCTTCCGGTGTGCTCTATATCAGAAAGCACGACAGCAGTATCTATCTGAATCTCCGTACAGACACCAATATTGAGTTCAACGAGTCCACCACGCCAGACCGCCTTGTGGGCAGTATGGAGTTCAGAGGCAAGATTTCGAAGAAAGGTATCAAGGATTTCAACAGCAAGAAGGGTAAGCCTATGCAGTCATTCTCAGCCTTCTCTTCTGATAAGAATGGCGAGAACTATGAGTTTACCTGGGTAAGTTTCATCAATCTCTCCCCTATCCATGAAGAGTATCTGGCAGCAGATAAATATGTAGAGGTACATGGCGATCTCCAGCTAGACGTGTTCAAGGGAGAGTTGCAACTGGAATGCAAGGTAAAGAGCATAGCACCTTGGGAACTGAATAAGACGGCAGAAGCAAATGCAGAGCAGCAGCCATCTTAAACACTCCCTACTCCGTGTATTTTATGTGTTTGCAGTATTGGCAGTAGGTGTTTTAGGCATCTTGCATCTGCTGTTCAGACATCACAAGTAATCATTCAAAGAGAGATAGCATGAAACTTTCAGGCTATTTCTCTTTAATTATGAAAATTATGGAAAAGGAAAAACAAAATATGATAAGCCGTTTCCTGCAGGGATGGGGACAGCTTTTTGGTGGCAGTAAAAATGCGCCGCAACCCAAACCATTCCCTGGAGACCGCTTCTTCTACCCAGAGGAATTAGCGTATCTTTCAAAGACAGGCGAGCCTCTTTCCCAAATAGAAAAATGGGCGGTAGAAGCTGGCAAAAAGGCTTACATAGAAAGCTTTGGCTCTACAGCAAGACCCGGTTTCAATCATGTGCAGTGGCAAGGCGGCATCATGAGCAGCTATGTCAAGGGGCTTCCGGTAGCAGACAATGAAACCGAACAGGTAGCTAAACTGAAGGAGTTGAAGGCACAGAACTATATCCTGCCGGACAAACAGTTGGATATTATCAGAAAGTATGAGGCAAGAGACATTCTTGACAGATACTTCAAAACCAACAATGGAGATATCTACCATGTAAAAGGTTTAGAGACTGGCGACAAAGAAGAGCCAACACTCTCATTGATAAAATATACTCCAGACGATATCTCCGGGAAGAAAGAGAGCATCAACTTTGAAAAGTTCAAAAACGATATTCAGACTGTCTTTCATCCTTTATCCAGTAGAGAAGAAGCTGCTTTTAATGATAGGCTTGCGGATGCCAGGGAAGCTAAAATACAGTATGAGATGATCAGACGTACCGTCTTGGATTCTCCAATAGCTATCACTGAAGGAAAAATACCTATTGAGCAGCAGAAGGCGTATGGTGTAGAGAATGGTATGTTTATACCAGAATCTTGGGAAATCATTCATGGTGGCACACAAATAGCATTGAAGGGACACTCTGACACAAATGAAGATAAAACCTTGGTTATTGACCATATGAATGCCTGCAACTATAAGGCATTACTAGATGTCATATATGATGGCGTTTACAAACAGCGTGACAGCAAACTGTCTGCAGCTCTGGTTGAAACATTGGGAAACAAACTTCCCAATGGAGAAGCCTTCTACAAGACACCTCACAGTATTGCCCTATTCCATACAGATAAGGGTGTTGACATTGACAGCATACTGGTAGATAAGCAAGGGGAATTGTTTGCCCTGTCAAGCAATCATCATGTAGAACTCAGTCAGAATGATCTTCAGAAGATGAAGAACAGCCTTGTTATCAATGGTATCATTGAGCAAAAGGAATTAGAGAAGGAACTTATTGTTCCCTTGATGAAAGATTATGTAGAATCCCTGACCATAGCAGATGACATCCATTCCGGTGATATCGATAAACTTCCTGTCAATACAAGAATCAAGAGTCTTTGCAGACAAGAATGGCAGTTAGAACAGGCGTATAATCAATATGCAAATCATCCTGCAGATGAAGACTTTGCCAACCAGTATAAGGCTGAATGGAATGCTGCATCTCTCATCTATACTCTTGAACTGAAACGTTTGGTGGATGCCTATAGAATCAATCCCGGAAAGGTTGATTTGGAGAAGAAGGCACGCTTTGACCGTTTGCATAAGCTTCTTCATTTTACCCCAAAGCCATTAAGAATGGAACAGAATCATTCCTTGGACGCTAGTAACAAGGTAGCTAAGGAAGAACAACGTCCAGCTAATGATGAACAGTTAAAAAGCAAGAAGGAAGTTGAAACACATATCCACCCTGCTGAGACTCCTGCTGCAGTTGCCGAAGAAAAGGTTAATATTGAAGACACAGAAGTTTCTGATTCAGAGGGATATGGTCGTTGGCATACTCCAGATATAAAGCAAAGAGAAGTCTATCTCCAATATGGTAAGCTGCTGGCAGAGAAACTGGCTTTGCAGCAAACCTACGGGAAGCTTCCTCTTACCAACAACAGAAGGAGTCTGCCAACCACCCTTGATAAAAAAGAGTATCAGGGAATCCATGCCTTTGTTCTTGCCCTCAACACGGAGAAGAACGGCTTCTTTATGCCGGTATATCTGACTGAAGAGGACTTGAAGAGTAAGAAGCTCCTTGTCAAAAAGGACGCCAGCAGTTTCCCTCTCATTGAAAAACGTGGAATCGTGAACGTCTATAATATAGAACAGACCAACTATTCCTTCCGCTATCCGCAGGAGTATGCTTCCTTGAAGAACGAACTCCTTTCCGAGGAACAGGAGAACAAGAAGGAAAACCGGCTCCCTCGTCTGTTGCAGCCTGATAGATGGAGTTCTGCTATTGTCCAGGACGGTAAGGCAAACCTGGCATCCTACAACAGCAAAGAGGATGTCATTCATATTGGCAGCCAGGACCAGTATGATAAGGAAGATGATTTCTATAGAGATTTGGCAGAAGGACTCATCCGCAGTACAAGACAGAAAGAAGCCCGAAATACCAAATACAATGCTTTGGTAAAGGAAGAGCTGATTTCCCTTGTAGGAGCCAATATGCTCGGACAGGAAAACCGTTTCAACGTTACCGTTCCACAGCAGAGTGCTATCTGGAAAAAGAGACTGCGCAATGACCCGGATTATGCAAGAGATATTTTGGTCTCAGCAAGTATCTCACAGGCATTGGTAGAATCACGCATATCAGGTATAAAACCACAGCTAGGTAATGAGATCGATATGCGCTCAGCCACACCCATCAATATCGACTCCGATGGAAATGGAATAGTGGATAGCCAGGAAAATCTTGTTGCCGATCAGAAACAGGGCAGCAATGAAAACCAGGAACAGCAGGCTGAAGATTCCGTCAGCCACCATGTCAGGCATGGCAGACGATAAGTAAAAAGATAAGGTGGGGAATTTCCTCACCTTAGCATATAATTTAACACAGTAAGCAGTTATGAAAAAATTAATTAGTAAGACATTTATTTTGTATTTTTTTGTCTATGTATTACATCATGCAAGTCAATTTGTTATCAGGTTTACAATGTTGACTGTGATGATAACATGAAAATACAAGACAGTTGTATCGTATATGAAAATGAAGATTGTAAGGTAATGTATAATCTTTGGTCGGAAAATGGACTTGTGAAGTTTGCCATTTTCAATAAGACTAACAGTGATATCTTTGTGGATATGACACAGAGTATCTTTTCATTGAACAAACAGGCAAATGAATATTATAAGAGTCGTACATGGTATAAAAACATAAGTTCCAGCCAAACTACAAGCACAGCTAATACAATGGGAAGTGGTCTGTGGGGAAACAGTATGTATCTATGTAATTTAGAAGGTGTTGGAGTTTCTAGCGGTATATCCATGAAAGAAAATGAAATTGAGTGTGTACCATTTAAAAAATATAAATTATTTGGTGTCTACTCGGTGTCTCCATCTTTGATGAGCACACATGATTATGATAAGGATTATCCAACAAAGACCATCCAATTAGGTTCATACACGAGATACAACTCGCCCTATACATTCACCAATCGCATCGTTTACGGATTTTCCAAAGATGAAGCTGTAAAAAAGCATATCGAAAATGAATTCTGGGTAAGCAACATAACCAATTATCCAGAGAAGGAAGCTGTAGAATATATAAAAGTGGAAAAGCCAGGTTATCGTGTGCCATCTTATGCAAAAATTAAACGCTTTAAAATAGGCATGCCGAATAAGTTTTATGTCGTAAATAAATATAAACGGAAAACTTTACTAGAATAGTGTTTTATATAAAAAGGTGAGGGAGACCTCACCTTATGACAAAAACCACAAAACTATTAACTAGTTTCTAAACGAGAAAACTGATATTTCGCAATGAACCATCTTCCCAGACAATCTGTAATAACCAATATTGTCAAGGTACTGTATAGCTTTGTTTCTATCATAAATCTGTAAACCTCGTGATTCAAGCAAATTAACGAGATTTTCAGAAGATTCGAACCGTTTTGTAAAGGGTATAAGATTTGCCATGTTCAAATGTTTATAAACAAAAAACGCCTCGCACGATTTGAGCATTGTTAAGAGGCTTGGCGAGGACTGACGCTGCAAAGATACGAACAATTATTGAAAGCACAAACTTTTTAACAAGAAAATTCACAAAAAAGTAGGTTTCATTGACATATTTATATTTAAGAATATTAAATCTCTCCTTAAAACATACTTTGCTACCCAAATAAAGTAAGGCTAGTCAATTAAAACATTAACATAACGTTCCCTTACCTTCAAGAGATAAGGGAACTCGAAATAAACATATATTATAATAAAAAGAGGATTATTACCCCAAAATATCTATCGTGGCATTGGAAATCAGCGTTTCCATGTTTTGTAATGTTGGTGAAGCCAGTTTGAAAGATGTGCCGCCGATGGATCCGCAGACGAAATCTATCGCCAGCCACCATTCCTCAACAGTAGCGTCATCAGTATCTGTTTCTTCGGCACAAAGATGCCTGTCATCAGAAGTAGGATTATTGTATCTCCACAAAGCCATCTTAGCTGCAGTAGTATTGTCAGCAAGAAGAGAATTGGTCATTTCGACATCCTGCTTCCACTTTTCGTAAACTTCTATCGAGCTTTGAGAAATAGCAGGAGTTTCTTCTTTCATTTCATTCTCCTCTTCCATTTCCAACATCGCAACGCTATCATCCTCATCCAGGTATTTTGCGGCAGACTCTTCGCTGTCTTCCAGACCATGGTCTTGAAGATAACTGTTGTAAGCATCCAACATTTCCTGAGAATGATGCTTTACATACTGCTGATCTGTTATCTGATGAGAGAAGTAAAGTTCATTGATTTTTTCTTCTCCTATAAAACCGTTTAATTCCATATATCTATATGATTTGTTAGACATGCATTGCCCTACCGGCTTTCACCTTCTGTAAGATAGCGTCCTGTTCTACACACATTTCCTCGGTATATTCATCTTCCGGAACATAGGAAAGCATACCCTTATCATCTCTTGTCCAACAGCCATATATACCAAAGTTGTATTTGTCAAACGCCAAAATACCATCACGCTCTTTCTGCCAAGCCTGAGCATCCCCATTGACACTGAGAATACCTGTCTCCTCATTAAGGTCAATACCAATTGAAAGCTTCAGGTCATCTTTTTCTAAGGTAACTACCTCACCATTTTCAAGTTCCTGTATATGATTCTGATCCATGCCCATATTGTTAGCAAGCAGCGACAGGTTATTGTCAACAAGATTACTCTTCACAGAAATAATAGAGTTGGTTGCACTGTCAAGCTGTACATAGTTCCAGCTGCTGTTGGATGGAAGTATTACTTTGAGAACCCTACCCCTTTCCAATGCCTCTTTCTCTTCCCCAGTGAAGTATTCCAGATTACACTGGTTCTTAACTGGCAAGAACATCGGATGAACCTGTTCACCCTCTTTGAGCAAGCGGATGCGAGCGAAATCCTTGTGAATGACACCATCCCCATCAACTTGATTTATAGGAAGCAAAGGAGTACGCATGCCCCCCAACAGCTTATTCATGATAGGCTCAGGAAGGTCATCTATCATTTCCTGAGTAAGCCCGAACTTACCCAACTCCTCGTAAGGAATTTCATTTTCTTCAATTCTTTGTATATACATATTGTTCAATATTTAAAATTTTCGGCAAAGATACAAAATAGCTAATTGCTGAACATTCTAAATTCAATATAACTTTGAAATTAACAATTTTAAAAGCCAGAAGCATTTTCCAAAACACCCTTTCCAAAACCACCGAAGGGTTTTGCAAACGTTAATTTCAAAGGTATATCGTGTTTAAATATAAGGTGTAGATGAAAAGCATTACTTTTGCATTTTGAATATAAGATACAAAAAGTAACAGACAATGATCAGATATGTAATACTATCATTATGCCTTCTATGCTTCATGCCCAAAAGCGTGGCACAGGGAAAGAAAGAATCCAGGGAATACTGGATAGATAAGTATCTCAGCGTCAGTTTCCCTCTGCAAAGCATCAAGATTAATTCCTTCTATGGAAGCAGAGTCGATCCTTTCACAGGAAAATGCAAACAGCATAAAGGTTTGGATTTGAGAGCCAGATACGAAGAAGTACTGTCCATGTTTGATGGCAGCGTGAAGAGTACCGGCTATGACAAGGGTTCGGGAAAGTATGTCGTTCTACAGCATGGCAACTGGACTATCAGCTATTGCCATCTATCAGAGATTTGGGTAACATCCCAGCAAAAACTCCTGGCAGGAGATCCTGTTGGCATTAGCGGAACCACCGGAAGAAGTACCGGTCCCCACCTTCATATCAGTTGCAGGTTGAAAGGACAGCTGGAAGACCCCTACAATCTGCTGCTGTATGTAAGAGAAACGAAAGCCAGGGCTATCAAAGCCCTCAGAGTAAAGGAAAACAACCTATTTTCTCCAGCTGAGTTCATAGAACACTATGCGACAGCAGCAATGCAGCAACAGCGGAAATATGGCATTCCATCTTCCGTTATTCTGGCTCAGATGGCACTTGAAAGCAAGTGGGGAAACAGCAACCTGGCACAGGTGGGCTATAACTTCTTCGGTATCAAAGCCAATCAGAACTGGCTGAAAAGCGGTCTTCCCTATAGCATTCACGATGATGACCGCCCCAATGAGAAGTTCTGCAACTTCCTCTCACCGGAAGAAAGCATAGAATATCACTCTCGCCTGCTGATGAGTGACAGATATGCAAGGTGCTGGAGATATAAGCCCACCGACTACCATAACTGGCTCTTGTCTATCAAGGCAGCCGGTTATGCCACACGCAGGGATTATGTAAAGGTGTGCGAGCGTATCATCCGGCAGCATAAACTGTATCTCTATGACCAGCAAGCAGAAAGAATGTGAATACAACAAAAGAAAATAAAACAATAAGAAAATAAGAAATGAAGAAATTAACGTTTTTATTGGCAACCTTCCTCATGGCAAGCTATGCCAATGCACAAGTAGTTTTCGGAGAGAATGAAAAGGAGTATGTAAAAAGCACCTCATTCTCTAGTGGCAGACAACCCAAGAAAGATGCAAAGCCCTATCTTTCGGGGCAGGAGAAGTTCAAGCTCTCTGCCTTTGGTGACAACTGGTTTGGCAGCGTGAAGGCAGGCATGTCAACTTTCACCGGTGCTCCTGTAGGATGTACCGATTTCTTTGGTCATACACGCCCAACGATGCTTGTCAGCTTCGGAAAATGGCATTCACGCTTCTTCGGAACCCGGTTGGTTTATCAGGGCTTTACCTTCACCAATGCCGAGAACAAGGCTATGAACTACCAGAACTATCATGGAGATCTGATGCTGAATCTCTCCAGTTTCGTCCGTAGCAGCTACAATCCCCTTCCAAGATGGGATTTCGCTCTCTATCTGGGTGCTGGTGCCATCAAGAACACCACCATTCATAACGCACCTTTTGCCATCAGTCATGGTTTTCTTTGCAGCTACCGAGCAACCAACCGCCTCCATGTAACAGCCGAGATGGGTGGAACCAGTATCTTTCAGAGGTTTGACGGCATAGGCAAGGACAAGCATTTTGGCGACAATATTCTTCATGCATCCCTGGGTGTTACCATCGGTATCGGCAAGCAGGGCTTTGACCGAAAGCCGGTTCTTGAAGTGTTGGGTGATGACGATAATCAAACAAGCCTTCTGTATGACGGCAGCAAATTCCCTAAAAATGATTTTGAAGGACTTAAGAGTTTGAAGGAAAGAATGAGCAAGGGAGAGGATGGCTCCGTCTCCTTGGCTTCTTCCGGTATTCAACTGGATGCCCCGATTCTGTTCTTCTTCAAGATCAATACCACCACCCTCATCGACAAGCAGCAGCTGGTGAACATTAAGGAGATTGCAAAAGCCGTAAATGAAAACGATCTTCGAATCAACATCTATGGAGCCGCTGACAGCAAGACCGGAACACCGAAGCACAACCAGAAGCTCAGTGTTCGCAGAGCCAAGTATATTGCCAAGCTGCTGATGAAGGAAGGTGTTGACAAGAGTAAGATGCGTGGTTTCAGCAGGGGCGGTATCAATATCTACAAGCCATATACCGCAAACCGCCATACATGCGTCATCGTCTATAAGGAACAGCAGTAACATTCAAATCATATTGTCATGACTATCATACGTAAAAATACCAATCCACGGGCAACCGATGTTGCTCCCCAGCTTCAAAGTGTATTGCATGCCAATGGTATGCAAGCCCATATCTCATTGACAGAGACAGGCACCTACCAGCTCGTAACCCTCTCACACAACTCTTCCCAACCTCGTTATTATGGCCTGAGCGAGAAGCAGTTGGATGCCCTGGTCAACGGCGGCACGAATGCATGGAACAAGAACGCATACAACACCTTTGTTTCCATTGTGAAAGACGATTATTATATTCCCGGTTCCTGGGTGGCAGCCAAAAATGCCAAATCTCCAGTAAATCATGGCTTGTGGGGACACACCATCATGGATGGAGAATACGGCTACCGGGACCCACGATTCCGTCCGTTTGCTGGTCCGGGTTTCGGAAAATTTGACAATTCACCCCTTGGCATCCTCTTCGGTGGTAGCAGATATCACATCAGAAGAGTGGCAGGAAGACCTTACTTTGCAAACAGCGCACCTGTTGTAGTAGAACGTCCTGATGGCAGACTGAAACCCGGTGAACTGAAATCTGGCAGCTATGGTTTCTACGATAAGGGAAACCAGAAAAAGGATGCTCTCTCCAACCTTGAAGTAGATGTCAAGCCTAGGGTTCTGGAACGACCAAAAGGCAAAGCCTTGCCTCTAAAGGACTATATCAATGGTTACAGTACTCTTCTGACCTTCAGCGGTGCAGGTTTTACTGAAGTACTCTCATCCCATGGTATCGTGCTTGATAAAGACAAGAAGACCCTCACCATCAAATCAGACGGCGTAAACAGAAACCTGGAATATGCTCTTACTGACGAAGAACTCAATACCATTTTGAATGATAAATTGAGATTTACAGATACCAGAGGCAAGAAAAAGCAGGTTTACAACAAGAATGCTCCTAACATCAGTGAGCGTCTGGATGTGATCAATAAGGTGATTGCAAATGACTTTGCCGACAAGATCACCATTGACCATCTTCAAAGCAAAGACTATATCAACATCAAGCTGAAGCCAGAGACAGAAGCAGCCCTGGGCTTGACGGAAGCAAAAGCCAACGAGTATAACAGGAATATCGATGTCCTGGAACTCAACATGCAGGATATGCGACAAGATTATAAGACCGGTTTTGTTGATAAGTGGAATACCATCGGTGTGGTTGACGGAAGAATGCTCCCGGAAAACATGGGTTTCTATTTGCCTATGAATAAGGGGCGCAGAGTGACTGTAGGAGAGATTCAAGCCTACCCTACCAATGATGGTGAAAAGACTTCCTACCGTATGACAGCCATTGTCAATAATCAGCTGATGAGCCGTGAAATCAGCAAGGATGACTACAACAGATTCCTCAATTACGATGATGAGCACCGTTTACAACTGTTTGACAAGGTGTTCGATGAAGTCAAGATCAAGAGTGCATCCAATGGACAGCTTGAAGACAAAGTGTATTCCGGAAACATCGATTCTGCAAAAGGTGTAGTGTCTCTGAAAGGTGACTATTGCCTGGTAAGCGGCAAATCATCCGCAGCCATTACCGCTGCAATGGCTTGGAAGGATGAGATATCCGGTGATTATCTGATCAACCTCAGAACCAACAAGGATGCCGGTATGTGGTCTTTCAAGATCAGCCAGGAGCAGTATAACAAGTTCCAGTATGCCACGGATGAAGAAAGAGCCAGTCTGCTCTCTACCCTTCTTACTTCCGATGCCAAAAGCAATGAGAAGATGAAGGTGGTAGCAGCCAGCAGCATCTACCAGGGTGGTTACATGAGGGAGCAGAATGCTAATATCTCTCCGAAACTGGATAGATACAACCTCAATGATATCAGAGAGCAGACTAAAATCAACCTTCTTGGCGATGCCTACGTGAATGGAGAGTCCCTTGAAAACATAAAAACAAGCAAGGAATGGAAGCGAAGTGGTGAACATGGACGTGATACCCAGGTGGGAGATATCGTAGTGGAAAAGCTGAAGGATGCCAAAGGACAGGAAATAGAAGGCAAATACAAGATGACAGCTGTCATTGATGGCAATGTCTTCTCCCATGAAATTACGGAAAAGCAATACAACAAGTTCATGACCGTAAACAACCTCCAGCGAATGAAGCTCTTTGACAAGATCTTCCCTGAGGTTGAAATGAAGACGAAGCCGGAAAACCGCTTCAACCTTGGAGCAGCCCTTCTTGCTGCCGTGACAACAGGCGTGGGAGTAATGGCAATTGCATCAGAGCCTCGTCCGCATCACAGTCCTGTGGTGTTTGAAAGCGGACCGGTGTTCTCAAAACCTGGTGTTGTTTCTGCTGCTGAAGTTTCAGCATCCATTTACGAGTCTATGAACAATGGACCAGCACCATCAGAAGGTTATGGCTTAGGCAGATAACAGATTTCATTTCTAACAGAAAAGATATATGAACAATACAGTACATATCTTTAGAACAGTAACGTTACGTCCTCATTGGTTTCAGTATGTCATCAATGAGTTCGTAGCGTTGTGTTTCTTTCTTGGCAGCCTCTGGGTATGGGAATTTTGCTATTTCCAATACCACGAGTTGGCAATATACGTTAGCATAGCTTTATTCCTCTATCTGTTGTTCAAACTGATATATCTGGCAAGGATGGAATATGTGATAACAGGGGAACAGATCATCACCATGCATGGTGTTCTGTCCCACTCTACCGATTACGTCGAGTTGTACAGAGTTGTGGATTACCGGCAGCACAGAAGCCTTCCACAGCAGATTTTCGGACTGAAGACCGTAACCATCTTCTCTGGTGACCGGAATAATTCGAAACTCGATATGATAGGCATTAAAGCCAATAACAATATTGTTGCCGACATAAGGCTGAGAGTTGAATTCAATAAACGACACAAAAGTATCTATGAAATTACAAATAGAAATTAGGAGAACGATGATTTTCCTGTTGTTCTTTTCCACCATGATTTCCTGCTTCGGACAAAGCGTAACCCAATCTAATCCTCTGGAATATGCAGCTATCGGTGAGGGAGAGTCACGAATAAATGAGATCATTGGCAAGCAGAATGAAATATTGGACACTTTAAGCGTGCTTCATGGTGGAATGGTTGTTGCAGAAACCAAGATGAAGAAATGGGAAGAAAAGTATAACAGCTACCTGAAAACAACCCAAGGGTATGCAGATGCCATCAAAGCTGGCTGTACCCTCTATATGCAAGGCATGCAGACGCTTTCTGCCCTATGGGAAATCAATACAGCCTGTAAGATCAATCCGCAAGGTATCGCTGCTTCTGTTTCCATGAATACGCTTTATGCCGAAACAGCAGTAGAACTTGTCAAGACGTATCGCATTTTGAAGACGATCGTAGCCAAAGGCGGTGAAGGCAACATGCTCAAAGGCTCGGAACGTACAAAGATTCTGTGGCAACTGAATACCGAGTTGGAACAGCTTAACAGGAAATTTCGGAGCCTGGCATTGAGTATCAGCTTGTATACCTTCGAAGACGTATGGAACAAAGCCATTGCCGGTAAGATACAGAAGAGCAACAGAGTACTGGCAAAGGAGGCACTGAGCCGTCAAAAGCGAGCCATGAAAGTAGTTGCCAGGTTCTACCGGGAGAGACAGTCACATAAAACATGGGGGTGGTAATAATCAATACTGCGTTAAATTAATATTTAATCGTCTGTAAATCAATAACTTATAT
>ENA-UOJH01001990-UOJH01001990.1-human-gut-metagenome-genome-assembly--contig:-C148-NODE-1990-length-13691-cov-451.329055_pt1 | contig 13691 bp, 10 predicted proteins | sample MGYA00242345_ERZ723892 | MGnify/ENA metagenome assembly ERZ723892 | reverse complement strand
GGAATGCCTTGATGTATCCGAATCCTTATTCACGTACTCCTGGAGATATTGATGTTTGGATTGATGCTAGGATTATTGAAGTGCTGATTTTGTAGTAATTCGCTGATGAGTTGCAGATTTCTTTTGATTTTCTTGGTGGTTTCGAGGAAAAAGCGTATTTTTGCGGCAGATTGCAATTAAAGAATTTAAAAGGAGAACTATTATGGATACATTAGATAAAGAATTTTGGGAAAAACGTGAAGCTGCTATGAAAAGATTTATGGCGGCAAAAGAGCGTAAAAAGGCTCGTGTAGCTGAAATTACTAAGAGCCTTTGTGAGGAATATAAGGAACGAACGGGGGTATATCCTAAATATATAAATGTTTGGTAATGAAAACCACTTCCTTTGGATATAATTAATGCTTCTGCTCCTTATGAGGTTTATTGGCATGAAACGTCTCGAACTTATCGCTTTAAAAGTGATTTTGGTGTGGTACTTGCTATTGGCTTTGATGATGATGACATCATTGAAAATGCAGAATCATATGTCTTTTCTATCATCAATGTAAATAAAATACCTTCTCCACGAGACTTGAAAATGCGTGATACGGTGATGCTTATCATAGAGAACTTCTTTAATATGAACGAAGCAGTTCTCTTGTATATTTGTGAGAGTGGGGATGGTAAGCAGCATATGCGAAGCCGTCTGTTTGAATATTGGTTTTCCTCTTATCAAGGGTAAAACCTAATAGTCATGACTAATTTCTTTTGATATTCTTGATGGGCTTAAAAGTCTTTACGACCCCTTCGGTTCCCCTTACAGGGGACAGAAACCCTTCTCGAAAAGGGAAGGATGTAACCGCCCTACAGGGCTTTTTTTCTAAAATCATCCCGTCCTTCCTTACCCTTAAGGAAGGCTCCACCTCTCACCCCGACCCTCTCACCCTCAGGGAAGAGGGAGGAAACCGCTCCTCCTCGTCGCTCGGAACCGCTACGCTCTAAGGTTGGCGGACCAAAGCGGTCTTCGCCATATTTTGCGGGATGGGACCGCCGGGAGAGGGAAGTTTAAAGTTAATAGTTTACAGTTTACAACTTATATTCGGGGGATTTTGTTGATTTATTGTGAATTTCTTGGTGTTGTAATTTGCAGATAACTTGCAGATTTATTTTGATTTTCTTTGGCGGTTTCAATAAAAAAGCGGAACTCTGCGGCAATAAACTATAAAATGAATAATGACTATGATGGGAATATTACAAGTTGCCTCTTATATATACAAGCGCTATATGGATGATTTTGGCGTTCGTATTGATGAAATGAAGTTGCAGATTTGAGTGAAGCTAAGAATCAAGGAAGAGGGTGTGGCTTATGACACACCCTCTTCTTTGTAAAACAGCTGTTTTTTATACTTTAATTATATATAAGTAAAAGATGTTATTGTATTTATCACTTATCTGATGTTAATTTCAGAATCAGGCGTATTGGCATCGCCTTGTAGCGGCCATTGTTCATGCCGTTGCTACCACTCACGAATCTCATATTGGATAATCCTATCCTCTTGTTGTAAACATCAAAGTATCTATACCAGAAACCATATTCAGGACTGTTGGTACCGAAGCCCTGCGTACCTGACAGCAAAGTCTTGGTCCAGAGATTTACATGGATAGGGTTCTTATGGCTCTCGCCCTCCAAGAATCCACCCATAGGCAGATAGATGTATGGCAACTCGGAATCCACCGTCTTGATACGCACGCAGTTGTAAGTTTCTCCTAACGATGTGGACTGTGGTACCACCTCCAGATTGCCAGCATTAACTAACTCTTCGAACACGGCATCAGTTGGAATGGTATAGCCTTTTGGTGCCAAGGTGCTGGAGAGATTTCCCTGAGTGGCATCGCTGGTGTTCTTTTTTTCAGAGATACAGAAATAGCCACCAATGGCTTTCTTGTTCTTTTCCAGTGCCACCACATCTGGGGCATAGTAACCATTGTTGGATGCACCTAGGTTGCGGTCTAACATATAATAAGTAGTGGTGGTTTTATCGGTCTTTTTTCCCTGTACCTTTACCACACCATAATAGAACCAGCCCTTCACCTTCTTCTCGTTATCTCCGTTTTCTGCCAACTGATAATCCTTATATACCTTGGAATTCTCATCTATCTTATGGAAGATACCAGTATGATAAACAGGATAAGTGATCTCGATGCCAGCCTGGTTGGTGATGGTAAATGAAGACTTCCACAAATCTTCATTTACCGTAGTATTGGCAAGGCTTACCTTCCATTTACCATTATCTTCTTCCACATTGATTTTATTATCCTTTTTAGTAATCTGATCACCATTAAGTTTAGGGATAAGATACGTGATATCGGCTGTTCCCACGCAGAAATGCAAACCATCATTTCTCACAGCCCCTTGCATTTCTTCAGGAGTGATGCCTTGCACACCATGGTCCAACCAGTAGAAATAGTTGTCAGCTACGGTGAAGCTTTTATACTGCATGATAACGGTTCTAGCAGGATCCTCTCTTCTAAAATCAAAACCAGCCTGCTTGATGGTTATATCAAGAGAAAGGTCGCCATAAGTAACGGTGATGGTGCCTGTACGTGGATTCTCTGATTGGTTATTCTTTTCAAGCGTAAGCTTCAAGGTATATTTCTTGCCTTTAGAAGAACTGCTTGTCTCTGGTATATCATTCACGGTCTCTTGCTGATAAGCGGTTATCCAAGAATTATTTCTCTTGACACTATATAGCGCACTATCACTACTCGTTGCCTTTGGCAAGGTAGTAACAATGGTTACGGTAGCCTCTGTTGTGTTTGCATCTATCTCCTGATAATCGCTCACTCCCAGTTCATAGTCTTTGCAAGCTATCATTCTGGTGATTTCAGGATTATCGTCCCGCACCTCTACTTCCACTCTATTCTCTGGCAGACTCTTCTTAGCCTCTTCAAGCGTAGAGAAGCCATAGTCGTTTACCTTGGTTACCTTGATGGTATAATGGTGGTTGCGGAGCAAGGCATATTGGGTTGTCTTGTTGGCATCCTTGTAGAGTGCCACCTTATAATATCCTTCTCTAGCATTATAATTCGCCTTGATAATCACCATTGCCTTGCCTGCAGAAGTTTCATTTACTGCCACGGTGGTTGCGGTACCGCCGCCCAATGGGTTGTCCGTTCTGAGATCGGTAGATTCCGCCAAGTCATCGGTCGTTGGCTCGATATAATTGGCAGGAGCTATGGCTGCCTTGGTTGCCATGTTATAGACATACAAGCCTGCATTAGTGAAATTACTCTGGATGCTATTGTCTATCTCCAAACTTATCTTGGCGCATTGGCGCAACATCGTCACTGAAGGATTAGCTTCCAAAAGTTTATCTATTGAAATTTTACCCCAGCAGATAGGGGCATCAAGCTGAGGGCCTCTCTCCTTAGCAGCAGTGAGAGACTGCAAGTCTTGTGCCTCGGCATCCATCATGTCGCTGGCATTGGCTACAAGATGTACATTCTTGGTACCAGCAGGTACATTGGTTATCTTTACCTTGTAGCTGCCATCAGACTGCTGTGATAAGGTAGAATAGCAATCTGTCTTGTCTAAGTATTTGTCCTTATCTCCATAGAACACAGCGCAGAGCGAATTGAATGTCTCCGAGGCCCCCGCTCTTGTACCAATCTGTTGCTTGGTGAAGTTGGTCAATTGAAGGTTCAAGACAAGTCCCTCGGCAGGGATTTCATCTCCGCCGAGTCCGATAGCCTCCATCGTATCCTTGCAGGAAACAAGGCTGAGGAGCAATCCAATCCATATCATTAAATGTTTGATCTTCTTCATTGCTTAAACTGATTTATAACAGTGTTCAAATCTGATACTAATCTTATTTATTTCACATCAGATGGCTTGCCAGCGTGCCAAGAGGAGCCATCGTACCAGCCTGTGTCATTATGCTTCTCATAGCTGTTTCCATTGAAAAGCAGGACGCTTTCTCCACCCGTAGCATTGTTGTCTTTTTTGATTCTGATGTCCTTCTCGTGGTCTCCCTTAACAGCCTTGAGGGTAATCACAGTCTTATACCAACCATTATTCAAATTCTCGCATGACCAACTTTTACGCGCTGTATCATAGATGGTAAAAGACTCGCGCTCTTTATTATTGTCATCACCATTTTTGCCATTGGCGACACCATATACCTTGAACCATCCGTAAGTCTGGAATTTGGTGTAAATGGTAAACTTGATGTTCTCAATAGTTGGCATGGCATCATATATGTTCCAAGTAGGATCTGATGTTGGATCATAGACAATCCAACCCTCTCGATCCTCATAGTCGAAGAGAGGAATACCCGGCTCCAAGTGGTGAGTGCAACGATGAAGCGTATAACCTCGGTTCGTATAGGTATTGTTACTGAATATAATCAATGTTTCACCAGGCTTGATGGTCTTTACTCCCGTAGCACCATTCTCATTCAACTCCTCATTCGACTTCTCATTCTCTTTGAAGTCCACGTAATACCAACCCACATTCGTATAATCCGCAACCATTTTATCACCAGGCCAGTTTTTTGTAAATTTCCAAACTTTAGAGTTGACTTCAGTTCCGGTTGTCTCACCAATCTGGGTATAGACATAGGTATAATGATGGTCTGGGTTAGGTATATCCTTATCCTTTAAATCATACCATCCATCTGCCCAGTTGGTATTTTCTCCAGTTACATTATTAGTCTCTTTCTTTTCTTCAAGTGTACCCTCATAATTATCAGTTCCATTACCTCCTTTATAATGTGTGCGGTCGTTGATGGCACGGAAGTTGATACGATAGTTACCCATTGCAGGCTTTACCGTTACCTTGATTTTCTTGACAAAGTTGAAGCCTTCTGCAGATTCCTTTGGCTGCACAGTGAGGTAATGTACTGTCGTGGTAACAGGGTCACTGGTTGCCTTAATCTTGAAGGTTCCTTCTCGGGTATCAGGAGTATCGCAAGATGCCTGAATGGTTGACTTACCTACGGTGGAAGAGGTGTTACCGGTGAAAGCCAAACCGCCGAGGTTGGTCTTAAACTGTACCACTTTGGTATTGTAGTCGCTACCCCAATAGATGGTTACTTCCTGTGGATTTACCTCAAAATAAGGAGAGGCATCATAGGTTACATCGAGATACTTCTTAATGTTACCAGCCTTAATCCAAACCTTTGCCTTACCCTGGTGCTTTCCATTATAGTCGGAGAACTTAATGTCCTCGTTGATTTTGAATGTGATTCTATGATTCTTCACTGCATCTAGCTTGCTCAACACAATCACATCTTTCTCACCACTGGATGTTGTTACCTTTTCATCGCAACCGAAATCTGCCTCTGTCAGCATTACGTTCGACTCATAGTCGATGGAGTCTGTCGTGGTAGATGTTACGCTCGCCTTCGTCTTGCTTACCCACAAAGTAGTATGGTTGAAGTCGGCATCTATCGTTACAGGAGTCCAGTCCTTTACGCTCACATTACAGTCGAGAGTCATGTTTCCCAGACTCTTGATGTTGCCGATAATCTCATAATAGGTGCCACGAGGGAAGGTCGGAACTTCGGTGGAAGTTGGGCTCTCGTCCTGACGATGTCCCAGCTTAATCGTATAGTTGTTCTCAAAGCTATCATTCACAAAGCCATTAACTTTGAGGGTAGACTGTTGAGAGGCATTGGCGATATAACGCTCAGGCAGATAGTAAGTGCCTTGGAAAAGCCACTTATCAGCGGCATTCTGTGGAGCAGCTGTAGGAGTAGCACCCTGAACAAGGGTGATGATGTTCTTATTATTCACATTGGCATTGTCTGCTTTCTCTGTCCAGTCTCCCGCCTTATAATAACCACCCTTATTGCTTGCCTCAGAAGAAGTTGCATAAACTTCATTTTCAAAACCTTTGGCATAATCTGGGCTAACATTAGAATTGCTAAATGCTCCATTCCAACTCAGCGTGGTGCTAGGAGAAAGCTTTTGAGCCAGAATATCCTTGATGCTATAGCTATTACCATTGAATGCAGAACCTTCAGCAGTAGGGTCGAAGAGCAGGTTGAGCTTAACCTTTACGCATGTAAACTTCAGGTTAGCTGCCACAGTGGTATATTTCTTACCACTTTTTTCTATTTTTGTATCGATGATATTACCGTTCACATCCTTTGGCTCATAAATCATCGGGATGTTTGTAGAAACCGGCATTCCCGGTTCTGCTGTTCCAGCTCCATAGTTCAGTACTATATTTTTGAGATCATTTTCTGTTAGGATAGTCTTACCACTCAACACCTTGTTCATATTGGCAACCACATAGATATGGTAAGTGCCCGGCTCGATATTGAGCTGATAGTTAGCTACATGCTGCTCCAGCATCATCGAAGCCAGTGGGGCAGGGAGCGTCTTTTTCAGGAGCTTGCCTTCATTTCCTGTAGGGAAAGCATAGAGGGTCAGGTCGTTGATCTGGCATTCATCTACCGTGGCATTATAGGTAGGAAGGCCGGAAGCATCGTCGGGATTGGTGCCGCGGCTGCTGAGCACGGTTGGCACGAGTACATGCAAGTTGCTTTCTGACGAAATGGGAGTGCGCTCGCCTCCAAGTTCGTCAGAGCAACTTACTGTAACCAACAATATAAACCAACTAACTAAACTTAAAATGAAATCTCGTATTTTCATTGTTTCTAATTTTTAAAGTCAAATACTCTTATGAGCTAAATGCCCGGAAGGGGCTCTGACACCTGAAACGGTTAGAAATCGACACGCTGGATGCGCTTGCTCCAATCCAGGATGGAAATGCTGAGCTGCACATACTTCCACTGGTTGCCCTGGAGGAAGAAGTCGAGCTTGTAGTCGTACTCTCGGTCCAGGAATTCCTGCTCTGAATAATGGCGGGCTTCGAAGGCGCCACGGCCTTGAGCCAGAAAGTCAGCAAGATTGATGCGTGCCACCTCTTCGCCAGTAGTCTTGTTCGTGATGGTGAGGATGGCGTTCTTGTCGTTTTCTTCTGCCGGATGCCAGATGAGTCGGGAGAACATGAGGGCGGCATGAGCGGTGCGCTCCTTTACATTGCCCTCGGTATCCTTAAACTCAGTGGTCCAGGTGTAGTATGGGGTATATGTCAACTCCTCGTCGGGGAGGAGAGAGTTGTCGTAACTGATATCGCCGTTGGCATTGGTTATCTGATAACTGAAGTCATCGGCATTGATGTTGGCAGGCTCGTCGGTCTGATGCAGGCTGATGGTGAGCTGCTTGGTATCACGAACCAGACCGATGGTATGGCGTGTAACCTGCAGGTCTTTTACTTCAACCAGTTCGTTGCTGAGTCCCTGCCAGAGTGTATCGAGCGGTTGGCTCTGGTTGTTTACCTTGCCCTGTTCGCGGTCGAGTCGTGCATGGAGGGCGGTGATGTTGTCACCCTGCTGTGGCAGAGCTATCTGGAATTTGGCACCTGGCTGCGCGAGTGCATCTTCGTATTTCTTTTGGAAGGCGAAGGTTGCGAATCTGTATTTGCCCGGTTCCAGATTGATTCGCATGGCATAGTTAGGGTCCTTGAGCGGCTGTGATGTCGCATCGTTATAGGCATCATGGCGAGCAATGAAGTTGCCCTGCTCGTCGTATACGAATACGCAGAGTCCGCCCACATGATCTTTGAACATGTCGGCACGCTGCACGTTGTAGTCGTACTTGAACTGCAAGTCAACACCCATGTCACAAGGAGGCAGGTCGTCGTGCATCAAGTCGTTGCAGCTTGCTAGCAGGCTGCCGGCCATGATGAAGCCCCATCCTATGCATATATTCTTGATCCAACTGTTAAACTTCTTGTTTGCCATGATGCTTATCTGTTTTATGAAAAAGTAAAGTGTATAAATAGATTCTTATTCTTCCGAGATAGCCAGCCGCTCCTTAGCGCTAGAGCGGCTGAGCTATATATAATTAATGTGTAATGGATTACAAATCAACTATGTCTGAACGCTTAGCCCAAGAAAGGATCTTTACGCTGACGCTAAGATACTTCTCATTCTCATCATCTGGCTGATTTGGGTCTACTGGAGGCACACCAGGGTAGCCAGGACCATAGACGTTGCCAACTGTCAATTCATACCAGTTGTTACGGAGCATACCATAACGGCCAAGATACTTGACGTTATCTGCTCCATAAGATTCACCTGAGCTCCATGGAGTCAATGAGCCGAAGTGCTTAACACGAGCGATATAATATGTAACACCCTGTGCGTATGTATTGATACCAACCATCGCTTCTGCATGTCCTGCTCCATCAATCAAGCCGAGTTTATCATTAATCTCTTTAACGATTTCTGTACCTGTCTTACCATTATAATCTTTATCGGCAATAAGAGTTGTACCAGTAGAATCCTTGATATCTGCCAAAGTAATCACATGAGATCCTTCTTGCTTGAGATTTGTTGTATAGTCAACTGTACAACCTGGGAGAACTGAAGTTGCTGCAGTATTAACTGCAGTCTCTAAGGCTGTTTCATTCAGGATAGTTGTCATATTACCGATGGTGTAGAATGTTCCATCTGGCTCTGCAAGGCTTTTGCCTGTATCATCCTTAGGAGCATATGTCGCCTTGAAGATAACGCGGGTTGTCTGACCCTGATACATGTTTGCCAAGTTGAAGGTGTTCTCTAAGCAATATGCTGACTCTGCGAAGGTTTTGTTGATTCCATTTGTAGCTTTTATGAAATTGAATTCTCGCTCTCTGTCTGCCTCTTTACCTGTATTGAGATTATCCAAATTGTAGTTAGGATCCTTACCCCAATAAACACGGCTGTTAGTACCTATGAAACGAGGAGTAGTCCAAATGGCAGGGAAATCTGTGCTCAAGCCATCAATATTATGAACAGCGTATGTCTTCTTGTTTGTGATATCCAAAGCCCAATTGTTGAATTCTACTGTACTCTTTGTAGGATTATTTGTTGCCTTGTCTATAACTGTTTTTGTAGCAGGATCAGTAACAGACATCTTCGCTACACCACGCTCTACATAAACTGTTGCGGCACTAGTTCCTGCCTCTGCTTTTTCCTTGGAAGAATAAATATTTTCTTTATTAATAGTAACCAAAGTTGTTGGTGAGGCAGTTCCTTTCAACGGAGCATTAGCCATATAGAAGTCATTATCAGCCGCCAAATCGTCTACTGAAGGAGTCAAAATTTGGCTGTTCCACTCATTATAACTTTGACCAACAGTAGGCAATGGTACCTTTACTCCACCAGTTTTATTGTTATTAAGCAAAACCAAAACATAATATTGATTCTTGGTATCCACATTAGTAAGCTTTGCTACCAGCTTTTTAGTTGTTGTGATACCAACTGTAGTATCGTCAGTCCAATCTGCAGCAGCTGTTGGTAAATCTACGCTCTCAACAAACTTGCAAGAGCCTTCATCTGAACCATACTTCTGGAAAATAAGGGCAGTTGCGCTTTTTACAGCATACTCATTTGCTGTGCCTTCATTCATTTCAGCACCACCATCATCTGCAACACGAGTTCCACTTACCGAAGGCAAGTTGATGGTGAAAGTTGCATAACCAACACCAGTTTCATTAGTACCAGTACCTGGACCTGCGGTTCCCAGGTCCTCATTGCTTGAACAGCTTGCTGACATAGCTGCGATGACAGCCAAGCCAAATAAATGTTTAATCTTCATAATCTTTGAAAGTTAAGCTTGTTTATAATCGTTATTCTCTAATTTTCTGTTATTCCAATTCCTTTATCTGCTTGAAGACATCTCTTACACGCTCTGCCTCTTTCGAGTTGCCTGCCTTGGCAAGATGCTTTTCGGCAGAAGTAAGATCACCTTTCTGCAAATCGGTGCAGGCGGCATTAAGATTCGCTGTCTCATCATCTGGGAAGAGACGGACGGCGATGTCGAATACCTCGTTAAACTCTGGCGAACCCGGCTCGTAAGTCTGTGCCACCAGGAACATCTCCTGCAGAGAAAGCTGCTGTGGTTTGGTCTTCAATATCTCTTTGGCCTCTTCGATGCTGAACGGACGAACCGTGTAGGTTACCGTATAGTCGCTATGACGGAGACGAGGATAGATATGATCCAGGATGTAGCGGTAACTAGCCGGATGGAGCTTTCTGATCTTCAGGTCCTTATCGTCGGGAGCCAGCGAGGAGTTAGCTATCTCGAGAATTGCTTTCTTATCAGCCAGATGACTAGCCTGAATCTTCTTCTTGAATCCTTCCCAGTCTTCCGGTGTAGCCTGATAGGTAAAGAGCTTGCTGTTTAAGGTGTAGAGGCTGCTCACATATTTACGGAGGGCAGCTGCACGCTCGTTGGCAAGGCGCTTGTTGTTGGCATACGAACCATCAGGCGAAGCAAAACCATGGATATCAATATCTGTGATTTCAACGTTCTTGTCGTTCTTCACCAGGTCGATGGTGGAAGTAATCTTCTTCAGCTCAGTAGCATTCTCACGGAAGTTGGCAAGAATATAACTCTTGTTAACCACAAAGCTGAGATAGGCTTCACCCTTTTCGGCTCTCACCTTCTTGGCTTCCGCCTTCGGCTGCACAAAGAAATCCTTCGTAATCTTCGGTGTACGGTCGATATCCGCAATCGGCGTATTGTCCTGTTCTATCAGGTTGCCGCATCCGCAGAGATCTTCTTTCACCGAGAGTTTGAACTTCTTCATCCATTTCTGATAAGGAACAGACTGGGCGAAGTAAACCTGCTGACTGGTCTTGTTCTTGCGGGTAAGAACCTGTGCCTGCGGATTCTTCTTGCTGTCGGCAAGTCGGCGGTATCTTACAGCCTGGTTTCTACCCTGGATGATGATAGGGTTGAGAGCGATAGAATCAGTTCCTACCATTACCGGTGTGAAAACAATCTGCTGCTCTGATTTCATCTTCAAATCGTTCAGATTCATACGGAAGGCAACGTCCATCCGGTTGCCGTTCTTGCGTGCCAAGACGCTTTCTACCTGAATCTTACCCCCTGCCAGCTGTTGAGCCTGAGCAGGCATGATGCCCTGAGAAAGGAGTATGCAGAGGGGCGAAATGACCGCATAAAGCTTCATTTTATCCATATTATGATTTGCCTAAATTTTTTGTATTCTGTCTAGTTATTACGTGTTTTTATTGTCAGTTTAAAACTACAGTTAAATTAAATTCTTAGAACACGTATATGAGAGATAGTGCGGCTTTTGTAGGGCCCACATAGTTGCGGTGGTCTTTGTCGAGACATTTTTCGCATCGTCCGTAAAGCTTGTAAGGACTGTAGGCATATCCCAAACCGATAGACCCTTCGAAATTGAGGTGCTTATTGAGTAGCCACTGATAGCCGTAGGTGAGGCCTCCACCTACATACCAGCCTTCATAGTGCCTGCCCTCCAGAGTTTTCGGCAGGATGCCGAAGGGCATGTCAATGTTTTTAATGTTGTATTCACCGCCTAAGGCATGAATTCCGAAGAAATGGCCTCCAAACTTCTGGCAGGTGTACCATCTGTATTCTGGCATAACATTCCAGAATCTCATCTTCTTGTCGCCCGAGAACTTCCAGGGGTTCAGGGTGCCGAAGAGTTGGAAGGTTGTTTTCTTGCCCGTGCCGATTTCGATGCCGGCGTTGGCAGATGTGGAAGCCCATCCCAGTAAGTTGGTCTTCAGAGCGACCTCCTGCGCTCGCGTCGTTGCCATTGAAAGGATCAGCAGCAGCAACATAGCTGATTTTATGAATGTTTGCTTCATCATATCTTTACTTTTATATTTGGTTTCGTTTATATTAAACTTAGCCTTCGTTTGTTAGTTGGTATCTATTTTCGGCTGCAAATTTAAGAGGAAATCCAATATGAAGCAAGAAAAAGTTTCAAAAAGGTTACATTTCTATGTGCAAACGTTTGCACGTTTTATGCAACCTGTTTGCGTACACACATCATAAAGCACATGATTATCGGCGTCTGCTTGCCGTCATTGGGAATCAATGAATCTCCTATTAATATTAATGGATATCAGTCTCTTACGCTGCAGATGCTTTGTTTTCCTTGGGTTGTGGATTGGGTACGAAGCCAAGGATGGCAACCAGACAACTCATCAAAGGACTGATGATATTGAAGAAGCAGAAGGGGAGATAGATAAGTGTCGGGATACCAAGAACCGTACTCTGCGTCATACCGCAGGCTGTCCATGGAACCAATACGCTCGTTACGGTAGCGCTATCCTCTGTACTTCGGCTCAAGAGTTCCGGACGATAGCCTCGTTCGGCATATTCATCCTTATAGATAGATGCATTCATAATAATGCTCAGGAACTGGTCGCCCATTACGAGATTGAGCAAGACGCCTGATGTCACGGTGCTGCAGACAAGTGATACGGTGCTGTGGATGCTTTTCAGGAGCATGTGGGTAATGGCGTGGAGCATGCCGCTGGCTACCATACATGAACCGAAACACATGGCACAGAGGATGAGCCAAATGGTATTGAGCATGCCAGCCATACCTCGGGTGGCTACGAGATCATTGATGTCCACCATACCGCAATCTACCTGGGTATGGGTATAGCAGGTGGTCATGATTCCTTCAAAGAGGCTTTTGGCAGAGATGCTGTCTTCACCTGCTATCCCTACAAGTACTTCCGGCTGGAGAATGAGGGCACAGATGCATGCTGAAAGGGCTGAAAGAAGAAGTGTGATGAGAGATGGAGTCTTGCGGTAGATGAGCCATCCTGTAAAAGCCGGAACGAGCATGGTAAACAGAGAGATATTGAATCCATGGCTCAGACCGGTAAGATACTGGCTGATATCCACTGGCTTGGAATCATAACAGAGTCCGATGATGAGATAGAGTACCAGCGAGAGCAGGATGCTTGGTATGGTAGTATAGAGCATATAGCGGATATGTGAGAAGAGATCCGCTCCGGCTATACTCGAAGCAAGGACGGTGGTATCGCTCATTGGCGAGAGTTTATCCCCGAAATAGGCACCGGAGATAATAGCTCCAGCGGTGTAGGGGGCTGGTATTCCCAGGGCATCACCGATTCCCATCAGAGCAATACCGATGGTGGCAATAGTGGTCCATGAGGTTCCCGTCATCACAGAGATGATGCTGGAGATGATGCATGCGCAGGGAAGGAAAAAGGCTGGCGACATGATCTGTACACCATAATATATCAATGTGGGTACCACACCACTGATCATCCAGGTAGCTGACATCATTCCGATGAGCAGCAGGATCAGGATAGATACTCCGGCATCGCCCACGGTCTTTTTGATCATCTCTTCAAAGATATTCCATTTCATCCTATAGATGCCCATACCGAGTGCTACACAAACGGCTGTGGCTATCATGAGGGCCACCTGAGAGGCACCAGCCAAGGCATCATCAGGGAAGATTTTGACAACCAGGACGATAAGAGTAATAAGGACTGCCAGCGGTATGACAGAAATAAAAGGATGTGGTTCAACTGGCTGCTGAGACGAGCATGATGCCTGATTCTCTGCAACTTGAGATTTCTGTTTCTTTTCTTCTTGTTCCATTTGTTAATATTCTCTTTTCATTTTAGTTTTTCATTTACTTTGCGTTTTCATCCGTTTCTTCTATGACATCTGGTCGCTGAAGAACACAAATCATTTCATTACTTCTTGAATTTTCATGCCAAGTAGTGCTTTTCGTGCAAAGGTAACTAAAATTTCCTGTTTACGCAAGAAAAGGTCCAATATAATATTCTTTTTATAAAAAATTATTATTTCATGGAATTTTTCTTGGT
>ENA-UOJH01001987-UOJH01001987.1-human-gut-metagenome-genome-assembly--contig:-C148-NODE-1987-length-13704-cov-49.350795_pt1 | contig 13704 bp, 12 predicted proteins | sample MGYA00242345_ERZ723892 | MGnify/ENA metagenome assembly ERZ723892 | reverse complement strand
TCAATGTTGTGCTATAGTTCTATTTAAAGTCCAGTGAGAGGGGTGCAGTACATTTGGACTAAGAGATGAAGGTGGTTTGGAATCTTGTATTTATTCTCCGTTGCAATCATTTGATGGTAAAGAATTTTATTCTTCCATAACAGATAAAGCATCAAGAGTAAGTTATTTGTTAGTAAATAATCATCCTTTTATAGATGGAAACAAAAGAATTGGTGCTTTAACACTTTTATATATCTTAGAAGTAAATAAAATTAACTATACATTTAATGACAAGGAATTAATAGATGGCTATTTTTCTTTGGCTGCAGGTGAAATAACTTATCAGCAGTTTGATACATGGGTAAAAGATCATATCTTAGATAACGAAAGTACAAACGAGAATATATTAAGACTTTAGATAAATAGACTAAACATCTTGCTCTTTAGCTAAATCTATTCTAACTTTCTCAATTACCCTATATAGCTTTGCTAATCTATTGTGATCATTAACAAGCCTATTAGCTGATTTGGTAAAAGCTTTATTTCTATCTTTTGACTCATACACCCATTCAATAAAGCATTCATGAGCATATCTATTTCTAATCTTTGTGATTTGATCTAATAGATCGTAATCCTCAGTGCCTAAAAATGGATGTTTCGATGAAGAATCTTTTTCTTTGAGTTTTTTCACTGTAGTTCCTAAAGTTAGTTTCTTAATATTATCAAAATTGATATTTGGGTTAAGAAGATAGTAAGTCAATTTCAAATCATGTTCAATACATTGTGAAAAATAAAGAACTCTGCCTACCGCCCAAAAATAATCATCGTTATTATTGATTTTAGTTATTGTTTCCATAAAATTCCTCCTTAAATATCCTTAAAACTTTAACACATTCTAATTACATAACCATCGTCAATACTGAAAACACCAAATAAGCAGAACTTACAATCAATGAGATCCAGTTTTTACGATAGATAGAAAGGCTTACTAAGCCTAAAGCTAAGAAGAGGAAGACTAGATTAACCATAATCACATTGGTATACATTTCCATCCTAACAAAGGTTATTACTAAATAAGTAAGGGTAATTACTACTATAGTAGAAATAAGCAAAGGATTTACTTTAATCTTCCTTTCATCTTCATTGATGTTATTGATATAGGCAATAGAAGTGATGAAGGGTAAGACCCTAGTTGAATAATCTATCTGGATATCTTTAAGGAACTTAAGATGTTGTTGGAGTTTATAAAGATCAGAAAGTATGTAATATAGAGCTTTGGGATAATACTAATTACCCAATTGATGTTATTACTTATAACATTAATGAAATTAAGATTATAAGAAAAAACATATTTAAAAATGTTGCTTTTATAAAAATTATATATGCCTTATAATTTTTAAAAGAGAGCTCTTCTATGGATTATAAATTTATAACTATTGATGGATATCAGATATTGGTCGATAACAAGCGTGGTTTTATGAATTTGACTGATATTGCAAAGATGCTGAATTGCGAAGTCGAAAAGATAAAAGATCCTTTGAACGTTAGTGCTGGTAGCAAGATTTATACAGACACTAATGTTATTTCTTACTCGGATAAAACTTATTATTCTTTGGATGTTGTAGTTATATTTATTTTTGATTATGACTATAGGATAGCATTCAAATTATATGAATCCACTTTGAATAATGGATTAATATTTAATGAATATATCAATCATAAAATTGATGAAGAGAAAAAAACATTCAATGAATTGAGATCTATCGTAAAAGAACAGGAAGATGTAATCGATTCTTTTTATAAATACTATGATGCTGGGAATGAAAATAATTCTAATGGTGACTATAGCTTTATCTCTACAGAAAGTTTGCAATTTTTAATAAGCTTAATTAAAGATATATACGATTTTGGTGATGGTTTCGGTGTCATAAGAGACTATTCATTGTTATTAGATATCTTATATGGATTAAATTCAGCACTTGCAGATGATGAAGATGAAATAAAATTTGATGAATATGATTGTGTTTCATACATAGTGAAAACTATGTATAACATCATCAAGAAGAAACCCTTTATCAAAGGCAATGAAATCATCGCTTATTTCATTGCTTATTATTATTTGGTTAATTCTGAATTGATAGAAGAGGAAGGGGCTAAGATTACTTCTAGTGAAGACCTTTGTCTAGCCATAGGTCTTATCATGAGTTCAAACGATGATAATGCAGTAGATTCTTTAAAGAAAGCAAAATCTTTATTAGCTAAGCATTATGATCTTCCAAATTATAATTATGAAAAAAAGCCAAATTTTATCTTCGATACATCTAAAGAAGGAATAATTGAATACATTATTTCTTCAATAGAAGATTTTAGTGGATATCAAGGATATTATGATTTCTATAAAGGAAAAAGTATTGTCTATAAGATTCATTACCATGGAAGGTATAATAACTTCTCTTTAAATAGAGCAAAAACATTCTTATCTAATAACACTTTATATTTTAAAGGAGTTTTATATTGCTATTCTGAAGCTCCTACTGATTTGAGAGATAGAGATGAATTCTTAAAAGACATAGTTGAAGAAATAAGAATCAGAAGTTATAGCGATGTAATAACTCCTTTCTTAAATAGTTTAAAGAAAAAAGTAAAACCTTATTTTGATTTAGATTCTATCTCTATAAAATTTGACTTTGATATAAAGACTAAATTTGATGAAGATTATGAGTGGTGATTAAAGTAGTTACTTAATTTAAGTTTATGTCGAAGGATTTTGTTCGGATATATTTATTTCTTTATTACTTCTAAGGTTGGAATGGTCGTATTGATCATTCTACCTTGTGCTGCAATTTGTATATAAGATTATCTATATGGTTATGGATGAAAAGAAGAAAGAAAACATAAATAATTCTGAAAATGATAAAGAAAAATAGAAGATAAAGAAATGAATAGAAGATATGAAGAATAATTTAAATAAAGACTATTAATATTCAAGTTAAATGTATTAGGATTAGTAAATATTTACTCTTTTTGTTTAAAAAAGAAAAACCAACTATTTTTACACAAGGCTTTACATAGTAAATAGCATTACTTATAATACCAAAGATTTAAACCATTATTTATTTTTTATTAAAGGGATAAAACATAAAAGAAAGGATTTTTTTATCTATGCGTAAAGAATTGAAATCAAAGTCTAGACGTAAGTGGTTGTTAGGTGGTTCGTTAGCTTTTGCTTCTGTCGCATTATTGACAACTGGTTTTGCTACTTGGGTTATCGCTGTTTCTGCTAAAACTAAAAACACTGATACCAACGTTAATGTAGACACTGTACGTAACGAGTCAATTGTTTTAACTTATACACTCGACGAAAATGATAAATCTATTTACTTGGGTGAAAATGTTGCTGTTTCTGATGGAAATCTTCAATACGAAATTAACAAAGAGAAAAATAAAGAAGCTGATTTTCAAATAACCTTAAAAGATGTAAAAGTTACTTGGGGTAAAGATTTTTCTCAGGAAGTTAAAAGTCTTGATTTTAGTTTGCCCGAGACATATAAATCAGATGAGTTACCTCAAACTGATGTACCCTCTTTAAATCTTGTTGGTAAAGAAAAAGACAAAATTGGAAGAAATGATTGGACTGAAGGTAACAAGACTTATGTAGATTTGGCTGAGAATCAAAATCGAGCATTCCCAGGCAATGATAGCGAAAATGTAAAACTGGATGGAAATGCGTATGTTTGGAATATTGGTGATGTCACTTTGAAATTCAAATGGGGATCTTTCTTTAATAATGCTGAAACATTAACTGCATTTTATAATGGAAAAATCAGTGCAGAAACAGACGTAAATAAGCAGAGCGAAATTGCTGTAAAAGCTGGTCAAGAAATCGATGAAATGCACCAAAGCCTTAATGAAAAAACAATTAGAGTTTTAGCAGAAGTTAAGACTGGGGCTAAAACCAGTACATCAGGAGATTAGGAACATAGAGTATAAACAAAATGAGAAAAAAAGTAAGAAATAATAAAACAATCCTAGCATCCATTTTAGCTTTGGGTTGTCTAACTGCTGCTAGTGTTGGTTTCTCTTCTTGGGTAATTGCTGCTAAAGACATTAGAAAGACTTCTAATGTGAATGTCAATGTTGCTGATGTTGAGGATCATAGATTTAAGGTTACTCCTTCTTCTTCCGATTCAACAATCCAATTAGGACCTAGCACACAAGGAAAATACATAAGTTATTCTGGAAGTGAATCCGAAGAAGATTTGAATTTTAATTTCATATTAACGTTTACTACTAATGGTAGTGAGGCTGGTAGTGAGGCATTCGACTTCACATCTTTAGGTAATCAAAGTTTCAATATAAATTTTAGCTTTACTGATACATTGAAAATAAACGATGATGGATATGAATATATCATTTTTCCTTCTGGAACAATTGGAACAATTAGCAAGTCTGGATTTACTGCAAGTAGTGGTGAAACAACAACTAGTAATGTAATAACTTATAATGGAAAATTAGATTGGGGAAGTTATTTTGGTGGTAAAAACCCATCTGAATTGGACGAATCTACTGTATCGAGCGATTCTACTAAAGTTGATTCATATATAAAAGGATTAAATCATCTTAAAAATAGTTTAGATGGTAAAAGTTTTGAAATCACTGTTAATATAGAAAAAGCAGTTTAAAACAATCTCAATCGAATAAGAACGCAATAAAAAACGAAGAATTATTAATTCTTCGCTTTTTTATTTATAGAATTAAGATTGAAACGTAAAAAAAAGAGGCATTCCTAACCTCTTTTTTTAACACACGACTTTACCCACTCCGGAGTATGTTGGGAATTTCCGAAGTAACATACGACTTTCCTCAATTCCCTTTGAAAACAAAGGGCAACGAATTGCATACGAATTTCGTTGCCTAATTCCTTTTGCTTTTCCTTTTTGCTCTATCGAATTACCTTCGACGCCTATAAGTTTAAACCAAAGCTAGAAAAATTAATCAAATAAAATAAAAAATTTTTTATCGGTACCGCATTAATTTCGTGAAAGGGTTTACAAATTTAAAATAGCTAAATTTTAAAAAAATTAAAAATGCCTGGATGCTATCCAGACATTTTATTTTATTTTTATTTAACTACTTAGTTCCGTAGATTCTATCACCTGCATCTCCTAAACCTGGGACGATGTAGGCGTTATCGTTGAGCTTCTCATCGAGATGTCCGACATAGAATGTCACATCAGGATGCTCTTTAGTTACTTTTCTCAACCCTTCAGGTGCTGCGATGATGCAAAGGAACTTTATTTTCTTTCCACCACGTTTCTTGATGTCTTCGATGGCATCACATGCACTTCCACCTGTTGCAAGCATAGGATCTAGACAAACTATTGTTCTTTGCTCGATTGGTGAAGGAATCTTGCAGTAGTATTCATGAGGAATCTTTGTCTCTTCATCACGATACATTCCGATGAATCCGACTTTGGCTGTAGGACATAAGCTCAACAATCCTTCGACCATTCCTAAACCTGCTCTAAGGATAGGTACAAGGCAGAGCTTCTTTCCAGCTATATAAGGAGTCAAAGTTGTGGTTATTGGAGTCTTTGTCTCCTCGTATTCCAAAGGTAAATCTCTCAAGGCTTCGTATCCTTCCAAACGAGCTATCTCTTCGACCAATTTTCTAAATTCATTGGTTCCGGTAGTTTCGTTTCTAAGGATTGAAATCTTGTGTTGAATCAAGGGGTGATCCATGAATACAACATTCTTACCTTTGAATTCGGCTTTTCTCTTCTCTTCGGCTTCGATGATTTCTTTATCAGTCATCTCGTTTCCTCCGTTTCCAATACTTTAGTATAATCGATAAGAATAAACTATGCACATAGTTCTTTTTTAAATTAGTATAAAAGAAGACGAAAATGTTTTAAAATTAGTGTTTGGTTATTTGTAAGGAGATATTTATGGGTGCACAAGGCTTTGGTTTAGAGATATTACATAAAGATGCACATTGTCAAGCAAGAACAGGAATACTGCATACCAATCATGGTGATGTAAAGCTTCCTATGTTCATGCCGGTTGGAACCTTGATGACAGTCAAGTATTTAAGCCCTGAAGAAGTCAAGGCTTGTGGGTCTGGTGTCATTTTAGCTAATACCTACCACGTATCGTTGAGACCTGGAGCAGATCTCGTTGAAAAGATGGGTGGAGTTCAGAAGTTCATGCATTATGATGGACCTATGCTCACTGATTCTGGTGGATTTCAAGTTTGGAGTTTGGCTAAGAATAAAGGAATTACAGAGGAAGGAATTACATTTAAGTCTCATTTAGATGGAAGTACTTTGCATTTCACGCCTGAATCAGTTATGGATCTAGAACAAAAGATAGGAGCTGATATTGCGATGTGCTTTGATGAATGTGCGCCTTATCCCGTAACTCATGAATATATGGAGCAATCCATGGAAAGAACTTTGAGATGGGCAAAAAGATGTCTTAAAGCTCACACAAGACAAGATCAGGCTCTATTTGGAATTGTTCAAGGTGGTGCTTTTGAAGACTTGAGAAATAGATGTGCACAAGAATTGGCGAGTCTTCCTTTCGATGGATATTCCATCGGTGGAACTTCTATAGGAGAGCCTAGAGAAGTTGAATATCAGATGGTCTCATATGCGGTGAAGTATCTGCCTTGGGAGAAGCCTCGTTATTTGATGGGCGTGGGATCCATCGATATGATTCTCGATGGAATCATGAAAGGTGTCGATATGTTCGACTGTGTCTTACCTACAAGATTAGGAAGACATGGTGCACTTATGACCAGTCATGGAAGATTGAATATAAAGAGTGCTAGATATATCGAAGATACAAGACCTATCGAAGAAGGTTGTGACTGCTATGCATGTAAGAACAATTTTTCTAGAGCTTATATCCATCATTTGATCAAATGTGATGAAGGCTTTGGCTTGAGGCTTTGCTCTATACATAACATTCGTTTTCTTATTAGAATCGTTGAAGGCGCGAGAAAAGCAATTGAAGAAGATAGATTCTTGGATTATAAGAATCAGGTTATGAAAGATTTTGGAAATGAAAGAGGATTTTAAAATGGAAGAGAAAGATATAGGAACTGTCTCACACGAGAATTTAGTTAAAGATGATGAGGCTGTAGAGAAGGCTATCAAAGAATTTGGATACAACATCTATGATCTTAAAGAATACGATTACGATTTACCTGAGGAATTGATAGCTCAGACTCCAGCCAAGAAAAGAGATGAATCTAAGTTATTGGTCTTGGATAAAAATACTGGTGAGTGGGTCGATGAGCCTTACTTTAAGAATTTATTGAAATATTTAAAACCTGGTGATGTAATTGTCAGAAACAACACCAAAGTCATTCCTGCAAGATTGCTTGGAATTAAAGAAGAGACCAAGGCTAAGGTTGAAGTATTGCTTTTAAGACAATTAAAAGAAGAAGGAGCTGATGTTTGGGAATGCTTGGTAGGTAATGCCAAAGCTGTAAAACTTGGAACTGTTATCGATTTTGGTGAAGGAAAACTCAAAGCTATATGCACTGAGGTGTTGGATGAAGGATTGAGACATTTTAGATTTGAATATAAAGGAATCTTCATGGAAGTGTTAGATGAGCTTGGAAAGATGCCTCTTCCTCCTTATATCAAGTCTCAAGTAGCTCCTAACGATAGATATCAAACAGTCTATGCTAAAGTTGAAGGAAGCGCAGCAGCACCTACTGCCGGATTCCATTTCACTGAAGAATTGTTCGATAAGATCAAAAGCATGGGAATAGAAGTTTTAGATGTTACTTTGCATGTCGGATTAGGAACTTTCAGACCTGTCAAGACTGATGACATTCGTCAGCATCATATGCATTCTGAATGGTTCACTATGTCTCAGGAAGTCGCTGATAAATTGAATAAGGCTAAAGAAGAAGGTAGAAGAATAGTTGCAGTTGGAACTACTTCTATAAGAACATTAGAGACAGTAGCTCATCTAAATAATGGTAAGTTTAAAGGTATGAGCGGCGATACAGCATTATTTATCTACCCTGGATTCAAATGGATGGCTGTAGATGCATTTGTTACTAATTTCCACCTTCCTAAATCTACTCTAGTCATGCTGGTGTCTTCTTTTGCTGGAAGAGAGCATGTATTGAATGCCTATAAACATGCAGTCGAAGAGAAGTACAGGTTCTTCTCGTTCGGTGATGCGATGTTCATACACGGATAAAGAAATGTAAAAGAAAAGAGGCCGTCGAGCCTCTTTTTTTATTGATTGTCTTCTTCTTTTTTCCTTTTGACATATTCCATCACGTCTCTAGCTAAGACCTTATATGCTAAGGTTCCTTTGGAGTTTGGTCTTAGATGGTTGATAGGAATTCCTTTCAATTGGCATTCGGACAACGATATCGTTCTAGGAATGGGTGTTCCGAACACCTTTCCTTTGAATAGATCGTTTGCTTCGGTGAGAATCTCGGTAGATAATCTCGAGCGTGAATCGTACATAGTCAATAGGATTCCAAGAATATCAAGTTTAGGATTGATTCCATGTTGAATATTTGCTATAGCTGAGATGACTCTGGAGACTGCTTCCAACGCGAAGTACTCGCATTGGACAGGAATCAGCACAGAAGTTGAACTAGCTAAAGCATTGATAGTCAAATATGAAACTGATGGGGGGCAGTCTATTAAGACATATTCATATCCTTCAGAAAGAATCTTGACTGTATCTTTTAAATCTCCGTAATCTGGAGTTATTTTTTTGGCCAGCATATCTAATTCGAGAGAAGCTAACTTGTAATTTGAAGTTATCAAATCAAAATTCTTATATGATGTTCTTCTTATCAATTTCTTTGGATCCTGTGGATGAAAAAACAAATCGTAGGATGTTCTTTTCAATAATTCGGGGTCGAATCCAGTAGCTCTACCACAATGTCCTTGTGGATCTAAGTCTATCAATAAAACTTTCTTGCCATAATCCGCTAGGCAAGAGGCTAAATTTACAGCGGTTGTAGTCTTAGCTACACCGCCTTTTTGAGATGCTACTGCGATGATCTCAGGTGTGATTTTTACTTTTGCATTACTCATAACGACGTTGATTATATACACATTGGTCGATAAAATTAAGAAAAAATTAACATTTAAGAAACCGAGAGGCTACTAGAGGTTTAATTTATGGTTTTAAATATTCAATCTTGTATATATCAAAGGTCGGTTTTAGAATAGACAAGCACAAAATTACCAGGAGGTATTTTTTTGATATGAAAAAAAGTTATCTATTCCTCACTTTGGCCACACTTTTAGAATTGACTTCATGCACTGGCCACTTTTCAAAGCAACTAGATAACATGATTACGATTGATGGAAAGACCATCTCTCTTAATGATGTATTTGCAGCCTATGGTGGAACATCAAAGTCCGCTTCTGCTTTGTATGATGTTTTAAACAACATTTATATTCAAATGGCTGAGCCTCGTACCGCTTCTATGGAAGCAGCAGTAAATGCTAAGTACAAGACTGATTATGAAGAAAAAGCTGAATCCAACGCAACTTCTAACAAGACATCTGTCAAGGAAGAGAAGGAAAAGCTTTTGGAGTCTGCTGGTGTAGACACTGAAGAGCAATATAGAAATAAGCTTTATCTCGACCAACAAAAAAGCAATCTCGATGATAGATTTAAGGATGAAGAGTTTATCTCTGCTGATGCCAGTGATAAAAATGGAGATTATGCCGCTTATTTCAACTCCAACTCCTCTTTGACCGCTTCTTCACCTCTCGACCAATATATCGGTGAGAACTATCCATACCATATGCGTCACATCCTGGTAAAAGTTGATGGTTCGGATAAGTTCCGTAGTGAAGTAACAGAAGACCAGGCTAAGAAGCTTTCTGAAATAGTTCAACAATTGGGTGTTTCTGGAAGTAATGATGATGGTTATTCAAACAACCTCAGCTATGGACAAATCGCTCTTGAAAAGACTGATGACACTGGATCTGCTTCAAACTATGGTGACACAGGATTGATGAACAAGATTGGTGGAACTACTTTGGTTAATGAATTCCGTTTTGGAACCTATGCTTGGGATATGCTTTTTGATACCAGCTCTACTGTCAATAAGAATGCTCAAGATGGACTTCTTCCTTCAAGCAACACTACTGATGGTTCTATGGCTAGATCATTGCTCACCAATGGAACTGATTCTATCGACTATGATGTCTATGGTTCTTCTTACCTTGAAACCTTGGTCATGGGCAAGATGAGCGATGCCACTTCTGCTTTCGACAATAGAGTCGAAGTAGTTAATGGAAACTCAAAGAACTATCCGAGAAATATTTTGTTCTCTAACAACTACAACTATCATGGACTTGGACTCATCTATGTCGAGAATCCTGCAAGCTTAGGCTCTTCTGCTGATCAACAAGCTCAATCCCTTGTCCACAAGTACAACATCAGCTTGGATGATGCTAAGGATGTTGTCGAACAATTGACATTGGCTTATAACAACAGCAACAACAAATCTTTGAGCGATGCAAGCCTCGCTAAGGTCAACGGAAAGATTAAGGTCTTGAAGGAAACTGTCAAGAACGGCGTTCCTTCAGTTTCTCCAGTCACTTTGACTGAGACTGATTGCAAGATTGTCTTCGACGATAAGACCAAGACCGGTGTCGGAACTTCAACTCCTATTCTCGTAACACGTGTTTCATCATCTTACGAAGGTGTCCACTTCATGTCAGTCATTAAGAATCCTTTCACTTCAACTGATATGAGAGATTACTTGACCTTGGATGTGAATACAGCTACTGAGAGAGATGATAGTGGTAAGTTCAAGACCCATAACTACATCAACTACATCGATTATGGTACAAATGCTACCAGCTCTTACAATTCTCGTAAGGATAAAATCATCGATGACAACATCTCATCTAGAGATTCTAATACCACTTATGCTAAAAACGAGTACATCAAGAACAAGGCTTTAGCTGATGGTCATACAGTTAAGCTCACCGATGCCAACGATGCACTTGTTAAGAAGTATGTAGAAGAAGCTATCGCTTCTAACAATATCTCTTCACAAGAGACTTATGACAGTGCTTGGCTTAGCTATGTCAAAGGATTACGTTATCAGATTGAAAACTACGATAATGAGTTCTTCGGAACACTTGGATATTCATCCATCTATTCCTTCAACAAGGCTATCATCGGTAAGTATATCGTCGCTAAGAGTGATGCATTTGATAATACAACAAGTAAAATCAAGAACGGCGTCTATGAAGTTAGACTTGAGAACTATGATGCATCAAATGAATCTACATACTATTACACAACCAACGATGTAACACTCGCCACTGGTTATGCTTCAGGTAACATCACATTGAACCCTGAATACATCACTTCATCTGGAACATCCGGTGGAAGTTCATCTTCCAATTCATCTAGTGATGATTCAAGTTCTGACTAATCGGAGGGGGAATTGATACCATGAAAAACAATATTAAAAAAGTACTTAGTGTCGTATTAGGATGCTTCTCCTTGGTCGGTTGTTCATCTATCGAAAAGCCTAATATTCCTCAGGATTATGCTGATCAATTAGCTTCGATTGAAGGTGGAACTGTAGAAAACGTTAATTTCAATACAAAAGATCAATACTACACTAATTTCACTGATGCAAACGATACAGCTTTGAATAACCTCTTACTCACTGTCGCTCAAAAAGCTTCTAATGGTGAAATCAAGGATAGAAAAGACGGATCTAAAGTATTGAAGTTGAATTCATCTGTCGCTAATGATTCTACTGATGGATCTATCAAGACTTACTATGCTACTACCACAGACCAAAAGAGCACCATGACTTTCAAAGGCATTGGTGAAGAGCTCAAGACTCGTGGTGAGAAGACTTTGAAGGAAAAAGTCACTGGTGGAAGCTATAACAAAGATAATCGTTTTGATGAGAACAAACTTATCAGAGAGATTGAAAAGGATCAATTGACTGATCTCAAAGCAAAGATTGGTGGAGATATTGCTCAAACCACTTTGAATTACAACGAGATGAAAGTAGTTAATACTAATATGTCATTTGATGAAATCTTCTCTGCTCCTGATGGTAAAGATAAGAAGGGTAGTGCTGATTACACCGAATACATCCAAGATTCTTTATATCCTGATATAATCAGAAACAAACTTACTGCTCAATATATCTATAACGAAAAGTTTGGTAACATCGCTTTGGCTAACATGCAAAAGCTCAATGTTTTGACTATTACTGATAGAACAGATATCACTGGTGCTGCAAGAAAGTTCATCAACGCTTATTACAACCATTATGTTGAGAGTGGTGCTGTCGATCCTAGCTACGAAGGCAAACCTCTTGAAGAGATGGAAAGACTTTGGAACGGAATTGGTGCATTTGATGATGAAGACAAGAAGAATGCAATCTATACAACTGATGGTAAAGCCTTAATAGAAGATGGCTCAAATAAAGATGAAAAACTTTATTTCTATGGTTGGAATGCTCAATATGAGAATTATTTGTCTGATGCTCAAAAGCAATGGTTAGCTGACAATAAGATTGATACATTGTTCGATCAAATCGTTGACAACTATTACAAGGCAAAAATCAAGAAGGATCAAACCCAATATAATGATTTCTCTTCATCTAAGACTCAAGATATTGAAATTGGATTGATTTCTAAGGTTGATTCCTTACTCAAGAACGATATCCGCAAGGAAGGAATTTATTCCAAGTCTTCATTGAGCAGTGTCGATTCTTCAGTTACTGATCGTGTCTTCACTCAATATTCTAACGAAGATGAATTGATGAAGGATTTCACTGGAAAGAGCACACTCGCCGAATCGAAGTTGAAGTTCTACTTCCCTACCGTTTCCGAGAGCAGTGTTTCTGCACCTGTCTTCTACAATAGTGGTACTTATACATTTGTCCAAATGGAGTACAACTATAACAATGCTAATTTGGGATCTTCTAAGACTTCCAATGAAGGTAAAGGCAGTGAAGCTGTAGCTAATGCTATGGATGCAGCTTATGAAATGATAAGCGATGGCAACTACAAGACTGATGGAATTGTTTACTGGTTGAAGAACTTGGCCGGTAAAGATAACAGCTTTGTTGTCAACAACCAATCCTTCTACGATTACCTTAAGACCAGCTATCCTGATTTATTTGACGACGATAAGTAATCTATATAATAGATAATAGGAGTTATGGGATATGGCAGATAACGGATGTCTATTTTGCAAGATTGCCTCCGGTCAGATTCCGTGCAACAAAATCTATGAAGACCAAGATGTCATTGCTTTCTTGGATATAAATCCAGCGAGCAAAGGTCATACTTTGGTTGTTACTAAAGAACATTTCCAAGATTTCACTAAAACACCTAGAGATGTGATTGGACATGTTTATTCAGTCGCTCAACTCATTTCGCAAGCTTGTATTAAGGAATTGAAGGCTACAGGTGTAAATGTTATCACCAATGCCGGTAAGTCTGCCGGTCAGTCAGTACTTCATTTCCACGTCCACGTCATTCCTAGATACGATGGCGATGGAATTGGAATTCCGTTTGAACCTTCAGTACCTCTGATTGGATCTGAACAGCTACCTTTATTAGCTAATTCAATCAAGAAGGGTATTGAATAGTATTAAAATAGCGAGGAAAACCTCGCTATTTTCTTATGCTTAGCTAGGATATTCCTTCCACTCTCACACATAGGAACAACCCC
>ENA-UOJH01001981-UOJH01001981.1-human-gut-metagenome-genome-assembly--contig:-C148-NODE-1981-length-13739-cov-4.618752_pt1 | contig 13739 bp, 10 predicted proteins | sample MGYA00242345_ERZ723892 | MGnify/ENA metagenome assembly ERZ723892 | reverse complement strand
ATGCTGACACAAGGAGATTATTCGGATTAGCGCGATCCTCCGTTGAACCATATACAGTCCCTGTCGGAGTCTGCTTTACTCCACATCTTCTAACATAATGAAAATATACATAGTTAGCAAGCGGACTATACCCCTTTTCAGAAAGCTTCTCTTTAAGGGTATCCCATTTTTCGATTTTATCTTCGGCGGAATGAGAAGAAAGGTAATCCCAGAATTGACGGCTCATATCCTCACCCAGAACAAGCTGAAGATATTGTCTTTCATATCGGTCTATATATGATTGTAAGTTATCCCTCTCCGCAATACGAGTCGGAGAATCTGAATCTATATCCCAAATGATGCCAAGACTCAACATTCCAGTGAAATATGAACCGTCAATAATCATGAGTTAGTCTTTTTACGTTTTGTGAAAAGTTCTTCGCACCCTAATGCCTTAGCATCGTTTAGCAATTCGCTAGTCGCTTCAATTTTCCCTTCTGCATAAAACTTGCTGGCAAGAGGCATACCTACCATAACTTCCTCTCCAGTTTTATACATTGTACCATCCTTGATAAACGTTACCTTGTAACGCTTTGTCAAATTCATGTTATATTCTTTTCCCATATGTTAATCAACTGATTTTGTAATACCTTCAATTACAGTATTAAACTTATCTTTTACAAAAGCTGTTTTATACTGAGACTTGATATAGCACATCAATCTCTTTTCAGCAAGCACCGTTACGATATTCTTTCTGAAATCGTCATTTTCCCAGCCTAGTGAGATTGACAGATTCCATAAGTCACGGATGTTCAAATAAGAGAAATCTCCCATGATGAAATCGCCTTGTTTCACCGCGGTAGTAGTCTCAACTCTTAATCCCTGGATCAACTCATCGTTGTATCGGAATGGTCTCAAATACTGCCCATTAGCATCTTTCGTCAACTGCATTGAAGCGTAATCCAAAGGATTCATCAATACCAGGTTAGGGCGATAAGCCATTTCGCTAGTAGAAACGATTTGAGAATAAGCCGCTACAAGGGCATCAAACATATTTGCCTTGTCAATATAGAAGTTTGTCAAAGAGAAAGCTGGCATGTCTGCGGCTACCCCTTTAATTTCTCCAGACGATCCAGACCCTGTCAAGATCCCCTGTTCTTCTTTTATGCCAAGTTTATTCACCATTTCTGTTTGCACCTCATTCACAAAGCTTGGGAAGTCAGAAAGAGTTTCTTCTGTAAATTTAGCAGCAATAGCAACTTTGGCAGCTGTAACGGTTTTTTCCGCAAGAGTTGCATCCATCAACGGCTTTAGCCCACCTTCAGGAACCCATGCGGCATCACCATCCTTGCTAACGTATTCCGCATAAATAAGCGACCTGCTATTAGTCCCGGAAACACTTGCGTAATTACGAATTACAGTCTGAGATCTTGGATTTACAGATAAATTCGGATCAACCTCAACACCGTAATGAGGAGCCAGAGAACCAGAAGATATAACTGCGGCATCTTTTGTATTTACTACCAGATTCAACTCTAGCTTATTGCCAGGAGATGCTTTACATGCAGATTTCAAATCAACTGTAGAACAACCGGTTTGATTTTCAGTGATATAAGCTTTTAATTGTTCCCGAAGTTGGTCTTCAATGGATTTTAACTTATACGTTCCTCCTTTTGTTTTTTCAGTAGCCGCCTTAATGCGTACAATAGTTTCCTCAAAGGATTTCAAACGCTCGTTGATAGATTCACTGTCTGCAAATCCCTTGACCTCTTTTTTCAACTCTTCAATAGACTGAGTTGCATTTTCAATTGACTCTTTCATAGACTTAGAATCAATTTCGTCTTTCATAAACTGCTCAAAAAGGGCTTCCATATAACCATCAAGTCCTTTAGAGAACACATCGAAAACTTTAGATTCGTCTTCCGACAATCCTTTAGTATCAAGGTAGTCTTTAAACTCAATCTTTTTCGCTTCTTTTCCCATACTTACTTTAATTTTAAATTTTTGAACATTGATTTTACCTTATTGCCGTGCATATCGGCTTTCTGTCCTTCAAGTGATGATTCTTTTCGATTCTCCGGCTTGAAAGATGAAAGTGATATTACCTTTGATATAATTCTCTGTATCTTCTGCTGCTTGGGTGCGGACAGCCCTGAGCACACTTCAGATATTTCGGCATTTAATTTCTCATAAGCTTTTTCAGCATCTTCTATAGATTTTAGTCCTAAATATTCTGTTTCTCCATTGCACCCAATAGAGACAACAGATATCTCATAAAGATAGACCTCTTTGACAATATACGCATCTTTCTCAGCGTCATACATGCATTTCTCATGCACATATTGATACCCAATGGAAAATTGATTTAATGTACCCGACTCAAGTTGCTTTATAGCCTGGTTGCCGCGCGGGACATCATCAATTACCGATTCAAAATAGAGACCCTTGCCATCCTCATTCAAGACAGTAAATCTCCCAATCGGTTCTTCCATGTCATGCATCCACAACATGATTATCTTGTCATTAGCCGCACTTTCCGGTCCCCGGTCCTGAATACTTTTTGAGAAGCACCCTTTTATCAGGATATCACCTGCTTTATCTTTATTGCCAAATACAGATGCGTACCCGCTGATCGTCCGACTTTCACCGTCATAGTTGACATCTTTTGAATTAATTGAGAATGTCTTATACTGCATCCCCAGCCTACCCTTATATTTATTAGCTTTATCCATTTTCAATAGAGTTATTTATTTTTAATTCACCTTTGGGGTTATCAGGATCAATATCAATGAACTTTGCCAGTTCATTTCTAGATTCATCAAGGGTTATTTGTCCTTTTTCGACCAACTGTATTAAAGAAGAAGACATTTTCTGAAATGCTGAAGAAGATGCCGACTTATCTTGCTGAAGACAATCAACATGAGTATAGTCCAGTTTTATAAAAACACCTTTGGGACAAATAGCTTCCGTCAGCGCTTCTGTCACTTTCTCTGAATCAGGAATAATAAGACCTTGATAAGCAGATTTCTCAGCAATACTTTTATTGTCATATTTAGACTCATCAAATAAGCTATAATCAATACCTATTGCATTGCAAATCTTTCTACTACACCGCTCGTCTTCCTCGTGAAGTTTGAGCTGGGATGAATCATAATTTAAAGGAATCCATCCCAACTTTATTTTTGATGTGAGGATAGGAAATTTATTGAGAATGCCATATTTCTCTTTTAATTTAGATTCCAAAGCTTCTTTCTCATCTGGAGTCATAACCTGATTACCCATTTTATCTGAATAATCAGAATAAATAATACCTTTAGGACCGCCATTTACAATTAACTGATAGCTAGCCGTCATTGCCGCTATCCAATTATTAACCGGCATAGAAAGTGAATCAGTGACAGACGAAAAATCAATATCTTGATTTACACCATTTATGTTAGCAGAACTATCATAGATTACAAAGTAATCTTCATCTGATAATTCCTCCTGCGAACCATTCCATTCAAGATATACTTTAGAAACAATATCTTCCAGATCATACTGGCGAAATAATTTACCAGAAGAAACCATGTGAAAAATCTGTGCAGGAATAACATACATTGCAAGCGGCAATGATTTTCTAGACGATCTTACAGTAAAAATAGGGCAATATCCAAAAAGCTTTAGAGACATCTCAATCTCTTTAAAAAATCCAGCCCTTGTTTGAAGTGGATTAGGACGTGATAATAATTCCCTAATGTTATTATATCCCTCTTTTTCGTTTCCGTCCTTGTCTGTAACATATATTCTCCCATTTGCAAAGAGAGAACCGACTTTATTTATAACAGTAGAGAACGGAGTACACACAAGAAGAGAGTCAGCTTTATCTTGATCTAAAGTTAGATCATAGTCATTTCTAATTTTACCTGATGGTGAGAAGAAATTGGTAAGATACCAGAAATTCCCTTTAGAATCCTTTTCAATAGCCTTTACCGCCTCCCTCATGGAAGGAGCAGATATATTAATCTTTTTTTGAAACCAATTTCCTAATTTAAGCATAAAAAGAATGATTATCTGATTTGAGATAACCATTCCCTACGAGATGAAGTGGTCTTTACGGATATATATGCTAACAAAAAGGCTGATAGCATAAAAGTTATAGGTTCCGTGCATCTTCACACGAAGGGATTGTTATCCTCACCGCAAATATAGAAATTATTTCTATTTAGTCCAAATAAAAATAGATAATTATTTTATGCAATTATATCATACTTGAAGATTTCACACGAGAACATATACAAGACAATACATACATGGCTTCAAAACTATTAATTCCATCATAATCAGACATGTTAGCTATTATAGCAAAAAACGAATTATCGGCTTCAGGGAAACGAATATTCTTAATAATAGATTGGTATGATTCAATCATACTTTTCTTGTCCGTTTTCTATAATAATCTGCGTTATGTTTCATCTCAAGAGGAATCTCCATTTGTACATTCCCATAAATTTTATTAATGAGAGAATCAATAGGAATCAATGAATCAGAGAACAAGCAATCAAGCAGAAATATTTTTTTGTCAACAACACAATAAGAAACCATTATAAATAATCCGTTTATATTTGGATGTATTTCAACAAATACTTGATTATCGGTCCCTATCTCCTCTTTATTGTAGTATAAGACATCTATTTCGCCCCTCATTTCTACAGTTCCAGTAAGAGCGTCACAGGCATCATCATGAGCATTTTTCCCTTTCTTTCTATATGTTTTCAATTGAGATGAGAACTCCGGCCATCTTCTTTCCCAATCAGTAGGAAAATAAGTAAGATTCATCACTTCGGAAGATCTGGTAAAGATGCGAACCTCTTTGTTTTTTGACTGATGAAACCAACTTACTTGAGTTTTGGGATTGCCAATCATCCGCATTTGTTTCTCTATATTCCTAGCAAATCCTCTCCCTCCATTATTACTTTCTATATTAGCTTTGGATATTTGGTCCTTAGTAAGCATTTTGGCTGTTTCCGGCTCGGTAAACTCCATCTCTTTTTGCGTAAAAAGAACATCAAGAATGAAATTCCCTATCTCGGTGTCAACATAATCAATAGAACATAAATAATCACTTCCCGTATCAGCTGTATCTGTGTAGTTCTTTCTTATTGCTCTGTTAGTTACTGGAATAGTCTCATAAGTCTTAAACTTGCCATACATTAGCCCCTCCATAGGAGTCGGATTCTGCATATATTGAGTTTCAAAGACATAACTGTTTACCTTTTGCATTCTATGCAACTCTTCGAGTGTATGCTTAAATTCCCATAAAGCTTTCTCTTCCCCATTTTCATACACTATTGCCGGAAGGGATAAAACAGTCCATTCACCCGGCTCATTTTCCATCAGATATCCGCAGAGATCATGCTCATGCAGCCTTTGCATGATGATTATAATAGGAGTGTTTCTTGAATTAACACGATTTCTTATAGTTGTCTCAAATCTTTGATTCACCTTTTCTCTAGGAGTATCAGATATTGCATCTTCAGGTTTAACAGGGTCATCAATAATCAATGCCCCAGCAAATCTAGGAGACGGTTTGAACTCTTCCAATGCTTTAGATAAATCGTCCTTATCATCAACGGCGCCGGCCCCAAAACCTGTAACCTGTCCTCCTGCGGCTGTGGCATACATTCCTCCACCTTCTGTCGTATACCACTTCTTTTTGGCATCGCTTGTTCTCTTGATGTTCACATAAGGGAATACACGCTTATACTCTTCCGACTTAACTATATCCCTTACCTCTTCTGAATTATCATTAGCCAAATCATCCGAATAAGATAAATGAAGGAATTTTGCAGATGGATTGATTGCAAGCCCATATGAGATGAAATTCTTTACTACTAATTCTGTCTTGGAATATCTGGGAGCTATATTTATTATTAGCTTTTTTATCTTTCCATCAATCACATCATCAAGGGCTTGACATATTTTTACGTGATGGTCATTTACTACAAATTTGCGACCGAATCTTGCTTTAAAGAAGTATCTCGTATAATTTAATGTCCCTGACAAGCAAAATGCCCGTATGTAATCATATCCCTCTCCTGTCATAAGTCCTCTATGATTCGTTTGGCTTCCTCTTTGGTCATAGGGGAAGCTATGTTCACGTTTACATCCTGTGGTGAATCGTAACCGAGCATTTTGCAGATGCGCTCGATAGCTTTAATCTTATCGTAAAGCTCTACTTTCACATACTGTATCCCAGTATCATTTAAAGCGGATTTCTTTATTGTTTTATATGCTTGTTTGGCCGTTTTATTTTGCCTAACGGTTATATATCTTTCTTGTCTCAACCATGCCTCATATTCACGCAAAAAGCGTGATGTTAAATCTTTTATCAGAAGTTTCTCATTACCATTCTTATGATTAAGAAAATGGCAAAGGGAATTAATACCAGTCGTCTTGACTGTTTTTGTTCCTTCATTTGGTGTTTTCTCAATAAACATTCTAGCAAATTCAATAAAATCTATTTCCTTCCTCTCCTTCCTCCTTTCGATCATTGCAACTATATCCTTGGAAGTTTCGCACTCATTAACTACATCTTGGTGTTCATTTATTATTTGGCGATATTCTCTAACCAATCCGTCTAACTCTTCCTTTATTTTTTCAGAGGTTATCGTACCTGATGCGGAATTTCTCTTAAATCTAACTAATTCTGTGTATATAGAAGTAGAGATATAAGATGAGGTACGATTATGGGAAATCCTAATCTTCGGATTATACGTATTGTCAGATTTTTTATGATGCTTAAAAACTACCCAGGAAACTGTTGCCATAGCTATCTTTATTTTCGTAAATCATTTGTAAAACAAAGATAGTATTTTGGGAGAGAAATACGCCACCAAATGGTATATTTTAACTATTAAGGAGTATAATAAAATCGTCTCACAGCCCTACAGAAGCCCACAAGTCCCTTTTATCAACTTTTACTTCCCAAATATAAGAATATCATTCCGATTAACACGAGGATAAGGTCAATCGCTTTGCTTTTTAAATTCTTTTCACGGAAGAAGAGCGCTCCGAAAATGAAAGACACAATCACACTTCCCCGACGCACCATCGAAACGATGGAAATCATGGAATCGTCATAGCTCAGTGCATAAAAGTAGACAAAGTCCGCTGCCGAAAGGAAAACGGAGATCAGGATGATGGTCCAGTCCCAGCGGAAAGGAGTCGTTGACTTCCGTTTGGGCCACCAGAGGAGGAACACGATGGTTCCCATAATAAAGAGCTGGTAGACATTATACCACGATTGCACCAGCATCGGATTCAGTTGTTTCATCAGAAACTTGTCATACAGTCCGCTGATGGCTCCCATCACTGCCGCCAAGACAATAAAGAGAATCCATTTGTTATGTTTGAAGTCGATTCCTTCTTTCTTACCTGAACGGCTCAACATGAAGAAGGAAGCTACTGCCAGCATTACTCCGATCCATTGGTAAAGATTCAAACGTTCGCCAAATACCAGCATCGCTCCGACAAGCACCATCACGGGACGAGTAGCATTGATGGGCCCCACAATGGTAATAGGCAGGTGCTTCATTCCGAAGTAACCGAATATCCACGATGACAGCACGATAAACGACTTGATGATAATATATTTATGCTGCTCCCACCCTGCAACGGGAACATTAAAAATGGTTCCCCCAAGGATATCAGGCTCGAATGCCGATACCAAAATGAACGGCAGAAAAATCAGACTGGAGAAAAGCGTATTCAAAAACAATACAGGCAACACCGCATTATCTTTCAACGACTGTTTCTTGAATACATCATAAAATCCCAGCAAAGTAGCCGAGAGAAAAGCTAATAATAACCACATGGTGAAATAAGTATTAAGTATCAGGTATTAAGTATTTCTTCCGGATATTCCACGTTGACAAGGAAGAGCGCATTTCCCGGAGCGGAAGTTCCGGCTTTGCAACGTTCCCGTTGTTCTATCACTTTGCGAAAACCTTCTACGGTCAGTTTGCCGCGTCCTACCTCGAGCAGTGTTCCTACGATGGCACGCACCATGTTACGGAGAAAGCGGTCGGCACGGATGGTAAATACCCAAGTGGTATCTTCCCCCTCCATCTTTGTCCATTCGGCATGGGAGATGTGGCAGATATTGGTCTTTACGTCCGTATGCAGTTTACTGAAACTTGTAAAATCGATGTATTCGAACAGCGTTCGTGCCGCCTCATTCATGAGGTCATAATCCAATGCCCCGTACACACGGCAACGATACTGACGGTTGAAAGGATATTTGGCAGTCGTCACATAATACTTATACGTCCGGGCAGTCGCATCAAAACGGGCATGCGCATCCGGTTTCACCCGGCGGATACGGTAGACAGAAATATCGGGAGGCAACAGACGGTTCAACTTGTCGGCAACGGTCACTGTATCGAGCACTTCTTCCTGATCAAAATGTGCCACCATCAGCGAGGCATGCACCCCCGCGTCTGTTCGCCCGGCACCTATCACTTCCACATCACGACGCAGAAAAGTAGACAAAGCTTTCATCAAGCATTCCTGCACACTACTCCCGTTGGGTTGTATCTGCCAACCGTGATAGTTGGTTCCATCATAAGCCAAATAAATAAAATACCTTTGCACGCCGATTCCTTATTTTAGGGTTTTCGAGTGCAAAAGTAGTCATTTTTTTCATTCATACGTCGAAGGAGTCGTACCAAATGCATCTACAAAATGTTTGCGGAACGTCGGGATATCATTGTACCCCACCATTTCGGCCACTTCCTGCACCGCATATTGTTTCGTTTTCAACAGCACTCCGGCACGACGCATACGTACACCTCTGATCAGTTCTATAATGGTATAGTCGGTACTTTGCTTCACTTTTCGGTAGAGAGTGGGCTGGCTCATATTCATTTCCGCTGCCAGTTTCTTCACACTGAAGTCCGCCTCGCAAATATTCTCTTCTACAATTTTGATAACGGCTGTGATAAACGGATCTTCCGTCTTCACTTCCTCACCCGTCTGTTCCTGCTCGTTCGCGGCAATCGTATCTGTTCCCGGCAACTTGAACAATTTCGTATACATCTGCTTCAATGTCTGGCGACCGTTAATCAGATTACTGACTTTCGCTTTCAGAATGCCCGGAGTAAAAGGTTTCAGCACATAATCATCCGCACCCAACTCTAATCCGCGAATAATGTCATCATCCTCCACCTTCGCTGTCAGCATAATAAAAGGAATACTGCATGTTTCCGGATTCTCCTTTACCTCACGGCAACATTCAAAGCCGTCTTTAACCGGCATCATAACATCACTGATAATCAAATCGGGCATCTCCTTGGTTGCCATATCTACCCCCTCCTGACCATTCGTTGCCATCAGCAGGTTATATTCATTGCCAAACAGCACTTTCAGATAGAGGCGGATATCTTTATGGTCTTCTACAATCAATATCGTCTTTTTATTTCCACCCACTGCAGAGGGTGCTGCTTCTTCAGGCGTCTCCTCCGTAAAAAGTGGTAATTGCTGATCTTGTTTTACTTCTGTATCCTCTATTATCACCTCCTGTTTCGATAGTTCTTCAGCCGATGCCGGTTCTGCCACATCCGGCAGTTCCTCCGGATCGGTAAACTGAATATTCGGGTTATTTTCGAAGACAGCTCTGTCGACAGGAAGATTCACCGTCACTTTCGTACCTTTTCCTTCGGCACTTTCAAGAGCAATCGTTCCCAAATGCGCTTCCACCATCTGCTGCATGATAGTGAATCCTAATTGTGCAGCTGATAAATCATGCCCCAATCCCTCATCCTCTCTCATCAGTTGTTCGGCGGTTCTCACTTTTTCTTTTCCATTATCTTCTATTACCAGACTGACATAATGCCTGTTGTCACTTACGATCTCACAGACAGATAAGGAAACGACTCCTGCATAATGCGTATGAGTGAAAGCATTCGTCAGCAGATTATGAATAATAAATTCGACCTTCTTTTTATCCACATAGAATTCCGTCTCCTTCTTGATTCTCTTCTCGCAATGAAAATCAATGGTGTATGCCTTCAACAGATCTCGGATACCCAAAAGAGAACTGTCGATCATCTTGTCTACCGAATACGGAGCAACCTTCAGTTTTTCTTCCAGATCTCCCTGTCCATATACCGACATTAGCTGGTCGCAAGCATCCACCATACGAAGTGAATTCCGGTATGCCACTTGCAGAGAAAATTTCGAAATCTGAAAGTTATCTTTCTGCAAATCCTTCAGCGGAGCGATGATAAGCGACAACGGAGTACGCAGTTCCTGCACAAACAGCATAAGCAAGCGGTTCCTCATCGCTTCTATCTCTTTCTTCTGCTCCCGCTTCAACTTTTCCATGTTTAGGTTTTCCTTCAATATCATCTCCCGATCGCGATGCATCTGTTTACGCTGATCCCTCTTTCTGAAATAGCCATAGAAGAAATAAGATAATCCGAGCAGTAACAAACCATATATGATATAAGCCCATATCGTCTGATACCACTTGCCCTTCACTACGAGAGGAATCTCGATCAACTCTCCCTCTTTTCCATCCGGGAAAACAAGTTTTGCTTGCAAAGTATATTTTCCGGCAGACAATCCATTGAACCACAAACCTTCCGCAAGTGGTATCATCTTCCAGTCTTTATCCACTGGAAGCAGACGATAGGCAATTTTGCGCTGTGCCAGTCCGTAGCGCAAGTCGGAGAAGTACAAATGAAAATCATTATTATCGGAAGCGAACGCCAGCTTCTCCTGCCTTTCCGGAGAAACAGACAGAATTATCTGCCCGTTCCGTTTCTCTCCGGCCAGCACTGTTTCTCCGCCGACTTCCACGTCCGTCAGCATCAGATGCTTCTTGCCGCTGTCTCCTTTCGTAGCAGACGGATCAAAGAAAATCAGTCCCCACGAATTCGCCCATAGCAAGCGCCCATCATTCAAACGGCATACCGCACTACAGTTTCCCGCTGACAGATAATTATAGAAAGCTTCCTGTCCGTTTCTGATTGTCATCACGCCGACATTGTTTCCTGCCCAGGTATTTCCGATATGATCATCGACCATACAACTGACGTGTCCGTTTGTCAATCCGTTCCGCAAGGTATAAACCGATTCTATTTTTTCTTTTTCTCTTCCGTCGATGCGGACAACGACATTCAGATAAGCCGCATAAATCTGATTATAATTATTCACATAGATGGTACGGACACCGGCTTCCTCCAGCCCGTTCTCCTTTTCGTAGTTTCCTTCCACCCGTATCTGGTTACCGGTCGTTTCAATCCTCTTCAGTCCTTTGTCTGTACCGATCCACACATTACCTTCCTTATCTTCGGCTACTGCAAATACACTCTTGATTTCACCGGGCAGTCTTATACTCTTACATCCGTGAGTTTTCGGGTCAACCTGTATCAATCCATTCGAAGTACCTACCCACAAACGGTTCCAGGAGTCCAGGCAGAAACAATGAATAATTGTTTCCATTTTCCCGCCTTCGCTGTTTTTCAATTGAAAAGTTTCTATGCCTTCCGTAAGCGGATTGACAACGACTACTTCTCCGAAATTATTGCCCAGCCAGATATTTCCGTTCCTACCTTTATATATATGGTAATGCCCGGAGAAACCGGGCCCTTTTTTCCAAGGCTCAAAATGTGTATCCATCGAAAGCATCGGAGTAGTACTTCTCATAATGCCCCCGTCAGTCACCGTCAGCCAGACATATCCTTTCAAATCTTCAACTATACCGTCTACTCTGGACTTAAAAATCTGCCGCACCCGGCTATACATACTATCGCTGATATCAAATTTCACCACTCCGCCACCAAAGGTACCCACCCAGAGAATCTGCTGTTTATTATCCCATAGCAGACTGGTCATCTTATTTTCAATTCTCGAATGGAATGCTTTCTCATTCTGCGTCAATAGTGTCAAAGTAAACGGACTCTCACACAAATACTGGTTCTCAAAATGCAATTTGTATAATCCGTCCCAAGTAGTCAGATAAAATGTCTGCTTATCTTTCATCACCATATCCGTGACATATGAATTGGAGAAATCCGACTGATCACCTCCTTCGAGAGAGATCACCCGTTCCTTATGCGTTTTAAGGTCATAACATACAATGTCATTCCATAATCTGCAAATCCACAAATATCCCTGCCGCAAAAAGAGTCTGTTCACTACATTATATTCTCTGATCAGAGCACTCTTTTTCGTTACAAAATCATAATGCATCACCTTTTCACGATCAACAGAAAAATACAGATTTGTTTTTCCGTCCGTACAAAGATTGGCAACTTTCCCTTTTATCAAAGGTTCGGGATTCAATGTACAGAGTACAAAATCATCTTTTCCTTCTTTCTTACGGATGGGATGTGATTCAAACAATCCTTGCGAAGTAGCCAGATACAAGTTTCCGTCATACCAACAAAAATCATGAATCTCTTTAAGTTTCAATGGCCGGTCAAAACGTACAGGCAAATATTTTTCAATCTCTTTGTCAAAACAAGTCATTCCTCCCTGATAAAGTAAAGCATAATATAAACCGTCGGGAGCTTCCTTCAGCGTTTTTACAGCCTGATGCAGAGGAACAGAGAGAGAGTCGATGCTCATAATAAGGGGATAATCACGGAATCTGAAGCCGTCATAACGGGAGATTCCCTTATCGGTGGAGAACCACATAAAGCCTTCGCTTCCGTAACAAACATGATAAATTGTATTATTTCCGACTCCGTTTTTAATGACTAGCGGTTCCAGGTCCCAGTGGATATCTATAGAGTATGTCGGGAGAAAACCCGTCAGCAGTAGCAACAGAAAGAAGAACTTCCTCATATCTTAATTGTATTTTGTTTATGTGTATTGGCAGATAAAGATAGATAATTTAATCATTAGCAAACCGTATAACAACTGTTTTTTAGCAATAATTCACAATAAAATAAAAGCCCGCCGATCCGTAAAAGAATCGGCGGGGCTCCTCATTGTTTGTTTCTTAATTGTCTGAATGACTAAAGCGATACTATTGTTTGCTGTTTGGTTCCTCTTTTAGTTTGATGGAATCTCCTTGCACGGCGCAAGGAGTCCTCTTATATAGTTGTATATATTGTAACGTAATACCTAAAATCAATCAATTAGTGTAGTATTTTAATTGGCTGCTTTGGAAAGAGTAAAGCTATAAGTTCCCTGATTGTTTTTAAAGTTGTAATTGCCTTTAAAGTTTACCGGAACCTTTACGAGACAATTGTTCTGGTCGCTCACACGGAAATAAAGATAAGAAGTTGAACTGAATACGCTGCTGCCTTCGGCAGTGGTAGATAAAGAAGCTCCGTAACCTTGCCAGTTGAACAGATCAGTTGAAGAAGAATATGTAGTACCTATATAGTATACGGCATCTTTATCTATATTAAAGTTGAGTGAAACACACAATGCGAATTGTTCTACGAAAGCACCGCTTCTGGTACGGGCCTGATATTCGGCGGTCATCTTTACTTCTTTTCTGTCACTACCTGTACCGTAGTATCCTTCGGAAGTTTCAGATTCACAGTTACGAACCGTATTTCCGTTCTGACGAAGTGCTTCAAGTACACTTGCCATTTCTTCTGCAGTCACAGAAGGTACATCGCCTACTTTTGAATCAGTAGTTGCAGTTTGTATACCATATAAAGATATCATGGATTCAAAGCTTGAAGAGTTGTCTTCAAAACTATCACTTTCAGCATTAGAACATGCTACAAAAGTTAATGCCAATACACATGCGAAAA
>ENA-UOJH01001960-UOJH01001960.1-human-gut-metagenome-genome-assembly--contig:-C148-NODE-1960-length-13896-cov-7.450834_pt1 | contig 13896 bp, 15 predicted proteins | sample MGYA00242345_ERZ723892 | MGnify/ENA metagenome assembly ERZ723892 | reverse complement strand
GTTATAGCTATTATATATAGGCTATTTTGCACTGCAAAATTTGCAGTCATAGCGGCTATAACTGCAAAATTGCAGTTTTTGCTGTCGTGCAAAATAGCGGCTATAACTGCATTTTTATAACGAATTGTAATTTTAAAATATACAACTCGTTTAACCTGCGCTGCCGGGCTCCTTGCGTCCGACTTTTTCGCCGTCGATCCAGAACCGTCCGTCATCCTTCAGGCGGGTCTTGACGGTGCGGGGCTTCAGATCCATGTACTCGGCCAGACTGTAAACAGTCACTTCGCCATCCATCATGCAGGCTTCAAAGGCAGTGTCCAGCTCGGCCTTTTTGTCCTTGCTGACTTTGTCCTTATTGCCCCAGCGCTTGGATGCGCCCCGGGTACCCAGCGACTTGTAATCGCTGTCCGGCTGCAGATCCTCCAGCAGGCCGGTGTCCGGCTTGTGGACGGGGTAGTCGAACCAGAGGTTCACCGGGTCGAAGCGTGCAAACTCGCGCAGGGTGCCCTCAATGCGCCAGGCGGTCATGCTGTCGGCCTGCTTCTGGGCGGCGGCGATCCGGGCATCGATGGCCCGCAGATCGGCCATGCCAAGGTGTTCTTTGGCAATGGCCAGCATCCGGCTTTTGCTCAGGGCATCGTCCGGGCCGTAGGCATCGGCATGGCCGCGCTTGTCCAGCATGTCCTTGAGTACCCGGCAGGCGGCCTTGTTGTGGAGCTGTTCCAAGATGGCATCGGTGGGGGTGAGCTCTGTCATATCCAGCATGGCATCCGGGTCACGGGCAAACACGCCGGAGCCGCTGGCGCGGTCCATGCTGCGCTTGCCGCCCTGGGCACCCTTGGAGTGGTGGTGGCAGTAGATCACGGCACAGTCCAGCGCACGGCAGACAAGGTCGAACTGGTTGCAGAACTTTGCCATCTGGTCAGCGCTGTTCTCGTCGCCGGTGATGACCTTGTAGATGGGGTCGAGGATGACGGCAGTGTAGCCTTTCTTACCCGCCCGGCGGATGAGCTTGGGGGCCAGCTTGTCCATGGGGACGGAAGCGCCGCGCAGGTTCCAGATGTCAATGTTCCGCAGGTTCTGCGGGGGCAGGCCGAGGGCGGTGTATACATCTTTGAAGCGGTGCAGGCAGGAGGCACGGTCCAGCTCGAGGTTGATGTACAGCACCTTGCCCTGCGCACAGGAAAAGCGACCCAGCCAGGGAGTGCCCTCGGCAATGGCGATGCACAGCTCGATCAGGGCAAAGCTCTTGCCCGCCTTGCTGGGGCCTGCCAGCAGCATTTTGTGACCCTTGCGCAGCACCCCGGTGATGAGGGCATCGGCCAGCGGCGGCAGGTCGTCCCAGTCGTCAGCCAGACTTTCGGTTTCAGGCAGTTCGTCGGTCTCGGCTTCCAGCCAGTCCCGCCACTCGTCCCAGCAGCTTTTGCCGATGTTGGTCTCCAGCAGGGTCTGCCGCTGGCTGCCGCGCAGGATGCCGGGCATCCGGGAAAGGCGGCTGGGGTTGCGATTCTGCTGGTCGAGGGTCAGACCATTTTTCTGGCAGGCGGCATAGAGATAATCCACCCGCTTGCGGTATTCGGTGTAATCCGGGGCATCCACCTTGACGATGGCGTGGACGCTCTTGCCGCCGGAGTAGACCAGAGCGGCACAGGGCAGCTCCAGCTGTTTGATGATGGCCTGCTGCCTGCCCAGATCCATGTTGTCGCATTCCACCAGAGCGTAGCGGTAGGCGGTGATATTGGCATCCTTGCGGCCCGTTCCGTCCACCGGGTTGAAGCAGATCCACGCGCCCACCTCGGGGTCGCAGTCGCCCACCACCTTGCCGATGTCCCCGCCGCAGGTGTCCAGCTCTGCGATGAGCTGGCCTGCGGTGCGGTCCCAGCAGCCTCTGGTGGGGCGGCGGCGGTCGTCGGCCATGAAGCTCTCGGTCACATAGGCCACGTGCTCGTCCTGCTCAAAAAGGGCCTGCAGGTAGCGCCTGAGCTGGTCAACTGGGTCCCACTGCTCAGGCAGAGCCAGGTCGTGGGATTCCACCCACCGGGGGTCCACCAGCTGCCCCTCCGTTCTGGAGGAGCCGGTGGTGAGCTCGTCGCCCCAGTCCAGCGCGTGGCCTGCGGGGCCGCTCCATCCGTGGCTGTAGGCCAGCTGGAAAATGCTGCTCTCGGTGACAGGCTTTGTGCTGCCGTGAAAGCTCTCCCACTTCCGGGCACACTCACCCTTGTGGTAGCGGCCCCCGTCCCGGGCGCTCCATGCTTCCCAGACGGTGACGGGCAGGCCCGCTTCCTTGAGGCCCATGCCCACCATCGTCCACTCCTCATAAGTCAGGGAGGCCGGGGAAATGAAGTCCAATGCTTCTTTGAGTTCGATCTCATCATTCATCTGCGTTACCATACATCCCATGCGGGTGTTTCAGGCGGGGCGGGCGGCGTATAGGTGCTTGGGGTAACACCCTTGGGCACACCCCGCCAGCCCTGGGCCGCAATGCGGTCGATCATGTGTTTGGCCTGCTCAAAACTCCATGTACCCACATGCTGGAAGCCGTATTTTTCCAGACAGCGGATCTGTCTTGGTGTGGTGAGGCCTTCGTCCCGGCGCTTGTGCAGCCGGTCCAGCAAAAGGCTGGCCTTGCCTGCCGATTCCACCGCATCCGGCAGAATGCCCAGCTTTTCGAGGGCGGTGGTCTGCTGTTCGGTGGGTGGCCCGGCTTCCCAGCCAAAGGCCGGCACATAGCCGGACAGATCCTCGGCCTGAATGCTCATTTCGTATTGGAGCGGGTCCACCAGCTTTGCCTTTTTGCGGCGCTGTTCGGCCAGCTGTTTTGCAAGGGCCTCTTCCCGCTGGGCCACCACGTCCTCACTGGCCTGGGCGGCGGCTTCCTGGATGTCCTGCGCAGCCCCGGTCTCGGCCAGATTCTCGGTCATCTGCCGGGCCACGGCCCTGTCCTCGCACACAAGGTCCGCCGGGCGGCAGAGCTCGTGCTTGTCGGTCATCCACAAAAAGTCGAGGAGCAGCAGATCGGTCTTGCCCTCGGCCAGACGTGTGCCGCGCCCCACCATCTGGCTGTACAGGCTGCGCACCTTGGTGGGCCGCAGCACTACTACACAGTCCACACTGGGGCAGTCCCAGCCCTCGGTGAGCAGCATGGAATTGCAGAGCGCGTTGTACTTCCCGGCATCGAAGTCGGCCAGCACTTCCTTGCGGTCGGCACTCTGGCCGTTGACCTCGGCGGCCCGGAACCCCTTGGCGTTGAGCAGGTCCCGGAATTTCTGGCTCGTCTTGATGAGGGGAAGGAACACCACCGTCTTGCGGCCTTTGCATCGCTGCGCCATCTCGGCGGCGATCTGTTCCAGATACGGGTCCAGCGCTGTGCCCAGCTGCCCCAGCGAATAGTCACCGCTGGTGAAGCCAACTTCGGAGATGTCCAGCTGCAGGGGAATGGTCTGGGCCATGATCTTGCACAGATAGCCTTCTTTGATGGCATCGGTCAGCTTGTACTCATAGGCCAGGCTGTCGAACACCTCGCCCAGGTTCCGCATGTCGCCGCGGTCTGGGGTGGCGGTTACACCCAGCACCTTTGCACCCTCGAAGTAGTCCAGGATGCGGCGGTAGCCGTCGGTGATGGCGTGGTGGGCCTCGTCAATGATGATGGTGCCGAAGTAGTCCCGGGGAAAGCGTTCCAGCCGGGCGGAGCACTGCAGGGTCTGCACGCTGCCCACCACCACCCGGAACCAGCTGTTCAGGCAGGTGGACTCTGCCTTTTCCACGGCGCTGACAAGGCCGGTGGAGCGCTGGAGCTTGTCGGCTGCCTGTTCCAGCAGCTCGCCCCGGTGGGCCAGGATGAGCACCCGGTCCCCGGCACGCACCTGATCGGCGGCAACGGAGGCGAACACGATGGTCTTGCCGGTGCCGGTGGGCAGCACCAGCAGCGTGCGCAGACGGCCCTGCTCCCACTGGGCGTGGATGCTGTCCCGGGCGGCCTGCTGATAGGGACGCAGGGATTGGATGTTCGCCATCAGAATGCCCCCTGTGTCCAGCCCTGAGCGGGTGCGGCCTTAGGCTCCGGCGGCGGCAGAAAACGGGTGACCTCGTTGCTCTGGCCGGTCTTGCCTGCGTTGGGGCCGCTCTGCTTGGTGTACTCCCGGATGCCCAGCTTGCACCAGCCCCGGGCACCCACCACCTCGTTCCAGCGGGGGCGGAAGGTCTCACCGCGCTTGCACTGGCCGATGCTCTCAAAGAAAGCACCCAGCAGGCCCTGGGTCTTGGTATGCAGGTACAGGCGGTCGGTGACGGTGGTGTCACCCTTGGCCCCGCCGAAGATCTTCAAGGTCAGCTTTGCCATGGAGCAGGGCGGCAGCTTGGCGCTGCCCTCAAAGCGGGCACGTTCCATGCCGGTGACCTCAAAGGCATAATCGCCCTCGGGCAGGAGAACGAACTCCTGCTGTTCGTTGGTGAATTCGTCGTCCCAGCTCAGGGCGCGGTCGGTGTTCATCTCATTCATAAGTAAAAGCTCCTTTCAAAATCATCAAAACGGCAGGTCACGGCTGTCCAGCACCATCTGCAGCACCTGGGGCCATGCGGCCACCAGACAGCCCTCTACGAAATCGGCCGGGTAATCCCGGATGGGCATATCCTCGGGGAAATAGCCCCGCTTGCCCACCACAGCCTGCAGCTCCTCCGGCGTGACGTTGTTGGCACTCATCAGGGGGGCCAGCTTTTCCGGCACGCCCAGTGCAATCAGGTCGGGCACCAGCAGAGCTTGTGGCACTGTCTCGGCGGGCGGTTCCGGCTGCGGGGCGGGCGCGGGCAGGATGTCGGCTTCCGGCTGGGGGCGCGGTTCCGGCCTCGGCTTTGGTGCGGGCGCAGGTGCGGTGCCGGGGATGCAGGCGGAGATGCCGGCGTAATCAAAAGGCATCTCGTCGGGCAGACCGAAGCGGTTCTTGGCATCCCAGCAGGGGTGATGGGTGGTGTACATGACCCGGCGGCCGCCGGTTACCTTGTTTTTTGCGTTGGGGGCACTGCTGCTCTTTTCCACCACGGTCTGATAGTTGACAAAGAGCAGCATATCGCACCACTCCCGGATCAGCGGCTCTACCTGCTTGGTGGTCTTCATGGTCCAGCGGTCGTAGCTGCCTGCCGCGTCCGGCTGCTCGAACTTGGTGATGGCCGCGTGGGCAAGGACCAGAACGTTGTGCCCTGTGTTCAGCACCTCTTCCAGCGCGTCCAGCAGCTTGCCGAACTCCTCCTTCAGATAGGTATAGCCTTTGCCGTAGCCAAAGCCCTCCAGCCCGTCTACCTTGGCCTTGGCGCAGACGGCATCAATGGCCAGCCGTTCGGTCCAGTCGGCGGTGTCGATGACCAGCGTGCCGCAGGGGATATTTCCCCTGCGCACCTCGGCTACTTCGTCCAGCAGCATGGCCCAGCTGGTGGGCTGGGGCAGGCGCTTGATGTTCAGCCGCTTGGTGCCGCCCTCAGTGTCGATGAACACCGGGTCCGGGAAGTGGGAGGCAAAGGTGCTCTTGCCGATGCCCTCGGGGCCATACAGCACAGTTTTGACCGGGGAATCCTGCACCCCGGCGGTGATGGCATACTTGCTCATTTAGAACGCTCCTTTCGTCCAGCTCCTGGGCTGGGGCTTTTCGGTGACAGGCGGCTCGGCATCCTTTACCATGCCGTCCTCAATGATGATCTGGCACTCGCTGCCGGTGGAGACCCGGGTAGCGATGGCCTGCAGGTGCTCTGCTTCCAACCAGCGGCCGAACTCGGTCAGGGTGGTCATGTCCATCTGCTCCAGCTTGTCCAGCAGTACAAAACCGCAGTCCGGGTTCAGGCGGCGGACGATGGCGGCGGCTACCCGCAGCTGGTCACTGCCGGACATATCCCGCCAGTGCTTTCCTTTATAAGTAAGGGCACCGTCCTCCACACTCAGCTCAGGCAGGGGCAGGTCGGCACCGTTCAGCAGGGCCATGCGGTCGGCCCGCTTCTGAGTGATGGCTTCGGTGAGCTTGTCGTAGTCGCTGGCATACTGGGCGGCCTCGTCCTCGGCCCGGGCCTTTTCCAGATTGGCCCGCACCTTCTGGTTGATCTCCTCGATGCTCCGGATGGAGGCTTCCAGTTCGGCGGTGGATTCGTCCTGAAGCTGGGCAGCAGATTTCCGGGCCTGAAATATCTGCTTTTCAAGGTCAGTAAATTTCGCTTGCGTTTGATTGTATTCCTCTTTCAAATCTTCAATTTTTTCATCGAGATCACGCAAGGTGAAATTCAATTGATTCTTTTCATCAATGAGCTTGTCCAACTGGTTGCGCTTGCGCTGATTCTCGCCGTTGCGGGCCAGGATCTCCTGCTGCTGGCGGATGAGGTCGGAGGCGCTGACCGGTTCTTCCGGGGCATCGGGGTAGGAAATCAGCTCCTCGGCAAAGTGCTTTTTCTGCTGGGCCAGCTGGCCGGTGAAGGTGCGCTTGTCATACAGGGACTTGATCTCCAGATCCCGGACGTGCAGCTCGCTGCCGATGCCGATGATGCGGAGCAGGATGTCCGCTTTCTCCTTGTCGGATGCCTCCATAAAGCGGGGCAGGTCAAGGGCCAGCGGCTCGATAAAGGCATTGAGCAGCTGCTGGCCGCTGCGCCGCCCGGTGGGGTCGGTAACGGTCAGGGTGCTGTTTTTGCCCTTGCTCTCCACCACCACGCCGTTGGAAAGGGTGACCTTGAGATGGGCGGGAGCCACGGCCCCGTCCCGCTGTGCGGCATTGGGGCGGAAGCGCTCCCCGCCCAGCGCCCAGGCAAGGGCATCCAGCACGCTGGTCTTGCCCTGATTGTTGTTGCCGCCCACGAGGGTGAGCCCGGTGGGGGCGGGGGTGAGCGCAACGGCCTTGATGCGCTTGACGTTTTCGGCCTCAAGGGCCGTGATGGTTACAGACATCTGGATACCTCCCCTTGGATCTGTCCGAGTGTGTGAACGAGCATATTGGTCAGCTGCTCCCGCTGTTCGGGCGGAAGCCTGCGGAGGGACGGAACCACCATTTTGCCGATGTTCTGGAAAGAGCGGTCGGCCAGCAGCACGTTGTCATAGGAGCTGTGGGCATCCTGTTCGCTGCCGGAAGAGGCCTGTTCCAGCTGTGCCCGCAGGTCGGCGGTCATCTCGGCGGCCATTTCCCTGGCCTGACGCTCCACCTCTTCCTTGTCCACCACCGCAGTGATGGGCTGCTTCTTGAGTGCATCATTCTCGGCCTTGAGCTTGTCGCCCCGGAGCTTGGCCGCTTCGGCCACCTGCCGGGAACCTGCAAGCTGGTTCTCCGCGTCCTTTGCTCTCTCTTCGGCCCTGTCGCGCTCGCCTTCGGCCTTCTGGCACTGGAGCCGGGCAGCAATGCGGCCCTCGTCTGCATCGTGGTAGCTCTGCTGGAGCTTGGCGTTCTGCTCGGTCAGGCCGTTGATGTCGGCGTAGGCGGCTTCCAGATGGGCATCCTTTTCCCTGACCTGGGCCAGCAGCTCCTGGTACTCCTTGTAGGAGGTGATATCCCCGGAGAACACCGCCTGTTTCACCTGTGTTGGGGTGGAGGGCTTGGCAGCGGCATACAACAGCTTCAGGGGCTGAACATCCAGAATGGACTTGCCCTCCAGTTGAATGTTGCCGAACTGTTCGGCAACTCTCACCATGTTTTCACCAGTGTCCCGGCTGATGCCCACAGCAGCGCACCACTTGCCCCAGCTACCTTTGTAGTGGTTGGCTGTCAGGTCGTGGGCGTGCTTGGCTGCCATGATCCGGGCCATGTTTCCGGTGATAAAGGTCTGGGCATCCTGCAAAAGCAGGGCGTTGGTCTGCTCGTCTGCGCCAAAGTCAAAACCGGGTGCCGAAGGCATCGGTGCAGAAGAACCGCCCGCCGATGCGGCAGGGGCCGATTCGCAGTTCTGCAGGGATGTCGCGGGGGTCGATGCGCTTACATCCGCCCCGCTCTCCGAGATGGTCGGCGTTGCCGCTGTGGCAGTCGGGACAGCATTCTCTGCCGTAGTCACAGCAGCATCCGCATTCTGGGCAGGTGCACATGAGAGAATCTCCTTTGCTTTTTTGATGTCGGCAAGAATCTTTTCCATTTCCTGCTGCGGTGTCATGTCCTTGCGGCTTCCATCTGGATTGAAAAACTGACCAAACAGCTCTCTTTTTGCGGCAACACCTTTCAGATTCTGAGTGCATGTGATTGTCAGGCAATAGCGCCCGTCAGATCCATAGTCCGATGCACGAATATCTTTGGAAAATGAGCCGAAAATCTCTCTGTCTGGATAAGTGTCTTTGATCCATGCGGAGACCTGAGACAGAAAGTCGAAGTCCAGACTATGCACTCGACAGGTGCATTTATCCTTGATAGAGCCAGCGAACTCTGACGCATAAGTGAGGGTCTTGCTCATCCGGCACTCGTAGCCCCGAGTCTCCCGGCTGACAGTTCTAGCACTTTCATCCCATTGAAAGTCTCCGTATGGCATGGCATAGGGGCATCCCCAGCACTCATGGCCGGGTGCGTAACCAGATAGGCGGTTTCCAGTGGTACTGGCATCGGTGGATTTCTTCACTCGCCGTCCGCATTTGCAGATATAGGTGGTCACACTTTCACCTCCGTGCCCTTCAGGCGGTCCAGCATATCGGTCTGCACATCCTTGTTCATGGGCTGGATGTTGTTGCCCTTCCAGCCGTAGCAGAGGATGGGCCCGTAAAGCTGGCGGCCCCGGTAGGTGCGGTTGAGCAGGCTGGCGGGCTGGATGGGGCCATCGTACCGGCCCACGAACAGCACCGCCGGGGTGCGGGGCAGCACGATTATCTCGCAGGGGGTGCCCAGCCGGTTCTCAATGGCCCACAGGCTGTCGGGCAGGGATGCGATCACCGGAGCCTTGCCCGGTTCGGCTAAAATACCTTTCATTTGTAAAATCCTTTCTGATGTGATATCATCAAGGGGATGGAGTCGTTCAAACCATCACCCTTTGGGCTCGTCCGTGTTACCAGCACGGGCGGGCTCATTTGCTTTTCATGCTCCCCTCCGGTTCTGCCGATACTCCGGCTCTTCGGTGCGGGCGTGGGTGCGGTCAATGCGGCCATAGCGGCGGGCGTTCTGCTCACGATCCTGGGCGGCAAAGCCCAGCCGCAGGAACGCTACCGCTGCCAGAACTAGGCACAGGGCCGTGACGAACTGGCTGTCAGAGATGGAGCTGCCCAGCTGTGCACCACCCTCGATGCCCATGCCGTACAGCAGACTTACGGCACCGCTGGCAGCAGCCAGCCAGTACCAGACGCGGGATTTAATCTTCATTGGGGGATTCCTCCATTCTGCCCATGAGGTCTGCGGCAGTAGTTACTATGCTGAGCAATGCTTCCGGATTTCTTTGATCTATGCAAATCCCGGCAATCAGAGCGGCGCAAAGGGCTTTCTGTTCCATCTCTGTACCGTAGGCATAAATCTTGGGGTTCCCATCCTTCCCCAGCTGGATTTTTAACTGAGCGTTCGGGCTGATATTCATGCTCCTACCTCCTGAAGACAATTGACTGCGGGTCTGCAGTCGTCCAATGCCCATCCGATGACCGGGTGCCATTCGCCATCAGCAAAAATCTGCAGCCCGGTGTGGCTTTCATCCTTGATTTGTCCGCCCAGCTGGTAGCAGCCAGATGCCTGACTACCGTCCCAACGGAACCACTTGTTCCAAAACAGCGGTGCGATGTACGCGCATCCAGTGGGCGCTGCGGCCCGCTCGGATGCAAGGGTGTAAGGTTTCATGCGGTCTTTTTCTCCTTTGCGATTGCCGGGAAGAAATACTCCCCGATTTTTTCTTGCGGGATGTGTAGTGCTCTGCAGATGATGACGATCTCGTCACTCCTCCAAGGTTGTGTCCCCTTGAGCCGTGCGGTCATCGTGTTGGAACTTACCCCAATCAGGGCTGCAAGTGCTCCCTGGTTGAGATCCTGGTCTTCTGCCAGACGACTGATTTTGAGATAAGGCTTCTTCATGGTGGTTCACCTCCTTGTTGTCAGATGCTGCGCTGGAGCAGATAATCAATGGAGCAGTCAAACATTTCTGCCATTTTTTCCAGCTTGGATTGGGGGATGTTGCCGTGGACCATCCAGTTGTAAACGGTCTTGCGGGTGACACCCAACGCCTTTGCAAACTCCTCAATAGTCAGTTTGCGACGGCTTCGTTCTGCGTTGATGTTCGGATAGAGCAATTCAAAGAACTCCTTTCGTGTAACTTGTTACTCGCTTTGAGTAACTGCAATTATGATATACCCGAAACGAGTAAATGTAAAGTAAAATAATACCCAAATTGAACAGTGATTTTTTGTGAATACTGCCCAATTCGGGTGTTTATGTTGACTATTTACTCAAAACGTGTAATATAATATACATAGGGAAGAAGGAGGTAACGATTATGAACCGAATCCCTGAACTCCGAAAAGAACGCGGCATCAGCATGAAGCAGGCAGCAGAACAGCTCGGGATGCCTTACACGACGTATGTCAACTACGAGAAAGGTGTCCGGCAACCGAATTCCGAGACATTGAGCGATCTGGCCAATTTTTATAATACGTCCATTGACTATATGCTAGGGAAGAGCAACAATCGCATTGATGAACATACCTTGGATGTGGTGAATGAAATTGACCAGGACATTCTGGAAAAGGCAGGAAACGTCAAAGAAGCACTACGGCTGCAGGCCAAAAGGGATGCAGAGACGATTCCTCCCGGCTTCCAGCCCATGCCGGAGATGGACATGGTCCCATTGGTGGGCCGGATCGCCTGCGGTACGCCGATCACAGCGGAGCAGAACGTGGAGCGCATAGTCTGTGTGCCGTCCAAGTGGCGTTCCACCTTTACACTGACCTGCAAGGGCGACAGCATGGAGCCCCGGATACACGATGGTGATCTGGTGGCCATCCGGAAGCAGCCGGAGGTGGAAAACGGCGAGATCGCTGCTGTGCGCATCGGAGAAGAGGCAACCCTGAAACATGTCTATCTGCACGAGAACTTCATTGAACTGAGGCCGGAGAATCCGGCTTTCAACAGCATCATCCTCAGCCGGGAGGATATGAACACCGTTGTCATTGAAGGCAAGGCCGTGGGGCTCTGCCGGGATATATAAAAAACAGGAGGAAGAATCATGGCAAAGTCACCTTATGCCCGGAAGGAATGGCTCCGCAAACATAGCACAAGCAAAGAGATGCGGTGGCTGAACAATGGCATTGATGCGGCAGTCAAAGGCGTAGGTTCTGGCCGAAAGTCGATACAGGCTCCCGGAAGTACACAGGAAGACTGGAGTAGAACCGCATTATCCAAAGGTCAGCTGTGCGCTGCAATCATAATCGGTGCGATCCTGCCGCTTTTTGGTATTGCAGGATTGGAAGGCCAAGAGCCTGGTGGAGCGTTTTTTCTGGCCGAGTTTCTTCTGTTTATGTTGCCGTTCTTTCTGGCTGTTCTGGTTTTTATGCTGTTTAATAAGTCCACACGCTCCGGAGAGAGCGGTGAATCTAAGACGGAGTCCTCAGATTCAAAATTGTACGATGGTCCAGATCTTACAGATGAAGCGCAATACACCCCGAAGCCGGAATGGATGGGAGAAATGGTTCCCATCAACTCCCGTTCAGATGCCAGAATGCTGGCCCCTCAATTTTTGAAGCAGGCGCAGGAAAGCGCAAAAATCCTTCAGACAACTACGGAACCAGCTGTATTTTTTGAACGATACGATTTTTGTGTTGGACGTTTGCAACAACTGGAAGAGTGTAAACAGTACGGCGTGCCAGTGGGGACGACCGCAGACTTTGCAAAGTATCGGAGCCTTTCGTTCCGGGATGGAGCTGTAAGCGAGATTATCCATCGCGTTGCAGATAAGTACAGCGTAAAGATCGAGAGCTTGAAAACGGGAAAAGCCAAGAAGAACTGGGCAGAAAAGTATAGTAAGGCATTTGAGCCATATCTGCCGTACATGAGCAATGCTCAGCGGACTGAGTTTGTCGAGGTGAGCGAGGAACTTTCTTCACTGGCCGAGAAAGATAACATGGAATCTGAATAAAACAAAAACTCCCCCGGTGCTGGAACACCGAAGGAGTTAAAAGAAGCGGCTCACCCAGAAGAGGGCATCGCACACTCGACACTGCGATTATACCTCTTTTGGGCGGGCTTGTCAAAGTGTACCCATGGAGGTGTATTTTTTATGGGACGAAGAACCAATACCGCCCAGTGGCTGCCGAACCAGAAACGCTGGCAGATCAAGGTGCAGAAGGACGGGGTGCGCAAGACGTTCACCAGCGCAAAGCCGGGCCGTACCGGCCAGCGGGAAGCAAATGCAAAAGCAGATGCCTGGCTGGATGAGGGCATTTGCAGCACCACCAAGCGCTGCTTGGAGGTCTGGAACGAGTATCTGATCTCGGTGCGGGCCACCGCCGGCACAAGCTATGCCCAGCAGGTGGAAAAGTTCGGACAGAACTACATCCTGCCAGTGGTGGGCGACCGCCGGATTGGTGACCTGAATACGGGAATGCTGCAGGATGTGTTGAATCGGGCATACAAGGAAGGCAGCATGAATCCGCAGGCCATCCGAAAGAGCAGGGGAAACCTTTCGAGGAAAACATTGCAGGGAATCCGGGCGGTTGAAGTCAGCTTTGTGAAATGGGCAAGGCAGCACAAATACACCGCCCTGCGGCCAGAGGACGAGGGGCTCACGGTACCCAGGGGAGCGCGTCCAAAGGGCCGAAAGATCCTTCAGCCGGACGCATTGCGGGTCCTGCTTTCCACGGATACGCGCATCGTTCGTGGAAAGGTTGAACAGGATGCCAATATCCACGCCTACCGCTTTGCGGTCCTGACCGGCCTGCGCCCTGGCGAACTGCTGGGCCTGCGTGTGGGAGACGTGGAGGGCAACCGGCTGCACCTTGCCCGGGCCATCAATACCTTTGATGAGGAAACACACGGCAAGAACGAAAACGCTATCCGCACGGTGGTCCTGCATCCGCTGGCGGCTGCGGAACTCCACGCTCAGCTGCAGCAGCGGGCCTTTGAAGAAGAGCGGCCTCTTCGGGGAGATGATCCAATCTTCCTGTTGGAGAATGAGCACAGCCTCTATAATTACTGGCAGTTCTACCAGCGCAGCAACGGCATTGACCCGCCGGTCAGCCTGTATGAGCTGCGGCACACCTTTGTGAGCATCATCGAGGATGCTGTGTCCCCGGCAGAGCTGCGCCGCATGGTAGGGCACAGCAAAAGTATGGATACTTACGGCTGGTACAGTCACGCCGTTGACGGCAGGGCTGACACGGCAGCAATGGCCGTTTCAGATGCTCTGGCAGAGTATTCTCCGCGTGCAAAATAACCCACTTTGCAACCCGTTTTTGTTCCTAAATGGTTGTGATAGCCGATAATTGATTTTTGGTGAAATTCAAAAAATGCGCATGAATCCATCACAATTTCAAAGCGCATCCAGCGAATTGTGATAGTTGAGCTTGTTCGAATCCACCCGCGCCCACCAAGAACTCCAGTATCCGAACCGGGTACTGGAGTTTCTGTTTTGTAATAACCTTCCCGGAGGCTAGGCGGGTGGATTCGAACAGCATCGACCCGCCGAACAGTCCGGCGGGGAAAAAAGCCCCTGCGGGGCTTTTTTAGATGCGCGGCTTGCGTAATCCACCCGCGCCCATAAAAAGACCGCCAGCGTAGAGATACGCAGGCGGGCCTTGGCATGGCGCTGGCGGCGCGGCGCGGAAAACACTGCAAGCGTTAAATCAGATAACGGTTTCGATTGAGATCGGGGGTGTCACTGGCCCGCCTGCATGGCGAGCGGTGCACCCCCTGATCTTTTTGCCGGAATAAAAAAGAAAAGCACCGTACTTCCTACGAAGTACAGTGCCTTTTTGGTGGAGAATAGCGGGATCGAA
>ENA-UOJH01001953-UOJH01001953.1-human-gut-metagenome-genome-assembly--contig:-C148-NODE-1953-length-13936-cov-4.693898_pt1 | contig 13936 bp, 10 predicted proteins | sample MGYA00242345_ERZ723892 | MGnify/ENA metagenome assembly ERZ723892 | reverse complement strand
ATAGTACATCGGAATCCCGCAGGCGGGGGATAACTGTCCGCTGTGAATGGCGGACATCATGTAAGAGTATGCAAATGGGATCATATAGAGGAAAAAAATCAGCTCAAAGGTGTGGTTGACAACCTTAAAAAGAGCTTTACCTCTGCGTGGAAAGGCAGCGACGAACTGTTCGATCTTGATAGACAGGCACTTTTTGCTGCAATAGCTGACGCTTAAAAAACCGCTCCAGATAAAGAGAAAACGGGTAACCTCCTCGGACCAGGACAGCGACTGCCCAAGCGCGTAGCGGGAAAATATCTGGATTCCCATAATGAGTGTCATCGCAGCCAGCATGACAACCAGCAGAAATTCTTCCAGGTTTTCATCCAGCCAGTGAAGTGTTTTTTTCATGAATAATCCCCTTGTAAATACGGATAATAGGTTGCTGTTTATGCAGGCACGTTTGAAAACGGATGTGCCGCTTGATAACAATAATAGACCTGCGATGGAGGTGGCAGGTCTTGAGTGTCTCGCGGAGAATCCCTCCGTACCCGCAGGTACAGGGATTTCCGGGAGTAAAAAATAGGTTGCTAAAAGTATAATATAGGCACTTTTGGAACCGAAAGTGCCGTAAGATAGCGTGGTGGCAGCTGGAATTTGCCGTATTTAAATGCGAAGCCACGGCAAATTCAGTTACTGGGCACGTTAGCGTGAACAGTAACCGAATAACTGGATAAGCCAGATATTACATCGCACTATGAAGCAGTCCCAGTACAGTCTCCAGCTCCTTTACGCCCATCTGACCCGGTGCGGATGCTTTCTTGGCAGCGCCGAAGGTCATGGAAGAACCAAATACCTCGCCGCAGAGACGGCTGATAACGCCGGTGCCAGCCATCGACATGGTAATGATTGGACGGTCCGCATAGAGGGAAGTCATTTCCTCAGTGGCAGAGAGAAGTGTTAAAACATCTTTCTTGTTCTGCGGCATAACTGCGATCTTCGGGATATCTGCATTCATATCCTGCATCTTACGCAGGCGGTAGATGATGTCGGATTTCTCCGGCGTCTTGTGGAAGTCATGGTTGGAAGCGATGACTTTCACGCCAGCCGCATGTGCGCCGTCGATGATCTTGGTTACAATCGCGTCGCCGGTAAAGATCTCTACGTCAATGAAATCGACATAGCCGGTCTGAGCTGCCTTGATGTTCAGCTTTGCGTAATCTTCCGGCTCGATGGATTTCTCGCCGCCCTCTTTGGAGGTACGGAAAGTCATCAGAATCGGAGTCTCGCCGAGAACGGCACGCAGTTCCTTTAAGACGTCTTCTACCTTCTCAAAATCAAAGACACCTTCGAACCAGTCTACACGCCATTCTACCACATCAATCGGAATAGAATCAAACGTTTTGGCCTCGTCGATGATTTCCTGTTTGGTAACGCCTACGATCGGAACGATGATCTTCGGTGTGCCGGAGCCGATTTCGATATTTCTAACTTTGATAGTATTCATAATCAGAGAATCCTTTCATTTTATCAATAAATATTTATTCGTCGCTTTCTGCCAGAGACACCATTTTCGCGTAGCGGGCATTGACAAAGAGTCCTAAGAGAACGCCGATGGCAGTCAGTATGATATTCATTATCATAACATGGGATGGTGCCATTTTGGAAGCGGCAGTCAAAATTGTGTAATTACATAAGGAAGAAGCAATCATAACCAGTGCGGTTACGGTTCCCTTGATTTTCGGGAACAGCATGTTGCAGACGGAGGTTACAATCTGTAACAGACCGCCCGCGCCTGCCCAGCCGATGATGAAAGCGCCTGCAATCATAAGGGTCTGGCTGTGACCGATGAGTACGGCAACCAAAGTAACGAGGCAGATAACCGGGTAAACGAGGATGAAACGTACATCCTTGATTTTACGGGTCAGCAGGGAGGTGACAACGAGCGCCATCAGGGTACCTGCGGAATAGTAGGTCTGCATGATGGACGGGTTCGCCCAGCCTGCATTTTCTTTTGCGAAGTTCTGCGCGCAGTTTAACCATAACTGGAAGGTACCGGTGCAGGTGAAACCAATCACGATCATGGCGATGGACTCAAACGAAAAATTTGTGTGTTTTAAGCTGGCGATGAGTCCCTCGGATTTGCCCTCTGCCTTCTGCTCAGAATCTGGCAGCGGGAACAGGAAAATAAGTACAAATAAAACAGCGTAAATAATACCGCATCCGATAAATAACGGATTGTAAGATACCATGCCGGTGGCGGTGGTTGTCACAGCAACACCGAGTACGAACGGCAGAAGCATCTGCGCGATCGCAATGAAAAATTTGATTCCCATGGTAGCGACACCCGGAGCGCTGCTGATAATCTCGGCAACCGCCGGATAGATACCGGTATCAAGGAACGAGTTGGAGATACCTCCGATGATTGCACATACATAAGCGATTTGATAGCCGCCGTTTTGTCCGGCGCTGAATGCGAAAGCAAGTCCAATCAGGTAAACCGCGTAGGAGGCGCTGCCGATCGCGGTTGAGATGCGGCGTCCCAGTTTGTCGGAAAGTGGTCCGGCAAATGGAAGTGCAATCAGACGTCCGAGTCCTAAAGCAGCGGAAATCGCGGTGATCGCCATTGCCTCAACGCCCCAGGCTGCGGCAAGCGCTTCCTTGATGACTGCCTGTCCGAGAATCGAACAGCCGACGCCATGGATAAAGTAGTTTAAGTACATGATAAGTGCACTTGGCAGATATTTCTTGTTCATGATTTTCTCCTTAATTCAAGATCCGCCTGCCGGGCTACCGTTTCGGAAACCGGGCGGATGATGGCTGATGTTCTGTCACAAACACAAAGGAGATGCCGATATAAAAAGTTCTGTTTTAGTGTTAAAAAAATAACACGTTTGATGCCTTTATTCTAACAATTATTATAGCCGAAGTCTAATACTTTTATAGCAAAAAAACAATGCATTTTAAGCATTAATGTGTTATAAATATGATTATGGAAGTTTGGTGTGATGCATTTACGGCTGATATTGCGAAGAGTTAATACGAAGATACATAAAGACGGGGGACGTTAGGAATGACATTGAATCAGATTTTATATTTTCAGAAGATAGCGAATCTGGAAAATTATCATCAGGCGGCGGAAGAATTATATATATCACAGCCATCCCTGAGCCGGTCGATGGCATCACTGGAAAATGAGCTGGGCGTGACGCTCTTTGAAAAAGAAGGACGCGGGGTGACTCTGACGAAGGCGGGGAGGATGTTTTTGGAGTACGCGGACCGGATTCTCACAGACTGCCACATCGCGGTCGGGAAAATGCGGGAGATTTCGATGGATGGGGGAAAGATCGACATCGGTTACGTGTTTCCGCTGGCCGGCCACTATATCCCGCACCGGGTCAAGCTCTTTTTAGAACAGCCGGAAAATCAAAAGGTTGTGTTTAATTTCTGGCAGAATCACACACCGGCGATTGCAAAAAAGGTAAAAACGGGTGAATTAGATGTAGGCTTTGGCGGCTGTCTGGAAAAGGATGACATGGAATTTTTTCCGGTGGCGAACCAGAAGCTTGTTATCATCACACCGAAGGATCATCCGCTGGCGGAACGGGAGAGAATTCCATTTGCGGAGCTGAACCGGTATCCGGTAATTGGATACGATAAGGACTCCTGGATGGGGACGCGCACCCGCGCGCTCTATGCGAAATACAACATCCAGCCGGACATTGTCGTGGAGTGCCCGGACGAATATTCGATCGTCGCGCTGGTGCGGGAGAGTTTTGGCATCGCACTGATGCCGCGCACGGACATTCTGGAGCTTGCTCCGGGAGTCTGCATTCATCCGATTGAAAATTTGGACATTTATCACCAGATTTTTATGTTCTGGATGAAAGAACGCTACCGGCTTCCGGCGGTGGAACGCTTTATTGAATATATGAAACAGCAGGCGCGTCAGGACGGTCTGCAGGCGGAACGGGAAACCGATAGCAAAAACGTATTGAAAATTTACCTGAAAGATATTGTTAATTTTTAAGCAAAACGGTTATGATAAAAGTGTCACAAACACAGGGATGCCTCTCATGCAATGGAGAAGGAGAATTTCATCATGAAGAGCAAATACCCGAAAATTTTTGAACCGATTACCATTAAGCGCATGACAATCAAAAACCGTGTTGCCATGACGCCGATGGGTACTAACTATGGCGAGACGAGCGGTGAGATGAGCAACCGCCATATGAATTATTATTCCCTGCGTGCCAAGGGAGGAACTGGTCTGATTATTCTGGAGAATGCCAATATTGAATATCCGGTTGGTTCCAATGGCACAAGCCAGATCCGCATCGATCACGACAGCTTTATGCCGCGTTATTATCAGTTAGTCGAGAATCTTCACAAGAATGGCGCGATGGTAGCGATTCAGGTCAACCATGCGGGTGCTTCTGCATCCTCTGCCAGAACCGGTATGGAGACGGTGTCTTCCTCCAATATCCCGACCAAGGCAGGCGGCGAGATTCCGCGTCCGATGACAAAGGAAGAGATCCTGACGACCGTAAAAAAATACGGCGAGGCGGCGAAACGTGTACAGGCGATCGGATTTGATGCGATTGAGATCCACTGCGGTCATTCTTATCTGATGAGTCAGTTTATTTCCCCGTATTACAACAAAAGAACCGATGAATTCGGCGGCTCTGTCGAGAATCGTCTCCGTTTCCCGAAGATGGTTCTGGAAGAGGTGCGGAAAAATGTAGGTCCGTGGTTCCCGATCATCGTTCGTATCTCTGCGGAAGAGCGCGTGCCGGGCGGCAACACGCTGGAAGACACACTGGAATACCTCGAATATCTGGATGAGTACGTAGATATGTACGATGTATCCTGCGGTCTGAACCCGTCCTTACAGTATCAGATTGACTCGAACTTCCTGCCGGATGGCTGGCGTTCCTACATGGCAAGAGCCGTGAAAGATAAATTTGGTAAACCGGTTATCAATGCGGGCAACTACCGCGATCCGGAGGTCGTTGAGAAAGTATTGGAGAGCGGCGATGTCGATATTGTCGGCATGGGACGCGGACTCATTGCAGAGCCGAACTGGGTCAGCAAGGTGCAGAACGGTGAGGAAGAGATTCTTCGTAAATGCATCTCCTGTAACGTCGGCTGTGCGGGCAACCGAATCGGCGTCAACCGCCCGATCCGCTGTACCGTCAACCCGGCTGTTCCGGAGGGCGATATCTACAAGAAGCTGAAAGTCAATAAAAACTGCAACGTAGTTGTAGTCGGCGGCGGTACAGCCGGTCTGGAAGCAGCCTGCACGGCAGCCGAGGTTGGATGCAACGTATTCTTATTAGAAAAGAGTGGTAAATTAGGCGGACTTTCCACCTTCATCTCCGACCTGCCAAGCAAGAACCGTATGAAAGACTTCCCGAAATATCTGGAAGCACGTGCGAAGAGACTGAAAAAACTGTATGTTTTCCTGAACTGCGAGGCAACCGTGGACAAGATCAAACAGTTCAAGCCGGATATCATTGTCAACGCAACCGGTTCCGTTCCAGTCGTTCCGCCGATCAAGGGACTCAAGGAAAACATCGCAGCCGGTCATGTCGATACCATTTTCGAGATGATTCAGAAAGTAAAAGCCGGAGAATACCCGGATGATTTCTGCAAGGGCAAAAAAGTGGTTGTAGTCGGCGGCGGCTCCGTTGGTCTGGATGTTGTGGAGTATTTCGCACCGCGCGGCGCGGAGTGTACCATCGTGGATATGCTCCCGCAGATTGGTATGCTGGCAGATCCGATCACGAAATGTTCCATGCGTGAGACACACGACAAATATGGTGTGAAAGAGTATGTGAATACTGCGCTGCAGGAAGTCAAAGAAAATGCATTTACCGTGAAGCTGCCGGATGGCACGATCGAGGATCTGAACTTTGACCTCGGCTTCAACTGTCTGGGAATGCGCGCCAACAATCCGATTCTGGCACAGCTTGAAGAGGCATTTGACAACACAGATACCTTCATTTACCCGATCGGAGACTCTGTCCGCGCCCGCCGTATCATGGAGGGAACGATGGAAGGACGTGCGATTCTGAACGTGCTGGAAGCGAGAGGATTTTTAGAGCTGGCACCGTTGGAGTAAGAAATTGAATATCGTATTTGAAAGATTCTGACTGTTCGCTGAACGAATGATATCATTTTATTTGATTATAAAAAATAGAGAAGAAAAGAGGAAATTATCATGCCAAACATTACAGGACATACCGAATTAGTAGGATTAATGGCTTACCCGATCCGTCATACACAGTCTCCGACCACCCACAACCTTGCCTATGACAAGAATGGCGACGATGTTATCCAGCTTGCGTTCGAGGTAGACAACGATACCCTGGAAGCAGCGGTTGAGAGTATCCGTGCGCTGAAGATGCTGGGTTCCAACATCTCCATGCCGAACAAGACCGTCGTTCATAAATATCTGGATGAGGTAGACGAGGCTGCAAAGCTGTGCGGCGCGATCAACACTGTAGTCAACACCCGTGACAAAGACGGCAATGTAACCGGATACCTGAAGGGTTACAACACTGACGGTATGGGCTACTGGCAGGGAATCAAGGAAGAAGGCATTGATTTCAAGGGAATGAAGATGGTTCTCATCGGTACCGGCGGTGCAGCAACCGCTATCGCAGTACGCGGCGCACTGGACGGCATTGCAGAGCTGCATATCTTCAATATCAAAGATAAATTCTATGCACGCGGCGAGGAGATCGTTGATATCATCAACAAGAACTCTAACTGCAAGGCCGAGATGCATGACCTGGGCGATCTGGCACTCTTAAAAGAGAAAATGCACGATGCTGACATTTTCTGTGATGCAACCGGCGTTGGTATGCACCCGCTGGAGGATCTGTCCAATATCCCGGATCCGTCCTATTTCCGCAAGGATCTGATCGTAACTGATACAGTATATGCACCGCGTGAGACTGTGATGATGAAGCAGGCCAAAGAAGCTGGCTGCACCCGCGTATACAACGGCATGAGCATGATGCTGTTCCAGGCGCTGATCGCGATTGAACTGTATACAGGAAAATCAACACCGGTGGATTACATGAAGGAGAAGCTGGGAATCTAATTAAACTATATCCCCTACAGTTATACCTGCTATTCCGCATTAGCACTTGCGTTCATATCCTGATTCGGGTATAATAATAAAACACACTTTCAATGTAAAGTGCAAAAGTGATTTGAATGAATACAAGTGAAGAAGGATGAGACAGATGGATGAATTAAAGAAGCTGCGAAATGATTTGGACATGTGCGACGAGATTCTGATCGATGCCCTGCGGATGCGCTGCCAGATTATCCAGGAGATTACAAATTATAAACAGAAAAACGGACATCCGATTTACCAGGCAGAGGAGGAAGAGCGCAAGAAGAGCAAGATGCTTGCGAAGCTGGATGATTATGAATACAAAAAGTCAATCATGGCAGTTTACGACAGCGTCCTCTACCGGAGCAAACGGATCCAGTCCCATGAGTTGTTTGGATTCAATATTTTCTTGATCGGATTTATGGGAGTCGGAAAGAGTACCGTTTCGAATGCACTGCAGAATACCTTTGCGATGGATGTGGTGGAAATGGATGAAATGATCGCGAAAAAGAACAACATGAGCATTTCCGAGATCTTCGATCTGCACGGCGAGGCATATTTCCGCAACGAGGAGACAAACCTGCTGAAGGAAGTAGGGAAAGAGAAAAATAAGATTGTATCCTGCGGCGGCGGTGTGGCGATGCGGGAGGTCAATGTACAGGAGATGCGAAAGAGCGGCAAGGTTATACTTCTGACCGCGAAGCCGGAGACGATTCTGGAGCGTGTCAAAGAGAACCATGACCGTCCGCTTCTGGAAAATAATAAGACAGTGGAATATGTTTCCGAACTGATGGAGAAGCGCAGACCGGCGTATGAAGCGGCAGCGGATATTGTGATCGCGACCGATGGAAAATCAGCGAATGAGATCTGCGAGGAGATCATTGCACAGGTGAAGAAGTTTAAATAATGTGACTGCTCAGAAAGTTCTGACAGAGAAAACGAAAGGGGAAAAAAGATGTCGAATCATATCACAGGACACACAGGTTTACTTTGTTTACTGGGAAGCCCGGTCGCACACAGTGTTTCGCCGGAGATGCACAACGAGGCGTGCAGCCAGTTGGGTCTGGATTATACATATCTGGCGTTTGATGTGCCGGAAGAGAAGATGCCGCAGGCGGTTGAGGGACTGCGGACGATGGGCGCGCGCGGCTGGAATATCACGATGCCGGGCAAAAATATCATGTGCAAGCTGGCAGACAAGGTTTCACCGGCTTCCGAGATTTCCGGCGCCTGCAATACGATTGTCAACGACGACGGTGTTCTGACTGCTTATACGACCGATGGCGTCGGATTTATGCGTGCAGTTGCAGAAAATGGTGTAGACATCATTGGCAAGAAAATGACGCTTTTAGGCGCTGGCGGCGCCGCAACCGCGATTCTTGTACAGGCAGCTTTAGATGGCGTGGCAGAAATTAACGTATTTAACGTCAAGGACGCGTTCTATCCGAGAGCCGAGGAGATTGTAAAGAAACTGAACGAGCGCACAGGGTGCAAGGTAACCCTGCATGATTACTCCGATTCGGAGATCCTGCGCCAGTCTATCGCAGACAGCGCGATTCTGGTAAATGGTACTTCCGTCGGTATGGCTCCGAAGACAGACAACACGATCATTACTGATACAACGATGTTCCACAAAGACCTGTTCGTATTCGATGTCATCTACAATCCTCAGGAGACCCGTTTACTGCGCGAAGCAAGAGCGGCAGGCTGCAAGACCAGCAACGGTATGTACATGCTTCTCTATCAGGGAGCTGCATCCTTTGAACTCTGGACAGGACAGCAGATGCCGGTGGAGATCATTAAAGAAAAATATTTTACAAAATAGGATTTGAAGAACGGCACACCGCATTCTCGTTACTTAGTGATGAGAATGCGGTGTGCCGTTTTTCATCATTTATAAACCTTTATGCCCACAAATCTGCTCCTCCAGCACACTCATCAGCACCTTCATATCAATCGGCTTCGCCACATGATCATTCATTCCGGATTCCAGCGCCCGCTCTTTATCCTCTGTAAATGCATTCGCTGTCATCGCAACGATCGGAATGCCAGCCTTCTTCTTATCCGAAAACCGCCGGATCGCCCGCGTTGCCTTGTAGCCGTCCATGATCGGCATCTGGATATCCATCAGAATCAAATCATAATAATCTTCCGGCGCTTTTTGCAGCATTTCCAGGCAGGCAACCCCGTCATTTGCCTGTTCGACCAAAAGCCCCTCGCGGGTCAAAAGTTCGATGGAAATTTCGGCGTTCAGATCATTATCCTCCGCAAGAAGAATCCGGCAGCCGGATAGAGTCTGGGCAGCTGTTTCATCGAATGCGGTAGGCTCTGTTTCCTCCCGCGAGGAAATCCGGCATGGGATCCGGACAGTAAACGTTGAACCTTCTCCGAGCTTGCTCTTTACCTCGATCGTTCCATGCATCAGATCCACCAGATTTTTCACGATTCCCATGCCAAGCCCGGTGCCTTCAATGCCGCTGACGGTGGAAGAACGCTCCCGTGAAAATGATTCAAAAATATGCGACTGGAATTCCTCGGAAATGCCGATGCCGGTATCGGTGATTGCGATTTCTGTGATACACCAGCCGTCCGTTTCACCAGGCTCCTGGCGGAGGGCACAGGAGATCGTCCCGCCCTTGGCGGTATATTTGATTGCATTGCTCAAAATATTCAATATAATTTCGGACATATACGTCATGTCAATGTAGATATATGGGTACGAAATGTCCTTGGTCACATGAAAATGCTGCTGTTTTTCTTCCAGGGCAGTCTGAACCATGACGATACAGGAATCAAAACTTTTCTCAGTCTGGACGGAGGTTTCTTCAATGTGTATCTGGTTATTCTCAATCTGTGAAAACTGAAGAATATTGTTGATGATAGAGAGCATCTTTTCACCGGAAATATGGATCTTGTCCATATATTCACCGATTTTTTCCGGTTCCTGCAGATGGTTTCTGGCAAGTTCTGCATAACCGAGGATCGCATTCATCGGTGTCCGGATATCATGCGACATATTGAACAGGAAGGTCGATTTCGCCTTGTTGGCTGCCTCTGCTGCTTTTGCGGTCTGTTCCAGAAGCTGCTGCTGGGTGAGTTCTCTGGACTTCTGTTTCTTTGTATAAAAATAGGAAATAACAATTAGCAGAAGTGCTATCATGCTCGCGGCAGCGGCGATTCCAAAAGAGGAACGGTTGATCGCCTCAATCGATCGGTAAGTGTCTTCCATATCAATCTCGATACAAAGGGCACCGAGAATGTCATTGGTTCCGTCGGAGGCAATGACCGGATAGCAGGCAGTAAAAATATGCCCCCATGTGGTATCAATGATCTTTTGTGAGTGGATCGTTTTGCCGGAGAGGGCAGCTTCCAGATACGGAACCATTTCCTCTTCCAGGTAGGTGCCCGGATAAGCAAAATCAGGTGCTTCCAGATCCAGGCCATCGATCAGGTAGATGGGTTTTCCGCCCGGTCCACGCTTGGCAGTGTATAAGTAGCGCGTCGAATTGAGGCTGCGAAGCTCATTTAAATAAGACTGCAGGCTTCGATACTGCGCGGAGTTCATATCGGATTTTGTATTGATCTGTTCAAAATCTGCCCGCGTCAGCCGGCTCGATATCGCCCGGTGAACCGCGTCCGAACAGGAAATATTCCGTTCTACGGCGGCGCTCAGGGTGATGCGGCTGTTGCTTTTCAGCAGTGCAACGGTGTATAAGGAAATGAAAAATACTGCCAGAAGAAGCAAAAAGGTAAAGTTAAAGGCATGATAAGAAAAGCTTCTTGATGGGATATTTTCGTTGGATGGATGGTTCATAAGTTAGATTCAACTTTCATGTAAATGCAGGGTTTATAGTTAAAAAACAGATCGAGTTGTTGATAATAAATGTAACATAAAACAGGTAAATCGGCAAGAAAGATATGCTTACATGAAAATTTAAAAAAAAAGTTTTCACAAATTCTTCATAAAAAATTAGCACTCTCCTCTTGACAGTGCTAACAACAAGTGTTATATTACTGCTAGAACAAAAGAAGACCAAAAGGTTTTCACAGATTGTTCGAAAGGAGGCAGGTTTATGAATATCAGTAAATTTACCCAGAAGTCTCTGGAAGCCGTTCAAAATACGGAAAAGCTGGCGTATGAATATGGAAACCAGCAGATTGATCAGGAACATTTGCTGTACAGTCTTTTGACTGTGGAAGACAGCTTGATTTTTAAATTAATAACAAAGATGGGAATCTCGGGCGACCAGTTCCGTGATGAGGTGCAGCAGGCGATTGGAAAGCTGCCGAAGGTATCCGGCGGTCAGGTGTATTTCTCCAACGATGCCAACAAGGTGCTGGTGAACGCGGAGGACGAAGCCAAGGCGATGGGGGACGAGTATGTTTCCGTCGAGCACTTATTTCTGGCGATGTTAAAACAGCCGAATAAGGCGGTCAAGGAACTGTTCCGTCTCTACGGCATTACGAAAGAGAGCTTTTTGCAGGCGCTTTCGACCGTGCGCGGCAACCAGCGTGTCGTCAGCGATAATCCGGAGGCAACGTATGACACTTTAAATAAGTACGGTTACGATCTGGTGGAACGTGCGAGAGATCAGAAGCTCGATCCGGTCATCGGCCGTGACGGTGAGATCCGTAACGTGGTTATGATTCTCTCCAGAAAGACGAAAAACAACCCGGTTCTGATTGGTGAACCTGGCGTCGGTAAGACAGCCGTTGTCGAAGGACTGGCACAGCGTATCGTGCGCGGCGATGTCCCGGAGGGCTTGAAGGACAAGAAATTGTTTGCCCTGGATATGGGAGCTCTGATGGCGGGCGCGAAGTACCGCGGCGAGTTCGAAGAGAGACTGAAAGCGGTGCTTGACGAGGTCAAGAAGAGCGAGGGACAGATTATTCTGTTTATCGATGAGCTGCATACGATCGTCGGCGCGGGCAAATCCGAGGGCGCGATGGACGCCGGGAATATGCTGAAGCCGATGCTGGCGAGAGGTGAACTGCACTGTATCGGTGCGACGACCCTGGATGAGTACCGTAAATACATCGAAAAAGACGCGGCTCTGGAACGTCGTTTCCAGCCGGTTCACGTTGATGAGCCGACCGTGGAAGATACGATTTCCATTCTGCGTGGTCTGAAAGAGAGATATGAGGTTTACCACGGAGTCAAGATTACCGACTCTGCGCTTGTATCGGCGGCAATCCTCTCGGATCGTTATATCACGGATCGTTTCCTTCCGGATAAGGCGATCGACCTGGTCGATGAAGCGTGCGCGATGATCAAGACCGAGATGGATTCAATGCCGGCGGAGCTGGATGAACTGTCGAGACGTATCATGCAGTTGCAGATTGAAGAGGCTGCGCTTAAGAAAGAGACTGACCACTTAAGTCAGGATCGCCTGGCAGAACTGCAGAAAGAACTGGCAGAGCTCAAGAGCAGCTTTTCGACCCAGAAAGCCCAGTGGGAGAATGAAAAATCTTCCGTTGATAAGCTGTCCAAACTGCGTGAAGAGATTGAGCATGTAAATGGCGAGATTCAGGCAGCGCAGCAGGCATATGACCTAAACAAAGCGGCTGAACTCCAGTACGGCAAGCTGCCGGAACTGCAGAAACAGTTGGCGGAAGAGGAAGAGAAAGTGAAAAATCAGGATCTCAGTCTGGTACATGAGAGTGTCACCGAGGATGAGATTGCCCGGATTATTTCGAAGTGGACCGGTATTCCGGTTGCCAAACTGACCGAGAGCGAGCGCAGCAAGACCCTGCATATGGACGAACTGCTGCATAAACGTGTCATCGGACAGGATGAGGGCGTTACCAAGGTAACGGAGGCGATTATCCGTTCCAAAGCGGGCATCAAGGATCCGACGAAACCAATCGGTTCGTTCCTGTTCCTAGGTCCGACCGGTGTCGGCAAGACAGAGCTTGCAAAAGCGCTGGCGGAGGCATTATTTGACGATGAGAACAACATGGTTCGTATCGATATGAGTGAATACATGGAGAAACATTCCGTTTCCCGTCTGATCGGAGCGCCGCCAGGATATGTCGGATATGACGAGGGCGGTCAGCTGACCGAGGCAGTACGGCGCAAACCGTATTCCGTTGTCCTCTTCGATGAGGTTGAGAAAGCGCACCCGGATGTATTTAACGTCCTGCTGCAGGTTCTGGATGATGGACGTATCACGGATTCGACCGGCAAAACTGTCGATTTCAAGAATACGATCCTGATTATGACCTCCAACATCGGTTCCCAGTATCTGCTGGACGGCATCGATGAAAAGGGACAGATCAAGCCGGAGGCGGAAAGCTCCGTTATGCATGACTTGAGAGCGCACTTCCGTCCGGAGTTCCTGAACCGTCTGGATGAGATTATTCTCTTTAAGCCGCTGACGAAAGGCAACATCGGAGGCATCATTGAGCTTCTGATTGCAGATGTCAACAAACGTCTGGCGGATAAGGAGTTAAAGATTGCCCTGACGGACGAGGCAAAGGATTTCATCATTGAAAATGGCTACGATCCGGTTTACGGTGCAAGACCGCTGAAACGGTACCTGCAGAAGAACGTTGAGACACTGGCAGCGAAGCTGATTCTGGCGGACGGCGTCCGTGCGGGCGATACGATAGAGATCGGGCTTTCGGATGGCAAGCTGACGGCTTCGGCTGTCCATAGCGCGTAAGCGGAAAACGTCTTACGGCGGATTTATAACTATTATATAGAAGAAACAATAGGGCGCGGAGAAGTGCGAAAGAGCTTCCTCTGCGCTCTTTTTATGTATTTCTGAGATTTTCACAGTCTTGACATTGCCCGGCAACTTTACTAAAATGATTCCATAATGACCG
>ENA-UOJH01001947-UOJH01001947.1-human-gut-metagenome-genome-assembly--contig:-C148-NODE-1947-length-13955-cov-10.072878_pt1 | contig 13955 bp, 9 predicted proteins | sample MGYA00242345_ERZ723892 | MGnify/ENA metagenome assembly ERZ723892 | reverse complement strand
AATTTGCCAGTCCCAGAGCGTTGGCTAACATGGTCAGCACAACATAGAGAGCAGCAATCACCGCTCCGTGTACGAGGTACAGTACTTTCTTGTTCATTTGTTTTCTCCTTTAGTTTTTATTTACGTGTGGAAGGTCCCGAACACACGAATGGATTTCCGAAAAGCCTTGATTTCAGGGCATTTCAGCCTTACCAGTATACCAGTATTCCGGAAAAAGTCAAGCCCGGGTACAAGGATTTTTGTAAATGGTGAATTTTATTGACGAAATCAAAAGAGAGTGTTAGGATAATAAAAGAAAAGAGTGCTACCGTACAGCAACGGTTCACCTAAGTTAATAGTTACTTATCAAAAAAGCAACTCAATCCTGGCGAGGGCGGTTGCTTTTTTGATGTTTATGTTTCCGTGCAGTCTGTACGATACTGATAAGCGTTACGATGATACTGATGATCGTAACAACAATACCGACAATGCCTACCACTGTTTCCAGCATCTTATGTACCTTTCAATAGATTTCCCATCTGTATCACCTCCAATAATACTGGAAGCTCTCAAAATGTCATCATTTTGGCGAAAGGTGAACCGCTTACCGTTTTGGTAACACTCCACTATTATTATAAAATACAATGCCGGGAATAGATACTTTAGATTCGGAAAATAAGTAACGAAATATGCCATGCGGAAATTGGCTGTTTTCCCGAAAATAAAATTTGTGCAAAATAACCAATAGTTGCATTTTCTGCGTAAAAATGCGAAAATATAAGTTAACGCATTGATTGCAAGAAAGTAAGGAGAAAGCTATGTATATTATCGCAGGGCTGGGAAATCCAGGCAAAGAATATGAAAATACCAGACATAATATCGGGTTTGATGTCATAGACAGATTAGCAGAGGAAGAAAATATCGCCGTCATGGAGAGTAAGCATAAGGCACTGATCGGCAAAGGCTACGTGGCAGGGCAGAAGGTGATCCTGGCGAAGCCCCAGACCTTCATGAACTTAAGCGGAGAGAGCATCCGGGAGATCGTGGATTATTACAAGGTGGATGACACTGCGGAACTGATCGTGATCTCCGACGATATCAGTCTGGATGTGGGACAGATCCGTATCCGCAAAAAAGGCAGCGCCGGTGGCCATAACGGCCTCAAGAATATCATCAAAATGTTAGGGCATGATACTTTTATCCGCGTGCGTATGGGCGTGGGAGAGAAGCCGAAGAACTTCGATCTGGCAGACTACGTGCTGGGACATTTTCCGGCGGAGGAACGAAGCATCATGGACGAAGCGGCGAAGACCGCAGCAGAAGCTATCCGTATGATCATCACTGAGAATGCGGATGCAGCCATGAACCATTTTAACAGTAAGAAAGCGTAACGGTTGTATAGTAAGAGGAAAAAGCGATGCAGGCACTGATTGCGCCACTGAAAGAACTGGCGGAATATGATGAGATCCGAAAAGTGACCAGACAGGGAAAAGGAACCGTAGCTCTGTCCGGCTGTGTGGACTCCCAGAAACTTCATATGATCTACGGACTCAGCGATGGCCTGAAATACAAGGTCATCGTTACTTATAGTGACTTAAAGGCCAAAGAGATCTACGAGGAATACCGCTTTTATGACAGAAATGTCATGCTGTATCCGGCGAAGGACCTGATCTTTTTCCAGGCGGATATCCACGGCAATCAGCTGGTGCAGGAGCGGATCAAGACCCTGCGCAGAGTCGTGGAGGGTAAGCCGGTCACCATTGTTACCACCTATGCGGCACTGATGACACCGCAGGTATTGTGGGAGGAGAAAGACATCATCCGCACCGAGCGGGGCGGCAGTCTGGACGAGAGCAAACTGGCATCCAGACTGGTGGCTATGGGATATGAGAAAGCCTATCAGGTGGAAAGCCCGGGGCAGTTCTCCATCCGTGGCGGCATTGTGGATATCTTTGATCTGACGGAGGAAAACCCCTATCGTATCGAACTGTGGGGAGATGAGGTGGAGTCCATCCGCAGCTTCGACATCCTGAGCCAGCGTTCCATTGAGAAGCTGGAAAGCATCACTGTCTACCCGGCCACAGAGTTTGTACTGTCGGAAGAGCAGATCCGCAAGGGCATCAGTAAGCTTGAAAAAGAAGCAGACAAACAGGAAAAAATCTTCCGGGATGCCCACCAGCCGGAGGAAGCCCACAGGATCGCCACACAGGTCAGCGAATTAAAAGAACAGCTGCTGGAATTCCAAAGTAAGATCAATCTGGAAGGGTACATCCGCTATTTTTATGAAAATACGGTAACCTTGCCGGAACTGCTGGCGGATATGGCGGGGCGTTCTCTTGTTTTCTACATCGATGAACCGGCGAGAGTGAAGGAACAGGCGGATGCCATCGAACTGGAATTCCGGGAGAGCATGGAACAACGTGCCAGAAAAGGATATGTGCTGCCGGGACAGATGAACATTCTCTACAGTGGGGAACAGGTAGCGGCTACTTTAGAGAAAAATGCCGTGGTGACCCTGGCTACCATGGAGACCAAGTACGGATATTTCAAGAAAGAAATGCATGTGGATATTGCTGCCCGCAACATCGCCCCTTATAACAACAGCTTTGAAGCACTGGTCAAGGATCTGAAAAAATATAAAAAGAACGGCTACCGGGTGCTGCTGTTGTCCGGTTCCCGTACCAGAGCCAGACGTCTGGCGGAGGATCTGCGGAACACCGAGGATGCCGGACTGACGGCAGTATACACGGAAGACCCCATGCGGGAGGTACAGCCTGGGGAGATCCTGACCTATTACGGTCATGTCAATAAGGGCTTTGAATACCCCTGGCTGAAATTCGTGGTGCTGTCCGAGAGTGATATTTTCGGAGCGGAGAAGCGTAAGAAAAAGAAGAAAAAGCTCTATCAGGGGCAGAAGATCAATGATTTCAACGACCTGAAGATCGGGGATTATGTGGTACATGAGACCCACGGACTGGGCATCTATAAGGGCATCGAGAAGGTAGAGGTAGACAAGGTCGTCAAGGATTACCTCAAGATCGAATACCGGGACGGCGGCAACCTGTACATTCTGGCCACCGGGCTGGATGTGATCCAGAAGTATGCCTCCGCCGATGCAGCGAAGAAGCCGAAGCTGAACAAACTGGGCGGCAAGGAATGGGAACACACCAAGACGAAGGTACGCAGTGCCGTCAGCGCCGTGGCAAAGGATCTCGTGGAGCTGTATGCGGTGCGTCAGCAGAGTGAGGGCTATGCCTTCGGAAAAGACACGGTATGGCAGCGGGAGTTTGAGGAAATGTTTCCTTTCGAGGAGACGGAGGATCAGCTGAGTGCTATCGCGGACACCAAGGCCGATATGGAAAGCCATCGGATCATGGATCGTCTGATCTGCGGAGATGTGGGCTACGGCAAGACAGAGATCGCGATCCGCGCTGCCTTCAAAGCGGTACAGGAGGGCAAACAGGTGGTCTATCTGGTGCCCACCACCATTCTGGCACAGCAGCATTACAACACCTTTGTGCAGAGAATGAAGGATTTTCCCATCAACATCGCATTGATGAGCCGCTTCCGTACGCCATCGGAGATCAAAAAGACGGTGAAGGATCTGGAAAAGGGCATGGTGGATATCGTGATCGGTACCCACAGAGTATTATCTGCGGATGTGAAGTTCAAGGATCTGGGTCTGCTGATCATTGACGAGGAACAGCGTTTCGGTGTGGCCCATAAGGAGAAGATCAAGAAATTAAAAGAAAACGTGGACGTGCTGACCCTGACGGCAACCCCCATTCCCCGGACACTGCATATGAGCCTGATCGGTATCCGGGATATGAGCGTGCTGGAGGAGGCCCCCAATGACCGACTGCCGATCCAGACTTTTGTCTGCGAATACAATGACGAACTGGTGAGAGAGGCCATTGTCCGGGAAATGGCCCGGGGCGGACAGGTCTACTATGTCTACAATCGGGTGAACAATATTGCGGATATCGCGGCACAGATCGCAAAGCTTGTGCCGGAAGCCAACGTGGCATACGCCCATGGACAGATGAAGGAACATGAGCTGGAGCGGATCATGTTCGATTTCATTAACGGAGAGATCGATGTGCTGGTATCCACAACCATCATAGAGACCGGACTGGATATCTCCAATGTCAACACCATGATCATCCATGATTCGGACAATCTGGGCCTGTCCCAGCTGTATCAGCTCAGAGGCCGTGTGGGCCGTTCCAACCGGAATGCCTATGCTTTTCTGATGTACAAGCGGGATAAGATGTTAAAAGAAGTGGCGGAAAAGCGGCTGGCGGCCATCAAGGAATTTACGGATCTGGGCAGCGGCTTCAAGATCGCCATGCGTGATCTGGAGATCCGCGGCGCCGGTAATCTGCTGGGATTAAGTCAGCACGGACATATGGAGGCCGTGGGATATGACCTGTACTGCAAGATGCTGAACGAAGCGGTGCAGAACCTGAAGGGCATTCATACGGCAGTGGATTTCGCTACGGTGATCGATCTGGACGTGGATGCTTACATTCCGGCGGAATACATTGTCAACGAGACACAGAAGCTGGATATTTACAAACGGATCGCCGGCATTGAGACGATAAAAGAGCGGGATGAAATGAAGGATGAACTGTTAGATCGCTTCGGCAACATCCCCAAGGCAGTGGACAATCTGCTGCGGATCGCCCTCATCCGTATGGCGGCCCACGGTCTGGACATGACGGAGATCAAGGGCAAGAACGAACGCATTACCTTCAACTTCCGGCCGGATGCGAAGATCGATCCCCGCAAGATTCCGGATTTCCTGAAAAAGCATAAGGATGAATTAAGCTTTACCGCTTACGGCAATCCGTTTTTTACCTACAAATATAAGAAAACAGGACTGGTGGAGACGGATGCGGAACTTTTGATGGGCAGAACCGAGGAATTATTGGAAGAAATGAAAGAATTGGTGCTGGAAACAGAGCCGGTTCAGAATAATTAAGAGAGTTTTATGGGACTTTAAAAATGATACCTTTTTATCAGAACAGGGAACAAAAGGATTCTGATAAGGAGGTATTTTTTATGAAAGGATATGTGACTGCCTGCGGATATATGGGATATGTGGAGAATGAATATATCTTATTTGCCAGCGAGGATGATTATTTTGAATATGTGGATTCGTTAAATTTTTAATTAATGTCCAGTGTCTTTACCGAGGCCGTGCATATGTGATATAGTACAAATGTAAAGAAAAAATGTAAGGGGTTTCAACGCTGCACTGTAAGGAGTAACGGTGAAATTCTGATAAAGCATTTGGCAAAATATGCAGATGGGAGTTTATATTATGGAACTGACTGAGAAGAAGGAATTTGACCTGCTCTCCCTGGGAGAGATCATGCTGAGATTATCACCGCCCGACAATGAGCGTATTACCAGAGGCGACAGCTTCAGCAAGCAGGCAGGAGGCGCAGAACTGAATGCCATTACCGGTGCGGCAATGCTGGGATTGCGCTGCGGTATCATTTCCAAGCTTCCGGCCAATGACCTGGGTGTATATATCAAGAACCGTGTACGTCTCTGCGGTGTCAGCGATGACTATCTGGTATACGATGATGACAAGGATGCCAGATTGGGCGTGTACTACTATGAGAATGGTGCTTACCCCAGAAAGCCCCGTATTGTATATGACCGTAAGAATACCTCCATCAACAAGTTGACCGTTGATGACTATGATGACAAGATCTACAGCGATACCCGCTGCTTCCATACCAGCGGCATCACACTGGCTCTCAGCCCGGAACTGAGAGCTACCGCTGTTGAGATGATCAAGCGCTTTAAAGCACAGGGGGCCATCATCTCCTTCGATGTGAACTTCCGTGGGAACTTGTGGACCGGCGCCGAGGCGAAGGAATGTATCGAATCCATTCTGCCTTATGTGGACATCTTCTTCTGCTCCGAGGACACGGCGCGTTTGACCTTCCTGAAGGAAGGCGATGCCAAGAGCATTATGAAGAGCTTCACGGAGGAGTATCCAATCTCCATCGTGGCATCCACACAGCGTATTGTACATAGCCCGAAGCGTCATACCTTCGGCTCCATTATCTACAGTGCCAAGGATGATACCTATTATGAGGAAGCACCTTACACCGATATTGAAGTCGTAGACCGCATCGGAAGCGGTGACGCTTATATCTCCGGTGTCCTGTACGGACTGTTGGCACATCCCGGTGAGTATCAGAGAGCACTGGAATATGGCAATGCCATCAGCGCACTTAAGAACACCATCCCCGGTGACCTGCTGTGCACCGACTTAAAGGAGATCCAGGGGATCATCAAGGAGCACAAATCCACCGGACGTATTGCGGAGATGGACCGCTAAAGCATTTCCCCTTCTTATCTGATCGAACAAATAGAAAACACAAAGCTCTGCCATGTTAATTTAAGTGCATGGCAGGGCTTTTTCTGTTTATTTTTAACAAAATTGAACCTAAGATATATTAAAAAGTCTGCTATACAAGATTAAATTAGTTTGATATACTAAAGACTGATATAGTACTAAAAGCAGGAGGTTATCAGATGGAAGATTTGAGAAACAGAAGGGAGACAGCAATTTGGAAAAGGAAGACCGTATCCGGCAGAAAGAACAATGGAAACAACTGTCTCCTTCTGAAAAATGGCAGTATTTTATAGACTATTATCTGTGGGTTACCATAGGCGTGACAACGGGAATCGTCATTCTGATCTTCCTGATCGTGCATTTTGCCACCAAGACAAGCTTCGTCATGGGAGTCATGGCAGTGAATACGGACGGAGAGCACATCGAAGCCACCGGTCCGGATTATTTTACGGATTTCCTGCGCGAACACGGTGTGATATCCAAACGGGATGTGGTGAACCTGAATGATACGATCTGGATCGATCCGAACTCGGATTCCGATGTGGATTCCACGAATCTCAGCACGATCCAGGTATTGTTCATGACCCGGTCGGTGGATGTGTTTTTTTCTGACGAAGAGTTTTTGAAGCTCATGGGCGGCACGGATTATCTGGCGGATTTAAGGGATTATCTGCCTAAGGAACTATTGGACAGATATGAAGATCAGCAGATCATGGTGTTAAATACCATGACGGGAGAAACGATTGTGGCGGGGATCCGGCTTGAGAACAACGAATGGGTAAGGAAGACCGGATGGTATCAGGAGACCGCAGCCGTGGGGCTGGCGGATGGCATGAAGAATCCGGAGCTGGCAGTGGCACTGTTGGAGGAGATCCTACAGTAGTTCCGTCACGGCTGCCTGCGCCGGCGGCAGATGATGCGCTGTGGGAACGTGGATGACAGAGCACGATGGGAACAGAAAGACATGGAGTATAAATAGGGCATGGAAAACATGGACGCAAAAGGAAATGACAGAAAACACTATCGGGGAATCGAGAAACAGACGGATAATCCGTTTTTGAACCTGTATCACATTGATGCCCTGGGACGGGACGGAACGCCGTTTCATTATTATTTTGCGTCCCGAAATGATGAAAACAATATCAAACACAAGACCCACAGTATGCGCCCCGAGGGCATGGCGGTCTACGCAGTGACAGAGGACGGAGAGAAACTGGTGCTGGTGCGTCAGTACCGGTATCCCGTGAATGATTATCTGTATGAATTGCCGGCGGGACTGATCGAGCCGGAGGAGACCGCTTCGGAGGCCGCCTGTAGGGAAATGATCGAGGAGACCGGCTGGAAACTGGAAGTCTACGAAGGCGGAGAACCGGCTTTCCGAAGAGGATTTTTCCTGGCACAGGGGCTGACAGACGAGAGCGGCAGCATGATCTTCGGAACCGTGACAGAGAATGTGGGACAGCAGATGGAAAATACCGAGGATATTCAGGTGATCCTGGCAGACAGACAGGAAGTACTTCGTATCCTGCGGGAAGAACGGGTGTCCATGCGCTGTGGACTGATGCTGATGCAGTTTTTAAAGACCGGGGCAGAAGATCCCTTTGTCTTTTTGCAGTTGTGACGGACGCTGGGAGAAAGCACAGAGGATAGACGGGACTGTTACCCGGGAAAAACAGGAAAGAAAGACGTTGATCTTGCAAAAGCAGTTCCCAGTTTTAGAAAACTTTTTTGAGAAAAGAGGTAAATTATGGCAATCAAATATATAGAACAGGACAGAACCTTCTGGTTGGACACGGAACACACCAGCTATCTCCTGGCAATTGTAGATCAGGAGAATTTTGTGGGACACGTATATTACGGTCAGAAATTGCAGTATACCGAGAATACACCGGCACCGGTATATTTGCTGCGTACGGGAGAAGCACCCTTCGTTCCGTCACAGAATAACAGAGAGCGTGTGTCATTTCTGGATTCTTTCCCCATGGAATATCCGGGAAACGGTCTGGGAGATTACAGAGAAAGCGCCATTTCCGTGCGGACAGCACAGGGACATGTAGGAGTGCAGTTACAGTATGTCTCTCATGAGATCGTAAAGGAGAAGCCGGCACTGCCGGGACTTCCTTCCACATTTCCGGGGGATGAGGACTGCGATACCCTGATCCTACATCTGGCGGATCCGGTCATCGGTCTGGCTGCAGACCTGATCTATACTACATTTGAAGAGGAAGATGTGATCACCCGCAGTGTGATCCTGAAAAATACGGCAGGGCAGCCTATTTATGTGACAAAAGTTATGTCTGCCTGCCTGGATCTGGACTGCACGGATGAAAAGTATGACATTCTTACGCTGCACGGATCCTGGGCGAGAGAGCGCCAGATGGAGAGAAGAAGTCTGATGCACGGCAAACAGAGTGTTGGCTCCGTGCGGGGAGAATCTTCCCATCAGGAGCATCCCTTTATCGCACTGCTTTCTGCGGATGCCACGCAGGATGCCGGTGAAGTCTACGGTATGCACTTTGTATACTCCGGCAATTTCCTGGCACAGGCGGAGCTTTCCCAGTTCGATTCCATCCGCATGACTATGGGCATTCATCCGGAGAACTTTGTCTGGAAACTGGAGCAGGGAGAAAGTTTCGCAGCACCGGAAGTCGTTATGACCTATTCCTCAGAAGGATTGAGCGGGATGACCCATCATTATCACGATATGTACCGTGGCCATCTGATCCGCGGCGAGTACCGTGATAAAAAGAGACCAATCCTGATCAACAACTGGGAAGCTACCTATTTTGATTTTAACACGGAAAAACTACTGAAGATCGCAGAGCAGGCATCAAAGCTCGGCATTGAGATGCTGGTCATGGATGACGGCTGGTTCGGACACCGTAACGATGACAGTACCAGCTTAGGTGACTGGAAGGTCAATGAGCAGAAACTGCCGGGGGGCTTAAAACCTCTGGTGGAGCAGGTCAATGCACTGGGGATGAAATTCGGTATCTGGTTCGAGCCGGAGATGATCTCCCCGGATTCGGATCTGTACAGGGAGCATCCCGACTGGGCCATCGCCATTCCGGGACGGGCAGGCAGCTTATGCAGGAACCAGTATGTGCTGGATCTGTCCCGAAAGGAAGTCAGAGATCATGCCTTTGAAAGCGTGGCGGCAGTGTTGCACAGTGCCAATATTGAATATGTGAAATGGGACATGAACAGGCAGCTGTCGGACCTTGGTAGCGTGGAATTGCCCGTGGACCGTCAGGGAGAGCTCTATCACAGATATGTGCTGGGTGTGTATGAACTGCAGGACAGACTGCTGCAGGAATTCCCGCATCTGCTTCTGGAGAACTGCTCCGGCGGCGGAGCGAGATTTGATCCGGGTATGTTATATTACAGCCCGCAGATCTGGTGCTCCGATGACATGGATGCCATTGAGCGATTGAAAATTCAGGAGGGCACGATGTTATTGTATCCGCTGTCCACCATGGGCGCCCATGTATCGGACTGCCCCAACCATACGGTGGGAAGAGTGACTCCTTTTGAGACCAGAGGTCATGTGGCACTGGCAGGCACCTTCGGCTATGAACTGGACATTACGAAGATCCCGGAGGAGGACAGACAGCAGATTCCAGCACAGACCGCCATGTATCATAAATACAACGACCTGATCCGCAGAGGAGATTATTCCCGGATTGCATCATTTTTGGAAAACGGTAATTATGACTGCTATCAGGTGACATCCAAGGATCAGAAAGAAGCGTTGGTAACCTATGTACAGGTACTTTCCCGACCGAACTTCCACAGCAGGAGAGTACGTCTGAAAGGCCTGGCACCGGAGAAACAGTATCGCATCGAGGAGACCGGGGAAATCTTTGGCGGCGACGTGCTGATGCAGGCAGGACTGCTGGTGACACCTCTGTGGGGAGACTACCGCAGTAAGCTGATCCATCTGACCGAGGTGTAAAATTAAGGCAGTGACATGCCTTGACAAACGATTTTTGAAATCTAATATGGAAGTATAATTGACGATTTATCGGGAAATGTGTAGAAAAATAGCGATAAGGAGTACAAAATTATGGCAAAAGCAGTAAAATTAGCAGATATCGCAGAGAGAGTTGGAGTCAGCACAGTAACAGTGTCCAAGGCACTGTCCGGACAAAAAGGCGTCAGCGAGGAAGTCCGGGAGAAGATCCGCAGCATTGCGGAGGAACTGGGTTATCAGCAGCCGTCAGCGGCAAGAAAAAGTCAGAACCAGAAGAGCTACAATATCGGTATTCTGATCTCTGAGAGATTCCTTGATAAATATGAATCGTTTTACTGGCAGATGTACCAGGCGGTAGCTACCAGAGCCACGGCAAAGGAATGCTTTACCATGCTGGAGGTCATCGGAATGTCAGAGGAAGAGAACGGCAGAATGCCGAAGCTGGTACAGGAACGCAAGGTGGATGGCATTATCGTTATCGGTAAGATGATGGATACTTATCTGCAGCATCTGAATACAGAAGCCGGGATCCCGGTGATCTATCTGGACTATTATAACGGAAGGGAAGCCAGCGATTCCGTTATTTCCAACAGTTATTACGGAACCTATGAACTGACCTACTATCTGTATCGGATGGGACATCACAAAATTGCTTATGTGGGAACCCTGCTTGCTACCGAGAGTATTACGGACCGGTATTTTGGTTATCAGAAGGCTCTTTTGGAGCTGGGACTGGAGCAGAAAAAGGAATGGGTCGTGGACGATCGGCACATTGAGACAGGTAAGATCGATACGGTGAATATGTTGCAGCTTCCCAAGGATATGCCCACGGCATTCGTATGCAACTGCGATCTGACTGCGAGCTTTCTGATCAAGAAACTGAGAGAGAACGGATATCGTGTGCCGGAGGACATCTCTGTGGTCGGCTTTGATAACTACCTGTATCCGGGGCTCAGTGACATCCATATCACGACGTATGAAGTAGATATGGGAGAGATGGCGAGAAGAGCCATTCATAATATGATCAAGAAGATCACCAGTGATAATTATAAGTCCGGAGTTACCGTGGTGGAAGGCCGACTGGTACTGAAGGACAGTGTGTCTCACGTATAGACTGCGGTGCATTCTGCCTGTAGACGAAGGGTGTGACACCGGTGTGCTTTTTGAACAGGTGGATGAAATGATTGGTATTGTCGATGCCTACCATAGCCCCCACCTCGTGAATCGGATTATCCGTAGATAGGAGCAGTGATTTTGCTGCTTCTATTTTTTTCCCCTGAAGATATTGCAGCGGGGAAGTATGGAATGTAGCGGAGAATTCCCGACACAGACGGTAGCGGCTGATGCCCAAAGTCTGCTCAAAGTATTCCAAAGAGTGATTTTCAGCATAGTTTTCCTCAAAATCCGCTTTCATGGACAGCAGATAAGCAGGAATGGGCTTCACATCCCGGGAGACGGACAGGGCGGACAGCATCAGTTCTACGAACATGTCTGTCAGTTCTCGGTGAAGCTGTATCTGCTCTGCAGGAGTCGGGGTGAATGAAAATTTGGTCAGCTGCTGCATCCGCTGTGAAACGCAGGAGCCGATGGGAATCGGGTAACAACAGGTAAAAGCAGCCTGAAATATGCTATAATAAGAAGAAAGCTCCGCTCCACTTAAGAAAAACATCTGAAAACGCCACTTTCCCTGCAACAGCCGGAGAGAGAACCCCTGGCTGCAATCTAAGAACAACAGATGCTCGTGATCCAGGACCACCTCGCTGCCCCGGGTAGTAAGGACGGCACTGCCCTCTAAGGTGTAAAGCAGCAGATATGAGGGAAAGGGGTTCCATTCATAATAGAAAGGATCCGAGAGCCGGAATTCTCCACCGGCCAGGGGCAGTAAAAAGCTCTTGTCTTCCAGGGATACTTTATAGATCTGCCCCAGCAGGATTTCCGGGGAACGCTGCCCCTCCACATCGGAGGAAGTGTGCCTCAATGCATTGAGAAAAGTGGTGGAAATGTTCATACAAAAACCTTGCCTTTCCGCAATCTTCAAACTTCGGCTGCTTTAGCAGCTTGTGCAGGAACAAAACTTCATGTGAAGAATTTATTTTTCACACTAGAAACATGCTTTTTTGAAAAAATTAATTAAGCTTAAATACATTATAAGCCATTATTTAAGCTGTTTCAATGACAAAGGATGCAAAGAAAACAAAATTAGTTAATTAAATCAGCTAATTTAATTCAAATTAATTACTTTAATTGTATAATATGTACAAAACATAGGCATAGAACTTGTGAAAATAGAAGATAATAACGAAAATAGCAAGAATAAGAGATTAAAAACAAGAATAGTTGATGATTAATTAATATGATTATGTATAATTAAATTAAGTTACAAAACAGTAAACGCTATCAAATGTAGCAAAAAACAAGGAGGCTAAATCCTCTCCTCGTCAGAGGACTCGGATTTTCCTTCGGAAAACAAGGAGGATTTCATTATGAAGATGAAAAAGTTTTTAGCTCTTTCCACAGCATCAGTCATGGCACTGTCTATGGCAGCATGTGGAAGCACCGACAACGGCGCAGCTGAGAGCACCGCAAGCAACACACCTGCAACAGCAGAGGCTTCCACCGTAGCTGCTACGGAAGCAGGCGAGGCAACTGGCTTGAATTACGCAGAAATTACTCTGGGTGAGGATTACACCGACATTACCACAACCATTAAGTTTCTGACTAACCGTACCGACCTGTTGGAGGATGGCGCAGCAGTTCCTTACCAGACTTACATTGATGCATTCAATGAGATGTATCCTAACATTACAATTGATATAGAAGGTATTACCGATTACGCAAGTGACACACTGCTTCGTCTGCAGGGTGGTGACTGGGGCGATGTTATGATGATCCCCGCAGTTGACAAGGCTGACTTAAGCACCTACTTCCTTCCTCTTGGAACTACTACCGAGATGGATGGACAGCTGAACTACTACAACCAGATGTATGAAGGCGTGGTATATGGTATTCCTTACACCGCAGGTGTTAACGGCGGTATCGTTTATAACAAGGCAGTATTCGAAGCAGCAGGAATCACCGAGATGCCTAAGACTCCCGCAGATTTTATCGCAGCATTAAAACAGATCAAAGAGTATGACAGCTCTATCATTCCTCTGTACACTAACTACGCAGCAGGCTGGGCAATGGGCGCCCAGTGGGATCCCGCTATCAGCGGCAGTGCTACCGGAGACAGCACTTATATGAACCAGAAGTTACTGCACACAGCCAATCCTTTTGCTGATCCCGGCGACGGAACAGGCGCTTACAACGTATACAAGGTAATGTACGATGCAGTTGCGGAAGGTCTTACCGAGGAAGACTACTCCACCACCGACTGGGAAGGCTGTAAGGGTATGATCAACAATGGTCAGATCGCTTGCATGGTTCTTGGTTCCTGGGCAGTGCCTCAGATGAAGGAAGCCGGCGATCACGCTGACGACATCGCTTACATGCCTTTCCCTATTACTTTAGCTAGCGGTAAGCAGGCAGCTTCCGTAGGCCCTGACTACAGCTTTGGTATCAATGCCAACACCACCGAAGACAATCAGGCAGCAGCTCTGTGCTTCGTTAAGTTCATGGCAGAAG
>ENA-UOJH01001942-UOJH01001942.1-human-gut-metagenome-genome-assembly--contig:-C148-NODE-1942-length-13976-cov-3.712952_pt1 | contig 13976 bp, 9 predicted proteins | sample MGYA00242345_ERZ723892 | MGnify/ENA metagenome assembly ERZ723892 | reverse complement strand
CAGGGATCTGCCCACAACGCAAACAGCTCATAAAAGTGCGGCAGATGATAGGATGGATCACTGAACTCAAAAGAGGTAACAAATTTGATCAGATGATTTTCCGGATTCCACATCGGCTCTCCCGGATGCCCTGGCTCTCCCTTATGAACACATTCCCGTAAAATCGCTCTTGCCTCGCTGCTGTAATTGAAAATGCCTTCTCCATCTCCCCATCTCTTTGAAGCAAAAAAGAGCGCCATTGCAAAATATTCTTCTCCGTCCGGCGCCGGTCCGTCCGCGTTTCTTGTACCATCGACAGCACACGACCAGACAAAATAATTCTTCCCCGGACCATCCTCGATATACATATACGTCCGTACCCATTTCCATAAACGGTCAAATTCCTGTTTCCGGTTCATCTGGACGCACACCATCATTCCATATGACATGCCCTCCGTTCTGACATCATGATTTCCGGTGTCCTCCATGTATCCCATGTCCGCACCTGCTTCATGATAGAAACGCTCTTCTTCACTTCCATAAAAGATTGTTTCAAATGTTTCTTTCACTCTTTTTTCAATTTCCTCTTCGGAATATCCACACTCTTTAAAAATATTGCGGTATACTCCTGTTTCATATGCTCCTGCCATATTTTATTTTTCCTCCTGTCTGCCGTGATACGTTTCTGCCGGTCCAAGATAACTTTCTTCCGGCTTTTCCCCCATCGGATAAATCACGATTTTTTCGAGAACGAAGCCGGGTGTCACATGATAGACCCGAAGTGTATTGAACCCTGCTCTGCATTTTATCGAAACTGTTTGTCTTCGAATCTGACTCAGAACACCTTCTGCCCATTTCTCTGCCTGATCACCGACCTGATAATCTTTCTCCACTGCGTTTACGGTTTCTGTCATCTCTTCATTTATCCTGACCGCATAAAGAAGTTGATTCTCTCTGGTAACCGGATTGGATGGCTGCATATAGAATTCTGCTTCATATGTTCCGCTTTCTTCCAAAACAAATTGATACTCCAGATACGGCGCATCCTGTCCCGGAACTGTGCAGGCATCGGATGGAAATGCCTTCATCGCTGAATTCGTCTTTCCATATCCCTGCAGATTTTCAAATTTTACCTGTCTGTCTTTGTAATTTCCAGGAACAGAATTTACATAATGTGCCGCTTCGATGCTGAGATACCCCATTGTATCCACAAATACATTTTTCTTATCCTGTAGATTTCCTGTATAAACCGGCACTGTAATCTCACATTTTCCTTCCGGTGTTGCAATCTCGAGCGAATCCTGAATAGTATCCTGGTTCGTTTCCGGTAATCTCTGTTTTATCAAGGTAAGATTCAGCCGCACTTTCTTCTGGCTCACGCCATCCAGCCATCCTTCCATCGGCTCCACAGACAGCCAGCCCGGTTTTTTCAGAACTTTGTACTCTGCCTTTAAATCACTCCGGCTATATAGGGTGACGGATGCTCTGGTACAGTCCGGATTTAAGAAATCCTTTAATTTCATCGTGTTATCCAGCCACGGGCTTCCTTCCGCATGCTGCGCCGTGCCGTCTGCTGCCACAAGGATGGATCTTTTCTTTAATGGTATGACCCGCATAACGACTGGATTCCTGCATTCATCTTCATTCCAGTGTGTAAATCCAATATGCTGTGACATTCCCATTCCATACCATCTTCCCTGATCCATCTGATGATACATTTCCACAGCTTTTCGATCCTGTTCCATGCATCTTTCCACTTCATCCCCATAATCATTGGCACAGACCGCACCAAGATTAGCATAATAATGATTCCAGCCTGCAAGAATCTGCATCTTCACAAGATTCATTGTCCCAAATGCCGGATAATATACAAGCGCGATAAATGCGGACAGATTCTGCGGATTCGTTTTTTCTAGTGTTTCATATACGTCCTGCAGTTTTTTCAAAAGCTGCTCTTCTTCTTCGAAGATCCTGCTGCTTTCCTTTTCCTGCACCGGATGATACGTCTCCGGGTTCAGTGCTTCCGGCCTTCTTCTGTGGATGATTTTTGTGTACTGCTCTAAAATGTCTGCAATAGTGTCCTGTGTCTCTTCTTCCACAGAACCGAATTGCTGTCTCACCCACTTTCTGGTGTACTCCTGCGTGCAGTTAAGCGCCCTGCTTCCCCAGCGATCAAAGTCATACGCCATGTCCAGAAAAAAGCTCAGTGGAAATTCCTGTGTGGCGATGTCTCCGACATTTACCATCCAGAGTTCCCGCACACCAAAATCGTATGCCATACTCATCTGCTCCCAGATTTTCGGCAGATAAGAACTGTTGATCCACTCATAGGAAACCGGCCATCCGTGGTAGTCCAGATGATAATACATACCATAGCCGCCCGCATGTTTTCGCATCTCTTCTGTTGGAAGTGTCCGGAGATTTCCATAGTTATCATCACAGAGCATCAGAATCACATCCTCTAACTCCTCTGCTCCCATTAGTCCCTTTGTTTTTTCATTTCCATAGAAAAATTCTTCTACTTCTTTGTATAAGGCTATCATGCGCGGAACCTTGGTCAGATCAGGATTTACACGTTCCTGAATCAGTTTTTTCTGCGTTTTCAGTACATCCCGCAGCAACTGAATATTATCTTCCAGTGTTGCATTCTTTCCCATGATCGCAGTATCCGCTTCTCCACGCATGCCGACGGTGATTACATTTTCAAACTTTCCGCTTCTTTTCAGTCCATCTTCCCAGAATTTTGTAATTCCCTCTCTGTTTGTTCTGAAATTCCAGGCATCTCCGTAAACAGAATTCTTACCTCTGAGATATTTGTATTCTTCCCCCTGCCTTAAGCACGGCTCATGATGTGACATTCCCATAATAATTCCGTATTCATCTGCAAGCTCCGCATTTAAGAGGTCCGGTCCATCATCTGCAAATCTTGCGCTCCACATAGCCGGCCAGAGATAATTTCCTTTTAATCTGAGTAAAAGTTCAAATACATGATCATAAGCTTTTGCATTAAAGCCGCCAAAATTATGATTGCACCAGTTTCCAAATGCCGGCCATTCATCATTAATAAAAAATCCCCGGTATCTGACGGATGGCTCTTTGCTGATACAGGCCATGTCTTCCCTCAGTTCTATCTTTTCCTGCTTTGGCGGCATCAGTCCGCACCAGTCGACAAACGGTGAGACTCCCAGCATTTCCGATAAATGAAAAAGGCCATAAATCGTTCCTCTTTTGTCGCTCCCGGCAATTACAAGAAGGTTCGATTTTGTCCTGTTTTTTATTTCAGGAAAAATCCATGCATAGCATTCTCTCTTTTGTTCCAGCTCTTTTAATTCCGCACTCCCGGCTTCTTCCAGCTTTTTCAGGAAGCTGCTTTTTCCTTTCGTCGCGGCAATGATCGTCCAGTCCTCCCCGCTGCTTTCCAGTGTTTCCGGTATCTCTTTTTCTACCAGAATCTGCGGTTTCTTTCCCGATACAAGTTCCACATCGTGTGCTACCTTTTCCGTAACTCTGATTACGCCCGGAAAGGCACTTTGCTCCAGACAAATTCTCATAGGATTCCCTCCCGTATTTTATAAAAAGCCCCCATCTGTTTACTGGTTATCACCATTGTAAACAAATAGGGGCCTTCGGACTATTTAGTTCTTGTCATTCAATATGCAAAAATTGCTATTCTTTTTGTTCATTCGTTGATCGAGCTCTTTCTGTAAATCCTCAAAATAGCTCTGTGGATCGCATGCGTTGTATGCTTCCATATAGGAATTCCATGTTTCTTAAAATTTCTGTGCCAGTATGACCTGCGGAAGCCACCGTTGTTTTACTTCATCCATCCGTTCCAGTGTCTGTCCTGCCTGTGTATTTGATGTCAGTGAATTGGTATACGAATACATGGGATACCACACTCCCGGCGCATCATTTCTCCCAAGCATATCTACATAGTTTGTTACTCCATACGCCTCAAAACATTCCTGTATATCCCGGGGCTGGCTTTTCCAGAATTCTACCGGTTGATTTTCCGGCGAAAATGCATTGATTCCATCTGACAGCATTCCTTCACTCCTTGGAAAATAGGAATATGTACAAAAATGCGTCTTTTTCAGTTTCCGATCATTTACCCTTACGCCCTGCTCCTCATTCAGATAAAATATTCCGTTTTCGTCTATCGAATAATCCAGATTTTCTTCTCCCCAGAAACGTAATTTCGTAATCTCCGGATCAAGGAGGTTATTTACAAACTGCATTGCCCCTTCCGGGTCTTCACAGGAAATGGTAATAGAAAGTCCTGACGCGGTATCCAGCTCTGCTGATCTTGCCGTATGCCACTGATTCTTTACTTTTTTGTCTATTGTTATCGGAAGTGGCACATAATCACATCCATAACTGCGCAGATTTCCGGAATCATACGCTGTCTGTATGGCATAATAAAACTGCCATCTTTGATCCACCATACCAAGAACAGCACCTGTGGACAGCTTATCCAGATATTCTTCATAAGTATCCAGAAATGTTTCCGGGCTGATCATTCCATTTTTGTATTCTTCATTTAATTTCTGATAGTATCTTTTGGCTGTCGGTGTTGTATTATAGTCAATGACCTGCAGTGTATCTGGATCTACGATGCAGCTCCCATCATTCGGATATCCATCCAGAAATTGAGGAACATTCTCCAGACAAAAGTATCTCCAGTCATCGCATAAAATAGCAAACGGAATATTCGGTGTTCCATTTTCCAGACAGGGATTTGCTTCCTGATACCGTTCCAGAAGATCAAAATATTCATCCACCGTCGTGATTTCCGGATAGTCTGCCCATTTCAAAACTCTTGTCTGAATCCAGAAAGCTTCTCCGCTGTGGATTACTTCCGTGTCCTGTCCCTGTGAAACTCCGAATTGTGGAATCCAGTAGATATGTCCGTCTGCCTGCCGAAACAGGTCCCACTGTTCCTCTGTCAGATAATTTTTTATATTGGGATAATTGTCCCAGTATTCGTCAATGGGAATCAGTGCTCCTGCATCATATAATTTACTTTCGCCGGAAATAAAATCCGGATACTCGCCGGCTGCAATATAAGCATTCAGTGCATTATCCTTTGTCTGTCCTTTCAGCCATGTTTCTTCACAATCGGCTCCGATCTGTTCAGCGATCTTCTTTTTCATATCATTATCCGAAGTGATCTCTTCCCCTGTTGTTGAAAAAAAGGCCGTATATTGACGGTTCTGATTTCTGCTGTTCTGGCTCTTGTACAGGAGAGCAGCTATTCCAGCTATCATCAGACTCCCTGCCAGTAATAATATTGTTGTTTTTTTCTTCATTCTTTTCCCCTGTCTCATTTCCTCTTTCTATTTGTTATAATAAGCACCTGATATTCTGCAATAATACTTGCTAAAAATAACACCTAGGCCTCTGGCTTAGATATTGTCATTATTGTTTTTATTTTATTGCTTTCTACTTCTTGCACACCAAGGGCAGCCCCATGTTAGCCACTTCAATTAAATAAGCAAGCTAAAACCTGTAATAAAAAGAGCCTGACGCATCAGGCTCTTTCAAGGTGTTGTCCGAAGACGGCCACCGCAATTCATAACTATAATGTACCACACAGGGTGAAATCCTGCAAGAAATTTTAAGAGTTATATGTTTTTCCTTTCAGCAGTTCTGCCGCAAGTGCCTCATTGATATCATCGGACAGATTGTTTTCCTCCGGTTTGCCGAAATATGTTTCCATTGCATAGCTTAAGGTATCAAACGCACCGGAAATGACCTACTGGAATGGTACAGACATCGAATATTCTGGATCCAGGAACGCAACGTCTGCCTGTGCAAAAATGATCTTACAGCAGTTGGAAACCAAACCGCCCTGTTTTATTCGTGGATCTTTCTGATATTGCACATTTTAACAAATTCCGGATCAAAATGCTTGACCGCAGTTCCCTGATAGCCAAGATCCAGTGAACTGATTTTCTGCATCTCCTCTTCAGTCAGTGTAAAATCCCATATCTTGAAATTCTCTTCGATTCTCGCTTTGTGAACCGATTTCGGAATGACCACAACGCCGCGCTGCACATTCCAGCGCAGAACAACCTGTCCTACGGTCTTTCCGTGTGCGGCAGCGATTTCTTTTACCATCTCGTTGTCAAACGGATTGTGGCGTCCTCCGCCGAGCGGTGCCCATGCCTCCGGCACGATCTGGTACTCTTCCATGACTTTTAATGCAGACTCCTGTGCGAAGTACGGATGCATTTCAATCTGGTTTACCATCGGACGGATCGCTACCGTTTCCAGTTTACGGTATCCTGCCATGAAATCACCTGCAGGCTGATGGATAAACATCAGATCGATGTAGTCGGTTCCAAGCAGTTCCAGACTCTTTTCTACGGTTCCTTCTGTCAGATACTGGCTTGCCCAGATTTTGGTGGAGATGAAAATGTCCTCTCTTGCCACACCGGATCTTTTGATTCCGCGTCCGACCGCGCGCTCATTCATGTAAGCCTGTGCAGTGTCGATCATGCGGTATCCGCAGGCTAATGCGTCCACAACCGCCTGCTCTGCCTGATCTGGTGTCATCATAAAGGTTCCGATTCCCACTGCCGGAATCTGCACCTGATTGCTTAATGTAAAGTTCATCATCATAACCTCCCTGTTTTATTTTGATGTGTGATATTTTGTTATTTCCCTGTCTTTGTAGCTTTAGCTTATCACCCGGGAGTTGCTACCGGTCAAGGACTTTTTTAAAAAAATTTCTAAAATCTAATCGTTCATTCCTATTTCGTATCGACTGAAATATTTACAAAAACGTCATATCATGAATTCCGTTGTCCATGATATGACGTTTTTCCTCTCAGCATTCGGTTTTCTATCTTTTTATCTTTTCAATCCTGCACTCATGTTCTTTCGTCTTTTTATTGTAGTTAATTCCCACCAGAAGAATATTTCCTGTATATTCCAGAATAGAATCCGGATATTTTTTATCCCAGATCTGCTCTATGGCAGTATCTGTGCTTTTGTTCCACTTAAGTTCTACCAGCAGCGCCGGATAACTTGTTCTGTATTCCGGTTTCGGAAGATAAACAAAATCTGCAAAACCGCGTCCGGTCGGTAGCTCTCTTACGGGTTGGAAATAATACTGCATAGAGCTTAAATATGCTATCGTAAGCACGCTGCTCAGGGAATTTTCATCATTATATTGGATCACCGAACTGTACTCCTGATGAATTCGCTCTATCCCATCTGCTACCGCTTTTTCATCCATATCCAGGGTTGCATCCAGCAAATCTGCGGATTCCTTCTGAAAAGTAATCATTTCATTCCATTTATTGCGTTTCACCGCATTGTTTAATTCATGTCTGATTTCCTCATTTGGAATAAAAACCTGCTCCCTGTCCTGATCGTAAGCCAGATATCCCAAGTGGATCAGATACGTCAGTACATCATCCCGGTTGGCGAAGCTTACGGTATCATTCTGGAAAGATGTCACATCCACATCCACGGCGGCCCCCGACATCATTTCTATAATTGCCGCCCGCAGTCCGTCGAAATTCATGTTAATCAGTGGCACGATTGCTTCATAGCTGCCGGTATTGGACCAGTAGCTTTTATATTTTCCATTCAGCATCAGGCTGACAACGGCTTTTGGATTATATACCTGATACCCTTCCAGAGAATATCCATCATACCATAATTTAACCTGCTCATAGATCTGTCCGTACCTGTCGCATAAATCATGCACTTCCTCTTCTGTAAAGCCAACATACGGTGCCATTCTTCCTGCATCCAGCATGGTAAATTCTTCAAAATTGTTGAGAGCGGACTGTGTCTTTAATTTCTTGATCGGCAGAATTCCTGTCAGATACGCCAATGCAATATATTTTGACGGTTCTGACCCTTTAAACATGCCACGCAGAAAATCAATATACTTTTCCTGTACTTTATGATTCTGTGCCTCATCACGGATCAGTACATCCCATTCATCGATGATGACAACAAATTTGTTTCCGCTGGCAGCCTTGATATAAGACATCGCACCATAAGCAGTTTTTACCGTATCCGGAATCAACTCTCCGTATTTTTCCTTCAGTTCCTGCAGTATTCCATGATTGATATATTCCACAACCTGATCCGCATTCCCGGCGTCCATCATGCACCATTGTACATCAAAATGAATGACATCGTACTGATTCAGATGTTTTTCAAAAGACGAAGCCTTGCAAATCGCATAATCTGCAAACAGTGCTCTGGAATCACAGCCCTTGCTGTAGTATGCTGACAGCATCTCCGCTGTAATCGACTTTCCAAAACGTCTGGGACGGCTGCTGCAGATAAATTTTGATGTCGTACTGATTACTTTATTGGTGTATTCCAGAAGCGGTGTTTTATCTACATAAATTTCCGAATGAATGACTTCCGAAAATGCTTCATTTCCCGGATTTAAAAATCTTCCCATGGCGTCCTCCTGTTCACATTTTTTCTGACTGATACATTCATTATACACGGAAAAAACGCGGATTGGTAGACTTTATCTTTTAAAAAATGCTGCACCACGGATTCTTTTTCCATGGTACAGCATTTCCAAAATTTCTATTCTTGATTAAATATCCAGCGCCGCATGATACCCCTGATATACGGCATTGGTGATGGTAGATACACGTCTTGCGTCTCCGATCACGCGTACAAACGGCGCGGTATTACGGAGCTGCTCTACAACGTCGGTTCTTGCTCTCTGGCCGAGGGCGCAGATGACGGTGGTTCCTTCTACGAGGTGGCGCTCCCCATTCGCATCGGTGCACCATACGCCTTCCGGGGTGATCTCCTCGGCGCGGTAACCGGTGTGGACGGCTTTGACCTGTTTTTCGATTTCTTTTAAGAGCAGCGGGCGGTGGCGGACGTTTGCATCCGGGGCGAGGGCGTCGCGCATTTCGACGAGCTGAACTTCTTTTCCTTCCATGCCAAGAGAGATCGCACACTCGCATCCGGCGAGGCCGCCGCCCATGACAACGACTTTGTCGGAAATCTTGTCGAGATTGCGGTACAGCTCATTGACAACGACAACCTGCTCTCCATCCATGCCTTTGATCGGCGGAACAAGCGGACGGGAGCCTGCGGCGATGATGAGGGCATCCGGTGCTTCTTTCTCGACGTACTCCGGTGTTACCTCGGTGTTGAAGCGGATTTCCACACCTGCATTTCTTGCGAAACGCTCGTAGGGCTCGGTCAGCGCGAACATTTCCCGTTTAAACGGCAGGGCAATTTCGCTCTTTAAGATACCGCCGAGCGCTACTTCTTTCTCGCAGAGCACCACGCTGTGGCCTCTTCTTGCTGCAGTCCATGCCGCATACAGTCCTCCAGGGCCTCCTCCTGCGATGAGGACTTTTTTCTTCACCAGAGCCGGCTGTACTTCATCGCCCTCCATCTCTCTTCCGATCAGCGGATTGACGGTGCATCGTCTCGTGCCGGTTGCCGCACGCTCTGCCATACAGGTGAAGCACCGCAGGCAGTGCACGATATCTTCGGAACGGTTTTCCATGACTTTGCGCGGCAGGAATGGATCTGCGAGAAGGGCTCTTGCCATGTAAACAACATCGGCTTTTCCGGATGCGATGATCTCTTCCATCTGCGCCGGATCATTCAGACCGCCGATCGTTGCGACCGGAATGGAAACGTGTTTTTTGATCTCGGCTGCGAGGTAAACGTTGCATCCGTGGTCTTTGAACATCGACGGATGCGTATCGCCGAAGCCTCTCTGATACGTTCCGGCGGAAACGTGAAGCAGATCGATGCGGGACTCCAATGTCTGTGCGATGCGGACACCTTCTTCCAGATCATAGCCGCCCTCGAACAGCTCGGAACCGCTGAAACGGAACTCGATCGGGAACATCGGGCCGACAGCGGCGCGGACGGCATCGAGTACCTGACAGGCAAAGCGGCAGCGGTTTTCCAGGCTTCCGCCGTACTCATCGGTTCTGTGGTTGAAATACGGGGAGAGGAACTGGTTGATCAGCCAGCCGTGGCCGCCGTGGATCATGATCATCTCGAAACCGGCGCGTTTGGCAAGGCCTGCTACCGTTCCGTATGCCTGTACGATCTCATCAATCTGCTCTTTCGACAGTGCGCGGACCGGTACGCCGTCCGGGCGTGTCGTGTCGGACGGGCCCCACTGGCACATTTCGTGCTGTCTCGTTTTATCGGTCATGTAAGTTCCGGCATACATACCGGAATGGGACAGCTCCAGGCTCGGCACAGCGCCGTGGCGGGAAATTGCATCGGCAGCGTACGTTGCAGATGCCAGGGAATTTAAGACTGCGGTATCCAGATGATACGCATGGGAACCATCGGTTACCGGGTGTACCATGCACTCGCTGACGGTGACAGCTGCTGCTCCGCCCTTTGCGCGAAGCTCATAGAATGCTGCGGACTTCGGTCCGATACATCCGTCGTTCGTGATATCAGTTCCGCCCATCGGTGCGGAAAACATGCGGTGCGGGAAGGTCTTTCCTGCAATGGTAATCGGGCTGCAAAGGTGTGGGTAATCGTATTTCATTTTTGCTTCCTCCTCTTTTTTAAATCTGTAAAATACCCCATTTTTTTTTATTCAAACAGCATCCCCGGAAGGAAATGCAGTTTTTTGCCAATCGTTCTGGCAATGAATCCGACCAGAAGGGCTGCTACGATGGTTCCCTCGCGGACACCGTTCAGCTCACGCGCCAGGAAGAACGAAGCGGCAGCGGCAATGACGGCCATCGAAACATCGAATGCGATTTTCGTCACACCGAACTCCGTTTCCCATCTGGCAACAACCGCGCGGACAAAGGATTCGCCCGGCAGCATGACAACATCAGCGAGCACTTCCATGTAAACACCGACGCCGAGGATCAGACATCCGATCAGAAGATAAGCAACTTTTGCCGCATACATCTGCGGATTCAGTGCGTTTAACAGAATCATACTGAAATCAATGAAAAATCCAAAGGCAATGGATACCGGGATCTGAAGAAGGGATTCCGGTTTGAAATTCTTTCCGAGAATCACAATCTGGAGAACGATCAGCAGGATGCTGAAGATGATCGTAAAGTTTCCGAGAGATAATGCAAAGTTAAGACTTAATACGTAAGGGATCGAAGAGATCGGAGACGTTCCGAGATTTGCTTTGGTGATGAGTGCAACCCCGAGGGAGTTTACAAACAGTCCCGCAAGAAAAATCAGGTAACGTTTCAGAAGGTCTTTTTTGTTGTTTGTCATAGGTGCAGTTCAAATCCTTTCCTCATAATTGTAATTCTTTGTTATCTTATCACCAACCGCAAAACATGTCAACTTTTACATGTTTTATTTTACTTATTTTTTCTGTGGATTTTCCGGTGAAGCTGTGCTATACTCAAAAACACAAAAGCAAAACGGTTTTGAAAAATTATTTGGATAAAGGAGTTTCATGCGAATGGGAACTTTGAAATATGCGATTCTCGGACTTTTGAACCGAAATGAAATGACAGGCTATGAACTGTCGAAAGAATTTGAGACAACCTTATTTGAATTCTGGAATGCAAAGCACAGCCAGATTTATCCGGAACTGAAATCACTGAACGCCGAGGGGCTGATCCAGTATCGGGTGGAAATCACGGGAAATGTGCTGGAGAAGAAGGTCTATACGATCACCGATGAAGGACGGCGCGATTTTTCGGAATGGGAAGAAACGCTCTGCCCGATCCAGACGGCATCCAAGGATGAATCCCGCCTGCGGCTCTTCTTCCTCGACGGCGCTTCGCCGGATTTTCAGCAGCGTTTTCTTGCCGACCAGCTTTCCCAGCATCAGAAGCATCTGGAACATCTGCTGGAAAACCAGAAAAAGTTTGATGAAATCCCTCCCACAGATGACCGCGCGTTTTCGGATTATCTCGTCCTGCGCGGCGCGGTGTACCGGGAAGAAGCTGCACTGCAGTGGATTCAGGAATGCATCAAACTTGGTGAGCAGCGGTCTGCGGAATTAAAAAAATAATTAAAAAATGCAGAGAACCTGTTTTTTCGGTTCTCTGCATTTTTTATAAACGTATTTATACTTATTTCTCCATTGCCTTTTTGATCGCTCCAAGCAGCTCCTCATACGTCTCATACGCCGGGATCTGCGGATAGTCGGCTTTGATCTTATCGGTCGAGCGGAACAGGAATCCTGCCTTGCTTGCCTGAATCATGCCGAGGTCATTATAGGAATCGCCGCTTGCGATCGTTTCGAATCCGATAGACTGCAGTGCTTTGACCGTGGTGAGCTTCGACTGCTCGACTCTCATCTTAAAGCCGGTGATCTCTCCGTCGTCTGCGACTTCCAGGGAGTTGCAGAACAGGGTCGGATAGCCGAGTTTTTTCATCAGCGGTGCGGCAAACTCCGTGAAGGTGTCGCTGATCAGGATCACCTGGGAGAAGGTGCGCAGCTCGTCGAGGAACTCTCTTGCGCCCGGCAGTGGATCAATCTTCTCAATCGTAGCCTGAATCTCTTTCAGTCCCAGGCCGTGCTCTTTTAAGATTCCAAGTCTCCATCTCATCAGTTTATCGTAATCCGGTTCGTCGCGTGTCGTTTTTTTGAGTTCCGGGATTCCGCGTGCCTCTGCAAACGCGATCCAGATCTCCGGTACCAGTACTCCTTCTACGTCCAGGCATGTAATATACATTGTTATAATCCCCTTTCCTGCGCTGCCCGCCTTGTTTGCCGACGGGGTTTTGTTTTTTTTCACAGCATCACTTTACCACACTATATCATAGAATCCATATCACTGCAAATTAAAATCACGTTTTATTTTTTTATACGTATATATCTCTCTAAAATTACATTCTTTTTACAAAATCGTTGTTTTTTACAAATTCATATATTTATTTATATGTTTTTTGACTATTGATTTATTTTTCATATATTTATATAATAATTACAATCATTTTTATTAATTTTCTATTTTATCATCCATATTAACGAACGAATTTACTTTTCAGATAGTGCACTAATCTAAGGATAAATAAAAAACTAAAACCATCCAACAATACTTATGAAAGGAGACCACTCATCATGAAAAAATTAAAAACATGTCTTGCATTTTTTATTTGTTGTATTCTGTCCTTAAATATGGTAATTTGCAATGTAAAGGCAGATAATAATGTTGTTCTATCTAACAAAGCATATCTATTAAAAACCGGAATGCCACAAAAGGAAATAGAAAAGCTGGATGATGACGTCATGCAGTTCATTGTGGATGACTTAAAAAGTGGAGGTAAACATTTTGAATATATTAATTCAAATATCGAAAATCAAATATCGATACTCAGTAGCGAAACTTTAACCGGTATTTCCTTTACTGCATCAGCTTTTAAAAATGCATCAACCATTTATATCTATCCAACATACGAGTTTACTTCTAATAAACAACCTCGCGGAAAAGACAGTTTTTCTTTTCAATTAGGCGCTGCTATGAGACCGTATGAATATGGTGGAAAATTATGGTACAAAGATAATACTATGAACGATTGGAAAGTCGGTGGAACTCTTACTGCAAATAATCAGCAATTATCTGGTGCTGAATTTTCAGGGAGTCAACTAGGAACACCCGACTATGCCATGAAGCTTAAAGGTGTTACATACTGTCACGCTACTGCAGGTAATAGCAGTGATAAAAGAATTGTAATGGGATACTTATATAATCCCCAGAAAACCGGCTACAGTATCTCTTTTTCCTACAACGGTGGTGGAATTAGCTACTCTCCATCAGGAACAGCCTATACTGCATATAAAACAATGAACCTAAGTTATTAAACTTTCATTCACCACATACAAATACATTTAATTTCTAATTACTCTTTCAAAGTAACAATTTGCCTATCCAGAAGCACAAATTTCTCTGATAGGCAAATTGTGTTTAAGGTATTTTCAAGTAATTTAAGTAAAATCATGAGCAAGTCGCCATTACTCGTAGAAAAACGCGCAGATTATGAATGTTTTAGGAATTGCAGGAACAAAAAGAACACAACAACCATTC
>ENA-UOJH01001941-UOJH01001941.1-human-gut-metagenome-genome-assembly--contig:-C148-NODE-1941-length-13977-cov-6.631806_pt1 | contig 13977 bp, 17 predicted proteins | sample MGYA00242345_ERZ723892 | MGnify/ENA metagenome assembly ERZ723892 | reverse complement strand
GGCCCGCGCAGATATGCCACCACAAAACCTATCTTAACGGCACCAACGTACACGACCCGGCCATAGCGCTGAGCTTCGACAACCTGGAAGCCCTTTGCCTGGACTGCCATAACGCCGAACATGGCCCGAAGCACAGCGTTACCCTATTCGATAAGGCCGGGAACGTGGCAGCCGTGAAGGAAACCCCGGAAATCCAGGACTTCAAGCGCCAGCAGGAAGCCATAGAAGGGCTTTTAGAGAGGCTTAAGAAAAAATGACCGCGTAGGAAGCCCGTAGAGCGATTTTTAAGGGGTAGACAATATAAAACCATTACCAGGCCTTGAAATCGCTTGTAGAGCCTTGCAGAGGCCTTAGAAAGGGGCAGCCTATGAATTACGTTGAACCTATCCGCGATAAGACAACCGTACAGGATATAGCGGACTATCTGAGGGAGAAAGACCCGAAATATTACATCATGTACATGATCGGGATTTATAGCGGCCTTCGGGTATCGGACATTCTTAAGCTTAAGGTACGGGACGTGCGAGGCCGCACAGAGATTAAGCTTAGGGAGAAGAAAACAGGGAAGGAAAAGCTCTTCCCCGTAAACGCAGAGCTGAGCAAGGCTATAGAAGCCTACTGCCAGGATAAGAAGGATTATGAATACCTTGTACCCAGCGCCAGGGTAAGGAACAAAGCCGTAAGCCGTGAGTATGCTTACCGGGTAATACATGAAGCCGGGGTAAACTTCGGCCTTGATAACCTGGGAACCCATACCATGAGAAAGACCTTCGGCTATCACTTCTACCTACAGACAAAGGATATAGTCTTGCTTATGCGCATACTGAACCACCACGACCAGAGCAAGACCCTTCGCTACATCGGCATAGAGCAAAGCACGATCAACGACGCAATGAAGAAGTTTAGCTATAAATAGCGGTGCAACTTCCTACAAGAGAAAGCCGTGAACAAAGCAAGGCAAGGCAACCCCGGAACCCTTGATAACACGGGACTTTTTCGGGAAGGGAATTGCTTAACACAATGAGCAATAAGTGAACAAGGATAAAGCAGCACAAACGCAGCCGTTCAGAGCTGGAGCCTTTGCCGCTTAACAGCGCGAGGAACCGGCGAAAAGCCTTGAAATACGGGCAATAGGGGAAGGGGGGAGTAAATTCTTCACCGGCCCCAGGGTAACGGCGTGGGTACTCAAGAAAACCTCTAAGGGGAAAATCCCGGCAGGGGGTATACAGGAAATACACAGTAACGCCAGCAAACAGGGGTGATATAATGGCACGAAAGACCATGAAAGCAGAATTTAAGGAAATCTTAGAGAAGATACCCGACGATAAGAAGGTTATCGGCAAGAAGCTTATCGAAGAGCTTAGCTTCATGGAGAAAACCCTTGCAAGCCTTAAGCGCCAGATCGAAGAAAACGGGGAGCTTGAACACTTCCAGCAGGGCAAGCAGGATTTTCTTAGGGAAAGCCCAGCTCTTAAGGGCTATAACACGACCGTACAGCGCTATAGCGTCATGTATCGGCAGCTTACCGACCTTATGGGCAAGACGCAGGAAGCCGAGAAGTCTAACGCCGTCTACGACTTCTTGAAGGAAGAGAAGCCCCTTCCCTTGCCCCCGATCGGAGCAATGACCTTTTGAAGAACTTTATAGAAGCGTACCTGGACGAAATTAAGGCCGGTAAGTGTATCGTCTGCAAGCGGACACGGCGGCAATATGAAAGGCTGGTAGACGATATTCACCACCCAAAGGACGGCTATATCTTCGACCAGGCCCGCGCAGAGCGGCCCATAGCCTTCATAGAGCGCTTTTGTAAGCACAGCAAGGGCGAATGGGCGGGGCAGCCCCTACGCCTGGAGCTGTTCCAGAAAGCCTTTATAAGCGCCCTCTTCGGCTTTGTGGACGCTAAGACCGGCTACCGCAAATACCGGGAAACGCTCTTCTATGTGGCCCGTAAGAACGGGAAAAGTGTCATGCTTAGCGGCCTTGCCCTCTATATGCTGATAGCAGACCAGGAAGCGGGCGCAGAGGTGTACAGCGTGGCCTCTAAGAAAGACCAAGCTAAAATTATCTACGAGGAAACCTATAACATGGTACGGCAAAGCCCGGACTTGCTACAGGTGATAAAGAAGCGCAAGAGCGACCTTTACTTTCCTTTGACCTTCTCCAAATTTCAGCCTTTAGGGAAGAACAGCGACACGCTGGACGGCCTAAACAGCAGCCTTGTTATCATTGACGAGCTGCACAGTATCAAAGACCGCAACCTATACGAGGTAATGAAGCAGAGCCAGAGCGCCAGGCGGCAGCCCCTTCTTGTGATGATAACGACGGCGGGGACGGTGCGCGAGTGTATCTTTGACGATATGTATAAGTACGCTTGCGGCGTGTGCGACGGCACCATAACCGACCCGCACTTTTTGCCGATCATTTACGAGCTGGACAGCAAGGAAGAATGGCTTGACCCTATGAAATGGGAGAAGGCAAACCCCGGCTTGAACCGTATTAAGAAACTGGACGACCTTATAAGCAAGGTAAGCAGGGCGAAGCAAAGCCCCCGCGATCTTACCGGCGTGCTGGTAAAAGACTTCAATGTTATTCAGAGCGTAGCAAGCACCTGGATAACCTTTGACGACGCGGCAAACCCGGAAACCTTCGAGCTGGAGCGCTTCAAGGGCTACTACGCGATCGGCGGGGCCGATCTGAGCCGCAGCGGCGACCTTACGGCGGCAACCTTGCTTTTCATGGATAAGCAGGAAAAGCGCTACGTTACGCAAATGTATTTCTTGCCGAAGGACAACTTCGAGCAGCGCGTAAAGGAAGAAAAAATACCCTATGACAAGTGGTATGAGGCGGGGCTTCTTCGGCTTTGCGAGGGGAACAGTATCAACTACAGCGACGTTACAGCCTGGTTTTTGGAGATGGTAGAGAAGTACGACGTTACCCCGGCATGGATTTACTACGACCCCTACAGCGCGGCCTACTGGGTACAGGAAATGCAGAGCCACGGCTTCAATATGGTTAAGTGCTACCAGGGCGTTAAGACCCTAAGCCTTCCCATGCAGCAGTTAGGCCAGGACTTAGCCGCCAAGAAGGTAAACTACAACGCCAACCCCCTTTTGCTTTGGTGTATCACGAACACCGGCGTAAAGACCGACGTAAACGGCAATATACAGCCCATTAAGGCCACGAACCCCAAATACCGCATAGACGGCCTTGCAAGCCTCTTAGACGCTTATGTAGGCCTCTTAGACCATTACAACGAATACCTGGAAGCGATCTGAAAGCGAGGTGCAGACAATGAGAAGCAGCAAAACAGGCCAGTATAACCTTAAGGACAAAAAGGCCCAGCTCTACAGCCGGGTAAGCGTTTCAACCCCTGGGCTTATGCCTAAGACTTACTATGTGGCAATGACCCCCGCGCCTACCTGGTGCTATACCAGGCAGCTAAGCCAAAGTCTTACCTGGGAGGCGGCGCAGTACGGCGACGCCGAAACCCGGCTTTTCGTGTTCAACCAGGGAAGCCCGGTAACAGTGTATGACTACGTTTACTACCGTGACAAATGGTATGAGGTAACGCGGGTAGACACGACCGACGACTATAACACGGACGTTTTTGTATACGTCAAAGACGCGCCGATCGGCGGGCAGCCCAGCGAGGACGAGCTTAAGCCCTACGGCTGGAAGCCGGAGGACGACGAGTAAAGAGGGGCGGGCAGCTTCGGCAGCCCGTCTTTTTTTGCTTCTACAAAGTGGCGGCCTTCGGGCCGCTATTTTTTTATTTACAAAGTAACCCTTGACATATCGGTAATACTATGCTATCATGTATACATAAAAAGAAAGGAGGTGAACACGATGAAGGGACGAATGAAGAACGCCATAGCCGAAGTAAGCGGGCGCATACCAGACGGCTACCAACTGACCAGCCAGGAAATCCTGGAGCTTATAGGCATAGCAACAGCAAAACCAGAAACACCGATAGACGCGGCATGGGACGCGATCGGGACAGCCTTCAAATATGGCTTTGCCCTGGGCCGCCGTTGCGAAAAGCGTTACGCACAAAAAGAGAAAGCCCCCGCCAACAAGTGACAGGGGCGAAGCACAGCCGGAAGCTATGCCTTCTCCAGACAAGAATAGTATAGCACATTCCCGGCAGAAAGGGAAGTTTACTATGATGAAGAAAACGTACACGAAAGAACAGGTTTACCAGGTATTCAAGCGCGAGGCCGTCTTGATCGGCAGCGCGGACGCTGTACCGGCGAAGCGGGCGGCTTTCTATTTCAGCAAGAAGGCTTTGGACTTCGCTAAGAGCCTGGGAAAGCACAAAGCTTCAAGCGCCTTTGGTATCGGCGATCGGTGCAGCCTCTACGAATATTTCACCCTCTACGGCCTGGAGCTTGCCGCAACCTTCGACAATATCAGCTTGCTTCTCGACGAAGAGGAAGCCGAGTAATACAGACGTTCACAAAAATGGCGGCTTACTCTTGACAACAGGGTAAGCCGCCTGTTATTATGTATACAATGATTAACGAAAGGGGCGGCAAGAATGGGCGTTATCAGAAATATGGACACTATAGCGCAGTACAAAGTAATGCAATTCATACAGGAAAACTTTGAAGAATGGGCTATAACAGTAACAAAAATAGACCCGACAGCCCTTAAAGTGACCGATAAGACCGGAGACAGCCTTGTATTTGAATATAAGGACGGACAGGTTAAAGAAAGGGGGTAACAGTATGCAGACAATAGCCTTTGTAAATCAAAAGGGCGGCGTAGGGAAAACAACCTCTTGCCTAAACGTGGGGGCGGGGCTGAGCCGCACAGGGAAGCGCGTCTTGCTTATAGACGCAGACCCGCAAGGCAATTTGACGATCAGCGCGGGGGTAAAGCTGGACGATGGAAGCCCCACCGTCTACGAGGTGCTTAAGGGCAGCGCGGACATTAACGCGGCGATCGTCCCCGGCGACTATGACCTTTTACCGGCTGACATTATGCTAAGCGGCGCGGATATTGAGCTTGCCAGCGTACCAGGCCGGGAAATGATATTGAAAGAGGCCATAGGGCAGCTTAAGAAGCCCTACGACTACGTTCTTATCGACTGCCCGCCTTCCCTTAGCGTTATCACTCTTATGGCCCTTACCGCGTCCAGCAGCGTTATAGTACCCGTCCAGGCGCACTATTTAGCCCTTAACGGTATCGCCCAGCTTCGGGACACGATAGAGCTTGTAAGAAAGAGAATGAACCCGGCGCTTGTGATCGGCGGCGTTATCGTGACGCAGTACGACCACCGGCGACTTATTGATAAGGAAGTGCTGGAAAGCCTAACCGAGGCCTTCCCCGGCAAAGTATTTAAGACCACCATAAGCAACAGCGTGGCCCTTGTAGAGGCCCCCAGCTATGGAAAGGATATTTTCAAGTACAAGCCGAACAGCAAGCCGGCGGCGCAGTATGAAGCGATCGTAGGCGAAATATTGAAAGGAGATAGGAACAATGGCTAAAAGACTGGGAGATAACCCCCTTTTTCAGCAGCAAGGCAGCTTTGACGCAGAGAAGGAGCGCGAAGCCCTGGGCATTACCGTACCCGAAGAGGAAAAGCGGCGCGGACGGCCAAAGAATGAAGAGCTTATAAGGGATAACCCGGCGCAGGAAGGCTTAACGGCAGACTGGACGCGGGCAACCTTCATTGTACGAAAAGGACACCTGGAGAAGCTTAAGGACTACGCCTATACTGAGCGCTTGACACTAAAAGAGGCCCTGGACAAGGCTTTAGGCGCGTTCCTGGACGACAAAAACGACCTCTTGCCGCACAGATAAGGGGGTATACCATGACCGAGATTAACGGCGAAAAGGCCTATACAACGCGGGAAGTAGCGGAAATCCTGGGCAAGTCTATGGCCGTCGTTCAAAAGTATATCAGAGAGGGCCGTATTAAGGCCGTACCTGTAAACAACCGCAAAATCATACTGGAAAGCAGCCTTAAAGAGTATGCCCAGAAAGCAGGTGCATAAATGCCACGAATGTTAGATAAATACACCCAAGAGGAAGAAACCGCCCTGACCGAGATTAACCAAAAATACAGCGAACCCCTTAAGGCAGCTTATGCCCGTCTTGACGCAGCCCTGGAAGCCTGGACAAAGAGGGATGATAACCAGAGCCGGGAATACTACCAGGCCCTTGAAGATGAAATGGAGGCAGCCAGCGCAGCCGCTAATAAAATCAATGAGGCCATGCTATCCGAAACCGCAGCAATACAAGACGATGCCGAAAAGCGCCTTTTTCTAAGCTATGGCGGCGATATGGCCGCTATGGAAGAAATGATAAGGGAAAACGCCCCCCGCATAGTAGCCACAGGCCGCGCCTTTGCAGGGCCGCCACCGTCACAAGAAGAGCGCGACCAAATGGAAGCCCGCGCCAAAGAAAGCAGAAAGGCTATTATAGACGCGATCCAGCACAATGAAGAGCTTATTAAGCGCTTCCCGGACGATCAGCAACTTAAGAAAGATACCGACGGCTTAAAGAAAATGCTGGAGGACGGCACCTATTCACCAAAGCCCCTTTTTGACCTTATCTTTTCCGGCGAGGCCCTTAAAAAGAGCCTTCTTAGTTGCTTTTCCATGTATTTAGACTTCTTCAAGGAGAACGATAAAGAAAGATACGACCGCATTCTTTCCTTCATTGACGCTTGTATCGCAATGCGGGAAGAGTATGCGAAGAGAGGAAAGCCAGACGAAAAGAGAGAGGAAAAAGAATACAGAACCAGGGCGAAGGCACAAGACAGCGGCGCTTACAGCGGGATACCGTCAAGCTTAGCTATTCCAACCGTTTCCCCGTATCAGTACAGCATGAGCCTTTACCAAAATGGCAACGCCTACTTGCAGCCTCTTACCAGCACAGACGGCCTAAAATTCAGAAGCGGGAAAATGTACTTTGACAGTATGCAGCAAGTAAGTGAAGTCAAGCTACAAAACATGAAAACAAAAGAGGGGATAGAGAATATAGACCTTACGCTTTTACGGGTATTCTATAGCATTATCCTTTCCGCGTTTGAGGCCTCTAAATGCAAAGACCTTAAGGACGTTATCACCCTCTTTGTCCCCGATCTTGCCGAGTATCTGGGATTACAGCGCAACCTAAACAAGAAAAATATAGACGGCGTTATTGCAAAAGTGCAGAGTTTTCACAACATTGTAGGCATACTTCACAGTTCGCGCAATGGGAAACCAAGCCAAAGCATTTACCCTGTTTTGAATTTTGAAGGGTACGACGACAAAAAGAATACTATCGCTTTTAGCAGCCCATACATGAACCACGTTATAAGAACCGTCTACAATGTTACAATAAGACGCGGAAAAGACGGCAAGCCCCGCCTTAAAAAGAACGGCGATCCGCTTCGCTTAGTAAGCCATTCTTACCTTGTTCATGGGAGTATAACGAAACAGAAAAACAAGGCCGCCGTCGAAAATGTCAATATCATTGTAACGCTTATAGAACAGGCCGGGGACAACGTACCACGGATAAAGGCCAGTACAATTATTGAGAGAAACCCGCAGCTTCAAAATAGGCTTGAAGCCGATTCAAGCCACAAGGCCCAGCTTCTTAAGCGTGTGTTCTCTAAAACATGGGAGCTTTTAAGGGCAGAAACTGATCTTCAGAGGGTATACAAAGACATTCAGCTTCCAGACCCTAAAGACCCTGCATTTATTCCTACTGTAAAAAACCTTGATTCACTTGTGTTCACCTTCCCGCATGGGGGCAAGAAAGAGGCCCCTTAAAATTGCGGTTTGGTGTGTAGAAAATTGCGGTTTGGTGTGTAGAAAATTGCGGTTTGGTGTGTTAAATTTGCGGTTTGGTGTGTAGCACAAATCTGAAAAAGCCCGATAGGACAAGGCTTTTCGGCCTCTTCTTTCGTCCTAATACTTAAGTAATATAATACTTAAGTACCGGCGGGGGACGGCCCTTTACAGCCGCCCCCCGCTTCGCTTATACTTAAGCCACGAAAATAAGATAAAGCGGTAACGGTAGGGGGATAAAGTGGTAACGCTACTACAACAGGAAAGGAGTTTTCCAATGATCGACGAAAGAGAAATTGACCGGCTTAAGAGTGGCCTTAAGGCTTACGTTGAGAGTATCACGCAGCCCGACCGAGGGGCCGGGGCGAATATGTACAAATGCCCCTTGTGCGGCAGCGGCCAGCATGGGGGCAGAAGCAGCGACGGCGCTTTTAGCGTGACAAAGGACGGCTTAGCCTGGAAGTGCTTCTCTTGCGGAAAGGGCGGCGACATCTTCACGCTTATAGGCCTCTATGAAGGCCTGGACGACTTCATAGACCAGGCGCGACGGGCGGCAGAGATCGGGGGCTTTTCTTTGCCTTCGGAGTATACAAGAAAAGCCGAGGCACCTAAGAATACAATGAATACAGACTTTACCGGGGAAGCCAGGAAATACGTTGCAGCTTGTCAAGCGGCAGCCGGTAAAACAGACTACTTCAAGAAGCGGGGCTTTTCGCCTGAGATCGTCCAGCGCTTCGGCCTGGGCTATGATGAAAGGGCGGGCGTTATCGTTATTCCCTATGACCAAACCGGCAGCTACTACAGCACCCGCAGCGTTACAGGCAAGGCCTTTAGAAAGCCGTCCAGCAGCGAGGCGGGCGCGGAGCCGATCTATAACGGGGCAGCCCTTCGGCAGAAAAAGCCTTGCTTTGTATGCGAAGCCCCTTTAGACGCTATCAGCATTATAGCGGCAGGGGGCGGCAAGTGTAACGCTATCGCCCTGGGCGGCACCGGACACAGAAAACTTATTGAACAGGTAGAGAAAGAGGCCCCGGCTTGTACCCTTGTGCTGAGCTTCGACAGCGACGAGGCAGGGGAGAAGGCCAGGGACGCGGCAGCCGAAGAGCTGAGCGCCCACAACGTCCCCTTTATCGTGGCGGCTTACAGCCTGGAAGCCTACCCGGAAGGAAGCCGAAAGGATGGGAACGACTTTTTTAGAGGCAATCCCGGCCAGCTTGAAGCGGATATTGCGGCCAACGTCGAAGAGGTAGAGCGCAGGGCCAACGCTGAAAAGCTGGAGCGCCTGGAGGCCCACAACGCCAGCAGCGGCGCGGCAAGGCTTCAAGACTTTATCGGCGGTATCAAAGAGGCCGCAAACACGGCTTACATACCGACCGGCTTTAGCGAACTGGACAAAGAGCTGGACGGCGGCCTATACCCTGGGCTTTATATCCTGGGCGCGATCAGCAGCTTAGGAAAGACAACCTTCCTTTTGCAGCTTGCCGACCAAATCGCGGCGGCGGGGTACGATATACTCTATTTCAGCCTTGAAATGGCCGCCAGCGAGCTTATCAGCAAGAGCCTTAGCCGCCTTACCTTCCTTCATTGCGACGGCCAGCAGGGCAACGCAAAGACGGCCAGGGGCATTACAACGGCCAGCAGATACCAGGGGTACAGCCTGGACGAAAAGGCCCTTATCGAAAAGGCTATAGGCCTTTACGGCGAATATGCGGGGAACCTGTACATTTACGAGGGTATCGGAGATATAGGGGTAGATCGGATAAAAGAGCTTGTAGCCGAACATAGGGAGCTTACAGGAAGAACCCCTCTTATCTTCATCGACTACTTACAAATCCTTGCCCCCTATGAGCTGAGGGCCACCGACAAGCAGAACACGGACAAGGCCGTACTGGAACTTAAGCGGCTGAGCCGGGATTATAAGGCCGTTGTCGTGGCGATCAGCAGCTTTAACCGCGACAGCTACACCAATGAAGTGAATATGGCAGCCTTCAAGGAAAGCGGCGCGATTGAGTACGGCAGCGACGTACTTCTTGCCATGCAGCCCCAGGGCATGAAGCCGGGGTACACAAAGAACGAGCAAAAGGCTAACGTGAAGCTTGTAAGCGATTGTAAACGGGCAGAGGTGCGCAGCGTCGAGGTGAAAGTCTTGAAGAACCGCAACGGCAAGACCGGCGGGCGCGTGGGCTTCGACTACTACAGCCTCTTTAACTGCCTTAAGCAGGACTACGGCTTTAAGCCGGAAAGCGAGGACGACTTCGTAGAGATCGACGACGACGACGGCTTTAACCCCTTCGGATAAAAATAAGGGCTTACCCGGAAAAACAGGTAGGCCCTTATTTTTCTGTTTTTTATGTATACAATGTATTGACAGAAAGCCGGGTAATGTGATATGATAAAGTAGAGCGAGTATAAAGAGTAACGCCGTTCACATAAGGAACGGCAGTAAACCGGCGAACAGCCGAAATATCAGTAAGCGAGGTGAAAGCGTGAGCTTTTTGGAACGTATTTTTAAGCGGCGCGAAGTGGTAACGCGGGCGAAGCTGTTTATTGAGCCTACGACCGGCTTTAGCAGCTACGGCGGCGACGCTTACGCGAATGACGTATACCGGGAGGCCGTGGACGCTATCGCCAGGAACGCGGGCAAGCTGAAAGGCAGCCACGTTATCAGCTACGCAGACCATAACAGGGTAGACGGGGACTGTAAGCTTAACCGGCTTTTGCAGACCCGCCCTAACCCGTATATGAGCGCCTACGACCTTCTCTACAAGATGGTAACGCACCTGTTTCTTTACAACAACAGCTTCGCCTACCTGGACAGGGACGACCGGGGCAACCTTCGGGGCATTTACCCTATCACGGCCAGCAGCGTGAACGTGCTGAGCGACGCGGCTAATAGCGTCTATCTGAGCTTCACCCTTCGGAATGGGCGGCCCGTCTTTTTGCCCTATGGCGACGTTATCCACCTTCGGCGCTTCTTCAATGACGACGAGCTTTTAGGGGCCGACAACCAGGCAATCTTCCCCGGCCTGGAGCTTGCCAACACGCAGAACGAGGGCATTATTAACGGCATTAAAGCGGGCGCTTCTATCCGGGGTATTCTGAAATTCACGCAGATTTTAAGCCCTGGGAAGCTGAAAGAAGAGAAGGACGCCTTTGTAAAAGACTATCTGGAAATGGGCAACGACGGCGGCGTAGTGGCGACAGACCAGAAAATGGACTACCAGCCGATCGAGAGCAAGCCGGTAATTCTGAACGCAGACCAGGAGAAGGAAATCAAGGCGAAGATCTATAACTACCTGGGCGTTACTGAGGCGATCGTAAACAGCAGCTATACAGAAGATCAGTACGCGGCCTTCTATGAAAGCACCCTGGAACCTATCGCTACAGCGCTTAGCCAGGAGTTTACCGCGAAGCTCTTTAACGACCGGGAACAGGCCTACGGCAATAGCGTTATCTTTGAAAGCGGGCGTTTGCAGTTTACCAGCAACAGCACGAAAGTAAGCCTTATCGCCCAGCTTATGCCTATGGGCTTGCTTACCGTGAACCAGGCGCTTGAAATCCTTAACTTGCCCAGCGTAGCAGACGGCGACCGGCGGCTACAGGCCCTTAACATGATCGACCCGGCGCTTGCAGCCCAGTACCAGGGAGGCGGCAGCAATGCGGGCGCGAACTGACTATAAAATCTGCCCCTATTGCGGTGCGGCCCTGGACGTGGGCGAAAAATGCGATTGCGGGCAAGAAGGGAGCTTAGCAGCCTATGAAGGAAATTCGTATTGCGGAAATCAGGGCAGCGGAGCCGACGGCAGACGGCACCAAAACCCTTATTTTAAGCGGGCGGCCTATTCTTTACGATACCCCCGCTTTGATAGGTGACGTGGGCGGCAGCTACACGGAAATTATCAGAAAAGGGGCGCTGGACGGCGCAGACCTTACAGACGTGCGACTTCTCTATAACCACGACTTAGGGAAAGTACCCCTTGCCAGAACCCCTAAAACCATGACGCTGAGAGTAGACGACCAGGGGCTTACCTTCGAGGCCAGCTTACCAGAAACGGAAGCGGCCCGCGAGGTATACGCAGCCGTTCAAAGGGGCGACCTTACCGGAATGAGCTTTGCCTTCACCGTCCCCCAGGGCGGCGACGACTACGACCCGGCCACGAATACCCGGACAATTCGGCAGATTGCGAAGGTGTATGAGTGCAGCGTAGTACCCTACCCGGCCTACCCTACAACCAGCGTAGAAGCGCGAAGCGCCAGGGCTACAGCGCTTACCCGCCTGGAGGCCAGGAAGCGGGCAAAAATCCTTTATAACCAAATTATGAAGGTGCGATAATGGGCGGCGCGGTAACTGAAATCCTGGGCTTTGCCAATAGGCAGGGCTATAAGGTGGACTACATCGCGGCGCAACATTGCGAGGGCTTCGACTATATCGACCTTGCGCTTATCGTCCCCCAGGAAAGAAAGCCCGGAACCCTGGAGCAGATCATACACGACTTAGAAGCAGAACTTTACAGCGCAGACAGCGCGGAAAGGAACGAATAACTATGAAATTTACCAATGTGGCAGAAGCCTTTAATTTCTATCGTAACAAGACCATTGAGGAGCTGGAGCAGCGCGCCCAGGCCATTAACGCGGAGATCGACAGCAACGCGGAGGCCGATATTGAGGCGCTGAACATCGAGCTTCGCGGCATTAAGGAAGCCCGCGAGAACATCGAGCTTCGCAGCGGCAACCCCGGCCAGGGTGTGAACGTCATTACCGGCCGCAACTTCAACGGCGAGGGCGGCAAGCCCAGCTACAGCACCCCGGAGGACGCGAAGGCTTCCCCGGAGTACCGCAGTGCCTTCTATAAGTTTTTGATGGGCCAGAAGCTGAGCAAGCCGGAGCAGGCGGCCTTTGATACCGTCGTCGAGAAGAGAGCCGACGCTTTTAGCGCCTCTACCGACGTTGCGGCGGCTATTCCTACCCATACCCTGGAGCAGGTAATCAGCAAGGCCCGGACGATGGGCGGCCTTATGGCTGAGGCCCGCGCCTTCTCTATGCCTTCTAAAATCGCTATCCCGATCGGCACCCCCAGCACTAAGGCGGCGTGGCACACCGAGGGCGCAGCCGTTACAACCAAAAAAGTCACTCTTTCCAGCGTGACCTTTGACGGCTACGAGATTATCAAAATCTTTTCTATCAGCGCGAAGGCCCGCCGCATGACGATTGCAGCCTTTGAAGCCTACCTGGTGGACGAGCTGACCGCTTGCGTCATGGAAACGATCGGGGACAGCCTGGTAAACGGCACCGGCAGCGCCCAGGGCAGCGGCCTGGAGACGATCGACTGGGACGCTACCAACAGCGTGAGCGTGGGCGCGACCGCTTCGGCCACCTATGCGGACGTTGTGAAGGTTGTAAGCCTTCTTAAGCGCGGCTACAGCCAGGGCGCTAAGTGGGCCATGAACAACGCGACCCTGTACAACGTCTTTTACGGCATGACCGACAGCAACAAGCGGCCTATCTTCATTGCCGACCCCAAGAGCGAGAGTATCGGCAAAATCCTGGGCTTTGACGTTGTGATCGACGACAATATCGCGGACAATGACGCTTACCTGGGCAATTACAGCCGCTACCTGGGCTACAACCTTCCCGAAGGTATCGCCGTCGAGGTGAGCCGCGAAAGCAGCTTCAAGAGCGGCCTTATCGACTACCGCGCTATGGCTATCGCGGACACGAAGCCTATTATTGAAGAGGCTTTCGTGAAGCTGACTAAGGCCAGCGCCTAACAGACCTTTTCCGGGGGTATAGGGCTTTGCCCCTATGCCCCCTATCTTTTTAGAAAGCGAGGTAATACGGCATGACGCTTACAGAGGCTTGCAACGTCCTTCATGTAGACCAGGGCGTAAACGACGACCTTATCACGGCGCTTTGTGCAGCTCTTCCCGGCTACATCGAAATAGCGACAGGGCTTAAGGCTATGTACCAGGAAACGGAACCCCTTGTAAAGACGGTAAGCGGCTTCTTGCTTACACAATGGTACTATGCCGACCACGCCGACGATCAGAGCCTTACAAGGACGATCGACGCGCTTCTTAAGGCTATCACGATCAAGGCCCGGGTGTATGAAGGACTATAACAACAGCCCCTTCTACAACTCTAAGGCCTGGAAGAGGGCCAGCGCGGCCTATATGGCCAGCAAGCACTATATTTGCGA
>ENA-UOJH01001931-UOJH01001931.1-human-gut-metagenome-genome-assembly--contig:-C148-NODE-1931-length-14019-cov-15.858636_pt1 | contig 14019 bp, 14 predicted proteins | sample MGYA00242345_ERZ723892 | MGnify/ENA metagenome assembly ERZ723892 | reverse complement strand
ATATCATCATTTAATTTGACAAAATCGTCATTAAATATTTAGGCTAGCGACAATAAATGACAAAAAAGTTTTGATTAATACAAGGTATAAAGATGAATTCGAAAAAGTATTAAAAAATTATAAAATCGAACAAATAATTAAATAATCGGCAGTGGGAAAAGGGAAAGGGTAAAGAATGAGAAAGAGAATAATGGCATTTTATGATGTATTATTATTTGCAATTATTTGTAGTCCGATGATATTTATAGCTGTTATACTACTATTCATGTTAGTAACTAAAGGAACTAGTGAACGGATATACGAAAATTTGTATTTAGTTCTTATTTTCGCTATTACATTTATGGTTCCGATTGGCGGAACGATGATGCTTAGGTATTGTGTTATTAATAATAATTCTGCTCATTTTCATTATTTTACTTTTACAAAAAGTTGGAAAAATGCTACAAACAACATTGATATTAGATGGAATCAAGATGTGGTGATTTCAGAAATAAAAGATATTGAAATAGTTAAACTTACAGAAGAAGAAAAACAATCAAAAGTTTATTATAAACACCGGTTTAATAAATATTTAAAGATTAATTTAAATTATGGTAATCCAAAATATGTTTATGTAGGAAATTATTCAAGTCATCAAATTGAGAAAATTATTGAAATATTAAATAAATGATAATATTGTGCTTAAACACAATTAAAATCAAGGAGAACTTGATTGACTGTTAGTTCGTCTTTTTAGAAGTCTTTATTATTGTACCTATTTTGTATCAAGAAGTGCAAAAGACGGGAGAGAAGAGAACAATAGATAGAATTTTAGTCTAATCGTTATTATAAATAGTGATTATCAACCTGATCAAATAGAGTCTAAACTCCTATTGTATTCCAATAAAGATGATGTATACTTGAGCTATACTTAAAGCATGGGTGCAGGAGGACTTATGAAGAAAAACAGGTACCGTCTACTTAGCGTTATACTAGGTTTGATAGCTACAATTGGCAGTTTTTTTATCTCGTATTATTCACTTACAGAGTTGAATAACCAGTTTACTTTCATTTTTACTTTTATAACGCTTGTAATTTCGTTATTTGGAATAATAACAATTTTTGTACTAACTAAGGAGGAAAAATAATAATTACAAATTTTATTTTAGCATTACTTTTTTCAGCTACGACTTTATCAACACCATCAACAGTGGAAAATAATTCAGATTATGAATCGGATATTTCATGTAATATGGAAACTCTTAATGCTTCTTCTGATGAAGTAACGATTGACGATTATGAAAACTTTAGCTTAGATAAAGACTTTGTTGAGAATTCTGCGTATGTTCTCTCTCAAAAAGAAATTATTGAGATTCCAGAAATTACTTATGAAGCACCTAAGGGATATTATTTTTCTGATAACGGTGAAATTGCTCAGCATTCAGACTCTGTTTATAAAAGCGATACTTATACAGAACCAGGAGGCTATTTTACACTTACAACAACTGCTTATCAAATTGTGTCGCTAGCCTAAATATTTAATGACGATTTTGTCAAATTAAATGATGATATGTCACCATGTAAAGTGACATTTTTTTATGTATAATGATAGCTGTTTTTGTAAGAAAAAAAGCCAGTGTCAAGTTTTCGCAGACCACACTGACTTTACCCTGAAAGGCTTTTAAATGATACTAAAATTAGTTCGCTTAATCAACAATGAAACTGAAATTTTTAATGAAAAATATCACGAAAGAAATAGAGAAAAATTTCATTGTGAAAGTTTAAAATGTCCAAACTGTGGGAGCCACGAATTAATTAGCTATGGGACATACACTCGAAATATTTTAGTACATGATATAGTTTCTACTCAAATTTTTGATGTTTTATTAAACTTTTTTAGATATCCCACATCTAATTCAAAAATAAGCCTTTCGGTAACGTAGGCAGGTGACTCAAGAAAAATACGAGCCAAAAATTTAAAAATCTTAGAAAATTTGAAAACTTTGATAATGAGAGAATAAATTATGCCAAATGCGTGTTTATATTGCTGTTATCAAAGATTAATGAAATAGTGAAAATTTTAATAAAGGAAACAAATACTTTTAACTTTTTAAAGAGAATTAAAAAACGAAAAGGATGTAAATAAATCAGATACTTTATTGATTTATAGTTAATTGATAATTTATAAACTCGAAAATAAGATTGTTAAATTATTTAATGATTGTTTGCTTTCATTAATTTATAATAATTACATAAAAACTATGCAAAAATTTATTATTTTTGACTAAAGAGGTAAAAATATGGATATTAAAAAGAGAATTAGCGAAGAACTTAATCTTAAAGAAAATCAAGTTGAAGCTGCTATAAAACTTATTGATGAAGGTAATACAATTCCTTTTATTGCTCGTTATAGAAAAGAAGTAACAGGCAATTTAACTGATGTTGAACTTCGAAATTTATTTGATCGCTTAACTTATTTAAGAGGATTAGATGAAAGAATCAATACTGTTTTAAAAACTATTGAAGATCAAGGCAAGCTTACTGACGAATTAAAGACACAAATTGAAAATGTTAAAACATTAAGTGAACTTGAAGATTTATATAGACCATATAAACCTAAAAAGAAAACAAGAGGAATCATTGCTAAAGAAAAAGGACTTGAACCTCTTGCTGATTTTATTATTAATGAAGATACATCTAAAAATATTTATGAATATGCAAAAACATTTATAAATGAAGAAAAGAAAGTATTAAGTGCTGAAGATGCATTAAATGGAGCTAAAGACATCGTTGCTGAAATCATTAGTGATGACCCAAAAATTAGAAAATTCATTAAAGATTTAATCATCAAAGAAGGAATGATTAGTAGCACTGAAATTAAAGCTGATGAAAAAAATACATATGAAATGTATAAAGAATATAGCGAAAAAGTTTCTTCTATCCCACCTCATAGAATTCTTGCTATGAATAGAGGTGAAAACGAAAAATGCTTAAAAATTGCTTTAGTTTATGATGAAGATAAAATTAAAAATCAAATTCATAGAGAATATAACATTAAAAAAGAATATTTCGATTTATATGAAGAAATTATCGCTGATGCTTTTAAGCGTTTGATTAAACCTAGTGTTGATAATGAAATTAGAAATGATTTATTTGAAAAAGCTAGTGAATCATCATTTGAACTTTTTAAGAAAAACTTAAAGAGCTTACTTATGTATCCACCTCTAAAAAATAAGAATATTTTTGGCTTTGACCCTGGCTTTAGAACAGGCTGTAAATACGCTTTAATTGATGCTTTAGGAAATCCTAATTTTAAAGTAATTGGTGTAAGTCATATTACAGCAAATTCAAAAGCTGAAGTTGAAAGAGGAAAAGCTGAATTATTAAATATTTTTAAAAAATATCCAATTGATTATATTGCTCTTGGAAACGGAACAGCTAGTAGAGAAAGTGAAGAAATTCTTTCTAGTATTATTAAAGAAAATAATTTACCAATTAAGATTTATATCGTTAATGAAAGTGGTGCATCTGTTTATAGTGCTAGTAAATTAGGCGAAGAAGAATTCCCTGAATTAACTGTTGAAAAAAGAAGTGCAATTTCTCTTGCTCGTAGATTAATGGATCCATTAAGTGAACTTGTTAAAATTGATCCAAAAGCAATCGGTGTTGGCCAATATCAACATGATTTAGATCAAAAGCGTTTAGGCGAAGTATTAAGTGGAGTTGTTGAAGATTCAGTTAATACAGTTGGCGTTAATTTAAATACAGCAAGCGTTTCTTTGCTTAAATATGTAAGTGGAATTAATAAAGGTATTGCTCAATCAATTTATGATTATAGAGCTAAAAATGGAAGCTTTAAGAACCGTGAAGAACTTAAAAAAGTACCAAAGCTTGGTGCAAAAGCTTTTGAACAATGTGCTGGATTTTTAAGAATTATTGATGGAACTGAACCTTTAGATAATACAAGTGTTCACCCTGAAAGCTATGAAATTGCTAAATTAATTATTAAAGAAACTGATATTGATTTAAAGCATGATGATGAAGATACATTAAAACTTAAATTATCATTATTTGATAAATTAAAATTTAGCAAGAAAGTTAATATTGGTTTACTTACATTAGAAGATATTGTTAAGGAACTTCTTAAACCAGGTCGTGACGTTAGAGATGATGTTAAAATTGTTGATTTAGATAACAATGTTAAGAAAATTGAAGACTTAAAAGTTGGAATGATTCTTAATGGAACGGTTAGAAATATTGCTGATTTTGGTGCATTTATAGATATCAACGTTCACCAAGATGGTCTTGTTCATATTAGTGAAATTTCAAATAAATTTATCAAACATCCAAGTGAAGTTTTAAATATCAACGATGTTGTAAAAGTTAAAGTTATTTCTGTTGATGTACCTAAAAAGAGAATAGGTTTATCAATTAAACAAGTAAAATAATTTATATATTCAATAAGCTAAAAAAGGACGATGAGAATCGTACTTTTTTAGTTAAATATCTTTAATGAAACTATATACAAAGTTTAAAAAAATTGCACACATTACTAAACGACATATTGATTTAGTATCAAAAATAAAGATTATTTATTTGTCGAAAGAAAGTTCAAATAAAAACTATTTTGTTTTCCACAAGGCCATCGGATGCTTTGAAACATCTTCAATTGAAAAACCAGAAAATAGAATATCAGGTGAAAATATTTTTTCGTTGAAATCGTTTATGAATTTAGTGTCATTTTCATCTAGAATAAACAGTTCTTTAATTGTTCGGAAAACGTATGTTGTTACATCGGAAACATCAAATTTAATGCCTTTATGCAACACTGGTATCAATGTTTCTTTTATTTTTTGATAATTTAAATTCTGGATTTTTTCTAAAGAATTTAATAATATTTTTTGAAAGTTAATTGAAGTTTCTGATCCTAAACAAACATAAAATATTGCTATTTTTTTGATTAAATTTGTATTTATATTTTGTTTATTTTTAAAAATGCTATATACATCAAAAACATCTCTAGGTGTTGTTCTTACAAGCAAAGCATTTATTTTGGAACCTATAAGTTCATCGGTAGATAGTGTATTAATTTCAATCTTTTCACCTAAAATATCTGTGGATTCTTTAGTTATTGTTTTAAGCACGTGGACTCTATCTGAATAATTTATTTCAATTTTTATAGTGTCCATGCTACCTGATGTCGTTTGATATGAATATATATAGGAATCTAGTGTATGAACAAATTTTGATTTTTCAGAAAGAATATAACCTTCATTTTGCATAAAATTTTTAATAATTGAATCTATTTTTGATCTATATGAAAACATAGATAATCTATCTAACGGAAGATTAAAATCTAAATCGATATCAACACTGAGTCGTGGTAAGTCGAGCAAAAATAGATTGATTGCTGTGCCACCTTTAAGGACAAGGAAGGTACTAATTTCACTTGCTTGAAAAAAATCTAAAATGGAAGATAACCTTAATACCTTTTCACAAGTGTTTATATTAAAATTTGCTTTTCTTGCGATTTCATTTATTTCCTTTTTTGTATATTTAAACATCGAGGCTTCCTCCTTTATTTGTTAAGATTTTTAAATCAGGATAGGCATAAAGTCCCCATTTAGAAATATAAGTTAGGTATTTATTATCGCCATAAAGAGTACCACGATTTGATACGACTCCTTTAGAAAGACAATAGTTAAAGAATGAATCGCTTAGATTAAACTCTTTTTTGTAAAAAGAAAGAATATAACCAGTTTTTCTATATAAAATCTCTTTATGATATGCATCAAGAATTTCTATAAGTTTTGCTTCGCTAACTAAATGAACGAGGTCAAGACATTTTACTAGTTCCTCGATATCCATAACTTTTCCGAGCATGTTAATTGAATCAACAATTGTTCTTTCAATTGTTGTAACTTTTGCGCCTTGTAAGATTACAATTTGAATATCTATGTCGTTTATAAAGCATTTATATGAATAACCATTGTATTCAAAAGGTTGAAATTTATCACGTGATGAAACTTGAATTTCATTATAAACTTGATTATAAAAACCATAAAATTCAAATGCACTATGATAAGCAATAAAGGATTGCTTAGTTATATTGGATGCGATTTGAAATCTATTAGCACAGTCTTCGCTTAAAGCAAAGTCATAAAATGTATAAAGATTTCTTCTAATTTTATTTATATAACCCGAATTAATCATTTCTTTAAGATATTTTTTTGTAGCTTGAAGACTGCCAATTACACTACATGCATCATTAAAAGAAAAAGTATAGAAATTAGATAATTCTTTAAAATATTTCATTTATAACCAGCTCCTTTCATGGCTATATTTTATCATATAGTGGTTTTTTTGGAAAGTAAGTATACTAAAAAGTAGACTTTCTCGCCATTTTTACCACTATCTATGAAAAAAAGATTAATTTATTTATGGTCTAAAAAAATAAACAAATTAGATTATTTTTAAAAACTTTATAAGAAAAATAAACTTTTTAGTATCCTCCTATTTCCTTATTGCAAAATATTTGCAATAAATAATAATTATTAGTTAACACTAACTGATATTTAAAGTTTAAAATGAAGTTACTAAGGAGAACCTTAGTATCGTTAGGAGGAAAAATGGAAAGAAATACGATCCAAAGACAAATTATTCTTAATACTATTCATAAGTTTGGTCATATTAAATTAAATGATCTTTATGAAGAAGTTAAAAATGATTTTCCGACCATATCCTTATCAACTGTCTATAGGAATATTGATGCTTTAGAAAAAGAAAATAAGCTAAGAAAAATCCCTAATAAAGTTGGTAGTGATTATATCGAAGATATTTCTCTTCCATTTCATAATCACTTTATATGTACTAAATGCAATAGAGTGTTTGACTTAATGGATGAAAAAACTATCCCAGCTCATTATGATGAGCATGGTAATTACATTGAGGAAACAAATATTATAAAATATGGTATATGTAAAGAATGTTTAGAAAATAATAAATAGTTATTTTTTAAATCAATTAAGCTGCAGGAGGAACCATAATGAAGAAATACAGATGCTTAATTTGCGGAATCGAATTTGAAAGCGACGATGCTGAGCCAGTATGCCCAGTATGTGGAGCTACAGGAGAAGACTTAGAAGAAATCAAAGATGAAGAAGGAAAAGAGGAAAAGTAATATGGAAAACAAATATTCAGGAACACAAACAGAAAAAAATTTAATGACAGCTTTTGCTGGTGAATCACAAGCAAGAAATAAATATACATATTTTGCTAGTGTCGCTAAAAAAGAAGGCTATGAACAAATTTCGGCAATTTTCTTAGAAACAGCTGATAACGAAAAAGAACACGCAAAAATGTGGTTCAAAGAATTAAATGAACTTGGAAATACATCAGAAAACTTAAAGCATGCTGCTGAAGGCGAAAACTATGAATGGACAACAATGTATAAAGAATTCGCTGAAGTTGCAGAAAAAGAAGGTTTCAAAGAATTAGCAGCTAAATTTAGATTAGTTGGTGAAGTTGAAGCTAAACATGAAGAAAGATACAATGCTTTATTAAAGAACGTTGAATTAATGGAAGTCTTTAAGAAAGATACAGGTATTACAATTTGGAAATGTAGAAACTGCGGTTATATCTATGTCGGTAAAGAAGCACCAAAAGTTTGCCCATGCTGCAATCATCCACAAGCATACTTTGAAGTGTTAGCAAAAAATTATTAATTTAAACTAGATTAAGAAACTAAAAAGCAGGTAACTTTATAAGAAAACTTTATGCTCATATTAGCATTAAAGATATATTATGAAGTGCCTGCTTTTATTATTTTAAAAATATTAGATTTGTTTTTCTTTTAAAAAACGTTTTAATAGGAACACCAAAAAATATGGAAATGTATAGAATTTCTCATTAAAACCAATGTTTTTTTCGCAAAATTTAATTCCGTATTTTATATCTTTAAACTTTTCATCATTAATCATTTTATTTAAAGAAATGGTTGCCCTGTCTCTTGCTTTAACTTCAACAGGGATTAAATGTTTATGATCTCTTACAAAAAAATCCATTTCAATTGTAGATTTTTCATTTCGATAGAAAAACAAAGGATAACCACTTTTAACTAGCATATCACTAACAACATTTTCATATATTGCGCCTTTATAAGTCCCGTAGTTTTTGCTTTCCATTAAATCATCAGCTGCTTCATCATCTAATGAAGCTACTAATAAGCCTGTGTCCATAAAGTAAAGTTTATAATTTTCTGGATTGTAGTTTCCTTTTAATGGAAGTTCAGGATTTTCTAAACAAAAACATTGATTAATAAAACCTGCATTTACGAGCCAATCAACAACACCGATATATTCTCTATTTCTTGCACCATGAGCAACTTTTGAGATTTGAAATTTTTTATTATCTTGTCCTAAGAAAAGAGGAATTTTTCTATAAACATTTAAAATTTTTGCTTTGTCCAATCCACCAGCATATTTTGTTATATCTTCTTCATAATCAAGGATGATTTGCCTTTGGAGTTTTAATGTATGTTGAAAATTATTATTTGTAACAAAAGTATCAACAACCTTAGGCATTCCCCCTATTACCATATATTCATGAAATACATCAAGATAAGTGTTAAATTCTAGATCAGATAGAGGCTCGAGATTTATCATTTTTTTATATAAATCATCGATTTGCTCATTAGAAAAACCTCTTGCCCATAAAAATTCTTCAAAATCCATTGAATACATATTGTAATCTTCTTTGTATCCAACACTTACGGACTCAATCTCTTTATAATTAATTCCCATAAGAGAACCAGAACAAATTACATCATATCTTCCATCTAACTTAAAAGACTTTAAACTTGTTGCACAATTAATGCATTCTTGAATCTCATCAAAAAAGATTAATGTTTTGCCAGGAATGAATACAGCATTTCTATTTTTTAAAGAAATATTTTTGATAATTGTATCTACATCAAATCCTTCATCAAAGATGTCTTTATATTGCTTATCTAAAACAAAATTAATTTCAATAACACTCTTATAATTTTCTTTTGCAAACTCTTTGATGGATCTTGTTTTTCCAATTTGTCTTGCGCCTTTTACAATTAAAGGTAATTTATCTTTGCTATTTTTCCATTCTATTAGATATTCGTTTATCTTTCTTTTAAGCATGTATTTGTCCTCTTTTGATAAATTATATCACAAAATTCCGACTATTTTTAACCTAAAAATCACAAAATTCCGAATATTTTAAGTATAATAATCACAAAATTCCGACCTTTTTTGCTCAAAAAATCACAAAATTCCTGAAATAAAGAGTGTTTAATTTTCTAAATTTTCAAATTAAAATGATTAAGAAAAGTGTTCTGGAATCACTTTCCTTTTTATATAAAAGATGCTATTGAACGAAAACTAAATGCTTTTCTTATTTAAAAATATTTATAAAAATCTTAACTTTTGTCTAGTCGTAAAAAACTTTTGCGATTGTTCGCAGTGCTTTAAATATTTAAAATTTAAGTAAATAAAGGCGGTAAATAATATGGAAAAATTCCCAACAATTAAAAAAATCGAATTTGAAGGACCAAAATCTAAAAACCCATTAGCATTTAAATTTTACGATGCAAAAAAGGTTGTTTTAGGTAAGACAATGGAAGAATGGCTTCCATTTGCAATGGCTTGGTGGCACAATCTTGGCGCATCAGGCACTGATATGTTTGGAAGAGACACTATCAATAAAGCATTCGGCGCTAAAGAAAAAGGAACAATGGAACACGCAAAAGCTAAAGTTGATGCCGGTTTTGAATTTATGCAAAAACTTGGGGTTAAATATTTCTGCTTCCATGATGTTGATTTAGTACCTGAAAGTGAAGATATTAACGAAACTAATAAACGTTTAGATGAAATAAGCGATTATATATTAATAAAGATGAAAGAGACTGGAATTAAATGTCTTTGGGGAACAGCAAATATGTTCTCAAATCCTCGCTTTATGAACGGCGCAGGTTCATCTAATAGTGCAGAAGTATTTTGCTTTGCTGCTGCTCAAATTAAAAAAGCTTTAGATATCACAGTTAAACTTGGTGGAAAAGGCTATGTTTTCTGGGGCGGAAGAGAAGGATATGAAAACTTACTCAATACTGATGTTAAGTTTGAACAAGAAAATATCGCTCATTTAATGCATTTAGCAGTTGATTATGGTAGAAAAATTGGTTTTAAAGGTGATTTTTATATTGAACCTAAACCAAAAGAACCAATGAAACATCAATATGACTTTGATGCTGCAACAGCTATTGGCTTTATTAAACAATATGGCTTAGATAAAGATTTTAAATTAAATATTGAAGCAAACCACGCAACACTTGCTGGACACACATTTGAACATGATTTAAGAATTTCAGCAATTAACAATATGCTTGGTTCAATTGATGCTAACCAAGGTGATCCAATACTTGGCTGGGATACAGATGAATTCCCATTTGACGTTTATAGTGCAACTAAAGCAATGCTTGAAGTTATTAATAGTAATGGCTTAACAGGCGGATTTAACTTTGATGCTAAAAACCGTAGACCATCAAATACTGTCGAAGATATGTTTGAAGGCTATATTTTAGGTATGGATACTTTTGCTTTAGGCTTAATTAATGCAGCAAAAATCATCGAAGACGGAAGAATTGACGAATTCAAAAAGAAAAAATATTCTTCATTTGAAACAGGAATTGGCGCTAAAATTAGAGCTAATGAAGTTACACTTGAAGAATTATCAGATTATGCTTTAAAGAAAAAAGCATGTAAAGATCCAGGTTCAGGAAGACAAGAATACTTAGAAGAAGTAATGAATCAAGTAATGTTTGGTGAATAAAATGAAGACTTATATTGGATTAGATTTAGGAACAAGTTCTATTAAAGGATTACTTGTCGATGAATTCGGCACAATTTTAAAGGAGCACTCTGAGTCATATCCAATTTATTTCCCAAAAGAAAATTATTCAGAGCAAGACCCAAAAGATTGGCTAAAAAAATGTCTAGTTGTTTTAAAATTATTATTAAATGATGAAAACAAAGAATGCTTAAAAGGCATATCGTTTGGCGGCCAAATGCATGGTCTTGTAATGCTTGATGATAAGGATGAAATTATACGTAATGCTATCTTATGGAATGATGGTAGATCCACTAAAGAGACTGAGTATTTAAATAATGTAATTGGCACTAAGAAGTTATCTGAATATACAGGTAATATTGCTTTCCCTGGCTTCACAGCTCCAAAAATTTTATGGGTTTATAATAATGAACCTGAAAATTTTAAAAGAATAAACAAAATAATGTTGTCTAAAGACTATTTAATCTATTCATTAACAGGTGTTTTTGCAACAGATGTATCTGATGCTTCTGGAATGCTACTTCTTGATGTTAAAAATAGAAGATATTCTAAAGAAATGTTAGATATTTGTCATATTAAAGAAAACAATTTACCTAAATTATTTGAATCATATGAAGTAGTTGGAAATTTAAAAGATTCAATTAAAAAAGAATTAGGCCTTAAACACGATGTTAAAGTTATTGCAGGAGCTGGGGATAACGCAGCTGCTGCAATAGGAACTGGAACAATTGGAAATAAAGCTTGCAATATTTCACTTGGAACAAGTGGAACGATATTTTTTAGTAATGATAATTTTAGTGTCGATAAAAATAACGCTCTTCATAGTTTCTGTGATGCTTCAGGCAATTATCATTTAATGGGTTGTATTTTATCTGCTGCTTCATGTAGAAAATGGTGGTTAGAAGATATCATTCAAGATGATGATTATTTAAAAGATGAAAGCAATCTAAGAGATAGTGATGTTATATTTTTACCTTATTTAGTAGGTGAAAGATCACCTCATAATGATGTAAATGCACGTGGAGCATTTATAAATTTAAGTGCAACAACAAGTCGTGGCGATATGTCAAAAGCAGTACTTGAAGGAGTAACATTTGCTTTAAAAGACTGTTTTGAAATTGCTGAACTAAGTGGAGTACATCCTGAATTTGCTACAATTTGTGGTGGTGGAGCAAGATGTAAAACTTGGGTGCAAATTGTTGCTGATACTTTAGATTTACCAATTCATATATTAAAAACAAACCAAGGCCCATCATACGGAGCAGCAATGATAGCTATGATTGGTGATGGTATATATAAAGATGCTTTCGAAGCATGTAATAAAATTGTAAAAACAAAAGAAATAATTACACCAAATAAAAATAAAATGGATTATTATTCTAAAAAATATGAAATTTTTAAGAAATTATATCCAGCACTTAAAGAATTAAGGAAGTAATGGACATGAAACAAGTATTTAATCCGTATTTACCATCATTTGAATATATACCAGATGCTGAACCAAGAGTTTTTGATGGAAGAGTTTACATTTACGGTTCACATGATTTATTCAATGGAAAGAATTTCTGCTTAGGTGACTATGTCACCTATTCAGCTCCAATAGATGATTTATCATCTTGGAGATACGAAGGTGTTATTTTTAAGAAAACACAAGATCCTTTAAATAAAAAGAAACGTGCTTTTTATGCTCCAGATTGTATTCAAGGACCTGATGGAAAATATTATTTATATTATAGTGTTAATGCTTCAGGAATAATCGGCGTTGCAAAAAGTGATAAACCAGCTGGTCCATTTGAATTTTATAGTCATGTAAAATACAAAGATGGAACAATTTTAGGCAAAAAGAAAGGCGATGGATTCCAATTTGATCCAGGAATTTATGTTGAAAGAGATAACGTTTATCTTTATTCAGGATTTTGTCCAGGAGGATTTGTTGGATTTTTTGTTAGCTTAGGCAAAAAAATGGTCGCTGAAGGCCCACTTTGCATAAAACTTGAAAAAGATATGTGCACAATCAAAGAAAATCCACATACATTTGGAGTTAAATCATTTAGAAATTCAAAGGGAACCCCTTATTATGGACATGAATTCTTTGAAGCTTCATCATTAAGAAAAATAAATAATAAATATTATTTTATTTATTCTTCAATTAATGGTCATGAATTATGCTATGCAATATCAGATTATCCAGACCGTGATTTTAAATATGGTGGAACAATCGTATCAAATGGTGATGTTGGACTAGGAGATGCAAAAGACGTAAAACACGCTAAAAATATGACAGGAAACACACATGGTTCAATCCTTTCTATAGGTGATGAACATTATATTTTCTATCATAGGCAAACAAATAGAAATTGTTTTTCACGTCAAGCATGTGCTGAAAAGATTAATATTTTAGAAGATGGTTCAATTCCTCAAGTTGCTATTACATCTCGTGGATTAAACAAAGAACCTTTAAGAGATGTTGGTACATATGAAGCACGTATAGCTTGTAATTTAGAATGTAAAAAAGGTGGAACTTTCTATAGTGTATTTAAAGGATGCGGAAGACCTTACTTCACTCAAAGCGGGGTTGATAGAGAAGAAAATCCTGATCAATTTATTACAAATATAAGTGATGAAACGAAAGTTACATTTAAAGATTTCAAGTTTGAAACAGCTAAAAAAATAGAAATTGAATTAAGTTCAACGAGTATTGGATATGTTGAAGTAGTCGATGAATCTAATGATGTTGTTGCAAAATTTAACATCTTAAGATGCGACAAAAAAAGATATCTTTCAGACTTAAATATAAAACCAGGAGTCCATTCTTTAAAATTTATTTTCCATTTAAAAGGAAAAGTAAATTTCTATAATTTTACACTATCTTAAGCAATAAATTTATTTCAAAGAAATTACGCAAGATAGTCCTATATTTAATTTTGGCTTTAAAAATGTGTTAAAAGCATTTTTCTCCTTGTGAAAAGATGGCATTTAATGCCATCTTTTTCATTATAAAGGATATAAATAAACAATTTTTTGACTTTTTCGAATAAAAAATTCATTATTATATATGTAAATTTACAATTTATTGAAAATTAAATTAAAACATAAGAAAATTTAATTTCATTAAAAATTTCTAATTTTATATACTATATACCTAATTTTGCAAGAATTTCTTTT
>ENA-UOJH01001929-UOJH01001929.1-human-gut-metagenome-genome-assembly--contig:-C148-NODE-1929-length-14033-cov-11.257333_pt1 | contig 14033 bp, 5 predicted proteins | sample MGYA00242345_ERZ723892 | MGnify/ENA metagenome assembly ERZ723892 | reverse complement strand
ACTAATACTCATGGATATTGAAAATTCAAAGCATTTTTAAATGAAAGAGCCGTGATTGAAAAATAGTTTTTATAAGTAAATTTGCACTTCAGAAATGATAGTCAGTTGATGCCGATATGTTAAATGTTTGATATTTAATATGTTGGCAATATTTAACAAAATGTTGCTTGTGATTTACAAGCATTAGAACTACTCTATTTTATTCAAGTTTTTTTTTAGACACTTATAAGAAAGTATTTTTAATTTTTAAATTGGGAAGAATGTCGGGACCGACATTCAAAAAAAATTTTTATGACTTATTTTGATTTGTTGAAAAATGCAGCAAGGAGAACCAGGTTTCTTCTTGTGTTTTTGATGTCGTTGATTGGACTCAGCGCGTCGGCCGGCACTTATTATGCCGATTTGAACGTGGCTGTTAATCCTGCCGACCTCGATGATGGTGATAAGGTGGTGATGTGCCACGTCAACTCCAAGGCATTCGTTGGCTACGACGGCAGCAAAGAGCAAACCACCACTCATGTGAAAACCAGCGACCAAACCGAGGCCAACGCTTTTGTTTACAAAGTGACGAAAGCTGGTTATAACGTTGCCCTCAAGAATGGCAATGGTTTTGGACCACGAATAGAAACATATTTACCGGGTGTAAGTTTCAGATACTCTTGGAGCACATCTCCTTCTTCTTTTACAGTGGAAAGTACAGGTGGCACCACCCGATTGTATGTTACTTCAGGGTGGGCTTATGGCTATTTGTCGCGTACTGACGCGGGAACCAATTATTCGGGATGGGGATCGAAGGGCTCCAGCTGCGACTGGAAATTCTACAGAGTGTATGAATTTGATAAGCCCACACTGGTGCTTCCCGTCACTGGTTCAAAAATCGACTTTGCCGACCCGGGGCCTGACGCTTCTATCACCAGCGCGCTGACAGTGAAAGGTGTGCTGCTGAATAAAAACCTCACCGTGAGTGTGACAGGCGGAGGTTTCTCTATCGACCGCACCTCAATCTCTGCCGCCGACGCTAACAGCGACAATGGCGCAATAGTGAACGTCACTTTCAAGGGTAGTGAATACAAATCTTACAGTGGCACTCTTACCATCACCAACGATGAAGGCATCAGCGCATCGGTGAAGCTTTCTGCCAAATTGGTGAACCCCGACGACATTTTGCCCACCTCTCACAATCAGCTCAAGGCGTGGAATGTGAACACCGGCGCTCAGGAAGTGGGCTATATCGGCTTGGGCAACAAAAACCAGGTGCTGGCTTCGGCTTGTGTGAAAATTTCCTCTGCCGAAATTCCTACCATCACTTACCGCCTCTTTGGCCACACCGAATACCTCAACGCTGTGGGTGTGTATGCCCGTAAGCGCGACGCCAATGTGGACTACACCCCTGATGGCTCCTATGCAAAGTTTGAAAACACTTTCGCCCACCTTTTCGACTACCGCAACCCAGAAAAGAACTGTGGCGCAATTTTCTTGGGCTTCACCCACGATGTGCCTGCAGCTTCCAGAAACGTCTCTATCAAAAGTAATGTGAAACTTGAGGCTGGCGAATATGTGATATACCTCGTTGCCAACACCAAGACAGCAGATGAAATTGGCGGTATCGACAAGCTGCCATTGATTGGAGGCTCTTCAGCCAACTTCACCCATGTGGGTGGCGTGATCCAAACCGTGATTTGCGGCACCGCCACCTCCACTATCGAATCGGTCAACAACTACTCTCAAGAGGGTGGCGGTCGTGTGATTGTGCCTAAATATGAGCTGCTTTATGCTCCAAAATATGCTAAGCACGCCACCTCTGTGGAATATTCTAAATACTACCGTATTCCTGCCATTATCCGTGCTTCCGACGGTACGCTCGTGGCATTGAGCGATGCCCGCAAAAATCATATCCACGATGTGACCAACAATATCGACGTGGTATCGCGCCGATCTGCCGACAATGGTAAGACTTGGAGCGATTATGTGGTGATTTTCCAAGGATCGGCTGAAGGCACCGACTGCTACAACTGGAAGGGCTATGGCGACGCTGCCGTTGCCTCGTTCCCTAACGGTACGGTAATGGCAACAGCCATCCACGGCTTCGGTCTTGCAGGCTCGTCCACCGACCCAGGCACAGATGTGGTATGGAAGGTGAGCCGCGACAACGGCAAGACTTGGAGCTATGAATACACCCTTAGCCGTGACCTTTATGGCGGTATGCGTGGCAATATCTCGCCAGGCAACATCTGCGTGGCAAAGTCGGGTATTCTGAAAGGAAAAGCCGTGGCTGCATTGCGCACAAGCAAATTCCCTAACAATGGTAACAACTCCCAAAGCGCAATTTCGCGTATCTTCTGCATGGCTTACGACCCCGACGACAACTCTTGGACACCAGTGGCGTTGAACGGCACTGGATATATTTACGAGGGCGAGCTTTTAGACGAGGCTCAATTCTTGGAAGTGGGCGAAAATGATTTTATCCTGTCGGTGCGCTATACCAAAGACGGTGATGCACGCAAATTCTACCGAGTGCACATCAATTCTGCCATCTCTGCTACTGCCACTGCCGTTTCGCAGACTGGTATGAAGTTGAAGGGTGGCTGTAATGGCGACCTCATTACCTACAAGGCAAAAGACGGCGCTGAATACATTCTCCACACCGTGCCAAAGGATATGGTATATGAACACGACAACTGCCGCACCAGCCTTTCGGCTTACTACACCACAGCTACCACATCAGGTGACTTGAAATGGACTCGCAGTATCGACCTTTTCGACCCATTCGACAACACCGTTGGCGGTGAAGCCAAGTCGGGCATCGGCGCTATCGACGAAACTGCGCAATACAGCTCACTCGCCATTCAGGAAGACGGTACCATCGCTGTGCTGATGGAGGCTTATCCATTGGCTATTCGCCATCAAGACACCGACAACAGTTCTTACAAGCGCCACTGGGGCGACTGGGTGATGGGTCAATACTATATGAATCTTCGTATCGGCGACCTCATTCCTAATGCTGTGCAGCCAGAGCCTGTGAAGATTGATGCTCCTGTGATTACACCACATTCGGCTACATTCAATTCTGTGGATCATAACGACCGCCCAGAAATCACTATTTCGCACAACAACTACAAAACCTACGCCGACATCTACAACACCACCGACAGCAAGGTGAACACCAACTATGAGGTGGAATACTATGACGCTCAAGGCAAACTTGTGGCGCGTGCTAATATCGCCCACTTCGATGCCGCATCAAAATCTCTCACTTGGGAGCAAGTGTGGAAGTCGCTCGTGAAAGTGGGCGGCACCGAAACCTACACCGACGACCCAACTCTCAACAACAAGAGCACCTCGGTGCGTGTTTCGGCTTACTGTATGTCGGACAACGGCCAAGTGGTATCGGCAAAGACAACCCAAATCTACACCTTCGACACTCCTGTGCGCCTCATCAAGGTGGTGGGCTTGCCCACCAGCGGTGCATCTACCACCACACTTGCCACTGAAGGTAACAGCGTGGGCTCCGATGTGTGGCTCACCGTGGGTGTTGACAAGCATGTGCACCTCAATGCTCCTGCAAAATACCCTTACTCTTTTGTGGGCTTCTATTACGAATATCCACATGGCACAGCCGAAGGAAATCAAGTGCCATTGAGCGAGAAGCTCTCATATACTAAGGTATCTGGTATGGAGCACCAGATTATGTTTGATGTGCCTTCGGTTGAGAAGTTGCCCGACAACTATAATTCCGATGGCGTTCAGGGTCTCGTGATTTATGCTGTGTATAAAGTGGAAGCGGGCTTCTTGACCCGTGTCAACACCCAATACAACAACGGTGTGGCTGGTGGCAACACATTTGATAGCCAATACTCATATTGGACACCAGCTCCGGAATATCAATATTTGATTGAATCAACAAGAGGCGGTGAGTTGCAGAGCTCTACACTCGATATCACCACGCCAGAAAACCAGGACAATACGCACATTGGTGGTACAGGTAGTGCCACTAACGGAGGCTTGACTTATCCAAGCAAGCTCAACTACGGTCTCGATGCCTATGTGACTGTGGTTCCCGACGCTAAGGCTGCCGAAAACCTCAACGCTATCGTTCGCGTGAAGAAGAATGGCGCTTATCTGCCCGACTATTATGTGGTGAACAGCTACGCTCAAGCACTGTTTGGCGATATCGTTACGCCTGCTAAGGGCTGTAAAGGCTTGTTGCGCTGGTATGGCTTTAGAGATGGTGTGCTTTGTCCAAAGACTGTGGGTATGATAAGCTACAAAGTGGGCACTAACCAAAAACCTAAAACAACAGCTCGCCGAAGCATCGTAGAAGGCGGTCCTGGTGCAAATGGTGGTTATGGTGCATGGTATCAGGTTGACACCGACATCGCCTTTGAAGGCATTTGCACTCAAGGCGAGGCTTTCGATGGCACAGTGGAAGTGGAAGTGTATTTGGTGAACAACGATATTACTTCGGTTGACCAACTCAACAGCAAAAACTTCTACATAGCTAAGGTTACTCACAATATTGTGCTCAACAACGACCCTGACCATGCTACTGGTGTGGAGGATGTGAATGCTGAGAAGACTGTGGCTGGTGTGGTTTACTACAACCTGCTTGGCGCAGCATCCGACCGTCCGTTTGAAGGTGTGAACGTGGTGGTGACCACTTACACCGACGGCACTAAATCGTCGAAGAAAATACTAAAATAATTATAGCATTTTGTTAATTGTTAAAATGCTGCGAGTAGCGCAGTGATGCGCAAAACCAGCGCTGTAATAAAAATGTTTTCCTGTGTGGGCTTGGATTGTGAAATCCGAGCCCATTTTATTTCACCACGCAGCTCTCACTGTTTCTTGGACTGGGCCTCACACAGATCTCACTGTTTTTTAGGGCCTCACACAGATCTCACAGATCTCACTGATTTTTTTTGATGGCGTTAAATCTCACAGATGCTCTCCGTCGCCTCGCTCCTAAGGCTCACACAGATTCAACGGATTCAACAAAAAAACGCAGAATTAGTGTCTTTTATAAGCCACAAATTTCCACAAATTAGCACAAATTAAATTTTTGTTGAATCTCGTTGAATCTGTGTGATCCTAAGGGAGCAAGGGTGCGGAGAGCTTCTGTGAGATTTAACGCCAGGCGTGCAATTCAGTGGGATCTGTGAGATCTGTGTGAGCCAAAAGGGAGAGGCGGAGCGAAATATTTTGTGAGATTTGTGGGATTTTGGGGGAATTATTTTTTGTAGCGGGCAATTTGGCGTAACTTTGTAGGTTAGAGTTGGATTGTGGCATTTTTTGGATTATGGCACGATTTTTGCACTACTTGATATTTTAAGATTATAATATTTCAAAATAAAATTTGATGACTGAAAACAAAGAATTGATACAAGCCATTATTGAGGGCGCGCAAGAAAAGAAGGCGCACCAAATCGTACATGTGGATATGAGCGAAATTGAAAGTGCCTCTACTGGCGACTTCGTGATTTGCACCGGCAACAGCACACAGCACGTGGATGCCGTGGCCGACAGCATTCGTGAATACGTGGAAGAGAAACTCGGCACTCGCCCATACAACTACGACGGTTACCAAAATTCGCAATGGATAGTGCTCGACTACGGCAACGTATATGTGCACGTGTTCCTCCCCGAATTCCGCGAACGCTATCGCCTGGAGGAACTGTGGGCAGATGCCGTGGTGACCGAAATTGAAGATATTTACTAATCAAGTTTACATCAGAGAACTAACAACAAGCAAATGAAATTATTTGGCAATAATAGCAAGGCTTCGGGTGGGGGATTGAAATTCAACATCTACTGGCTGTATGCGCTCATTTTCATGGTGCTCATCGGCATCTACTACACGGGGGAAAGCACCTCGGTGAAGGAGATGCCTTGGACCGACTTTGAGGGGTGGGTGCAGAAAAAGGCGGTGAGCCACATCGTGGTACATGCCAATCAGGGCGATGCCGAGGCTGAAATCACCGATGCCTACGCCAAGCAGGTGATGGGCAAGGACTATCAGCCTGTGCCTGGCGCTAAGGCTGTGATCACCACCACCATTCCGAGTGCCGATAAATTTGAGGACCGTGTGGACGAATGGCGCAAGTCGGGCGTGTTTAACGGTAAAGTGGAATACGACCGCCACAGCACCTTCTCCAACATATTCTGGTCGTTCGGACCGCTGCTGTTGCTGGTGGTGTTCTGGATATTCATGATGCGCCGTATGGGCGGCGGTGGAGGTGGAGGCATCTTCAACGTGGGCAAATCGCGCGCAAAACTCCACAACAAAGACAAGGACAAGGACGTGACCTTTGCCGATGTGGCTGGCATGGAGCGTGAGAAGAAAGAGGTGAGCGAAGTGGTGGAATTTCTGAAAAACCCAAAACGCTACACCGACCTGGGCGGCACCATTCCAAAGGGTGTGCTGCTCGTGGGCCCTCCAGGCACCGGTAAAACGCTGCTGGCAAAGGCTGTGGCTGGCGAGGCGAATGTGCCGTTCTTCTCGATGTCGGGCAGCGACTTTGTGGAAATGTTTGTGGGCGTGGGCGCATCGCGTGTGCGCGACCTGTTCCAGCAGGCAAAGGAGAAGTCGCCTTGCATCATCTTCATTGACGAAATCGACGCCATAGGCCGTGCGCGAAGCACCAAAAACGAATTTTCACGCAACGATGAGCGCGAAAACACGCTCAACCAGTTGCTCACCGAAATGGACGGTTTCGGCAACAACAGCGGCATCATCGTGCTGGCTGCCACCAACCGTGCCGACGTGCTCGACAAGGCATTGCTGCGCGCCGGGCGTTTCGACCGACAGATATACATGGGCAACCCATCGCTCCAAGACCGCATCGGCATCTTCAAGGTGCATCTGAAGAAGGTGAAATGCGATGGTAGCGTTGACCTTGACAAATTGGCACGAATGACGGCAGGTCTGTCGGGTGCCGACATCGCCAACATCTGTAACGAGGCTTCGCTTTTGGCAGCCCGCCAAGGCAAGAAGGCGGTGCAGCAACCCGACTTCATGGCGGCTATCGACCGTGTGACACGTCAGCTCGACAAGCCCACACGCATGACCGACACCGTGACCTTCGACGACATTGCAGGCATGAAGCGACCCAAGCGTGAGGTGCGCGAAATCATCAACTTCCTGCACAATCCGGAGCAATTCACCCGCCTCGGTGGTGTGATTCCGCGTGGTGTGCTGCTCGTGGGCCCTCCAGGATCGGGTAAAACGATGCTTGCCAAGGCTGTGGCTGGCGAGGCGAATGTGCCGTTCTTCTCCACCAGCGCGGCGGAATTTCAGGGCGAGTTTATGGGCTCAGGCGTGAGCCGTGTGCGCGAACTGTTCCGCAATGCGAAGGAGAAAGCGCCGTGCATCATCTTCATCGACGAAATCGACGCTATCGGCAGCCGCTCCAACCGCAACGGCGAGCGTGAAATCACCCTCAACCAGTTGCTGGCTGAAATGGACGGCTACGGCACCAACAATGGCGTGATAGTGATGGGCGCCACCAACCGTGTGGAACTCATCGATAGCGCACTCATTCGTCCGGGCCGCTTCGACCGCCAGATTTACGTGGGATTCCCAGAAAAAGACGACCGCATAGAGCTCTACAACCTGTATCTCAACCGCATTTCGGTGGACATCGACAAGATAGATGTGGAAGAACTGGCTCGACGCTCATCGGGCTTCAGTGCGGCTGAAATAGCCAATGTGTGCAACGATGCCGCCCTCCAAGCCGCTTCGCAATACAGCGAAATGGTGACGCAAGACCACCTGCTCAACTCGATAGAGAAGGTGCGCAAGGGCTTGGACTTTGAAACCAAACTCGCCAACAATGTGACCTTCGACGATGTGGCTGGCGTGAAGAAATCGAAGAGCAAGATGCTCGAAATCGTGGATTTCCTCAAGCGTCCCGACTATTACACCCGACTGGGTGCGAAAATTCCACGCGGCGTGCTGCTGTCGGGCCCTACCGGCACCGGTAAAACGCTGCTGGCAAAGGCAGTGGCAAATGGGGCAGATGTGCCTTTCGTTTCGGTCACCGGTCCCGACTTGGCAAACCCATATTCCGACCCTATCGCACGCCTGCACTCCATCTTCAAGGAAGCGCGCGAGAAATCGCCATGCGTGGTGTTTATCGACGAGATTGAGGCTATCGGCGCAAAGCGTAGCGAGGTGATGGCTGACCAAAGCCGCACTCCGGCGTTGTCGCAACTGCTCGTGGAAATGGACGGTATGGGCAACAACAGTGGCGTGATAGTGCTGGCTGCGTGCAACAATCAAGACTCGCTCGACAAGTCGCTGCTGCGTCCGGGTCGTCTCGACCGTCATATTTATGTGGCACAACCAAATTTGGAAGAGCGTGCCGAAATCTTCAACCTCTATCTGAAAGATGTGAAGGTGGGCGAAGATGTGGATGTGCAGAATTTGGCGAAAATCACCTCTGGCTTCAGCGGTGCCGACATTGCCAAGGTGTGCAACGATGCCGCCCTGCAAGCCACCACAAAAGATGCCGAGGCGGTGAGCCGCGACTACTTCGTGGCTGCTATCGACAATATCCGTAAGGGATTGGAAGACAAGCAGAGCGATGTGGGCTCGATTAAGTTCTCCGATGTGGCTGGTATGGAAGAGGCTAAGCAGGAAGTGACCGAGATTGTGGATTTCCTCAAAAATCCTGAGAAATATAGCCGTTTGGGCGGCAGAGTGCCTAAGGGTGCGCTGCTCGTGGGCCCTCCAGGCACCGGTAAAACGATGCTGGCAAAGGCAGTGGCTGGCGAGGCTAATGTGCCGTTCTTCTCTCGCTCTGGTTCGCAGTTTGTGGAGAAGTTTGTGGGCGTGGGCGCATCGCGTGTGCGCGAACTCTTTGCCGAGGCGAAGGAGAAGGCTCCGTGCGTGGTGTTTATCGATGAAATCGACGCCGTGGGCACCAAGCGCAGCAACGAGGGATTCAACAGCGAACACGACCAGACGCTCAACCAGTTGCTCACCGAAATGGACGGTATTGATGGCGCAAGCGGCGTGATAGTGCTGGCTGCCACCAACCGCGAGGATATTCTCGACGACGCGCTCTTGCGTCCGGGTCGTTTCGACCGCAAGGTGCATGTCACACTCCCTGCGCTCACCGACCGTGAGGCTATCTTTAAGGTGCATCTGAAGAAGGTGAAGGTGGATGAGACTGTGGATTTGACACAGTTGGCTCGCCAAACCCCAGGTATGAGCGGTGCGGAGATTGCCAACGTGTGCAACGAGGCGGCTATCCTCGCCGCACGCCAGAACCGCGAGGCTGTGACGATGGCAGACTTCAACGAGGCTATCGATAAGGTGACTTTGGGCTTGGAAAACAAGTCGATGCTGATGACTCGCCAAGATGTGTACGAAACTGCCGTTCACGAGGCTGGACACACCACCGCTATCTGGCTGCTCGAACACGCCGCTCCACTGGTGAAGATTTCGATTGTGCCACGCGGCAAGGCACTGGGCGTGAATATGACCATGCCGGAAGAACGTGTGGGCTACACCAAACAGGCGTTCCTCGACGAGATTTGCTCGTTTATGGGCGGTCGTGCGGCAGAGGAGCTGTTTCTCGGCACGATTGGCACTGGCGCACTCAACGATATGCAGCAAGCCACTCGCATTGCGCGCAGCATGGTGATGTACTACGGTATGAGCGAGAAGATGCCTAACATCTCGTATTACGACCCACAAGGCCAGCTCGGACAACGCCCATACAGCGACGAACGCGCACGCCTCATTGATGAGGAGACTTCGCGCATAGTGAATGAACAGTACGATCGCGCAAAGAAGTTGATTTCTGAACACGCTGAGCAGCACCACAAGGTGGTGGATGCGTTGATGGAAAAGGAGGTGATTTTCGCCGCCGACGTGGAAGCCATCTTCGGCAAACGCCCCTGGAAGAGCCGCACCGAGCAGCTCATGGAAGTGGCAGAGGCACGCCGCAAATCCCAGCAATAACTGGCAGCTTTGCTTCTTTGGGCTCACACAGATCTCACAGATTCCACAGGATTAGCACGCCTGATGTTAAATCTCACGGATGCTCCACGTAGCCTTGCACCCTTAGGCTCACACAGATCTCACAGATTCCACAGGATTAGCACGGCTGGTGGTAAATCTCACGGATGCTTCACGGCTTCTCTTGAAAGCCTATTTAATCCGATTTTTACACCTATTTTATCCATTTAAACCCGATTTACACCGATTAAAATAAATAAAAAAATTGGTGTTAATGGATTTTAATGGATTAAATAGGTGTTTTTTTCTGCCTCAAATTAGCACAAATTTCCACAAATTATTTTTGTTGAATCTGTGTGAGCTTTGGAAATCGGAGTACTCGGAGTACTCGGAGCACTCCGACATGCTTCTACCTAACTCTGTGAGATTTAACGCCATCAAAAAAAATCAGTGAGATCTGTGGGATCTGTGTGAGCCTTGAAACCCCTATAAAGTGGGATCTGTGTGAGCCTTAAAACTGGGCGGTGGGGTAAAAAATATGCCCCTGCTCACTGAGCAGGGGCATATTTTGTGTTAGAGAGGGGGTTAATCTAATTTTTCGTCTTCGGTGTAGGCGGGGATGACTTCGCCTTCGAGTTTTTTGCGGATGGTGCATGTGCTGTTGCGGAAGGTGTGACCCTTGCTGCGGTGCACAAGAAAGTCGATTTTCTTGCTATGCGCCATCTTGTCTTTCACTACCCAAAGTCCGTTGACCCATGGCGTTTTGTGGTCGGTGACCACGATGGTGTCGCCAAACTGGAAGCCTGCGCGATAGAGGTCGAGCGAGAGTGCCACCCAACGGTGTTCGCCAGAGAGTACCTTTTGAGGAACGATGCGGTCGCCGCTTGCGGTGCCTCGGCCACATTTGCCACCTGCGTAATACATGGTGGAACGTACGGTAAACTCGCCATCACCAGCAAGAGCCAGTGAAAAAACAGACAGGATAGTTACTAATGCTAAAAATATTCTTCTCATATATTTGTTTTTGTGGTATAGCCGCCCATTATGGAGTAGAGTGGGGCGGAACGATAATGTTTTGCTTGTGCTATACCTGGTTTTGTGATGAGCTGTTTCAAGCAATAAACAGCTGTTTCAAATGGCGTATAAAATGATAAATATCGCCGTTTGACATACACAAAGTTAATCTATCTTGTTGAAAACGAATAGGGTTAGTGATTTTTTAACCACACTGTTAAAAATTGTAATTTTATAAAAAATGCACAGATTTAAAAAATGTGTGTTGCTCTCAGGGTGCTGATTCTTGCATTTTGTGAATTTTTGCATTTTTCTGAGGCGTGTCAATCGGTAGCAAAAAAAAGTGGCGAAATGTTAATGGGTTTAACACTTCGCCACCAAAACTTATAGATTTCTATCTGTTAGTCTTTCTTTTTCTTCGAGCGGAAGAAGCCTTTTTTCTTGGTTTCTTCGCCTTCGTCGCCGTAGCCATAACCGTAACCGTAGCCATAACCATAGCCGTAACCATATCCATAGCCGTAACTGTAGCCATACTTCTTGGAGTTGAGTTTCACGCCGTTGAACAGCACCACCATATTCTTGATCTTTTGCTCGTCGCTCATCTTCTCAAGCTCGTCGAGGAATCGCTTGTCGATCTTGCCAGCGCGGATCACATAGATTGTGGCATCCACATAGCGGTTGATCAACGATGCGTCGGCAATCAAGCCAAATGGCACGGTGTCGAGAATGATGTAGTCGTACATTTTCTTCAGCTCAGAAATGAGCATTTCCAGACGATCGCTCATCAAGAGGCTGGTAGGGTTGGGTGGAATGGCACCGACATTCACGAAGTCGAGGTTTTCGTGGAGTTGGCCTTTGATGATAATGTCGTTCACGCTGTCCACTTGTTCGGAGAGGTATGCGCTCACGCCAATGCCGTTGTTGCTGATGTTCACATAGTCGGAGAAGCGGCCCTTACGCAAGTCTAAGTCCACGCACACCACCTTCTTGCCTGCTTGTGCGGTGGTAAGTGCAAGGTTGAGCGCCAAGAAGCTCTTACCCTCGCTGGCAGTGGTGGAAGTGAGTTGAAGCACTCTGCCTTCGGAGCCCTTCTTTGGCAACACATAGTCGAGGTTGCTTCTGATGATACGCAATGCTTCGCTGATGCGGTCGCGGCCGGTTTCGGTAACCACAATTTCCTTTGATTCCTGTCCGGCTGGCTTTTCGGGCACTTCGCCGATAACGGAAAGGTCGGTGTTGTCCTCGATGTCGCGGCGTGAGCGGATAAGCGTGTCGAGCGATTGAATCCAGAACATCAGGTAAATCATCAGTGCTGGGAACGCTAAGCCCAAGATGATGCCGAGGGCAACGATTCTGGTTTGGTTAGGCGACACTTGACCCGCGCTTGCCGATTTCTCAATCACCTTAGCGTTAGGCTCGGTGATAGCGAGCTGGAGCGCATTCTCTTCACGCTTGTTAAGCAGGTAGAGGTAAAGTTGCTCCTTGATTTGCTGTTGGCGTGAAACCTCGGTAATAGCTTTCTCCTGCGATGGGATAGCCGACATACCGCCAGTGGCGCGACCCTCTTGCGAGTGGGCGTTGGATTGCTTCAGGCGGAGCGAGTTCACATAGGTGTTGAGCGATTGCAGAATGGTGCTGCGCATCGAGTTGAGTGAATTGGTGATTTCAATCATCACAGGGTTGTCCTTACCCGATGAGGCTTGAATCTTCTGGTATTGCAGCATCTTATCGTTGTAGTTGGCAATTTGACCTTGGATGCCAGCGTCAGCCAGACCAGTATTGCTTGGAATCAACTCTTGGCCGTTCATGCGGTGCATGTATGCCACAATTTGGTTAGCGAGCGACACCTGAAGGTCGGCATCGTTGGCGCTCTTCACAAATTGAAGGCTGGTGGTTGGGTCGCTAAACATCTGCGAGTTCATATTGTTCACCTTCAGCTGTGCGATACGGCTGTCCACACCGCTAAGGTCTTTCGAGAGCGATTCAATACGCTCGGCGATAAAGTCCTCGGTGTTTCTTGCCACAGAGTTCTTATCGTCGATAGCCTCCTGGTTATACACAGCCACCAGAGCGTTAAGCACGTCGATGCTCATCTGCTCGTTGTCGCAAGCGAAAGAGAGGTTCACCACGTCGCTAAACTTGTCGGCAGCCTCGGCGTTGAGGTTTGCCTCAAGCGCTTTAGCCACGCCAGCCACAGTAGATACGCGTGCTATAACCTTGTAGTCTTTGTATTGTTCGGTGTAGTGCTGAGTTTTGGTGATGGCGATAGGACCAAACTCGGTGTTCACCTTGTTGCCAAAGTGAGCTCTTTTCCATTCGCCGTCGTTGATTTGAAATTCCAGATCGTTGCCACCCTTAGGCACCACGGTCATTTCGAATGGCTTTTCCACATCTTGAAGAGGGGTGATTTGGAGCGGACTGGTCTTGTAGCAGTTCACATCGCGCAAAAACACGTGTCCGTAGTAGCGAATGTTCAAACCCAGCTGATTGACCACGGTCTCCATCAGAGTGGTTGATTTCAACTTGTAGATTTCGTTAGCCACCATGTTGTTGGCGCCAGCGATACCTAAGTCGCTAAACAGTGCAGTTTGGCTACCAGCCGATTTCGAGTCTTTAGTGGTGATCAGAATCTTAGCCGATGAGCTGTACTTCTGAGTTTGCGACTTTGCGAATAAAAACGCAAGGCAGCCAAATCCCACCACCGAAATGATAAACCAGTACCAATTTCGCACACAAGCTGTAAGGAAAGGCTTGATTTGGAACGCAGATTCTTCCGCTCTTTTCGCGGCTTTTTCTTTCACCGCGCTTGTTCCGTTTTCTTCAATAATGTTTTGCATACTATTTAGTTGTATATATTTAATTGCAATGAAATATCTATTTTGATGTCAAAAAACTGGCGCAAAAACGCACTTTCGGCATTTATCCACCTTACAACTCACAAAGTTAGTCATATTTCCCCGTATAACTATTATAATCAATGTGTAATTTTCCCCCACCACCCCACGGCTCTTTCATTTAAAAACTCCGAAATTATTGCCGAAAAATGCCTATTTTA
>ENA-UOJH01001928-UOJH01001928.1-human-gut-metagenome-genome-assembly--contig:-C148-NODE-1928-length-14034-cov-10.693540_pt1 | contig 14034 bp, 14 predicted proteins | sample MGYA00242345_ERZ723892 | MGnify/ENA metagenome assembly ERZ723892 | reverse complement strand
GTGCGCCGGCTCAACGAGCCGGCGCACTTTTTGTGCGGTGATGCCGAACGATGGTCGGGAGGGGACAACTTCGTATTTGCTTTCAAATTACCCCATGCTATAATAGACAAACTATGACCAATTTTGCATATTTATTACAAGTGTAAACGCCGCAAAGGAGACAAGCGCATGAAGCAAGCAGAACATCCGCCCGTGACCGCAGGGGCGAACAGTGCGGCAGAATACAGCCTTGCGCTCATCGACCAGCTTGCGCGTATCGACCGCACGTGCAGCAAAGAGGAGATGGACGAATTGGTCTACCGCCTGCTGAGTCTGATCGGCGAGGCCATGCAGTCTGACCGCGTGTTTCTCTTCGAGCGGCTGGAGGGGACGGCGGAGGCCTATTGCAACACCTTTGAGTGGTGCGCGAACGGCGTCGCGCCGCAGATCGACAACCTGACGGAGATCGTTCCCGCGGATATGCCGTACTGGCTGGAGGTCTTCGGCCGCGGCGAGACGATCGTCATTCCGAATATTGAAGACGTGAAAACACAGATGCCGAGCGAGTACGAGATCCTGAAGACGCAGAGCATCCACTCCGAGATCGCGGTGCCGGTCTTCTATCGCGGCAATCTGAGCGGCTTTTTCGGCCTTGACAATCCGCAGCGGGCGATGACGGCCGGCAGCTCCGATTGCTTGCCTTTGTCGGCGGGCACCTCGGCAGCGCGCGGGAGAACCTGCGCATGCTGACGCTGCTGGAAGAAAAGCAGAAGTCGCTCGAGCAGAATTTGCAGGCCGTGAAGCTTGAGCAGCAGATGCTCAAGGTGCTCTGCAAGGACAGCACGTCCGTTTATCGTGTGGACCTGATGAACGACCGGGCCGAGATCGTCAAGATCGAGGAGCACTCCAACTCCGCGGGCGACCTGCTCCCGCATGGGCAAGAGCTGTTTTCCTATGCCGAGGCGGTCGAGCATTACTATCACAAGTGCGTCCTTAAGGAGAGCGCACCGGACTTCCTGCAATTTTTGGACGCAGAAAATCTGATGCGCGAGCTCAGGACCAAGGACCGCCTCAGCCGCCGATATCCGCACACCGATGAATGTCATCATGGGCTTTACGAACATCGCCCTACAGCACGCGGACGATTCGGATAAGATGAAAGAGTGCCTGGAAAAGATCCGTGTCAGCGGCAGCAACTTGCAGGAGCTCATCGACGATGTGCCGGACATCTCGCGCATCGAGAGCGGGGAGTTCAAAATCGTCTCGCAGCCGGTGAAGCTGCCGGAGCTGTTTGACTTCTACTGCCAGGCCATCGCGGGCATGGCGGAGGCGAAAAACATCCGCTTTTCGGGGAAGCTGCACGACATTCCCCACAATGTGCTGCTCTCCGACCAGATCGCCTCGGGCAGATCTATATGAACCTGCTCTCAAACGCCGTCAAGTATATGCCGGAAAACGGCGATGTGAAGTTAGAGGTCTACGAGGAAAAGCTTGCCGAGAGCGGCAAGGTCCGCCTTGTCTCGGTCGTGAGCGACACGGGCATCGGCATGACGCCGGAGTTCATGGAACAGATGTATTCGGCCTTTTCCCGCGCGGTCGACACGCGCGTCAACAAGGTGCGCGGCAGCGGCCTCGGCCTTGCCATTGTGAAAAAGATCGTCGACCTGATGGACGGTGCGATCGGGGCTGAGAGCAAGGTCGGCAAGGGCATGACATTCCGCGTGACGCTCGACCTGCCCGCCGCGGCGGACGACGCCGAGACCGAAGAGCACACCGAGACGGCCATCACGCTGCCGGAAAAGCCGCTCACCGTGCTCTTGGCCGAGGACAACGACCTAAACTACGAGATCACCGCCGAGCAACTGCGCGGCTACAGGTTGCACTGTGTGCGCGCTGTGAACGGGCAGGACTGCTTACAGCGGATCGAGCAGGCCGCGCCAGACAAGTTCGATGCGATCCTGATGGACATGCAGATGCCGGTGATGAACGGCCTGGAGGCGACTGCCGCCATCCGAAAGCTCGACAGCGAGACGGCGAAGCACATCCCCATCATCGCCCTCACAGCCAACGCCTACCATGAGGACATTCAAAAATGCCTCGCCGCGGGCATGAACGCCCACCTCTCCAAGCCCATCAACATCGACCGCGCGGTGCGCACGATCATCGAATGCGCCCGCACGGCGAAAGAGAACGGATAAAAGAAAAAGGCTCACGAAAGCAATGCTTTCGTGAGCCTTTTTGCGATATTTACTGCTTGTCGCCGCCAAATATCGAAATTTGACTCTCATCGCTCTGGCTGTGCATCTCGGCGATGACGGCAAGACTTTCTTCGCTCGCGCCGCCGGGTTCGACCTGCGGCATCGCGAGGAAGAAGCCCTGCAGAAGGTCGACGCCGAGCGACAGCACGGTACGTACCTCGTCCGCGGTCTCAAGGCCCTCGGCCACGACCTTCATGCCGCGCTGGTGCGCGTAGGACACGGTGTTCGACACGATCTGGCGCTTGTTGGCGTCGGTGTCGATGCTGCGGATGATGGAAAGGTCGATCTTGATGTAGTTGGGCGAGAGCTCAAGAAGGCTGCGCTCGTTGCTGTAGCCGCTGCCGTAGTCGTCGAGCGCGAACGCACCAGAGCTGCCACGGATCGTCTGCTTGATGCGCAGCGCCTTGGGGTCGAGGCACTCTTCCTCCGTGATCTCAATGACGATGCGCGGCAGGATCGAGGCGTAGCGCGCGGAGTATTTCGAAAGCTCATCGGGCGTTAGATACTGGCTTGCAATCGAATTGATGAACAGCAGCGCGCTGGGCACGACCTTACCGGCGTTTTCAAGCGCCTGATATGCACTTGACGCACAGAAGAACGTGATGCGCTCGACCTCGTGCAGGCAGTTTTCCTCGCGCGCGAGGCGCAGCACGTCAGCAGGGGAGTGCAGCGTGGGAAGATCCACGCGCATGAGCGCTTCATAGGCGAAGACGCTGCCGTCTTTTGCGTCGATAATCGGCTGGAAGTGATAGGAGATGAGCTCTTCGTTGATGAGACGGCGGAACTCCTCATGGCAGCGTCTTTCCTGCAGGCTGGTGCGGTAGACCTCAGGGTCGAATTCCAGCAGCTCGCCCTTGCGCGAGTGCTTGACCTGATACATGGCAAAGTCCGCGTATTTGCGCAGTGTGATGAGATTTGTGCTGCTCTCGGGATACCACGCGATACCGCCGGAGACGCTCACGCGCAGCTCACGTCCGCTGGGAAGCTGGACGACAGAATGCTCAAGGGCGGCTTTCAGCGCGCGGATGTCGGCGCGCAGCGTATCCTGATCGTTGTAGCCGTAGAAGAGTGCACTGAACTCATCGCTGCTGATGCGCGCGCAGACAGTACGCGCGGGAGCGTTCTTGGCAAAGCATTCGCCTGTGCGGCGGATGTACTCGTCGCCCCAGTCGTGGCCGAATGTGTCGTTTATTTGCTTGAGGTTGTCGAGGTCGAACATCAAAAGCGCCGCGTGGCCGAGCTTTTCGGGTGAGCAGAAGAACTCGGCGCAGATGCGGTGGAAGGCACGGCGGTTGTAGAGGTCTGTGAGCGTGTCATAGTCGCACTCGTGCTCAATGCGCAGCTTTTCAAGCGTGTTGGCGGTCGCATCCTCGGCAAGGCCGACCTGCGTGCCGTCCTCGTGCGTCGTCTCGATGCGAAGGTAGCGCTCTTTGCCGCTTGGCAGACGGATGTGGTAGAGCATCGCGCCGTCGGGCGCGGGGGAGTGGGGGCACGAGCGCTCAAAGCGCTGCAAAAGCTCGCGGAAACTCTGCGCTGTTAAGTCGTCTGTGTCAACGCCGGGCATGCCGAGAAGGTCGAAGAAATTGTCGGTGACATAGATGCTGTCGGGAGCGGAGCGCAGCTCATAGCCGCCGAGCTCCACGCTTGCCATGTCCATGATGCGCAGAAACTTGGTCGAAGTATCGAGTACCTCGCGTCCGAGCTGCGTGAACGCGGAGGAGAACCGGTCGAGCTCGATGATGCCGGTGGCGGAGAGCATGGGGATGGAGCTGCGGCTTTCACGCGCGTGCGCGACCTCGTCGGAAAGGCGCGAAATCGGGCGCGAGAGCTTGCGCGCCAGCACAAGGCTGCTGAAAAGTCCTGCAGTGAGCACGACGAGGACCGCGATGATCAAAAACCGCAGCACATAGCCTGAAAAGGCGTAAAGCGCCGATACCGGCACCGAGCCGATAAGCAGCATCTGCTCATTGGAAAACGGCGCGTTGCGGTTGTAGAGCGTCAGCGGTGCCACGGCGGCGTGACAAAGGCCGAGGGGGGAGTCGCTCTGGTAGCCACCGCGCTTTGACGGCTTGAGCAGCAGCGTCTGGTCATAGGATTGCTGCGGCGCATTTGCAGCGGGGGAGGCGGAGATGACGCTGACGGTAAGGTCGTCTTTTCCGAGGGCGGAATTCGATGCGACGCCGAGAAGATAGGTGCCCGAGCTGTCGTTCTGCAGCTCGCTGCCCGGCAGCAGGGCTTGCAGGTAGCTTTCAAGAATTTCGACGCCGAGCACGCCGTAGACCGTGCCGTCATCTAAAATAAGCGGGATGGTGTAGGCGATGGCGGAGTGATCGTCGCCGGAGAGCGTGTAGGGCGAGGACGTCCAGTGGCCGTAGTCCGCGGCGTCCAGTTCGCCGTTTCCGTGGTAGGCTGCCTGAAAGACGGGATAGAGAAAGCCACTGCTGCCGTTGGACCCATAGTTGATCGAGGGCGTCCAGCTCGTGTCGGTCGCAATGTAGAGTGACTGTACGACCTGTGCGGGTGCGCGCACGAGCATAAGATCAGAATTGCGCTGCGAGGGGGAGGAATTCGGGTCAAGGTCGCGCAGATAAAGGCAGGGCAGCGGCTCGCCCTTTTTGCGTGTGTCGAGATCGTGCGTGTTGAGCACGACAAAAATGCCGGTGACGGGGCGATGGCGCATCGAGGAGATCAGGCTGTCGCCGATCGAGAGCAGCAGGGGGGATGCGGCGTCGCTGCCGCTGTCGAGCGTGTCGAGGCTGATCTCGCCGTCGTCGAGCATGGCCTGCGTCACGGCGTTGATCTTGCCCGCAAGCGACGAGAGGTCCTGCGCGTCGAGCATCTGGCCTTGCAGATAGTTTTGGCGGTTTTCCGTCTGTATCTGCAAGATGTCGACAGCATTCTGCTCAAGGCTCGTGTTGATGCGGCAGAGATAGAGAATGCCGACAAGCAGCGCGATCTCGATGAACAGGATCCAGAGCATGGAGCGCAGGATCGTATGGAAGATGGTGACATGCGGCACATGATCCGATGGTTTGCGAAAGAACATAAAACGGCCCCTTTTTTGTCATTGAACAGTCACTCAGCCCTGAAAGGCCTCAAGCGATGCAAGCGTATCCTGATACCAGGCTTCAAAGCATTCATCGGAAAGGAACTGCGCCGAGGCCTCTTCAAAGCTCTGTCCCTGCGCCATTGCCTCTTTGACCGCGGCGCGGTCAGCGCTTGCCTTATCGCTCATGGAATATTCAAGAATGGCGCGGGCGTTCGTGCCGCCGGAGAAGGCGCGGGGCGTGTAGAGATGGTTTTCGTTGACCGTGTCGACTGCGGCGGAGAGGACTTCGTCCATCTCATCGCTGAGGGCAAGACCGCTTATGCGGATCGCGTCGATGGAGTTGCCCTCGTGCGTGACGGGGAGGTAGCCTGAGTCGACAGAGAACGTGATGTTGTGCTCGGGTGAGGTGAACCATTTGAGGAACACGAGGCTTGCCTGAATCTCGGCATCGCTCGCCTTCGTCACGACCATGCCCGCGCCCTGCTGCACGGCGTAGTCCTCGCCGTTCGCAAACTTCGGGCTTTCAAGCGCCTTGCGCGTGATGTCGTGGCTGTCCATGTCGTCGGCGATGACCTGCGTGGGGAAGAACGTCGCGCTCGAAGACGAGCCGACGTAGGCGATGATATTGCCGGTCTTCACATCATCGCTGCGGAAGCGGCCGCTTGCGGAAAAGTAGCCCTTGATGAAGGGTACATAGTAGTTATCCCAGAGGGTGCGCACGGTATCATGGTCAAAGTTCAGCGTCATGCTGCCGTCCTGTGCGTCGAAAATCGTGCAGCCGAGCTGCTTGGCGCCGATGAGCATGTAGTTCGCCATCGCGTCGCGGCCGAAGAACGCGCGTCCATCGTTCGGGATGTCGGGCGTCTGCGCGTCGGTCCACTCGTAGTAGCGTTCGGCGACGGAGACGAGGCCTTCGATCGTGGCCAAGTCGTCATAGGTTGCGCCTGTGGTGGCGGCGAACGGCTCCCAGTCCGTTTCATTGAGAAACAGCAGCTCCGCCGACTTGGCGACGGGGAAGATCTTGATACTGCCCGAGCCGGAGAAGTCGCCTTCGCTCAGATAGTCCTCAATAAAGGCGGCGCGGTCCTCTTCGCTTAGATAATCGCTCAGATCGGCAATTTGACCCATCTCATCGAGCGCGTAGGCAGTGTCGGCGTAGGCGGAGAAGATGTTGGGCATCGCCTCGGCACCGACCTTGCCCTCGGCAGAAGCGAGCACGTTGTTCTCAAGATCGGTCACGCTGCCGTGGCTGGAGCTCTCAACCGTGATGCCCTGTTCCTTGCCGACGGTCGAGTTGAACTTGTCGACGAGCGCGTTGAACGCTTCGAGCTGTTCACCGTTGTAGTACGTCCAGATCGTGATATTGACAGGGTTCGCCGGGGAAAATCCGGGGTCTGCCTTGCTGCTGCAGCCTGCGAGCAGCATCATCGCCGCCGCTGCGGCGAGCACGCGAGGGAGAAATTTGTTGTGAGCCATGATGCTTCCTTTCTATTTTGCGCGCCGTTCCGAAGGAAGCGGCGTGATCGGTCAATGCCCACCGCCTTCGGGCCTGAACTGCCCGAGCGCGTAGGAATACGCGCCGTCGCCTGGAAGCCAGACCGTGCGCACGGTGAGCGCATAGGGCTTATCCTCGCCGGCAATGTGCAGCGTGGCGGGCATGGTGACGTCGGGCTGGGCGGGCGAGGTCTGCCGCACCTGCTTTACGAGCACATCGTGAATCTCGCGGTCGAGGAGGTTGACGGTGTCGCCCTCGTTTAAGTAGAGCGTCTGCTGGCGGTGCGCTTCGTCGGCGTCCCAGTTCGTGTAGGTAACCTTGTTCATCCAGCGGTCGTAGACGAATTGGAGACCGCCGCTCTGTTCGGCGAAAAACACAGCGTTTGCGCGCGCAAGCGGCAAAAGCTGCAATTCGCGGTTGTCGGTCGGCAGCGAATGCTGCTCGAGCATCTCGGCCGAAAGGCGGTGGGATTCGAGCCGGTAGTCGAATTCGCTCGGCTCGTGCTGCAAATTTTCGTGCAGCGTGGCTCCGACGGCGGAGAAGCATTCGAGCAGCAGCGGATTGAATGCGCCGCACTCGCCGTTTAAGATCATCTGCATGGCCGTTTCGTGCGAAAAGGCCTTTTTGTAGCAGCGGTCACTCGTGAGCACGTCGTAGACGTCCGCGAGCGCGACGACCTGCGCCGAAACGGGGATCTCGTCGCCCTTGAGTCCGTCGGGATAGCCGCGGCCATGTGCGCATGAGCGGGTCGTCGTGCGAGACGGGCATGTCCTGCAAGAGCTCGTCGCCCGCGGTGGTGTAGGCCTTCTGGATGAACGACTCGTCATCCTCGGACGAGGTGATGATGACGGGGATCTCCTGCAGCCAGTTGCGCTGCTTCATCACCTCGAGCACGCCGAAGCCGTCGAGGCGGGGCATGTTGATGTCGAGCAGCAGCAGCTCGAGCGCCTGCATGCCGTCGTCGGCATAGAGGTATTCGTAGCGGCCGCCGAGGATTTCGGAAAGGATCTGCTGGTTCATTTTCGAATCGTCCGCGATCAGGATCTTGGCTTCGACCATAGTGTAGACCTCATACGCATTTTAGGGTGCGCTCTTTTGTAGAAATGCCGCCGCGGGGCGGGCGGACAAGAAAATAGGCACCGGAAAAGCCAGTGCCAAACAAAAACTGTTTATGCATGTTTTTTAGAAACATTTGATACTTAATGTAAACTTAGCACAGAACCACGGAACATTCAAGGGATATTTTCCCGATTTTTCCTGCTGTTTTGCCAGAAATGATTGAAAAAAGAGCGGAAAGGGCGAAGCGTTTCCGCAAAAAACGGGAGAGCCGTCAGCGGACGGTAAAAATGCACGATAAATTTGAGGAAAAAAGAAATATGGATTGTAAAATATGTGCGAAATGGGGAGAAATACTGAACATTATTGACAATTTTTAGAAAAAAGTTTATAGCAATAGCGCATTTTTCCTGATATACAACGCCAGCTTTATCACGGAGCAGCAGCTCATCGAGGCGCTGGAGATGCAGCTCGGCGTCGAGTTCGTCGACCTGACGGCGGTGTCCATCCCCGTGGAGCTTGCAAGCTATGTGCCGAAGAATATCGCCAAGAAGTTCTGCGTCGTGCCGGTCAAGCTCGTCAAGGATACGCTGTACCTCGCTATGAGCGACCCGCTCGACTTCGTCGCGCAGGAGGAGGTCAAAGTTGCCTCGCGCAAGCGTGTGATCCCGATGATCGCGACCCGCCGCACGACCGAGCACGCCATCAGCCTGCTCTACGGCAGCGAGGGCACGGCCGGCGTCATCGAGGAGATGAAGCGCGAGGCGGGCTCTTCGACGCCGGACATCGTCCCCGTGCAGGTTTCACAGGAGGCGATGAACTCCGGCGACAGCGCGCCGACGATCCGCTTTGTCAACAGCCTCATTGAACGCGCGTTTTCCGAGCGCGCGAGCGATATCCACTTGGAGCCGCAGGACGGCGAAATGGTCGTGCGTATGCGTATCGACGGTCTTTTGCGCCGCGTGCTTACGGTCCCATCCGAATTGCAGAGCATCGTCATCTCGCGCCTCAAGATCATGGGCGGCATGAACATTGCCGAGCATATCGCCGCATCTTTGACATTGCGCGGCTGGTCGCTCCGACGATCTGTGTAGAGCTGACGAAAACTGATGAGGGCTACACGCTTAAAAAGAGCGAGCACTGCTACGCGGTGTGGAAAAAGAAGCGCCGCTGCGAAAACTGCATTTCGCAGGAGGTGCTGCGCACGCACAAGCCACAGACGAAGATCGAAACACGCGAGAGCGATATCTATTATGTGCTCGCGTCGTTCATCGAGGTGGACGGCAGGCCGTATTCGCTCGAGCTGGTCAAGCGCACCAAGAGCGACGACATGTTCGAGCGCGAAAATGTGCTCAACCAGCTGCTCGTGCGCAACCGGCAGGTGTATATGGACTCGGTCACCAAGGTCTACAACCGCCGCTATTACGACGAACGGCTCAAGAATCTGGAGAGCTGGTTCTCGTTCGCCATGATCGACATGGACAACTTCAAGCACATCAACGACCGCTTCGGCCACCAGGCGGGCGACGCGGCGCTCTATCGCGCGGCGCAGGCCATCAAATCGCAGATCCGCAGCGACGACGAGCTCGTGCGCTACGGGGCGATGAATTCTTCCTGCTGTTCCGCGACCTGCCGCAGCAGATCTTGGAGAAGAAATTGCAGTCCATCCGCGCCACGCTTGACGAGATCGTCATCGAGGAGTATCCTGAACTGCACATCAGCGCGAGCATCGGCGGCGCGTTCGCGGCGGGACGCATCTTAAGAACGATCCGCAGGGCGGACCTTGCGATGTATCAGGCCAAACTGAAAAAGGATTGCGTAGCAATTTATCGAGAGGAGAAAGAACATGAAACTTGACAAATTTTTCCGCTGCGTCGGCGGCGGCTATGGCGAAGCCAAGGCGCGTTTTCAGAACGACGAGCGCATCGTGCGCTTCCTTAATATGTTCCCGGGCGATGACAGCATGCAAAACCTGACGAATGCGATGAACACGGGCGACACGACTACGGCGTTCCGCGCGGTGCACACGCTCAAGGGCGTGGCGCTGAACCTTGGCCTCGGCTCGCTCGCCCACGCCAGCTCTCAGATGACGGAAGCGCTGCGCGCGGTCAGGATTCGATGTCTGAAAGCGTACAGCCACTCTATGTGGCGGTGCAGAAGGAGCACACTGCCGTGTGCAGCGCGCTCGAGCAGCTCGAAAAGTAATTGAGAATAAAAAAAGTCGAAACCTTTCGGTTTCGACTTTTTTGCTTCTTACAGTAGCGGGGCGATGATGCGCATGCCGGGGCCGATGAGCTTTCGCATAAACGGGTCGTTTTTGAGAAGCTCTGCGTCCGCGCGGACGCACTTGGCGAGCGTTTGCTGGAAATCCTGCTCAATTTTTGGGACTTCGGGGGACGCATAGAGGTACGTGCCGCATTCGAAGTGGTGGTACAGGCTGCGGTAGTCCAGATTGATCGTGCCGACGGTCGCCTTGCAGTCATCGCTGACGAAGACCTTCGCGTGAACGAAGCCCGGCTCGTACTCATAAATTTGTACACCGTTTTCAAGCAGCCTGCGGTAATACGTGTGCGCAAGCGAGAAGGCGATCTCCTTGTCAGGCACATGCGGCAGGATGAGCTGGACCTCCACGCCGCGGCGCGCGGCGTAGGTCAGCGCCGTGATCATCTCGTTGTCAATGATGAGATACGGCGTCATGATGTGTACGTAACGGTTGGCACGGTTGATGATATCCATATAGACCATCTCGCCGACGAGGTCGCGGTCGAGCGGGCTGTCGCCATAGGGGATGACATAGCCCGCTTCCTTTTCATGCGCCGGCTGCGGCACGTCGAGATACTTGCTGTAGACTTCGGGCGTAAAGTGCACGGAGCTGACGTCCCACATCTGCAAAAACATCAGCGTCAGGCTGCGCACGGCGTCGCCGCGCAGGACAATGGCTGTGTCCTTCCAGTGGCCGAGGCGCGAGGTGCGGTTGATGTACTCGTCGGAGAGGTTGATGCCGCCTGTGAAGCCGATCTTGCCGTCGATGACCATGATCTTGCGGTGGTCGCGGTAGTTGTAGTGCGTGGAGACGAACGGGCGCAGCGGCGCGAACATCTTGCAGGCAATGCCGAGCTTTTCGAGCTTTTCGGGGTAGGAATAGGGCAGCAGCGCGACCGCGCAGGTGCCGTCGTACAGCACGCGCACCTCGACGCCCGCGTTGACCTTTTCCTTGAGAATTTCAAGGATGCGGCCCCACATGTAGCCCTCCCTGACAATGAAATACTCGAGGAAGATGAAGTGCTCGGCCTTTTGGAGCTCGTCGCACATGACCTCGAACGCATCGTCGCCGAGGGGGAAGTATTGCGCCTGTGTGTTTTGATAGCAGGGGAAGCCGCAGGAATTCAGGTAGGAGGCAAGGCTTTGGAGCTCCTCCGGTAATTCCTCCTTGGAACACGCGCTTTCCGAGGGGGCGAAGTGCTCCGTCTGCGACAGGATGTCGTTGTAGCGGCGGATCATCAGCCGGTGGCCGAGGTCGGTCTTGATGTAAACATACAGAATCAAGCCGAACACCGGCAGCACCGCGAGGATGAAAAACCACGTGAGCTTGATGGTCGGGTTGTCGTCGTTGCCGAACAGAAACAGCACGACTGCCGCCGACAGCAGCGTGTTGCCGCCCCAGAAGTAGGGCAGAAAACCCTCAAGCTTGTAAAAGGCGGCAAAGAGAAACAAGATCTGCACGATCAGCGAAACGATGATGATGCCCGTGCGGCCGAAGATGATCTGCAGAAGGCCTCGTTTGCCCTTTTCTAAAAGAAGAATGTGATTGTCGTCGTCTTTCATAGATGTCCTTTCTCAAAGATGACCGTGCCCACGCGGGGCAAGGCACCTACATTTAATATATATTTACTTTATCATAACATAACTTTGCCGAAAAGCCAACCCATTTCCGCAGTGAAGCGTGAAGCGCACGCAGACGGAGAAAACGGGACTTGGCGATTTGATTTTCCTGTGTTAAAATGGCGAAAAAGACAGAAAGGTGGGCGAGAGGATGGAACGGCAAGCGCAGCTGCACAATATTCTGCCGCTGTATGACGAAAAGTCGCACGTGCTGATCCTGGGCTCGTTCCCGTCGGTCAAGTCAAGGGAGGCGGCGTTTTTCTACGCGCACCCGCAGAACCGCTTCTGGCCGACGCTCGCCGCTGTTCTGGGCGAGGAAACGCCGAAGACGGTCGAAGAGAAGAAAGCGATGGTCCTGCGCCGCGGCGTCGCCATGTGGGACACCATCGGCTCATGTGAGATCGTGGGATCGTCGGATGCGAGCATCACGAACGTTGTGCCGAACGATCTGTCCGTCATTTTGGATGCGGCGGACATTCAGGCCATCTTCTGCAACGGCGGCACGTCCTACGCCTGCTATAAAAAATACTGCCGCGCGAAGCTCGGGCGCGAGGCCGTCCAGCTTCCCTCCACCTCGCCGGCCAACGCCAGATGGACGAAGGAAAAGCTTGTCGAAGCGTGGGGCGCAGCGCTGAAACCGTATCTTTCTTGACGCGGCGTTGACAAAGAAAGGCAAATAGTTTATGATACAGGCTCAATCGATACAAGGAGTGTGAAACCATGGGCAAACTGGCAGCGCCGGTGCGCGCTGACAAGGAAATGATGTTTACGAACCGCCAGCTCGTCGCGCTGATGTGGCCGCTGCTGCTCGAGCAGCTTCTGGCCATTACAGTGGGTCTTGCCGACTCGCTGATGGTTGCGACCGTCGGCGACGCGGCGATCAGCGCGGTGTCGCTCGTCGACTCGATCAGCAATCTGATGATCTACATTTTCTCGGCGATGGCGACCGGTGGCGCAGCCGTTGCGGGCCAGTACATCGGACAAAGACAGAAGGAGGACGCCTGCAACGCGGGCCAGCAGCTCATCGCGCTGCTCGGCGCGGTGTCGATCTTCTTCGTGGCGCTGCTGTACCTCTTCCGCACGCAGATTTTGACCGTAATGTTCGGCCATATCGAGCCCGACGTCATGGCGGCGACGAACACTTATTATTTATATGTGATGGCATCCATTCCGGGCATCGCGCTCTACAACGGCGGCGCGGCGCTGTTCCGCACGATGGGCCACAGCGACGTGTCGCTCAAGGTCTCGCTCCTGATGAACAGCATCAACGTGATCGGCAACGCCGTTTTGATCTTTGGCTTCGGTATGGACGTCGCGGGCGTCGCGATCCCGACGCTCGTGTCCCGCACGGTCGCGGCGATCGTGATCCTCTCGCTGCTCTTCAACCGCGATCTGATGCTGCACCTGTCCGATATTCGCGGCTTCCACCTCAATATGCGCCTGATGAAGAACATCTTCTACATCGGCGTGCCAAGCGGCGTCGAAAACGGCATGTTCCAGCTGGGGCGTCTCGTGCTTTTCAGCCTGATTTCGACGTTCGGTACGGCATCGATGGTGGCGAACGCCATCGGCAACACCATCTCAAACTTCAACTGCTTTGCCGGTCAGGCCATCAACTTGGGCCTTGCCGCGGTCGTGAGCCAGTGCGTCGGCGCGGGCGAATTCGATCAGGCGCGCGCGTATCTCAGAAAAATTGTCAAGTGGACCTACGGCATCATGGCGGTCGTCAACCTGACGATCATCGCATTGCTGCCGCTCATCATGCGCGTCTACAACGTCTCACCAGAGGCGGAAAAGCTCGCCGTCACGGTCACGCTGATCCACGGCATCTCATCCATCTTCATCTGGGTACCGGCGTTTATGGTGCCGGGCTTCCTGCGTGCGGCGGGCGACGCGAAGTTCACGATGCTCGCCAGTATGCTGACGATGTGGGTCGTGCGCGTGATGCTTGCGTACGTGCTGGGCAAATACATGGGCTACGGCGTCATCGGCGTGTGGTTCGCGCACGCGATCGTGGACTGGTCGGTGCGCAGTGTCATCTTCTTCCTGCGCTACCGCAGCGGCAAGTGGGAGACGATGGGAATCAAGACGTGATTATTTTTTAAGGATGCCGTTGGCATCCTTAAAAAATAGGGGATGCGCTCCGCTTCGTGCCTCGCCGCCCGTAGGGCGGCTCGACACGAGCGGAGCGAGAAGAATAAATCGCCACGCACTTGTCGCGGCGATTTATGGATCAAAAACATTTCGCGGCTGCGGCCGCGAGGATAAAGAGGTCTCCGCTTAAAAAGCGGAGACCTCATTGCCTTCTGGTACAC
>ENA-UOJH01001909-UOJH01001909.1-human-gut-metagenome-genome-assembly--contig:-C148-NODE-1909-length-14133-cov-8.982029_pt1 | contig 14133 bp, 12 predicted proteins | sample MGYA00242345_ERZ723892 | MGnify/ENA metagenome assembly ERZ723892 | reverse complement strand
ATCATCAAATAAAGTGATAAATTCTTCCTCAAATAATCTGACTAGCCACATTATACCGTAATTTACATCACACTCAAACAAGGTATTCCTAGATCATTTACTAGATTTAGTTTAACTTATACCGTAATTTACATCACACTCAAACATTTGCTCGGTTGGAAAATATCAACAAATAGTTTAACTTATACCGTAATTTACATCACACTCAAACCTCAAATGGTATTTAAGATTAGAGAAAGCTCACTACTTAATGCAAATTACTTTATAAATTTTAATAGCAAAAAAGATTCTCATCAATAGTAAAACAATTTGTATCACTAATAGATAGGTCTGTGCTTTTTAAATAGTCAACATCAATAACAAATAAATTCAAATGTCTTAATTCTTCATCAATTATTTTCAATTCTTCATTAGTAAACAATTTTAATATGCTATTTAAAAAAACTATTTTCGTTTTTCCAAGCATCGACATCATTTTTAAAACAGAACAAAAATATTCAACCAAACTACTGCATTCATTTAAATAACGATATTTAAATAGACTTAATAAATCTACGAAATCAACTCTTTCAGAAAAAATAGTTTCCAATTTATTTTCAGGATATAGTTCACTTAAAAATTGGCAAATTAGCTCATTAATCTTTGTAAATTTCTCATTTTCTTCGTCTGTCAAACTTGCTTCTGCATTTTTGTATAGATATTTTAAATTTGCTTTTTCATTTAAGTTAAAAGAAAATAAGCTTTCAAGAAAAAATGATTCTTTGCTTAAATCAATTCTTTTATTATCTAGCGTAATAAAAATAGAATCTGAATCTTTGTTAAGTAAAGAATAATAGAAATCTATGTACTCATTTCTATTTTGAAAATTTAACCTTGTAGCGAAAGAATCAATTATTAATTGATTTATTACTTTACCAAACGACACAATCATCATATTTCAATATTCCTTTCATCAGTCGATAGAACTTCTGAAGTTGAATCGCCTAATAAATATTTAATATTCGAAAATTGCTTTTCAGTAATAGTTAAAATTGCTATGTTTCCGTCATTAGGCAAAAAACTTCTTATTTTTGTTTCTAATCCTTCGATTAGTTGTGGATCGATAGTTAATTTTGCAAAAACAGATTTTTGAATACGATAAAACCCAAGTTTCTTAATGTCTTTAATAAAGTGCCTATAAGCTTTTTTGTCTTTAGAAGTTAGCACGGGTAAATCAAAAAATAGGATTGTTCTCATAAATCTAAAATTCATACTCTATAAAAGAAATGTTTTCTAAATCTCCATTTAAATAATTAATTAGTATATTTACATAATCTTGAATAGCATTTTCTAAAAACATTCGTTTTCCGTTTAAATTAACATTTATAGATAAAACACTAGTTAATATGGTTTTGTAATCGCTCGAGTTAACCTTTTTCAGCACTACATAAGAATCAACAAGTGCTCTTAATGGTTCAAAAAAATCATAGGTTAAATTAAAAGGATTGGTAACGCCAATATGGTGGATTCCCAATTCAGTTAAGTAACCAGCAGCTTTTATATAACGATTTAAGCAAGAAACAATAATTGAATAACCATAATTTAAGAATACATTTATTTCAGAGTCATTATCTCTAGAGAAATCGTTTCCAAATAAAGCATTAAAATATACTTTAGCAGCATGTCCTTCTCTATTGCTCGCATCGCCATCTTCAATTTCATCTATATAGCATTCGAGCTTATCATACTCTGTTTTTCCTATCTTTTTTAAAAGTATTATTTCTGAAGTAATCTTTTCCTTAATAATTGCAGACCATAATTTGTTACATCTATTTTTATCCCATAATATTTGTTTTTTTATTTTTGAATAATTTGAATAATTATTATAAAAACCACTTAATTCACAACATGGGTTTGCCTTTTCATCGCAAAAAATAACCTTAGTCTTATTTTCGTTCAATTTTGAAATTAAGTATGAAGTTAAAACACATTGATTAGATTGAATAATAAGCGTATTAATTTCTCCAATGGGTATTTTTACATTTTTCTCACCATAAATACATAAATACCCTATTGAATATTCGAGTTTACAATGATTTTTTATAGTGATTGTACGAAAACCCATTTAAGCCTCAATTGATTTCCTAAAAAATCCACAATTTGATTCAAAGATAATGGCCGATCTTTCTTTCAGTTTCTTATTTATAAGCAAAATACCTGCATTTTTAGAAAGGCCAAGATGCTCCAAGTTAATAGATTTTCTTTCATTCGTTTTTAAGTAAGAAAGCATTTCCGACAGCAAACATATTTGTTTAACATTATTAAATATATTAAATTCTTCTCTTTTGCCTTCAAGTGCACTAATAATTGTTAATGTAGGATTATATGAATAAATTTCTTGAGAATAAAGCTTTAAAAAATATTCATATAAATAATGTATATCTTCGCTAGTAATGAGAGTATCTTCCCTATCCTTGTTAGAGTAAAGTAGAATTGAATTGTTTAAAATTTTCATATTTGTTTGCGAAATTATATCATTAATTTCCTCTGCATTGCCATTATTATCAAGACTCTTCTTAAGAGAAGACGCTATTTTAAAATTTGATATTTTATTATTAAAATATTCAATTTTTTTGATAATTAATATACTTTTCTTATCAAAGAATCTTTCCACAGCATTTTTACACAACAATTGATTTCCTGATTTTCCGGTTAAAGTAAATTCAGTTTCACCTTGCTTAATCTTTGTATTAATTTTCAGTGTAGGAACTATAATTTCAATTTTCTTGTTTGAATACTCTTTTTGATTTTCAATATATTCCTTAACATTTGAACTGAATGCGCTAGGTATAGCTTCAATTATATAATCATTATTAGCCTTAATTAATGCCATTGATCCAAATGAATATTCTTTTAATCCACCATAATATTCAGCAGGTAAGTTTTCTTTAACTGATATATTTCCTTGTTTCTTTCTAGGATAAATTGTCACTTTGCCAAATAAATCTTTTTTAATGCATGTTCTAGTTTTAGTAAAAATAAATTTATAATTGTAGATTAAATCTTCAATTTCTTTCATTAAATCAGGATTGTTTTCAAAATACCAATAAACCATTTTTGAAGGGTTTAAAGTAAAGTGTTTTGCATCAGCAAATTCCTTTAGATTGCTGTAAGTTGACCCTTTAAATTTAGAATAAACTTTATTAGTTTTTGCTCTAACGATTGACCAAGTAACTATATTTAAATAAGCATCATGAGCATGATGGAAATTATTTGCTTCTCTTGATTTAATTAATCCTTTTTCTTTTCTAAAATCAGATACTACTTCTGCTTTAGAAAATTCAATGTTGCTTGCAGGGCAATTAAAGAAATTAATTAAACAATCTCTTAAGCCAATTACTGTATGATTAGTAGTATTTAATTGGCTATCAACAAATATTTGAAGTTCCTTGTCGCCAAGTTGATTTCTGCTGATTAATGAATTGTACTTTTTGGAGCCAATAAACTTTTTATCATATAAATATTTATAGAATTAGTGTGCTTCAGCTATTCCACCCTTATTTTTCCATAGCCACTCTGGTTTAAGTGGGTAATCATCATGTTTAATTTTTTGGTTAAATGCCTTTAAAGTTAAAACTTTATTTTCTAGTGAATCATCTTTAATTAGACATTGTGGAATAATATGATCAACATCATACTTTTCCATTTCTTCTAAATGAATTGGCTCACCAGTATATAAATCTTTTCCTTGTTGAATAAAATAAAGGAATAAAGCTTCACCATTTAACTTAGCATCACCACCACTTTCATGAATTTCTTCAAGCTCATTTAAGACAGATTTAACTGCATCAGTAATGCCTGCGTTTTTATAAGTTTCTAAAAGTTTTTCGTATCTACTTTTTGTACGACCCTTGTCGCCCTTAACAGCTTTATTTGTTCTAGTCGTTTCAATATAGAATTGAAGGTCATCATAAGAACAATGAAGTACTGTTTTTAATTCTTCAATAATATTACAAGATAAAATAATTGGTCTTCTTGAAGCTGAAGCTAGTGGTAAATCATTAACATATTCATAAAGTTCTTTATCACCAACTTCTTCCTTTTTAAAATAAGGCTTAAAGTTATAGATTAAACCATCTCCTGAAGGATTATTTACATCACCTAAAATTTCTAATAATACTTTTGGAGAGTTTTCATCTTTTGTTGCGTTCTTTAGGATTTTTAAAATTGTTGTATCGATAAGTTCTCCGTTTGAATCATATGGTTTGATAACAGCTAATAATTTGTAACTTAAGTTACTAAATTTATTCTAATTTAATGCTTTAATCTTTTTGATTGTATCTTTATCAAACTTATATTCGTTTTTAAGTCTTCTTTCTAGAACTGACTTATCTTCAAATATAGCAATATCCCTAATGATTTTTTCAATCATTTCAATATTTTTTTCAACGTAATCTCTAGATCCAAAAATATGAACAAAATCATATAAAGAAGATAAAGATTGTAGTTTCTTTTCTAATTCTTTTCCATTAGCGTTTCCATATCTAACAATGACATTGTCATCTTGAGTAATAGCTTTAACGTAATCAATAAAATCTTTTTGTGTGATTTTTCTTTTCTTTAAATATAAGCCATCGATAATTCTATCTTTCTCTTCTGCTGTAAAGAAAAATTCACCATTAACATAAATCTTATTAAGTTCAGAATATACCAAATATTTTTGAAAGGTAATTGAATCTTTTGGAAGGCAGAATTCATCTTTAAGATAAGTACATTTGTTTTGCATTCTTTCAATAAATCTAGAAGCACTTGTTCCATCATCAACAACTTCATCAAAATTCCAAGGGCGAATCTTTTTATTTTCTCTTTTAACAAGCCAAGCAAATTTACCTGCGTTTTCATTATCTCCTGCATAAAGTGGTCCAACATAATATGGAATTTTAAATGTTAATAAAGACATAATCTTATCTTTATTAGTATATCCGTCTTCATCTTTTTCATTTAAGAATTCATAATATTTTTCTTGATTAGAAATAATCTTATTTAAAACATAATAATTTAATTGATAAGGGAAGGTTGTATTAATTGAGTCATTTTGTCTTAAGAAGAAATCAGGTTCATTAATTCTTTTAAGTAATTTAACCGTTAATTCATCATTGCATTCATCAATTTTAATTTTATCTAAAGCAAATGTTTTCTTTAAAAAGGAGACAAATTCTTCTCTATTGCAGTTTGCTTTTGAAATATTCTTTTTCTCTGTATTTTTAAAATTAGTTCCTATTGTGTAGTGGCCAGTAAATGAAGAATAATTCATTATTTGTTTATTGTTTACATTAGGATTGCCAAAAACATAATCATATTGGTCACTATGATTTTTACTTACAAATTCTTTTAAAAGATCAAGATCACTTCTATATTGATTGAATCTTTGAATCATTGTTGTTGGCAAATCTTTAGCAACATATTTACTTAAATATAGATTTTGATATAAAGAATAAAGCTCGCTAATGCAAATTGCATAATCATTTAAATCAGGATGTTCAGCAGCAAATGATTGTAACGCGTCATCAATTTCATTATTAAAAGTTAATTTTAATTCTATTTTTTCTTCTTCATCTTGTTCTAAATATTTAGCAAAATCAACTTTCGCTCCAGCTAACGAATGAGCAATTAATTCACCAAGTTTATTTCCTTTTTCACTTCCTACTAAAGCTAAATAAAAATTATTCTTTCTATCAGTAATATTATCTTTTTTATATGAATCAATTATTTTTTTCACACTTTCATGATTTATTGTTACATCAAAAGTACTAAATTCATCAAATTCCTTAAGTTTATCGACAATCTCTTGTAAAATTATTTCAAATTCATCAAGTTTAACTTCACTAGTAAAGTTTTTTGGATCTCCACTATGCAAAAAATTACCACGATATTTAATAAGGTGATGGCAAGCTAAATAAATTAATCTAATATCTTCTTTTTTATTAGATTCCATTAAATATTTTTCTAAATGATAAATAGTAGGAAACTTTTTATAGTAAGTTTTGTCATTAAAACCTTTTTCTATAAAAAGATTATAGTCGTAATCCTTATGACAATTTGGATCTAATTTATTTAAGAATGACTTCTCAAGTCTTTCTAAAAAAGTAACGTCAATTTTTGCAAGTTCAGGAGCAAATATTTCATTTAAATAAGAGATTCTTTGCTTTCTTCTATTTAATCTTCTTCTTGCACATCTATATGCTCTACGTTCTGCATTTGGTGTTTTTACTGAATCTGTTTGTGTGTCTTCAAACATTAATACACCAAGCATTTTTCTTCCTTTTTTTCTTACTACATGCAAGTTTTCATCTGCAACACACCAACCAATAGAATTAGTACCAATATCTAATCCAATTTTGTATTTAGCCATAAAATTTTCCACTCCTTAAATAATTTTGCTTTTACTATTCGAGCTATCGTGCTAAATTATAAATGTAATTTGCATCACAGAAGTTCAAATAAGCTTTATGCGATTACACAGGGATTCGGTGAATCCCATTTTTTATTATTATAACTTTAGGCAAAAAATAAATCTTGATTTAATGTAAATTTATTACAAATTCGTTAATTATTTTTGAAGACACATATATTCTTAATAATACAAAAAGAAAATTTCTATAATTTTTTGCTATTTTTCATTACGTTTTTTCATAGAAGATTGCTCCAAAACCTTCGTAAAATGTAAAAAATAACAATATACGAATTCGTAAAATGTAATTTTATACACAAAACGAATTCGTAAAATGTAAGTTTCTTAAAATTAATCACAATAATTTACTAGCTATACATCTTATTTTAGTTTAATTTGAGACATTAAATTTAGGTATCAAACTATGTTTTTTAAAATCATTTTCTAATTAATAATTTAATCTAAATAAGAAAAACTAAATTTAAGTAGTTAGTTTAATTTAGTAATTACATATTTCTATCAATAAAATCTTTATAAGTAATAATCTCACCTGCATAATCGTATTTCATTTTGCTCTTTACTAAATTAGCATCATCTTTATCAAAGACTATAAAGAAATTTGAGCCAGTAATGTGATCATAAATTACATATCCCTTGTTCTTAGCAAAAGATAAAATCTCTTTAAGCTCTTTAAGATTTTCTTGCATTTCTTGGCTTACAATAACTATCTTCCCTTTAAATTCATCTTTATCTATTAAATCCTTATCTAGTGTAAAAGCTTGTCGATATAACTCATGGCCTTTCTTTTGTAGGTTCTTTTTCTTATAAAATAAACTTCTTTCTATATTTTTTCTTTTAGTTTCTTTTAAGGTTTCTAAAGAGTTTACTTTTGACCTATTGCACATTTCAATTAGTTCATTGGGCTTAATATGAAATTCACAAATTAACGCTTTAAATACCAACATCGTTTTAACTGCATCATCGCAAGCCCTATGATCTTTTAATCCAACTAATTCACTTTCAGCCACTATTTTTTCAGCAACACATTCTAGTGATTTACCAAGCTTCTTTTCTTTATCAAGTTCCTTTAGAATTTTTTGAATATCATATGAATCAAAATTCATGATAGGCAGTTTATATCTATTACTATCTTTATTAAGAAAATTGATATCGTTACTTACAGAGTATCCAAATACCATCAAATTTTTAGATGTTAAAAGAGATTTAATCCTATCGTAAGAATCATAAAAAGGATAAAACTTTAAATATTCAGTTTCTGGATAAGTAAGTATTAAATCTTTTTGATGTGTTCGATTAGTTAAATTAAATTTACATTCTGGATCAAAAAGAATATTAACTTTTCTTTTAATCTCAAATTTATCATTCGTTAATACATAACCGAATTCGCAAATTGCGCGATGTCCATCTGCACACTCAATGTCAAAAAATAAATAATCCATTATATTGTCTCACTTTCTTCAAAATTTTTAAGTATATCTTCTATCTCAATTTTTGATAACTTTTCTTTTTCTTTTAAGTTATTATATATGGTTTTTGCGAGCTTTTTATTTGATTCAATCAAAGATTTTGCATTTTCAAGCGCTTCATTTAGAAGATTAGTATGGATGTTTTCAACCTCCTCAAGTCTTCTTTCTGACATAGTACTTTCTCCGCGAGAAAATCTTCCACCATTAATACAAATAGGCATCTTATCAAATCCAAATGCGCCTATATTAATCATTTGAGATATAATAGCTTTTGCTTTGTTCACGTCATTGCTTGACCCAGAACTAATATCTCCACACATAATTTCTTCAGCTGCTAAACCTCCTAATATTGTAGTTAGTTTTCTTTTAAGATTATTTTTAGTTATCTTTTCATTTTCTATATTTTCTTTTTCAAAGTGTACATGCCCTTGAATATTCCCGTATCTTTCAGTGGATATAGAACCTACCAAACCACTCATCTTATACTCTATTATAAAATGCCCAATTTCATGATAACAGGTGATATCATCTGGACCATTTTTTGATTTTTTCTTAATCTCTTGAAATAAAACAACAGGTATATTTCTTTCAAAATCAGAAACAGTGATTTTATCTATTTCTTGTGTAGCACAATCTATAATCGTTTCATTGATTAATGTTTTAATATCAGCTCCAGAAAAATCAGTAGTCTTAAGTGCAAGTAAACGAGTATTTATTTCATCTAAATTACTATTTTTCTTTAAATAATACTCAAATATAGCTTGTCTATCCGATGTGTTTGGCATTTCGATTGTTATTCTTTTATCCATTCTACCGCTTCTCATTAAAGCAGAAGGAAGCATTGACTTATAATTTGTTGTTGCAATAACTAACACACCTTCACTAGAAGAAATGCCATCAATTTCAGAAAGCAGAGTTTTAGTAATCTTTCTTGAATAATCAGAAGTAAATTCATCTGTCATTACAAGTTCATCAAATTCATCTATGAAAATAATTGATGGTGAGCTCTTTCTTGCTTCAGCAAAAAGTTCTTTTATAGATTTAACTACTTTCGATTCTGTTTCATATTCATCAACTTCAAGTTGATAAAATGGCGCACCGCTTTCACAAGCTATTGCTTTGGCAAACATTGTTTTACCAACACCAGGTTGGCCTGATAAAATTAATCCTTTTGGTATATACGCTCCCATCCTTGCATATTTGTCATGATTCTTTAAGATTTCTATTATCTTTCTAGCTTCAATTTTTTCTTCTTCATATCCTGCAATATCTTTTAAGCATATCTTTTCAAACATATTATTAACCTCCTAATTTATTTGTTGTTCTTTTAATAAAACTATTTTTAAATCAGCATATTTAAGAACAAATTAAATATAATCTTTGTAAGTTAACATATGTTGTTTTGTGATGTTATAGGTCACAAATATGAAAAAGGCCTACAATTTAAGTAGGCACTCTCTCAATTCGAGTCTATTAATTAAGTAGATGAACAGTGAAAGTTTCATCTCACATGAATTATTTAGCATTCTTGAAAAATATTCTCGAGATATTCCGAGTTCATCTGCAAGAGTACTTTGAGTAACTCCATATTTGTGTTTATCTTTAATAGTTTCACGAATTTCTTCTAAGACACGCTCACAAAGCACGTAAGAAGAGTTAGAGCAATCATGTTTCATTAGCAATCCCTCCTCCGCGTAACAATTGTTACAAAAGTTCATGCCTCTAATTGCTAAATTAATTCTAATTTTCTGTGAATTCTTTTACAATAGATTCCAACGTGTCCTTTTCATAGGTAATTATCAAATTAAACATATCAAGCATTTTATCAACATATTTTGTTTTATGGTCTTTTTCTTCTACAACTAAATTTGCATTTATAATTAAGTGTATAAGTCACGAAAATACTTCTTTTATTGCCATATGGGCGAAAAATTTTGATATTCCAGGACTTGAATTAAAATTATATCCACTAGCATGATTCATATCTTTGGATAATTCATATAAATTAAGCCACTCTTTTCCAAAATCATTTTGGAAAAGTTCATTAACAACTGATTTGACTATTTTATTATAATTTTTACAATCTTTAGGATTTAGAAAGTATAAACTATTCTTTCTCATTTCTTGCTCAAACTCTTCAAACGAGGAGATATTGTATTTATCTTTATAATATGAATTATATAAATCGCGTAATTCTGAAGAAGAATCTATGTTTTTAAAACCTGTTGCCTTAAAACGCTCTATTAATTGCAATTTTGATGAAAGAGCAAATGCTCTTTTAAGCGTTAAAAATTCACTTGAATTTTCAACTAAATTTATCATTGCATGTACACTTGAAAATTCTACAAATGACTTAAATTTACTAATTACTTGTTCATTATATCCTAACGATTCACAAAGCATCATATCTTTGACTAAAGATTTTATAGTATCAAAATAAAAATATAAAAATCCATCGTTGCCATTTTTAAGAACGCATAAGTCTTTTTCAAGTAGTTCAAAACCACATGATACCTGGTTTATATTATTTACATTATTTATAAGAAATGGATTTTTTAAAAAATCATCTTTAAAACTATATGTGTTTTTGTCAATAAAATCTGGTTTATAAGATTCTAAATAATTAGCAACGTGAAGAAGAACAAACTCAACATGAGTTTGCCTAAGTTCTTGTATTGCTCTTTCTTCCTTGCTTGAATCGTTAAATCTTGGATGAGTCATTATTGAAAAGAATTCATATGTTTTAATTTCTCGTTCATTAAAAATATCATATTTATATAGTAAACTTTTAAAATCTATATTATCTTTCAATTTCTTTTTTAAATACATTTTCGGATCATAATAATATCTTACCCTAGTTTTAAGTTCCTTTTTTGTACAATTATAATAATCGCAAAGTAATTTCATTGCTTCATCATAATTCTTTTTAGCATCAACAATAACCGGCTGATTTGTTTGTTTAAACCATGCTTTAAAATCTTGATATTCAACGATTGCATAATGCTTTCTAAAAATCTTTTGTTGCGCTTCAGAAATGTCACCTTTATTAAGCATTTTCAAAATAACAAATGCTTCTAATATAGCCCTAGCATTATTATCAATTCCGACACTAGCAAAATTATTATCTAAAATATTAATCACTATACTTAAAGCATTGCTCATAATATCGCTATTAACAGCATAATAAAGATAGTCCCAATCGCTTAAGTTTGGATTATTAAATTTTTTTAAAATATCAACATCATACTTTTTAAAAGTTTCGTATAAATTTTCAAGATTAAGTTCTTTGTTTTCATTCATGATTATTTTTTTCCTTTTATAAAACGCCGCAAAACTCCATTATTTTTCTGCTAGTATTAAAGTATAAATGCATAATATTCACTATTATTACGCTTTAAAACAAATGGAAAAGCAAAAGCACCAAAAATAGAAGATAGTGCCATTGCAAAAATAAATGAACAGCAGCCTATTAAGAATGAACAAATTGCAAAAATAATTTTCATGCCAATAAGCCAAGCAAACCCATCAAGTGACCAACTAAAAATTAAACCTGGAAATTTGATTGTTAATCTTAAGCAATATTCAAAAATATCAGCAATGAATGAATTTGAAATTATACAATAAACTGCAGCAAATACTCCGTATCCTATAAGCAAACTATATAGAGTTCCAAGTGCCCAGTGGCAAATCCATGGATTTAAAATGAATACCGCTAACGCAATTCCTAAAGCAAGCAATCCGCTAAAAATACCCCAACCAAAACATACTCTTTCACCATGTTTTTTACTTATTCTATGTTGTTCTTCAATTATTCTTGCTTCTTCTCTTTTTTTAATTTCATAGCACTCTTTATGATAGAAATCTTTACCATCAGGCACCTTTTTATGAAGTCTTCCCGTTTTTACCGTTTTAAAAGCATCAACTGAAATTAAATCCTTTTCTTCAATAGGCTTACCACATCTTTTACATCTTGGTAAATCTGCTGTACGAATAATTATTGTTTCCTTTTCTACTTGCGGAGCAGGTGGAGGAGTTACAACTACTTCCTTCTCCTTATTATGAATGGTCTCTTCTTTACTAAGTAAATCATCAATCGAACACTCAAATATTTTGGCAAGTTGTTTTAACGTTGCAATATCAGGTTCATTAGTATCCGCTTCCCATTTACTAATTGTTTGGAATGCAACATTCATTTGGCTTGCGAGGTCTTTTTGAGTAAGACCTTTTTCAGTCCTTAATTTTTTAATCCTTTGACCAAGTGTCATTTTCATTACCTCTTTTCTTAAATATTTTCACTGAATCGGCGATTTATTTAAATAACCTACAAGGGGAATTTGATAATGAAAAAGGCGAATTTCTTGTTTTTAAAGGTTTTTTTACCTTATTTCTTCACTAATTCGATGAAATTTAAAAAAGATACTTCATTTTTAAATTATTATACCAAACATAAAAATATATAAATTAGTTAATTTATGTCTTAAAAAAGTAAATTGAATAGTAAAGTAAATTGAAAACATTATTTTGAATTCACTAAGTTATAAGAAATTTCAATTAACTCCATAACTTCTTCATCGCTTAAAGTATCATCTAAAATGATGGATGCCCAATATTTTTTATTCATGTGATAAGCAGGATAAATTCCTTCTTCTATCTTATATCCATTATTATCGTTTGCTAGTTTTAAATTCATTACTTCGATTTCTTCTTTTAAGTCTCCAATTATTTTATTTTTAGGAAGATTCATAATCATTCCAAACCATTTTTTATTGCTTTTATTTCTAAAAACACCAAATCCAGGTGATGAAGCAAATAAAAACTCAGGATCGATATCATATTTTTCTTTAATTTTATTAGTAATTCTATTCGATTGAGAAAAAATAAATATTACTTTTTCGAAGCATTTATTTCTAATGTCAACAAGAATACCTCTACATTCTTCTTTTAATTTACCAACAAAATTACCAACGACTTCCATATCAATTTGTTTAAATTCATCGTTAAAATTTACATCGATTAATCTAGCATTTATCTTCTTATTTTTAATTTCAACTACAAGTTCAAAATCATTATTTGGTAGCTTCTTTTTATATAAAAATTCATCATTAGCAAAAGAAAATCCATAAGCGCTTAACTTATTTTCATTAACTTTATATCTATCAAAAACTTCATTTACGAGCTTCATAGTTTTTACTTTTCTTTCTTTTAATTATATTTTTATTAGAATGATGGAGCAAGCCGATTTTCTCCATCATTCTACGTTAAAAGTAACCATTAACTAAACATAGGCATAAACATAATGAAATAGTTCTATTCTTTATAGAATTACTATAAAACTCATCAAGGTGGTAAAAACTTGAGAATTTTTTCCGAAATACATTTATGATGGAGTTAATCGCTTTGCTCCATCATTCTAATTTTTATAGAACTATTATAGCAAAAACCTTGCAAAACTCACATTATTTTTAAAAATTTCACTATTTAGTTGATTTTTAACGAGTTTTTTCGATTATCAATTAGTAAAAAGTTTAATGGAAATATCCATTTAGCATTTTTACTTAAGCTATAGTCGTTATATAATATCCAAAATAGAAAAAAATCATAACGCATTTCAAAAAATGTTTTACGCTATTTTAAAAGGTATAACAGATGGACAAGATAAAAAAATTTCTTAAATCATTATTATTCTCTGGTGTCAAAAAAGACGAATACAAATTAATTCAAGGTAATATTCTAGAAGAAAATAAAAAGAGCTTAAGGGCATTTTCTTTTTTAACTTCTTTTTTCTTATTAATTTTATTTATTGTATCTTTTACTTCCGATACCATAGCAGTTAATAGATGGACTTATTTGTCTTTTTTTATTCTCATCAGTATTTCCTTTGTTGTTTCTGTTTTTAATAAGAACAACAAAATTTTGCTTATAAATACTTATTCATTTATTGTTCTTTTATTTATTCTTGGAATATTACTTGGAACGATTAACGAAAGAGACGAATATGCAGTAACTTTTATCGTTTTATTATTTATAATACCGCTTCTTTTTACTGATAAAGCTTATCGAATGATTCTTTGTATTTATCTAGGCGCTATTATCTTTATAATAGTTGCAATTTATACAAAAAGCGAAAGAATACTTGCTGCAGACATCATTAATGTTGTTGTCCTCAAATAAAAATGTTAAATCCGAATATCCCCTTTTCCAAATTTTAAGTCCGTT
>ENA-UOJH01001907-UOJH01001907.1-human-gut-metagenome-genome-assembly--contig:-C148-NODE-1907-length-14137-cov-8.607087_pt1 | contig 14137 bp, 11 predicted proteins | sample MGYA00242345_ERZ723892 | MGnify/ENA metagenome assembly ERZ723892 | reverse complement strand
TCCCCGGCACCGGCACCCCGGAGGCCGGCGGCGTGAGCTTTTTGCAGCTGCTGGAAGCCATCCGCACCGTGACCAAGGCCAACATCGTGGGTGCGGACCTCAACGAGCTGGCCCCCACGCTGGACACCACCGGCGTTTCCACGGCCACGGCCTGCAAGGTCCTGCGGGAGCTGCTGATCGCACTGGACAAGGGCTGGCCGGGCTTTCAGGTATAAGGACAGACCGTAAAAAGACAACTTTACAGATAAAGGAGTAACCGATATGAGCAAAGTTCTGATCATCGGCTGCGGCGGCGTGGCCTCCGTTGCCATCCACAAGTGCTGCCAGGTCCCCGAGGTGTTCACCGAGATCTGCATCGCCAGCCGCACCAAGGCAAAGTGCGACAAGATGGCCGCCGAGCTGGCCCCCAAGACCACCACCAAGATCACCACCGCACAGGTGGATGCCGACCACGTGGATGAGGTCATCGCCCTCATCAAGAGCTACCAGCCCGATCTGGTGATGAACATCGCCCTGCCCTATCAGGATCTGACCATCATGGATGCCTGCCTGGCCTGCGGCGTGAACTACATGGACACCGCCAACTACGAGCCTGAGAACACCGACGACCCGGAGTGGCGCGCCATTTACGAGAAGCGCTGCAAGGAGGCCGGTTTCTCCGCCTACTTTGATTACAGCTGGCAGTGGGCCTACGCCAAGAAGTTTGAGGAGGTCGGCCTGACCGCCCTGCTGGGCAGCGGCTTTGACCCGGGCGTGACCCAGGCTTACTGCGCTTACGCCAAGAAGCACGAGTTTGACACCATCGACACCATCGACATTCTGGACTGCAACGGCGGCGACCACGGCTATGCCTTTGCCACCAACTTCAACCCTGAGATCAACCTGCGCGAGGTCTCTGCCCCCGGCAGCTACTGGGAGAACGGCCACTGGGTGGAGATTCCGGCCATGAGCATCAAGCGGGAGTACAACTTTGATCAGGTGGGCCAGAAGGATATGTACCTGCTCCACCACGAGGAGATCGAGTCTCTGGCCAAGAACATCCCCGAGGCAAAGCGCATCCGCTTCTTTATGACCTTCGGCCAGAGCTACCTCGACCACATGCGCTGTCTGGAGGACGTGGGCATGCTGTCCACCACCCCGGTCAACTTCAACGGTCAGGAGATCGTGCCCATCCAGTTCCTCAAGGCCCTGCTGCCCGACCCCGCCAGCCTCGGCCCCCGCACCAAGGGCAAGACCAACATCGGCTGCATCTTCACCGGCAAGAAGGACGGCAAGGAAAAGACCTACTACATCTACAACGTCTGCGACCATCAGGAGTGCTACAAGGAGGTCGGCTCTCAGGCCATCAGCTACACCACCGGTGTGCCTGCCATGTGCGGCGCGCTGATGCTGCTGACCGGCAAGTGGACCACCAAGGGCGTGCACACTGTGGAAGAGTTTGATCCGGACCCGTATCTGGATGCTCTGGACAAGTACGGCCTGCCCCGCTCCGAGAGCCACGCCCCGGCTCTGGTGGACTGATGCGGCTGGCCGACACCCGCCCGCCCTTTGCGGGGCTGGCGAACCTCTCTGAGGCTACACTGGCTGCCCTGCCCACCCCCTGCTATCTGCTGGATGAGACCCGGCTGCGCCGCAACGGCGAGATCCTGCTGGGCGTGCAGCAGCGGACAGGCTGCAAGATCCTGCTGGCCCAGAAGGCCTTTTCCAACTACGACCTCTACCCGGTGCTGGCCCCCTATCTGGCGGGCACCGAGGCCAGCGGCCTGTACGAGAGCCGCCTGGGCAGGGAGGAGCTGCCGGAGAAGGAGAACCATGTGTTCTGCGCCGCCTACCGGGCCGACCAGTTCGAGGAGCTGCTGCAATACGCTGACCACATCGTATTCAACTCGCCCCACCAGCTGGCAAAGTTCGGCCCGGCCGCAAAGGCGGCGGGCAAGAGCGTGGGCCTGCGGGTGAACCCCGAGTATTCCACCCAGGAGGGCCACGAGATCTATGACCCCTGCGCCCCGGGCAGCCGTCTGGGCACCACCCGTGCCCAGTGGGATGCCGCTGCGGCGCAGCACCCTGACCTGCCCGACCTGCTGGACGGCCTGCACTTCCACACCCTGTGCGAGCAGGATTCCGACGCGCTGGCGGCCACCCTGCCCGCGCTGGAAGCGAAATTCGGTGACCTGCTGCCCCGGATGAAGTGGCTCAACTTTGGCGGCGGGCACCACATCACCCGCCCGGATTACGACCTTGCCACGCTGGAAAAGTGCATCACCGGGACGCAGGAAAAGTACGGCGTACAGGTGTATCTGGAACCGGGCGAGGCCTGGGCGCTGAACGCAGGCTACCTTGTCACCACGGTGCTGGACACCCTGCAGAACGGCGAGACACATCTTGCCATTCTGGACATGTCCGCAGCCTGCCACACGCCGGATGTCATCGAGATGCCCTACCGCCCGCCCCTGCTGGACGCGGGCGAGCCGGGGGAAAAGCCCTGCACCTTCCGGCTGGGCGGCCCCACCTGCCTTGCCGGGGACGTGGTGGGCGATTACAGCTTTGTCGCCCCCCTCACCGAGGGCGACCGGCTCATCTTCGGCGACATGGCCATCTATTCCACCTGCAAGAACAACACCTTCAACGGGATGCCCCTGCCGGATATCTGGGTGCTGCATGAAAACGGCACCACCCAGCCGCTGGCCCGCTTCGGCTACCACGATTTCAAATACCGTCTGGGCTCTCCCCGCTGAGCCGCCCGGATACACAAACACCCCTCTGCGCTCCTTTCGGAATGCAGAGGGGTGTTTGCTTATGAAACGGAGAACTCAGATCTCATACCACTTGATCTCGTTGGCTTCCAGATGCAGGTCGAAATGGTTTCCATCGGTGGTGTAGACCGTGGTGTCCTGCGGCTCGTAGGTGTTGTTCACCACGCAGTACTTGCCATTTTTTACGTAGGCGTGCACTTCCACATTGTAGTTGGAGCTGAACCAGGTGTGCAGCTCCTCCTCGCTGTGGGCGCTCCACAGGATGGCACGGTACAGGGTGCGGCTGTTGGCAAAGCTGTAGGGAACGCCGCTGATGTACACGGCGCGGCCCTTACCAAAGTCGTGGGCCGCCATCTGCACTTCCCTGTTCCGCTGCACCAGCACCTCGGTACCCTCGAGGGCGTAGATGTTCTTCTTGCCCTCGCCAAAGTCGATGGGCTGGTCGGCATCCTGCAGAATGAAGTGGTCCGGGTGCTCGTCCCAATTGTACTTGTCGTAGTTGAGGGTGAAGCCGTTTTCTTCCTCCACGCCCAGCACGCTGGCCAGCTGGAGGATGTGGCCCTGATAGGCATGACCGGAGGGCTCACCCACGCCGATGAGGCCGCCACCGTTCCAGACGAACTTCCGGATTGCAGAGGAGATCTCCGGGTCCTCCCACCAGATGCCGCCGGTGTGTGCGGTGTCGGCATCGCCCACATTGATGATGACATCCAGCTCATCCAGCAGGGCGGGGTCCTTCTTGATGTCCTCAAAGCTGATGAACTTCACGTCAAAGGGCGCGCCGGACAGCATTTCGATGACACCGGAGTAGCTGTAGTTCTGCTTATAGTAGAGGGCGTGGTGCACCATGTGGCAGCCCCAGGCCCGCATCTTGCCCCAGCAGTTCAGCACGGCCACCCGCTTGACGCAGTAGGGCGTGGTGCCCTTGATGTTCTCATACAGCTCACGGAACTCGCTGCAGACGCTCTCCACATAGTCCACGAACTCCGGGAACTGCAGCGCCAGCTTCAGGTAGCCGCCGTAGCCGATGCGGTCAATGGGCTTGCGCAGGATGGCGCGGCGGGCCGTGACCCAGTTTTCCTTGGCCTCCCGCACCGGGTCGCCGCCCTCGTGGAAGGTGTCCGGGAAGAAGTAGGGCAGGAAGCGGCCCTCCGTATACTTTACGCCCTCGATGTCCGAGATCAGGCGCAGGGTGGAACCGTTGCCCACGCTGCCCACCACAGCATCCAGGCCGATGGTCTTGAACTCCGGCATAAAGGGCTCGGTGCCGATCCAGTGGTCCCCCAGGAACATCATGGCCTCACACCCACACTCGTGGGTGATGTCCACCATCTCTTTGGCCAGCTTTGCCACCTCCCGGCGCTGGAAGGCCTGGAAATCCCGGAATTCCTTGCTGGGCACCCGGTACTGGTTGTTGTAGTAGCCCTGATCGATGATATACTCCGGGCGGAACTTGTAGCCCACCTCCCGCTCGAACTGCTCCAGGATATAGGGGCTGACCGAGGCGGAATAGCCGTACCAGTCCACGAACTTCTCCCGCTTCAGCTCGTCGAAGATGAGGGTGAACTGGTGGAAGAAGGTGGTGTAACGGATGACATTCACATAGGGGTGGTCTGCAATGAACTTCCGCAGGCGCTCCATCGAGTATTTGTGGGTCTTGGGCTGGCGGACATCAAAGGTGATCTGATGCTCGAAGTTGGTCCAGCCGTTGGTGGTGGCGTTGTACATGTGCACCGGGTCCCAGATCAGGTAAGCCAGAAAACTGACCGTATACTCATGGAACGGCACGGCCTGCACCGTCACGCTGCCGTCGGCGTAGCTCCACAGCTCCGGGGGCACCGGCTGGCCTGTGGTGCGGTCCATGACCTCCCACCAGCGGGTGATGTCGTCGTTGGTGTTCACCTGCATCAGCTCCGGGCTGATGCCCTTCATCAGCGGAATGGTCACGGTGTCACCGGGGGCGGTGTAGAAGCCGGTCATAATGTAGCACTGCTGCACCTCGTCCGGGTTCGCCTTGGCCCACGCGTTGTCCTTGCGGGTGGTGTAATAGGTGGAGTAGATCTTTGCGTCGGCATCCTTCAGCTCCTGCGGAAAGTCGGTGCCGTCGCAGTCACGGATGGCATCCGCGCCCCACTTTTTCAGGATCTGCAGCGTTTCGGGCACCACGTCCAGATCGGTCGGGATCGTTACGCGCCCGGTCATTCTATTTTCTTCCATGGGAATTCTCCTTTACCTCTCTCTTATCCTCAATCCCGATAGGGGGCGTTATAGAGCGCCAGCACGGCCAGCAGCAGCGCCACCCCCAAAAGCATGATGCCAAGACCGGCCAGCTGCCCGGTCATTTTCCAGCCTGCTGTCACCAGCGCGATGGACAGCACAAACAGCACCAGCATCAGCACCATGCGCAGGGCGGGATGATTTTTCCAGAATGCTTTCATCGTTTGTCACCTTAACCTTTCAGGCCGCCCACGGTCATGCCCTGCGTCAGCTGCTTCTGCACGCAGATGTACAGGATCAGGGTGGGCAGCATCACCAGCACCAGACCGGCATACATGGTACCGTACTGGGCCGCGCTCTGCTGGGCCTGCATCAGATTCAAAAGGCCCACTGGCAGGGTGCGGGGCGCGCTGGTGGAGCTCATCAGCGTCATGGAAATGATGTACTCGTTCCAGAAGGACAGGAAGTTGAACAGGATGATGGTGATGATGGAGGGCTTTGCCATGGGGAAGATGATACGGGTCATGGTGGAGAAGTAGCTTGCACCGTCGATGTAGGCAGCCTCCTCAAAATCATGGGGCAGGGTGGCAAAATAGCCCGAAAGCAGATAGATGGTAAAAGGCAGGGCCGTGGCTGCATACACCACCGCCAGCACCACCAGATTGTTCAGCAGGAAGCTGCTGCCAAAGTGGCTCTTCAGCCAGACATCGCCGTCCCGCAGCATCAGGAAGATGGGCACCACAATGTAGTTGACATTGATGAACAGGCCTGCCATGAACAGGGTGTTCAGCAGTTTGCGGCCCTTGAACCAGAAGCGGGACAGGCAGTAGGCGGCAGGCAGCGCAATGACCAGCAGCAGCACCAGCGCCAATGCGGTCACGATGACAGAGTTGAGCATATACTCGCCCATCTTGGCTCCGTTCCACGCATTGACAAAGTTCTGCCAGTAGAACCCGGCAGGCAGCGCCCACGGGTTGCCGTAAAACTCCGCGTTCTGCTTGATGGAGGCCATGAATACCCATGCCACCGGCACGATGATGATCACCGCCAGCAGGACCAGCACAAAATAGATAAAGAACTTGTAGAGACCTTCCGCCGAGCGGGAAGATCTTTCGGTGGTATTCTGCATCTTCTTCCCTCCTTAGAATTCCAGCGGATCGCGGTCGGTGGCCTTGTTGACACAGGCGGACAGTGCAAACGAGAACAGGAAAATGACCACGCCAATGGCCATGCTGTAGCCATACAGGCCCGCGTCCTTCTGGCTGTACATATAGCTCAGCGCCACATCCGAAGCACCGTTGGGCCCGCCGCTGGTCATGGCCTTGACAAAGAGGAAGGCCATGTTGATGGTGGAGATGATGAAGAAGGTCAGGGTGGTGCGGATGTTGGTCCAGATGAGGGGGATGGTGATCTGGAAGAACTGGGTCAGGCGGCCCGCACCGTCCAGATTGGCGCTCTCGTACAGGCTGGCGGGCACCGAGGACATGGAAGCCATATACATGACCATGTAATAGCCCACGGCCTGCCAGACCATGGCGAGGATGATGGAGGGGATGACCAGCTTTTCGCCCTTCCAGAGGATGGGGTCTGTCATATCCCGGAACAGGCCGATGATGCTGTTCAGCATACCGTTTTCCGGCTTATAGATGGCCGAGAAGATGCCGGAGATGACGACCACCGACAGGATGTTGGGGATGTAGAAGATGACCCGGAAGAAATTCTGCCCCTTGATCTTTTCCCGGGTCAGGATGGCCGCAAACACCAGCGCAAAGGCAAAGGTGACGATGGTCACCACTACCACCAGCAGGATCATATTCTGCATGGAGCGGATGAACTGGGTGTCCTTGAGCAGGTGCTGGAAATTCTTCAGGCCCACAAAGGTCTCGTTGGGCGAGTAGGCACCGCGCTCGTACAGGCTCATGCGGAACACGTTGAGGGTGGGCAGGATCATAAAGAGAAAGAACAGGATCGTGGCCGGTGCCACGCAGAGAAAGACGAACCGTCTGCGGCTTTTGTCAGATCTCATAGACAAACCGCTCCTTTCTATCGGAACCCGAAAACCACAAAAAGCGGAGGCGGTCAAAACCGCCCCCGCTGGGCAGGGTTCAATTACTCGATGATATTGGCACGCATCTGGTCGCTGGCGGACTTGATGCCGTCGATCCACTGCTGCTCGGTCATGCTGCCGGACACCAGAGAGTTGACGGGGTCAAAGAACACGGTGCGGACCTCCACGCCGGGGATTGCGCTGAAGGCTGCAAAGTTGCCCATAGCGGCCTTTGCGCCGTTGTCGTAGATGGAGTAGAACATCTTGTTGTCGCCTTCCAGATCATCGGCGATGCCCAGCACAGGCTGGATGGCACCGCTCTCGGCAAACAGCTTGCAGGCCTCGTCGCTGTACAGGTAAGCCACGAACTGCTTGGCGGCATCCATATGCTCGGCACCAGCCGGGATCCATGCCTGCTCGAACCAGGTGTAGCTGTACTGGTCGCCGCCGGCCTTGACAGCGGGCAGGGCGGTCATGCCCCACTCAAAGCCATCCGCACGGGGAGCCTCGGCCATCTCGCCCACGATCCAGGTGCCGTTGGGCATGAACAGAGCCTTGTTGTCCAGCACCAGCTGCTGGTTCTGGGTAAAGTCCTGATCGTTGGCCTGTGCAGGGGTAATGGGGTTGGTGTAGGAAGCCAGCTTGTTGACGATGTCGAAGCAGGTCTTTGCCTCCGGGGTATCCCAGATGCCTTCCTCATAGTGGGTGGCCTTGTTGAAGAACTCCGGGCCGCCGGCGGCATACATCAGAGCGTAGAAGAACGCATCAAAGTAGCCGGTAGTGGGGTAGGTGAACAGGTAGGTGCCCTCAGCGGCAGCCTTGTCGCCCAGTTCCCACATCTCGTCCCAGGTGGTGGGCACGTCCCAGCCTTTTTCCTTCAGGAAACCGGCGTTGTAGAACAGGCCGCAGGGGCTGTAGAACATGGGAGCCAGATAGGTTTTGCCGTCGCCGTAGGGGTTGGTCAGGGAGGTGTCGGTAAAGCCGCCGGCGATCTTCTCGCTCACCTTCTTGCTCTCGCCGGGCACGGTCATGCTCAGCACGTCGGTGATATCCGCGATCAGGTTGCCCTTGATGAACTGCTCGGTCAGGGCAGCCTCACGGCCGGTAGCCAGGTGGATCACGTCGGGGTAATCGCCGCCCTGCATGGAAGGTCCGATGACATCCTCCAGCTTCTTATCGGTGGTCAGCTCCACCTTGATGCCGGTCTGGGCGGTAAAGGCCTCAGTGACCTTCTTCCACATATCAGCGCCATAGCCGGTCTCGATGGCGGCGACCTTGATGGTCACGTCCTCAGCGGGAGCGGCAGATGCAGCAGCGGAAGAAGCCGTGCTGGAAGCTGTGGAGCTGGAAGAACCGCCGCAGGCAGCCAGGCCCAGTGCAGCGGCACCCACACCGGCCACTTTCAGGAAATTGCGACGAGAAATGCGTTTCATAATGTGTCCTCCATCATAAAGTTCCGTTCATGCACAGCCGGAGCAAACAGGTTTTGCCCGAGGGGCTGTGTTTTTTTCTGATTCCAATATAGAGGTTTTTACGGTTTTCAACAAGGTCTTTGTTGTTTCATTTTTTAGAAATATTGCTTTTTTATCATTTTCTTCAGCAAAAGCACTAAATTTTGCGGCATTGTTTTGGTACATTCTCCCATTCTGTAACCAATTTGACATATTTTCGTCTTTCTGTGTAAAGGAAAGTATTTACCACGCCAAAAAACAGGGCTTGCTTTTTTTCTTATTTGCCCCTATAATGAGAAAAAATGCACGAAGCAGTGCGTCGTTTTTCGCTTTTTATTTTTAGTATCTTGCTTTTATTTTTATATTTTTTGCGTCTGCTTCTAAAGGAGCCTTTTATGAGTACCGAGCGCTTTGATATCCGCCACGCTCCCGCTCCACGGGAATCCTTCCGGCTGCTGTACATCAGCAAGAGCAGATTCGGCGGCGACTGGAACAGCACGGTCCACACCCATTCCTGCACGGAGCTGTTCTACTGCCTCAGCGGCGAGGGGCAGTTTCTGCTCAGCGGGCAGCTGTTCCCGGTCAAGCCGGACGATATGGTCATCGTCAACCCACAGGTGGAGCACACCGAGCTGAGCCTGAACGCCTCGCCTCTGGAATACATCGTGCTGGGCGTTTCGGGCATCGAGATCCTGTTCGGCAAAGCCGATTCCACCTACGCCATCTTCAACTGCCGGGAAAACCGGGAGCGGATGGTAACGCTGCTGCACATGCTGCTGGCTGAGGCAGACCGCAGTCTGGACGGCTGCGAGACTGTCTGCCAGGATCTGCTGGAAGTCCTGCTCATCTGGCTGGTGCGGTGCACCACCCTCTCTTTGCAGGTGGAGGAATCCCCCCGCTCTGACAACCGGGAATGCGTGGAGATCAAGCGGTATCTGGACAACAACTACCGGGAGGATATCTCCCTTGATACCCTTGCTGAGGTCGCCCACATCAACAAATACTACCTGGCCCACACCTTCCAGAAGGCATACGGCATTTCTCCCATCACCTACCTGAACCGCCGCCGCATTGAGGAGAGCAAATATATGCTGGGCAACACCGGCTACAGTCTGGCGCAGATCAGCGAGCTGATGGGATTTTCCTCCCCCAGCTACTTTTCGCAGTGCTTCCGCAAGGCGGAAGGCCTGACCCCCAACGAATACCGCCGTCAGGTGCGGCAGGGACAACGCCCTGCACCTGCCAAACGGCATGAAGGATAAGAAATGAGGAACCCAAAATGAAACCTGTTACCGAACCCATTCTCCGCGCCGCCGCAAATGCCTTTGATTTTGGCGGGCCAGTGGTCTGCGATGCCCGTCACTACGGCGAAGGTCACATCAACGATACCTTTGTGGTCTGGCGGGAGGATCACTCCAAGCGCTTTATCTTACAGCGCATCAACACCGACACCTTTACCGACCCGGTGGGCCTGATGGAGAATGTCTGCGGCGTGACCCGGCATCTGCGGGAGAAGATCCTTGCCGCAGGCGGCGACCCGGCACGGGAGACCCTGAACGTGATCCCCACCCTGTCCGGTGCGGCCTGCCATCTGGATGCCGAGGGCGGCGCGTGGCGCGCCTACGACTTTGTGGAGGATACCATCTGCCTGCAGCAGGTGGGCAGCGAGGCCGACTTCCGCACCGTTGCCGAGACCCTGGGCAAATTCCAGAACCAGCTGGCAGATTATCCGGCCTCTACCCTTCACGAAACCATTGCACGCTTCCACGACACGCCCAACCGCTATGCAAACTTTGAAAAAGCCCTTGCCGCCGATGCGCTGGGCCGTGCCAAGGACATTGCACCGGAGGTCGCGTTCATCCACGCGCGGGAAAAAGATTGCCATGTCCTGCTGGATCTGCTGGCGGCTGGTGAGATCCCGCTGCGTGTCACCCACAACGACACCAAGATCAACAACGTCCTGATCGATGCCGCCACCGGAAAAGGCATCTGTGTCATTGACCTTGACACCGTGATGCCGGGTCTGTCGGCCTACGATTTCGGCGACTCCATCCGCACCGGTGCCAACGACTGCGCCGAGGACGAGCCCGACCAGAGCAAGGTCCATTTTGACCTGCACCTGTACGAGGTGTTCGCCAAGGGGTATCTCTCCACCGCCGGGGCTTCCATGAGCCCTGCGGAGAAAAAGAGCCTTGCCTGGGGTGCCAAGCTGATGACGCTGGAGTGCGGCATCCGCTTTCTGACCGACTATCTGGAGGGCGACCACTATTTCCACACCGCCCGCCCCGACCACAACCTTGACCGCGCCCGCACCCAGTTCACGCTGGTGCGGCAGATGGAAGAGGTATTCGATCAGATGCTGGAGATCGTCAGCTGAACCGGCACCTTCTGACCTGTCGAAGCACCAATGACTCAGGGGCTGCACTGAACCGCCTGCAAAACATCTGAAAACGATGCAGACAAGGCAGTGCAGCCCCCATTTTTTGCGGCTGAGAAAAAGAAAAGCACCATACTTTCTACGAAGTACAGTGCTTTTTTGGTGGAGAATAGCGGGATCGAACCGCTGACCTCTTGCATGCCATGCAAGCGCTCTCCCAGCTGAGCTAATCCCCCACATATTCAGTTTGTGTCCTGCGACGTGTGTTATTATACCAGCTGCACCGCCCTTTGTCAACCTTTTTTGCAAAGTTTTTTCAGTAAACTGGACCGTGCAGGCACATCGACCGGGCACAGCCCCCTCCACGCAAAACAGCGCATCCCGCAGGCAGGCTCTGCCCGAAGGATGCGCTGTTATTTTTGTTCCGGTTACTGCTTGTGCTTGGAACCAAAGCGGTACTCTTTGCCCTCACGGATGCGCTGGATATTGGCCCGGTGCATCCAGATGACCATGCCGCCCATGATGGCAGCTCCCACCACGCAGACGATGAGGTCGTCAGCGGCGAAGCCCTTGAGCAGGCCGTAGATAAGGGTCAGCACCGGATAGGATGCCGCCATTGCAATGCTGCCCAGCGACACCATGCCGGTGGGCACAAGGCAGAGCAGAAAAACGACGGTCAGCACCGGCAGGAGGATGGGCTGGATCGCCAGGATGGCCCCTCCCGCCACCAGCACACCCTTGCCGCCCTTGAAGCCGAAATAGATGGGCTTGGTGTGGCCCACCACGGCCAGAATGGCGGTCAGATACACGCCCAGATAGGGCGAAACGGCGGCATCTGCGGGCAGGAACCCGAAGAGCCAGCGGCCGATGCAGACAGCTGCAACGCCTTTCAGCACGTCGCCTGCGGCGGTGAGCGCCGCTGCCTTTTTGCCAAAGGTGCGCAGCATGTTGGTCATACCGGCCGCACCGCTGCCGTGATTGCGGACATCATCGTGGTACAGGTACTTGCTGACCAGGATGCCGGTGTCCACGCTGCCCAGCAGGTAAGCCTGCGCAGCGGCAGCCAGAACGATGAAGAAGGTCATCATCAACAGCCGCCTCCCCTGTTACACATCTTTTGCGCCGACGCTGCCGGTGCCGCGCTCACGGATCACCAGGCGGATGGGCGTGTGTTCCAGACCAAAGTTCTCCCGGATCTGGTTGATCAGATACCGCTGATAGCTGAAATGGAACAGCTGCTTGGAGTTGACGAAGGCCACAAACGTCGGGGGACGGGTGGAAGCCTGGGTCAGGTAGAAGATCTTCAGGCGGCGGCCCTTGTCACTGGGCGGCTGCATCCGGGCGGTAGCGCGGGCCAGCATCTCATTCAGGACACCGGTGGGCACGCGGGCACCGTTCTGGGCATCCACGTCACGGATCAGCTGCATCAGCTTGTTCACGTTATAGCCGGTCTGGGCCGAAATGAAGATGATGGGCGCATACCCCATGAAGCTGAAGCAATCGGCGTAATCCCGGCGCTGATGCTCCATGGTGTTGGTCTCCTTGCCCTCCACAGCATCCCACTTGTTGACAACGATGATGCAGGCCTTGCCCTGCTCGTGGGCATAACCGGCCACCTTGCTGTCCTGCTCGGTAAAGCCAACGGTGGCATCCACCAGGATCAGGGCCACGCGGCTGCGCTCCACAGCAGCCAGCGCGCGCACGACCATATAGCGCTCGAGGCCGTCAGAGATGTTGCTCCGCTTGCGCAGACCAGCGGTATCGGTAAAGATGAACTTGCCGTAGGCATTATCCACGGGGGTGTCAATGGCATCACGGGTGGTACCGGCCTCGTTGGCAACGATCATCCGGTTCTCGCCCAGAATGCGGTTGGTCAGGCTGGATTTGCCCACATTGGGGCGGCCGATGATGGCAACGGGGATGCGGTCCTCCTCCACCACGGTCTCGCTGAAATCGAGGTGGGCGCAGACAGCGTCCAGCAGGTCGCCGGTGCCGTGACCGTGCACGGACGAGATGGGCAGCACCTCGTCAAAGCCCAGGTTATAGAACTCGTAGAGCTCCATGGGGGCCTCGCCGGTCTTATCGCACTTGTTGACAGCCAGGATGATGGGCTTGTGGCTGCGGCGCAGCATGTGGGCCACTTCCTCGTCGGCGGCGGTCAGGCCGTCGCGGACATCCACCACCATGATGATGCAGTCAGCGGTGTCAATGGCGATCTCTGCCTGCTCACGCATGTGGGCCAGAATACCCTCGGTCGCCTTGGGCTCGATGCCGCCGGTGTCCACCAGCATGAACTCGTGGCCGCTCCACTCGCAGTTTGCAAAAATGCGGTCGCGGGTGATGCCCGGGGTATCCTCCACGATAGCCAGACGCTGGCCGCAGAGCTTATTGAACAGGGTGGACTTGCCCACATTGGGGCGGCCGACCACTGCTACGATGGGTTTGCTCATAGGGGGTTCCTCCTTTCGTTATGCTCTTCTTCTTCTCGAAATATGCAGGCCGGTGCGGAGCAGGGCTTTTGCCTCATCGCCGCCGCCCACCGGCAGCACCTCGACCTTGACCCCCAGCCGTTCGCCCAGCTGGGCAATGGTCATATCATCGAGGAACGTATCTTTTTCTTCCCGCAGCATGACAGCGGGGATGCCCAGGGTGCCGCTTTCCAGCTTTCCCTCACACTGGGCAATGATATCGGTGGCGGTGACAAGCCCTGCCACGCCCACGTTGCCGCCAAAGAAATTATTCTTGACAACGTGAACTTTTACACCGATCATGGGGTACTGGCGGTGGAGCTCGTCCATCAGCTCAGTGATGAGGGGGCCTGCCATGGTACCGGTGACCACATCGATCTGCTTGGTGCCGTAGATACGGTGGGGCCTGTCCAGCTCTGCCCGGAATTCATCCTCGAACAGGCGCATCATGCCCACGCCGTTTTCCAGCTGGTCAAAGTCCTCATAGAACTCCGCCGGGGGGATGGGCCGCCCCGCCTTGAGATACCACTCATCGCTGGGGTAGATGATGCGCTTGCCGTGGCGGCGCTTGCACTCATCGCCAAACTCCTCCATAATGTCGATGACAGCGGCGCTGGTCTCGGCATCATAGGGGGTCTGCTTGAACAGATTCTGGCGGTAATCCGTCACACCGCAGGGCACAGCGGCAATGCTCTGCACCATAGGGGTCAGCTCCAGCAGGTCGCCCAGGGTGCGGCGAAGCTCTTCGCCATCGTTGATACCCCGGCAGAGCACCAGCTGACAGTTGACGGCGATGCCGCCCTCCACCAGACGGGGCAGGTACT
>ENA-UOJH01001904-UOJH01001904.1-human-gut-metagenome-genome-assembly--contig:-C148-NODE-1904-length-14159-cov-5.877623_pt1 | contig 14159 bp, 19 predicted proteins | sample MGYA00242345_ERZ723892 | MGnify/ENA metagenome assembly ERZ723892 | reverse complement strand
TTTGTGTTTCCGAAGGGCGGTTTCCCTCCGTGCAATTCAACATTTTAACAGGATAAGGCCAAAATGTCAACAGATTAACAATATCTAACTGCCTTAAAACTACACAAATTTCGAGCAATATATCAGAATTATTGACCGTTTTTATCGTCATTATTACCAACGCTGGAAACGGGCAAATAAAAAAATCCGGCGGTTTCAAACCGCCGGATTTTTCCTCACATTAAACTCACAGACAGGGGGCTTATTTCTGCAGATCTTCGCCGCGGATGTACTTGCCCAGCGGCTTCCAGAGAGCAAAGCCGATGAGTGCGCAGACCAGCATATCAACGAGCATATAGCCGCCGTTATAGAGAGCGGAGTAGAGCCAAGGAGTGGTCATGGTCATGCCGAAGAAGCTCTCAGGCATATACACAGCCCAAATCGTTGCGCCGGTGAGATAGTGGCAAAGGAAGCGTGCCGCGCCGCCGACGAGTATGCCGTAGTAGAAGCCGTAGCGCTTTTTGTGGAAAAGACCCGCAAGACCGAGCACGGAGTAGGCAACGATGTAGTCGCCGAGTATAGACTGCCAGCCTATCACAAAGCCGCCGCCCTGCATGAGCTGGAGAAGGCTATATACAAAGCTTGCCAGCATAGCGGGACCGAAGCCCCAGCGGGCGCAGTACAGGAATATCGGGAGCATACCGAGGTCGATGGAGCCGCCCTGCGGAAGCTCAAAGAGCTTGAGATAGCTCAGCACTTGCGCCAGAGCGACCATGATGGCACCCTCGCAGAGCGCGCGGAGCTTGAGATGAGATTTGGTTTTCATGTTTCTTTCCTCCTAAATTGCGATTTTGTAATTTGGGGAAGCAGAATATGAAAAACCGCAGGTCCTTAAAATAAGAACCTGCGGAAAATTGCAATACTCTGTTTCCTACGCCGGCATTATCCGGATCAGGTTCCAGGGTCCGGAGCCTCCATTGGCTCCATCTCAGCCGGAAATATCCAGCCCCCCTTGTTAAATTACAATGCGAGTATATAGCTGCCGCCGAAATTTGTCAAGAAAAAAGTTTACTTCAGCAGCTCGGCCTTGTCGATGATGAACTGACGCAGCCATTCTCCGGCCTCGTCGTTTTTCAGCGCGAAGTCGATTATCGCTTCGAGGTAGCCCTTGAGGTTGCCGGTGTCGTAGCGTCTGCCCTCAAAATCGACGGCGCACATCGGCTCGTGGAGGCACAGCTCCTTCATGCCGTCGGTGAGCTGTATCTCGTTGTTGCGGCCGGGAGCGGTGTGCTCCAGAATGTCGAATATCGCGGGGGTAAGCACGTAGCGGCCGAGGATGGCGAAGTTCGAGAACTTCTCCTCAAGCGTCGGCTTCTCGTTCATGTCGCCGATCTTGTACACGCGCTCGGAGAGCTGCTCGATGAGCTTGACGGAGGAGTACTTCGTGATAAGCTCGTCCGGCACCTCACGCACCGCAACGGCGCTGCAGCTGTTGGCCTCGGCGGCCTCGACAAGCTGCTTGAGAACGGGCTTCTCGCTGAGCATGATATCGTCGCCGAGGAGCACCGCGAACGGCTCGTTGCCGACGAAGCTCTTCGCGCGCCATACGGCGTGGCCGAGACCCTTCGTCTCCTTCTGGCGCAGGAAGAACACGTCCGCCATGTCCGCGACTGCGCGGACGGTCGCGGCCTCGTCGCTCTTGCCGTCATGGATCAGGCGCTCCTCAAGGTCGGGCGCGTAGTCGAAATAGTCCTCGATGGGGTTCTTGCCGCGGTTGGTGATTATGAGTATCTCCTCAACGCCCGCGGCCACCGCCTCCTCGACGATGTACTGAATGACCGGCTTATCGACCAGCGGAAGCATTTCCTTCGGGATACTCTTGGTGTTCGGGAGCAGGCGCGTACCAAGACCGGCGGCGGGGATTATCGCTTTTCTGACCTTCATATACGTCTCCTTTCGTTTCTTGCCTATGGTTTAGTCATTTAGTTTTATTGTAAATTCCCTGAAGAATTTCAGCCCGGGGAGGTAGTACATCATCGGCAGGCCGATGACGAACAGCACCGCGGCCTCGCCGAGCCCGACCTGCGCGGCATTGAGTCCGAAGGCGGCGGGGTGGGAGAATATGTTGAGGCCGTTATAAGCGCTCGTTATCACCGCGCCGACGACGACGGCGTTGAACAGCACCGGCATCAGGCAGGCCAGAATTTTCCTGCCCAGATCATGACCGCGGCGGCCTATCTCGGCGGTTATCAGCGCGGCGGCCAGCGTTGCGAGCGAGCCGAAAACTATGTCGAATATGTTGCCTGTGAGCAGGTTTGCGATGATGCAGCCGCCGAACAGCCCCCACGCGGTGCAGGGCATGAAAAACGGCAGTATGCACAGCGCCTCGGATACGCGGAACTGTACCGCGCCGTAGCTTATCGGGGCGAGAATCATTGTTAGCACGGCGTAGCATGCGCCGACGACCGCGGCTGTTGCGAGTTTAAGTGTTGCTGTTTTCTTCATTAGAATCCTCCGAGTTTTGTGCCATGCGCGCCGCCGTCTCTTCACGGCGGTGCAGAGAAAATTCGCAGCCGCAGTAGAGCTGCCTGTAAAGTCCGTATTTTTCACTGAGTTCTATCGAGCGGTTTTCGCCGTCGCGCTTCTTGAAGTCCGACGGCAGCCAGCTCACGCCGACGGCGCGGCCTATCTCCTCGCCGATGCCGTTTATGAGCACCGCGTCCTTATGGCGCGACAGCGTCAGCGTCGTGCAGAAATAGTCGAATTGATAGTGCTTGGCGAGGCGCGCCGTTTCCAGCAGGCGCAGCCTGAAGCACTCGGCGCAGCGCTTGCCGCCCTCCGGCTCGTTCTCAAGCCCCTTTATGCGCGCGTAATAGTCGGCGCTCTTCCATGGCTCGGCCAGCACGCTGACCTTGTCCGCCAAGCCCATGCTCTCGATGAGCTGCACCTGAGTCTTGAACCGGCGGTCAAATTCCTCCTTCGGATAGATATTGGGGTTGTACCACAGCAGCGTCACGTCGAAATACTGTGTGAGATATTCCAGCACCGAGCTGGAGCAGGGGCCGCAGCAGCTGTGCAGCAGCACCCGCGGCATTCTTTTGCCGCGCTTCTGGATTATACGGTCCAGTTCCTTCTGATAATTTCTGTTCATAGCGTGATTGTAACACCTCGCGCCAAGATTGGCAACATGTCATTGACTTTATAGTAATATTTAATGTATATTTAAGATATAAAGATTCCGGAGGGAAAACCATGGACAACCGCACCAGCAAACAAAATTACTATCTTGATATAGCCGACTCCGTTCTGGAGCGTTCCACCTGCCTGCGCCGCAAATACGGCGCGATAATCGTCCGCAACGACGAGATAATCTCCACCGGCTACAACGGCGCGCCGCGCGGCCGCCGCAATTGCAGCGACCTTGGCCGCTGCACACGCGAGACGCTGCGCATCCCGTCGGGCGAGCGCTATGAGCTGTGCCGCAGCGTGCACGCCGAAGCGAACGCGATAATCTCCGCCTCCCGCCGCGATATGATCGGCGCGAGCATATATCTCGTCGGCCGCGACGCGCGCACCGGCGAGCTGCTGCACGACGCGATGTCATGCTCAATGTGCAAGCGCCAGATAATTAACGCCGGCATAGACCGCGTCATAATCCGCACCGGCGAGACCGAATACATAACCATCCCCGTCAGCGACTGGGTCGAGAACGACGATTCGATATTTGAGTTGGTATAGATATCATCCAAGCATCACCATCGCGCCCGCGGCGGCGAAGCAGTCGGCCAGAATATCCGCGAGCTCCTCTTCGCTCTCGCGCCTGCCGCGCCTGAGCCATGTGGCGAGGATGCCGGTCATGACATAGCCGGTGTTCGCGGCAAAGTAATCGAGCCGTGCTTCGTCCATGCCCGGCAGCTCCTTCGAGCGGAGCAGCAGCTTTTTCAGACTCTCGGCCAGGATGTCCGCCCGTCCGGTGCGGACGAGGGCTTCCAGCACAGCGGCGTTGTTGAACCAGTAGTGGAACACCCTGATATACACCGGCGCCCCGCTTCCTGCCGCGATCTCGTCAAAGCCGCGGTCGCACAGCAGCGCGAGCACGTCCTCAAGGCTGTCGAAATTCCGGTAAAAGGTCGAACGGCTGACAGTCGAGCGCCGCTGCACGTCGCTTATCGTTATCTCGCCGAGGGGATTGGTCTCCAGCAGCTCCAGCACCGCCGTGCATATAAGCTCGGCCGAGCTTTCCGCGCGCTTATCATGCTTGATGTGGTACATTTTTTCTCCTTTTGTTTCATTCGTTGCGGGACTATTGTATCACAAATGCTTTTGGTGTACAATGCAGACAACTAATTTTATAAATAACAAAGGAGCGGTAAACATGAGCGAAAACGTGATCTTCTGTTTCTCCGGCACAGGCAACTGTCTCGACATCGCAAAGAACATTGCAAAGCGCATGGGTGACACCGATATTATAATGATGCGCAAGGCTCCCGCCGTGACGGACGTGAGCGCCGCAAAGCGCGTCGGCTTCGTATTCCCGTGCTACGCGGGCGGCCTGCCCGGCGATGTGGAGAAGTACGCCAAGACCATCAAGGTAAACCCCAAGGCTTACACCTTCGGCGTTTGCAGCTACGCGGGCTATATCGGCTGCGGCCTGTACAAGCTCAACAGCATCATCCCCCTGACCTACTGGGCGGGCGTCTCCCACCAGTGCTCCTGCATCTGGCTCTTCCCGCACAACCTTATGATGCCGCCGATCTCTCCGGAGAAGGCGCAGAAGCGTTCCGAGGAGAAGGCGATACAGATCGCAATCGACGCGCTGTCCTTCAAGCGCAGAAAGCAGCCGCCGAAGATGAGCGTCAATGCCGTCGAGAGCGCCGCGTGGCCGCTGCTGTCCAAGCTCAAGGGCCGCAAGCTCAAGGCGAGCGACGCATGTATCGGCTGCGGCCAGTGCGCAAAGCTGTGTCCCAAGGGCAACATCACCATCGTCAACGGCAAAGCCAAGTTCGGCAAGGACTGCATCCAGTGCCTCAGCTGTCTCCAGTACTGTCCCAAGCAGGCGATATCCATGGGCGGCGCGACCGAGACGCGCGAGCGCTACCATAACCCCAACGTCACGCCCGACGAGCTGACCCGCAGCATCATCCATTTCGACTGACCGGCGCGGAAAGCTCCGTTTACGGCATTAAAAATCGAATTTTTGGTTGACAGAACCTGATGTTTTAGTATATAATAGCCACTCGGCGGCAGTTGTCGCCAAGTGGCTATTTTTATATGTCAACTACTTCGGGGCCCGGCCCGATGTTGAGTATTACACCTGAAAGGAGTGCATATCATGCTTCGTACTTATCAGCCGAAGAAGCGCCAGCGCAAGAAGGAGCACGGCTTCCGCAAGAGAATGAAGACCGCGAACGGCCGCAAGGTTCTCGCTCGCCGCAGAGCAAAGGGCAGAGCAAAGCTCAGCTACTGATCACACTCGTGAAACAGGTCAAAGCATAATATTTTTAGGGCGGAGCGATCCGCCCTTTAGGTGTTTATGCATGTTTGACGAAGTATAGCATGGGAGAAGTGTCTCTTTGAACATCAGATGCACGCTGAAGAAAAACAGCGATTTCAGACGCTTATATTCCAAAGGCAAAAGCGCAGTAACCCCGTTCATGGTGGTCTACTGCCGGCGAAACGGCCTTGACCATAACCGTGTGGGCTACACGGTGTCTACAAAGCTGGGTCATGCCGTCGTGCGCAACCGGGTGCGCCGCCGCCTGAGGGAAATATACCGGCTGAATTCGCATCAGCTCAAAATCGGATGGGATATCGTCATCGTCGCACGCAGCCGCTGTGTCGGCGCGGAGTATTCGCGCATGGACGCGGCATTCATGGCCGCCTGCGAAAAGCTGTCCCTCAGACGGGAGGCGAAGCCGTGAAGAAATTCATGCTCGCCGCCATCCGCTTTTATCAGCGCAGGATATCTCCTGCGCGTCCGCCCTGCTGCCGCTTCATCCCGACCTGTTCGCAATACGCGCTTGAGGCGATCGAAAAATACGGCCCGCTCAAGGGAGGCTGGCTGGCCTTGAAGCGCATCGCGCGCTGTCATCCGTTCCATTCGGATGACTATGACATCTATGACCCCGTGCCCTGACGGGATCGACCCCTATCTACACACATTTAAGGAGTTACTATGTGGGCGATAATCACTAAACCGTTTGCATGGCTGATGGTCAAGCTCTATGAGCTTACTGGCAACTACGGCGTCGCCGTCATCCTCTTCGCACTGGTCGTCAACCTTATCCTTTCCCCGTTCATGGCCAAGAGCAAGAAGAGCATGATGCGCCAGACCCGTATCCAGCCCCAGCTTCAGGAGCTTCAGCGCCGCCATGAAGGCAACCCCCAGAAGCTCAATCAGGAGATGCAGAAGCTCTACCGCGAAGAGGGCATCCACCCCATGTCCGGCTGCCTCTGGTCTCTTATTCCGTTCCCCATCCTCATCGCGCTGTATGCCGTCATCCGCCAGCCCATCACCCGTATGATGTTCGCTGCGGAGAGCGTTGTCACCACGCTTCAGGACTATTTTGTCAGCGCAGGACTTTACACTATCCCCGCCAAGGCTGACGCCTATGCGGAGATAAAGCTCGCAAACCTCGCCCATCAGCATTGGGATGAGATCCAGACGGCTCTTGCCGGCAAGATCGACGGACTGATGAATATTGACTTCAGCTTCCTCGGTCTCAACCTCGGCGACCAGCCGAAGTGGAACTTCTTCTTCAACACCGACTGGAGCGATACCTCAGTTTGGCTGCCCGCTCTGGGACTGTTCCTTATCCCGATCATTTCCGCGTTCCTCTCCTGGGCCTCCATGAAGATCAGCAATGCCATCAACCCCACCCCCTCCGCAGGCGCCGCCGGAGATCAGGCCGCAGCTACCATGAAGAGCATGAACATCGTCATGCCCCTCATGTCCATCTGGATCTGCTTCGTCATGCCTGCCGCAATGGGTATCTACTGGATCGCAAACAGTGTGTTCGGCATCATCCGTGACTACACGCTGACCAAGGTCTACAAGAAGAAGCTCGACGAGGAGGACAAGATCCGTCAGGCCGCTCGCAGCGCCCGTGAAAAGGAGCTGGAGGCAAAGCGTCTGGAGACCGAACGTCTCCGCGCCGAAGGCAAGACCGAGAAGAACGTCAACACCAGCAAGAAGAAAATCCAGGCCAGTGAGAAGCAGAAGAGCGACGAGCGTAAGGCCGCCCTCGATAAGGCGGAGCGCGCCGCGCGCCGTGAGCGCCTTGGCATAAAGGAAAATGAGAAGCCCGCCTCTCAGGTCGGCAACCGCCGCTATGCCCGCGGCCGCGCCTACGTTGAGGATCGCTTCGAGCATCCCGAAACTGCCGAAGAGGCGACGATCGCCGCCGCGGCCGAGTCCGAAGGCGCAGCCTCCATAGACGAGACCGTCGCCGAGGAAGTGCTCGTCAGCGAGGACACCGCGCTTCAGGCCGAGCAGAACACCGAAGCGGAAGCTGAAGCCGCCGTGGAGGAGACTCCCGCGGAAGAGTCCGCAGAGGACAAAGAAGAATAACAGGAGAATTACGATATGATCAAAACTTTGGAAAAGACCGGCCGTACCGAGGACGATGCGATAAACGCCGCTCTCGCGGAGCTGGGTCTTGACCGCGACGACGTATCCGTGGAGGTCCTCGAACGTGCCAAGTCCGGATTTTTGGGCATCGGCGCATCTCCTGCGGTCGTCCGCGTGAGTTACGAGGCGGAGGATGAACCGGCGCCTGCCGAGGAGGACGTGGTCGTTGAGACGGTCGAGGTCGAGGTCAGCGCTCCGGCGGCGGACGAGCCTGCCGACTATGCCGCAGTTCGCCAGTTCCTGACCGGCCTGCTCGATCGCATGGGCGTCAAGGCGAACATCGCCATTTCCGCGCGTGATAACGGCGGGATTAACGTTGAGCTTTCCGGCAGCGGCATGGGCGCGATAATCGGCCGCCGCGGCGAGACGCTCGACGCGATACAGCACCTCACAAACTACGTTGTCAACCGCGGCAGCGAGAAACATCTGCACATCAGCGTTGACGCCGAGAATTACCGCAGCAAGCGCGAGGAATCCCTCACCAAGCTTGCCGAGAAGATGGCGGAGAAGGCCATCAAGTATAAGCGCAGCATGGCTCTTGAGCCGATGAATTCCTATGAGCGCCATGTCATCCACACCGCGCTTCAGAATTACGAGGGCGTTACCACCAGCTCCACTGGCGTGGAGCCGAACCGCCGCGTTGTCGTGTCCTATGTCAAGCCCGAAGGCGGGAACAAGCCGCAGAGCCGTGAATGGGCCTGACGTCCGTATAAAAACACTGGAGGAATAACAATGTTTGAAAAGGTTAAATCCGTTCTGGCACAGCAGTTTGAGCTTGACCCCGAATCCATAACCATGGACACCAACCTTATTGACGATCTGGGCGCGGACTCGCTGGACGTTGTTGAGCTTATCATGTCCCTTGAGGACGAGTTCGGCATCGCCATCTCCGATAATGACGCAGCTCAGCTCTATACTGTCGGCAGGATCGTGGACTATCTCGAAAAGCTTCAGTAATTCCCGATCAAAGGCATAAAAAATCTCCGGTCATCCGACCGGAGATTTTTTGCTTAATATTGTCGAGTTACTCGGCGTCGTCTATTTCCGCAAGCTCGCGCGCGATCGCGCCGACCTTGGCGGACAACTCCTCCTCCGAGGGGCCGGAGCCTTCGCTGTCCATCAGTCCGCAGAGGAAGCTCTGCCAGTCGTCGTCCAGCACCTCGATGCTCTCAAGCTGACGCTCGCGCATGCCGGAGTACAGCTTTTCCGCCTGCCGCACGCAGTATTCCTGCCGTTCGGCGGCCTCGGAGAGAAGGTGCTCCTTCTTCTCCTGTGCGGCGGCGATTATCTGCTTGGCCTTCAGGCGGCTGTCGTTGAGGAGCTTTTCGCTCTGGACGCAGGCGTCGGATATGATCTGCTGGGACACGGTTTTCGCGGAGAGTATCGCGTCGCCGATCTCCTCCTTGCGGCTGCTGAGAGATTCGAGCTGCTCGCGCAGGTTCCTGTTTTCTTCTTCCAGACGCAGCGCCTGCTCGCGAATATCCTCCAGCACGGCGTTGACCTTGTTGGCGTTATAATATTTTTTCTTGACGACGTCGATATTGATGTCGTCAAAATATTTTTGATCGAGAGCCATTTTTATCTCCTCGCATTTGGAGTTTTATAGAAGAATTATAACAGAATCGTGCAGAGTATTCAACATAATATAAATTTATATTTTGAGATAGCCCTTCAGCACCTTCAGCGTGTTGTAAACGCCGTCGAGATGGCTGCGCTCGTAGCCGTGGCTCGCGTAGACGCCCGCGCCGATAAGCCCGTGGCGGATGTCGCAGCCGGAGCCGAGTGTGGCCTCCACGTCGGAGCCGTAGTGCGGGTATACATCGACCGCGTAGTCCGCACCCTCGGCCTTTGCGGCGTCTATTAGCTTGCCGACCACCTCGTAGCTGTAAGGGCCACCGGAGTCCTTCGCGCAGATGGACACCTGTCTCTCAGTGCACTGAAGCCCGTCGCCGATGCAGCCCATGTCGACGCTTATCGCCTCGGTCACGCCCGTGGGAACGGAGCCTGCGCCGCCATGGCCGACCTCTTCGTATACGGTGATGTGCGCGTAGACGCGGCGCTCAGGCTTCGCGCCGGTGTCCTTCATGTATTTCGCAAGGCCGAGCAGAATGCCGACGGAGAGCTTGTCGTCCAGGAAACGGCTCTTTATGTATCCGGATTTTGTTATTCTCGTGCGCGGGTCAAAGCACACGAAGTCGCCTACCTCGACGCCGAGCGCGCGGGTGTCTTCGGCGGACTTGACGTCCTCATCCAGCACAAGCTCGGTCGTGTCGAAGCTGCGCTTGGTGTCGGCGAAGTCGCCGTTGACATGGATGGAGGCATTGCAGAGCTGGAGCGTACCCTCGATGACCGCGCCGCCGCGGGTGTACAGCCGCGCGTTCTCAGTCTCGCAGTTTGCGGCGCACAGCCCGCCTAGATTAGTCAGGCGGAGGCGGCCGTTGCTCTTGATCTCGGCCACCATTCCGCCGAGCGTGTCGGTGTGAGCCTCGAGCAGCAGCGCGTCGGCAGCATTCTCGCCGTCGAGTTCGATGAGCACGCCGCCCTTTTCTGTGATGCTTGCAGTGTAGCCGAGGGCTTCAAACTGAGCCTTCACCCATTCTGCGGCCTTCGCGGTGAAGCCGGTGGGACTGTCGATACCAAGCAGTTCTACGGTTTTTGAGGCCGCGTAATCGGAATAAGTTTTGTCCATAAGTTATGATCTTCTTTCTTTATATTTACAGCTTATACTTGAAAAAAACGTAATTTCTGATTATTATAATTTATAGCTCAGAAAAAATCAAGGAGGAGAAAGCCATGGCCGCACATACCGATCCAAAGCTTCAGAGACAGGTTATCTATTCAATCTATGTCCGCAGCCATACGCCGGAGGGAACCTTCCGCGCGGTGATTCCCGATCTTGACCGCATCAAGGCGCTGGGGACGGATATTATCTGGTTCATGCCCATTCATCCCATCGGGGTAGAGGGGATGAAAGGCAGTCTCGGCTGTCCCTACGCGAATCGCGATTACCGCGAGGTAAACCCTGCGTACGGCACAATGGAGGATTTCCGCGCACTCGTGGACGAGATACACGCGCGCGGCATGAAATGCATGATAGACGTGGTATATAACCACACCTCGCCTGATTCCACACTGTTTCGGGAGCATCCGGAGTGGTTCTACCACGGCGCGGATGGGCGTCCGGGCAACAAGATAGGCGACTGGGCGGATGTTATTGATCTCGACTACGGCAAACGCGAATTGTGGGATTATCAGATAGAGTCGCTCGTGATGTGGGCAGGGATAGTCGACGGCTTCCGCTGCGATGTGGCGTCGTTCGTGCCGCTGGAGTTCTGGCTGGAGGCGCGCGCCGCGGTCGAAAAGGTCAATCCGGACTGCATATGGCTTGCGGAGACCGTTCATCAGAGCTACGGCTGCTATGCGCGCAGGCAGGGGATATATTCGGCGCTGGACTATGACGAGGTTGAGGCCTTTGATATCGAATATGAATACGATGTGCGGGAGGCGTTTGACAAATATCTGCGCGGGGAGATAGTGCTGAGCCACTATCTCGACATGCTGAATTTCCAAGAGGCCGTATATCCGGCAAATTATAACAAGCTGCGCTTCCTTGAAAATCACGATCAGCCCCGTATATGCTCGTCCGTGGAGCGTGAGTGCGATCTCGTGAACTACACGGCGTTCCTGTATTTTCTCAAGGGCACGACCCTGATATACGCCGGACAGGAGTTTGAGAACAGCCATCTGCCGAGCCTGTTTGAGCGGGAGCCGATCGACCGCGATACGGGGCGCGATATGAGCGCGCTGCTGGCGCGGCTGCATGGGATAAAGCGCCGCTTCGGCTGCGCGGACTACTTCGTCGCTTCGGCGGACGACGAGCACAATATCGCCGTGCTCGAACGCGGAGGAGATGGGAAGCGCTTCTTCGGCGTGTTCAGCCTGCGCTCCGAATGCGCGGAGGTAAAGATCGAGGCGCCGGACGGCGAATACGAGAACCTTATAGACAGCTCGCGCGTCACGGTCAAGGACAGCCGCATAAGATCCGATGGCCGGCCGATCATATTTGAAGCGTGAGCAGTTGAAATATAAAAAAAGCTCCCAGCGGGATGCCCCGCAGGGAGCTTTTGATTCAAGCCTTTTTCTGCTTTGCCAGCGCTTTTTCCATGAAGCGCTCGGCGTAGATGATGCAGCGCTGGTGACGGCCTTCGCCGATCAGCTCTCCGTCTGCATATGCCTTCACCTCGAAGGTCAGCATACGGCGGTCGATCTCGACCAGCGTGCTCTCCGCGTGGATGTGCGCGCCGATCGGGGAAGCCGCAACGTGCGAGACCTCAAGGCGCGTGCCGACGGTGCTCTGTCCCTCTTCGAGATAGGGCTGCACCAGTTCTCTGGACGCCTTCTCCATCAGCGCTATCATGCTGGGCGTGGAAAAGACCTCAAGCGCGCCGCTGCCGACCGCGGCGGCGGTATTCTCATAGACGACTACCGTTTCGGCAGTACCCTTTATACCAAGCTCCATAGAATTCCGTTCCTTTTACTTGATGTATTTTTTCATAACCTCCGCGAGGCGTTTCACGCCCTCGACGATCCTGTCGTCTGGCATGTTGGAATAGTTCATGCGCAGGCAGTGGAAGTTGCCGCCGTTGGGGAAGAAGCCGTCGCCGGGGACGAACGCAACGTTGAGCGCCAGCGCGTCGGCCGCCATGTCGCGGGTGTTGACGTACTCCGGCATCTCGACCCATGTGAACAGGCCGCCTTCGGGGCGGGTGAACTTGGCTTCCTTCGGGAAGTATTCATCCATGGTCGAGATCATCAGGTCGCAGCGGTGACGGTATGTATCGCGGATCTTCTGGACATGCGCGTCGAGATCGAACATATCGAGGTACTTGGAGACGACCATCATGGAGATGGTGGCGGTCTGAAGCACGGCGGCCTGCGCGATGAGCGTCATCTTGTCGAATATATCGGAACCGCAGCATATCCAGCCGAGACGGTAGCCGGGGGCGAGGATCTTGGAGAAGGTGCCGAGGTAGATCACGAGATCCTTGGTGTCCATCGTCTTGAGTGCGGGCAGAAACTCGCCCTTGAAGCGCAGCTCGCCGTAGGGGTTATCCTCGATAACGGGAACCTCATACTTGTTCACGACCTCCATGAAAGCCTTGCGGCGCTCAAGAGACCATGTGCGTCCGCTGGGGTTCTGGAAATCGGGGATGACGTAGATCATCTTCACGTTTTCGGTGGTGGCGAGGATGCGGTCAAGCTCCTCCATTATCATGCCGCCGTCGTCAGTCGGGACTTCGACGAACTTCGGCTGACAGGGCTTGAACGCGCTGATAGCGCCGAGGTAGGACGGGCTTTCCATCACGACCACGTCGCCGGGGTTCAGGAAGAGGCGCGCGCAGTAGTCCAGACCCTGCTGGCTGCCCGCAGTTATCATTATGTGGTCTGCGTCCGTGTGGATGCCGTTTTTCGCGGCGAGGCGATCGGCGATCTGCTTCCTCAGGGGCAGGTAGCCCTCCGTGGGGCCGTACTGAAGCGCGGCGCGGCCGTTCTCGTGCAGGACGGCGGCGGTAGCGGTGTTGATATCGTCAACAGGGAAAAGCTCCGGCGCGGGCATGCCGCCGGCAAAGGAGATGACCTCCGGACGGGCGGTGAGCTTGAGCAGCTCGCGTACGTCCGAGGCTTTCAATTCATTCATTCTGTCTGCATAATTAACCATTTTTCTGCCTCCTTTATGATATTACACTTTTTACGGTATATTTACATTAGCATAAAACAGCGGTTTAGTAAATACCCAAAGCCGCGAAAAAGCTTGATATTCCTGACATTGTTTTGTCAATCGCCGCCGCGCGGCTCAACCCATGTATTTCAGCACCGCGACCTGCGGTTCGGAATCGTGGTCAATAATTATGCTGTTGGTCTGATAATGATGTATCATCTCCGGCGCTTCAAAGTAGTCCGTGAAAGCGTCGATATGCTCAAGCCGCCGTGCGCCGCGGTTGCCGTCGCGGTAGTGCATGGGGATGATGACCTTCGGGAAACCTCTTCCGTCAGCCGCCATGATTCCTGCGCGGGAAGTCCGGTGCAGCTGCCGGCGGTTATCATCAGCGCGTCTGCGCCGAATATGCGCCCAATCTCGCCGCTGTGGAGTTGGGTGCCGACGTCACCCATGTGGACGGCCTTCAGCCCGTCGAACTCAAGAATGTGTATCAGGCACATGCCGCGCATGATGCCGCATACGCTGTCGTGCGACACCTCAAGCGTGCTTATCTCGAACGGGCAGTCCGACTCCGGACGCCCCGACAGGGTGACGGCCTCGCGGCAGTTATGGCCGTAGTGCTCGTGGCTGATGAGCAGCTTGTCGGCCTTGAGATGGAGTTTGGGGTAGCCCGCGGTATAGTCGGCGTTGTACGGGTCGATAACGACGGTATAGCCGTCGTGAGTTATTGAAAAGCAGGCGTGGCCGTGCCATGTTATTTTCATCTTGCAGCCTCCTAGTATCGGTTGACAAGGGCAAACACGGTTTTGGCGGGCAGAAATGCGCCCATAC
>ENA-UOJH01001901-UOJH01001901.1-human-gut-metagenome-genome-assembly--contig:-C148-NODE-1901-length-14167-cov-4.936721_pt1 | contig 14167 bp, 10 predicted proteins | sample MGYA00242345_ERZ723892 | MGnify/ENA metagenome assembly ERZ723892 | reverse complement strand
CTTAGTAAATCAGAAAAATGCCTTAATGAATATGTTGATTTCTCATAAGCAGCTGCCGTTCCAATTCCAGCGCTTATAAAGCCCCCCTTCACAGCTGCCTCGATACCAGCATATGCATCTTCCACTACGAGGCAATCTCCCGGTTTCTCATTTAGCATCTGTGCTGCATTTAAAAATACTTCCGGATTCGGTTTTGATTTTTTTATATTTGTTCCGTCACTTACCGCATCAAAGTAGTTTTCAAGCCCAATTTGTTTCAAAATACGCTTTGCATTTTTGCTGCTTGAGCCTATTGCCAGTTTATAACCTCTGCTGCGAAGCTCTGATAATGTATGGGATACCTCAGCTTCCAAATCATCCGGAGACATGTTATGGAGCAGTTCGATATATTTACGATTTTTATATTCAGCAATTTTTTCTTTCTCTTCCAAAGAATAACTCTTATCTGATTTTTCTAAGATTATCTCAAGACTATCCATTCGACTTACCCCGCGAAGGCGTTCATTAACGACCTCATCAAAGTAAACTCCAATGTAATCTGCCGTCTGTTTCCATGCTTGATAGTGATACTGATCCGTGGAACAAATTACACCATCCAAATCAAAAATGACAGCCTTTATCAATTATTTCACCTCCTGTTTCACACGACTATTCGGAATATGAGAAAGTTTTTTATCTAATTCCTCTTTGATTTCATCCGATACCTTCATTACAGAAAGCATATTTCGAAATGGAATATGCTTCATAATCTCCATCTTATTCTTTGGCTCTTTTTCAGCATTCTCTGCTTTCGGTGCATGATCTGCCGAAGACATAAATTCTTGAAAAATCTTGTTTCCTTCAGGGCTCTCTGCAATACAGCCTATGGTGCAATCAATGGACAGAAACGGTAATCTGTCTCCTGTGATATGCGCTTTAACTATAGGCAATCGTTCCCCTTCGGGTCCACACGTTCCCATTACATCTGCCAACCATGAAATGCTGTCATCCACCCATTGAACCGCCCGGCTGCTAATTTGGCTGCCGGGAGTTTCCAAACTTGGGTCACATGTAGAAAATGCATGACAACCATGACTATAAATATGGCTTTCAAAAGAAATATCCTTTTCTATTAATCCTTCCATAAATTTAACGGAATTGATAACCGGTACCACTTCATCTGTCCTTGATGCAAACAGGAACACAGGCGGTGTGCGGTCATCTATCTCTGCAATCGTATCAGGTGCAGTAGGATTACATCCTTTCACATCTTCTCCTGTGACTGCATAACCCAAAATTACGGCATTGGGGCGCTGATTTGCCATAGTGGCAGCCGCAGCAGCCAGGTGTCCCCCTGCCGAAAATCCAATGACCGCCACTTTTTCTGTATCTATGTGCCATTCCTTTGCGCAGTTACGAATATAAGTTATAGCCTCTTCATAATCCAAAAGTGGCTGGGGCCAAGATGCGTATTGTTTTACAGAATAACGGAGAATACAAACCTGGTAGCCCGCTTTTAAATAGGGCATAGCCACCGGATCCGCCTCCCTATCTGAGCAGAATTCATAGGCGCCTCCCGGCAGGATGAGAATACAGGGTCTTTGGGTCAGTCCCCGGAATTCTCCTCCCGTTTCCTGCAAATAAGCAGTCAGTGTAACTTTTCTTTTCTCACTCAATACAATTTGTTCAATTTTCATCACATTCTCCTCTTTCAACCAGTCTATTCCACATTACCTTTTCCATATTTTTCAGTACGGGTATCTGAAATCACGCCGCTCCAATTCAATCCGTAACCATAGTCATAGATATGTCCGTCCGCATCTATATGGCAATCCATATCCAACGGTACATCCTCCTGCTGTAACTCTACTGCTTTCATATCCCTTGGCATCTGGAATGCCAGAAGACCGGAGGGCTCATATACCCCGAATACTGCCTCTATTAACACTTTCGGATCCAGACCGAAATGCATCAGTATGCCGTCACAGTAGGGTTCAAATTCTTTCATCACTGCCGGTCTGTCAATCTGCCACAGCACAATAACTGGCTTTTTCCCCATGACCTGACGCACCTTTATAAGTTCCTCCACTTCAAAGGCATTTGCTGTATGAACTGTTTTCCCATGATAGCTTCGATTGGTAAAATTCTCAAGCGGATCTCCTCCGGCAATACTAATCTCCCGGGCATATTCTGCTGTGTAATCACCATACTGTAAGCTGATCGGCACATATCCATTGCCGCCGGTTTCCGCATCCTTTACATCATATCCATCATTTGCAATAGGATTGAACATAACAACAAGTGCACAATCTGCTTCGTCCGGATTATCTGTCGTCTGCGCATAAGGGTCTATGTATTGCGATGAAAACGCGTGTCCTCTGTGAGCCGGAATATCTCCAAAGGGTGTAAACTTAGAAAGGAATTCTCTCTGAGGGTAGTAAATTCTACATCCTTTTTTGAGTGGCAAAACACTATTATGGTTTTTCAGCATTACCACGGACTTTCGCTGTGCAGAAAGTCCTTTTTCTCTAAGAACCTTACTTCCCACTTTTTCTACGGATTTCTCCTCTTCCAAATAAGGATTCTCAAACAAGCCAAGCCGGAACATATTGGTAAGAATCCGCACTGCAGAAGACTCCAGTCGTTTTCTCATAACATTTTCACCATATTTTCTGACTCCCATGTCATAAGCTTTCAAGATGGGTTTCGGATTCATTACATCACCGAATTGGTCTACACCAGCCTCAATCAGTTTGAGAAAACGTTCTTCAATCGTCAGCTTTTCAGTTCCCCAGCAGTTCCCCTTTCTTTCTCCTATATGTTCCGCTTCATCTTCCGTAATACTAAAGTCTGTACAAACTACTCCTTGGAATCCAAATTCCTCACGTAACAGATCCGTAATCATATACCTGCTATAATTGTTGCCAACATTTTCTCCATATTTTTTATCCTGATTCCAACTAATAGCATAATATGGCATAATTGCGGCTGCACAATCTGTCCCATCTTCCAAGGAAAATGCTCCTTCTGTAAAAATTTTCATTTGATTCTTCAAATTATCTCCCGGGTATACGGAATATTTACCAAAAATATGATGCGAATCCCTTCCACCTTCCCCGGTTCCTCCGCCAGGCCAATGTTTCGGCATAGCAATCATACTGTCATATCCCCACGCACCTTCTACCTGTCTTGTCTGATCGGTTGTACTCTGAAGACCGTCACACACTGCACGGGACATATCCTTTGCCAGATCCGGTACTTCTCCAAATGTAGTAGCGAAACGGCTCCAGCGGGGATCTGTTGCCAAATCTATCTGGGGGGATAAGGAAGTAGGCATACCCATTGCTCTGCTTTCTACTGCTGCTGCATGTCCGTATTCCTTTGCAATCTCCGGGTCAAAAGTGCAGGCAATCCCCAGCATCTCCGGCCACACCGAACAAAAAGAATCCCCCTTGAACAGTTCGATGCTTCCAGCCGCGTGGCGTGGATTGGTACTGTTATTACACGGAATAGCAAACGGTTCCTTCTCACATTCCTGCTGTATATTGTTGTTCCATCGAACCGCATTACGTACATCTGAGATTTCTATCATTAAAAACTGTCGTAAAAAATCTTCCTTTATTCCCTTTTTCTGTTGATCTGACAGTTCCCATGCTTCGGCACCGCTATCAGCAAACTCGACACCATCAACCGTAGAATATGCTCCCAGAAATTCGACTGTCTGACCCGGAATGGACTGTTTTCCCGCATGCATCATTAGTCCTATAATTTGTTCTTTAGTCAAACGTCCTGCCAAATCTTCTGCACGTTCCTTTGCCGGCAGTCTCCAATCTTCGAATGGATGCAGTTCACCATCTCTTGCATGATCTTTAAATTTCTTTCCGTCAACCACCAAAATTGGCAAACCCGACTCCCTACTCATCCCCAGACGAGGACCATTTTCATTTTCAACATAGATAATTTCCGGTAATTTTTTCATTCTCATTTTTTTCTTTCCTCCTTAACGTCTATATCATTTAACTCCGGTCTCTGTATAAAACGACTTGTAATGATTGCAATCCCAAACAGAACAGCAGACATGTAAAAGCAATTACGATAAGCCATAAAGCCTGCCACCGTTTCCGACATTCCTTCACTCGCAGCCTTTGCAGTACCAGATGCAATAATGCTTGAAAAAACTGCAATAGCACAAGAAGAAAAAACCTGTTGTGCAGAGGTCGAAAGCGACATTACTCTTCCTGACATTTCCCTTGGAGCAACTTGCATTAAGTGTGTGTTATACTGTTGATTAAATGCCGCTCCAATACCCATAATAATCATACTTGCCACAAAACATGGAATAAGTGCTGCCCGAGTTCCCTGAGCCAATAATAACATTGCAATAATACTTCCAAATAATCCCGTGGTAACAAGAGGTTTTAATCCTACACGATCAAACCAGTGACCTACAATGGGTGCAAAAACCAAGTTGAAAACTGACTGGGGCAGCATTAGCAAAGCACTTTGCATAGAGGTAAAACCTGCTACCTGCTGTAAAAACAATGGTACAAGATACAGTAGCCCAAAATAAAGAAACATATTAATCCATTGAGTCATAATACTACAAGTAAAATTAGAGACTTTAAAAACGCGAAGCTCCCATAAGGGTTCTTCCGTATGTAATTCCACATAGATAAATATAAAGAGCAACACTAAACCTGTTCCAAGACAAATCGATACTGCCGGTTTTGTCCATCCCTCACTGGCTAAACTAATACCGTAACATAGAAGTGTGAATGCAGATGGAATCAGCAACATTCCTGCCTTATCTATTTTCTTTCCCTCCTGTGTACACTCTGTTGAAGGCAAAAATTTAAGTCCAAGGATAATAGCTAATATACCTAACGGAATATTGATCAGGAAAATCCACCGCCATGTTGCTACTGTCAAAAGCCACCCTGCCAGCACAGGTCCCAGAGACGGAGCTACCATTGTCGGAATAGCTACCATTCCTGTCACAACCCCCACCTTATCCGCAGGACTGATTTTAAAAGACAAGGAAAAAGCAATTGGCATAATCATCCCACCGCCTAGACCTTGCAAGATCCTACAGCATATCAACATCCCTGGAGAAATGCTGACTGCACACAGGCAGGATCCCAGCACAAAACATAGTAAACATGTAAGAAAAACTTTTTTATAGCCAAAACGATCCGTCATCCAACCCGAAAGTGGTATTACTGCGACCTGCGCAAGCGTATATGCAGATACCACCCATTGAATCATTACATTCGTGGTGTTCATCTCCGTCACCAATGTTGGAATGGCGATGTTGACAGCTGTATTGTCCATTACAATCATAAACATCCCGATTATAACCGAAAGGAGCATAATTAAAATTGCTCCTGTTGAATTCTTTTGTTTCGCACACATAGATTTCCTCCTTATCCCTTAACTGCACCGACAGTAAGCCCTTTTGCAAAATATTTTTGAAGGAATGGATATATAATCATTACCGGAACTATTCCAATGACCGCAATTGCCATCCGAATCGTTGTTGTCGGCAGATGTACATTTTTAACTGCCAAATTCGCATGTTGCGATAAAAACTGGCTATTCTGAAGCATACTGTTAAGTACGTTCTGAAGACTCATCTTATTCGATTCTGTAATATAATAGAGGCCATTCGCCCAGTCATTCCAGTAAGCAAGTCCTGTCATCAGTCCTATCGTAGCCATAACCGGCTTTGATAAAGGTAAAATAAGCATCCAATAAATTTTCCACTCTGTCGCGCCATCTATTTTTGCGGATTCTATCAAAGATCTGGGGATACTGTTCTGAAAAAATGTCCGCATAATCATTACATTAAAACCATTTAGAAGCAGTGACGGAATTAACAGTGCCCAAAGCGTATTCTTGATATGTAATAATTGGGTATAGACCAAATAGGATGGCACCAGTCCTCCATTAAACAGCATAGTAAAAAGTACAATAAACAAAAATATCTTTCTTCCCGGAAGATAAGGATTTGACAATGGATAAGAAAGCATGCTTGTCATTATTAAACTTGCTGCGGTACCCACCGCCGTAACTAAAATAGTAATGCCATATGCATGGAAAATATATTCCCGACTTGACAGAATATATTGATAGGCATCTAAACTGAATACCTTAGGAATAATTCGGTAACCATATTGTACAACCGCATTATCATCTGAAAGAGATGCACTCAGCAAAAGCAAAAAAGGGAAAACACAAATGATTGTAGTAAAGGTGAATACAATATATGATACTATTCTTGCCTTTTGATCAATTTTTTTCATTTTTTATTCCTCCTTTCCCTAAAACAATGCATTTTCCGGATCAAAGTGTCGAACAATCAGATTGGAACCAAGCACAAGAATAAAACCAACTATGGATTGATAGAAACCAGCTGCCGAAGACATACCGATATCTCCAAGCTGAATCAGCCCCCTGTAAACATAGGTATCAATGGTACTTGTAGTTGAATATAACATTCCCGAATTCATTGTCACCTGGTAGAACAATCCAAAGTCTGAATAAAAGATTTTTCCGATTGCAAGCAATACCATCGTGATTATCACCGACCGCATCTGGGGAAGTGTGATATGAAACACCCTCTGTATAAAAGATGCTCCATCTAACATTGCCGCTTCGTGATATTCTCTGTTAATACCTATCACAGCAGCAAAATAGATAATGCTCATTTGCCCAACACCCTTCCAAGCATTAATAAACACCAAAATGAACGGCCATGCATTTGGTGTACTGTACCAGCTAACCTGTTCCAAGCCCAACCCCGGCAAAATAACTGAATTGACAAACCCATTATCCGAGCTTAAAAAAGCATACGCCAGATAAGAAATAATAATCATAGACACCAGTGAAGGCAAAATCAGCACTGTTTGAAATATTTTGGAAAAAATTTTTTGGGTAATCTGCTCCAACAAAATAGCAATTATGATTGCCAAAACAGTATTCACCACAATAAATACTACATTGTATAATATTGTATTTCTCGTAATAATCCAGGCATCTTTTGTCTGAAAGAGAAAGCGAAAATTTTTTAATCCCACCCAGTCACTTCCAAGAATTCCTTTTGTATAATTTACATCCTTAAAAGCAATTGTCAGGCCAAACAGGGGGAGATAATTATTAATCAAAAGATATACTAATCCCGGCACCATCATAAAATACAAGGGAATAAATTGCCTCATATTCCGCCTTCGCATTCTCTTTTTAGTGTTTGCGCCTTCAACCGTTGTCGTTAGCATCATTGTATAACTCATACAAACTTGTACCTCCTTCATCTTGATGATTGCATTTTAACAACGAAACTGAGTTGTTTTCTGCAACAATTCCGTTTTTTTTGTAACTTGAATCCGACATTCTCAGAGCGAGTCTGATTTGTGTTGTAAAGATGACATTAGAGTATTATATTTTCCCTTTAAACCATGATATAATTAGTTTTATAAATAGAAGGAAAATGCCAAAATGAATAGAAGGAAAATAAGAGTGAAGAATAACAAAACAACAATCTCACCAGCACACAATTCCCTGCGATATCGACTGATTCTCATGCTTATCTGTACCATGCTTCCGCTAATTATCGTTGTTTTATTAAATGTTTTGTGTGCAATAAGAGTTATAGAAAGCAAGACCGCCCAGCAATACCGCAATGAATTGTCTTATTATCTGAATCAGCTGGACTATGATATGAATAATGTAGATAGATATCTGGCCAAACTCAGCAGTAATAATGATGATATTGTTTTTCTGCAATATGGCGCTGACGAAGATACTCGCAAATTAGCTTCCTTGTCCCTGCATAATACACTTTCCACTGATATTGTGTCCTATGCACCAATAGAAGGCGTATTTCTTTATTCTTCTGAAGAAAATCTGTATATTTCCAGTACAGACTCCTCTATGCCCATTTTGGAAAATCTCTGCTATAACCAGAACACCGGAGGGAAATGGAAGCTTCAATCTTTTCCGGGTGGTCTTTATCTTACGCACACATTTTACAATGAATCTCTCCTCTATGGAGCATGGTGCAAAACAGATACTTTACTAAAGAATATCAGCTTTTCTGACGAAGGTATTCTGATATGGGCAGATGAAACAGGAACTGCTCTTAGCCCGATAGACGACTGTATTCCCAATTTTTCTAAAGGATATAACCGGTATTACCTCATTAATGGAACCCCTTATTATGTGGTCAGTGCGGACTCTCAAAATGGAGATTTTTCTCTGGCTGCACTAATTCCTGTTTCATCTGTTCTGCGGGAATTTAAAGCCATTACGTATCTTGATCTTCTTCTCATTATTGTGTCTGTATGCCTGTTTCCAATTTGGTATATTCTCTTACAGCGTTGGATTATTTTTCCGGTTAACAGACTTACTAATGCCATGGAAAAATTAGGGAAGGGCAATTTTTCTTTTCGTGTGGAAGAATGTTCTGGGATTAGTGAATATAGACTGATGAACCAAACATTCAATGCTATGAGCGGAGAAATTGAATCTTTGAAGATTGATATCTATGAACGTCAGGTTGAAAAACAAAGAATTGAATTAGAGAAGCTACAAATGCAAACTAATCCACATTTTCTTATGAACTCCTTGAACATCATTTATAATTTGGCCAAGAATAAAAACACAAATTTAATTCAGGACATGTCTCTTTGTCTGGTGGAATATTATCGCTATATCACTCAAAGTGACCGTCCATTAGTCACCATCCGAGAGGAATTGTCCCATGTTCAGAACTATCTTCACATCCAGGAAATGCGTTTTTCAGGGAAATTCAGTTCCAGCTTCATTATTAATGGCAAATTGCTTGATGCCTATTTGCCACCTATGACTGTCCAGATTTTTGTGGAAAATGTGATAAAACATGCCCTGATGCCGCTATCACCCATTCATTTGGATATTCTTGTCGAGGATAGTATCCTATATCCGGGAGAATCCTTTACTGTAGAGATCAGAGATAGTGGTCCCGGTTTTAAAGAGGATATACTACAAAAGCTTCTACACAAAGAACGATGTTCTTCTGAAGGTCATGTAGGAATCTGGAATGTTCAGCAACGGCTTTCTATTATTTATGGTGATGCTGCTTCCATATCCTTCAAAAATGCTCCAAGCGGTGGGGGAATCGTCACTATATCCCTTCCGTTACAGATAACACCCGAAAATTCTATTTTTTAATGCCCTTTATACAGGTAAAGATTAACAAAAATACAATTGCCACCTTCCTGTAGTGGCAGAATGGAGTCAGCATGTACAAGCTTCTAATCGTTGATGATGAACCTATTGCATTGGACGGAGTACTCAACTGTGTGGATCAGACACGTTTAAAAATTGATCAGATTTATACTGCCTCCTGTGTTTTAGAAGCCAAAGCTATTTTTAAAGACAATACTGTGGATATTCTGATATGCGATATAGAAATGCCCGGCGAAAACGGATTTGTATTGGCAGACTGGGTAAAAAAAAATTATCCGAACACAGCAACTCTTTTTCTTACTTGCTATGCAAAATTCGATTATGCAAAAAGAGCTTTAGAGATCGGAAGTTTTACTTATCTCCTGAAACCGGTAACTCCCCAAGCTCTTACAACCGAGCTTGCCCGAACCATAGGATATCTTGATAAAACAAAGCATATGCATCATTTACAGGACATGGGTGTCCAATATTACAGACAGATTAGCCTAATCAGCGACAAATTCTGGTGCGATATTCTGAACGGAAACATCGCAAATGATGAATATAATATCCGATCATATGCCCAATCCCATAATATTCCGCTTCCTCCTGATGGGAAGTCTTTTCTTCCTGTTCTTGTCGAACTTCAGGACTGGGAACATCGTATTTCAACTGAAGATTTTCCTACAATCCTCTTTGCCCTCAGAAATCTGACTTCTGAATTAATTTGTGAAAATTTAGAAAGAGCCTTCACTTTTTTGACTGCGGAAAATCATATTGTAGCACTCGTACTCTGTTCCAACACCCCAGAGTATTTAGAGCAAAAGTGTTTGTCGCTTATTGAATTCTGCAATAGCAGATTAGGCATTGATATCTGTTGTTATCTTGCAAACCCAATTTTTCTCACCAATATCCGCACATGCGTAGCAGAGCTGAAAAGTCGGGTTGCAAACAACATTGCTTTCAAAAACCATGTTTTTTCTGCACAGGTAATCCGGTCTTCCAACCCTGATTATGTGCCGCTGGATATGAATCTTTTAAAGACTATGCTCTCAAGTAATGAGTATCCTTCTGTTATACACAAAGCTCAGTCTCATCTTAGGGAAATGGCTGAAAATGGAACCCTTAGTGGTGATACCTTTCGCCAATTTAGTCAGGACTACATCCAGCTGATTTTTGTATACTGTAATGATAATGGTATACAGGCACATTCCCTTTTTCATACAAAAGAAGCACATTCTCTTCTGTCTGAAACACCAAAATCACTTGAAGAGCTGGAGCAGTGGACAGAAAAAATCATGCATATAGCCACTGATTACATCGAATCTGTCAACAACTCGGATAGTGCCATATCAAAAATTAAAGATTATATAGAACTTCATCTGTCAGAAGATATTACTCGTGCCGATCTTGCAGAGCTGGTTTATCTAAATCCGGATTATATGAACCGTCTTTTAAAAAAGGAAACCGGGAAATCCATTACCGAATATATTATGTACAGAAGATTGGAACGTGCTAGATATTTAATTGAGCATACTAATATGAAAATCAGTGTAATTGCCCAAAATGTTGGTTATACGAATTTTTCCTATTTTCCTAAAATTTTTAAACGGGCCTATGGATTAACTCCGGAAGAATATAAGCTCAGCCATAATCACACAGAATAGTATGTTTTTTCAAACCGAGCTACAAATGTCTGTTTTGTGTCAGTTAAAAGTAGCATTATTGACAGAGATAGCTACTGGAATTTGTTATGCTTAACCCATGGAAAGCGAAGTTACGTTTTCAAAAAGGAGGGTAAAAACCATGAAAAAAATGATGAAAAAGGTCATAAGTGTATGCTGTATTCTTGCCATCACTTTCTCCACACTGATTGGATGCAGTTCCAGCACACCCGACACAACTTCTCCACAATCAGAGGATTCCCCATCTGAAGAATCAGCCAATCCTTCTCATATCAGAATGGCATTTCTGTATATTGGGGAAGAACCAGCCGATCTCCAAATGGTTCAGGATGCAGTAAACAAAATTTCTATTGACGAAATTAACGTAGAAGTAGAATTTGTTCCTATCAGTCTCTTCCAGTATGGAGATCAATTAAACCTGATGATTTCAGGTGGTGAGCAACTGGATGTAGCTGCTGCCTTTCCTTCCCTGTCAGTTTTATACTCCAAGGGTCAACTCATGCCCCTTGATGATCTCATCACCGAATATGGACAAGGATTAGCGGAAGAAGTGGGGCAGGACTACTTAAATGGATGCCGTTTGGGAGGAGAAATTTATGGTATTCCCATTCTGTGCGGCTTCGCCTATAGTTCCGGTCTCAGTTATTCTGTCGACCTTGCAGAGGAGCTTGGCATCGACATGAGCAACGTCACATCTCTTGATGATTTAGATGCGATTCTGGCAGAGGTTCATGAAAAAGATCCTGATATCTATGCCATTGCTGCAAAGTCCACTTCTGCCTCATTAGTGAATCAGATGCTGACCTGTGATATGCTTTCCGATTCTATTGGCGTTCTGATGGATCCTGAAAACGGAACCACCATTGAATCACTCTATGAAACTGAGACTTATAAACAGCTTGCTCTCAAAGTACGTGACTGGTATGAAAAAGGTTATATCATGAAAGACCAGGCTTCAACTTCCGAAACACTGTTATCTTTAATTGCAGCAGACAAGGCTTTCTGTGGAATCACCAACTACACTCCGGGCATTGAGATGGAACAGATGTCCTCAACAAATGGAAAACGTGTAAAGGTTATTCCGATTTCAGATCCTTTGGTAAGCTCCACATCTGTTTCAGTTTCCACCATGTGTATTCCTATCACATGCAGCGACACAACAGCAGCAATGAAATTTCTTAATCTGCTGTATACAAATGCAGAAGTTATTAATCTCATTGATTGGGGTATTGAGGGTGTTCATTATGTAAAAAATGAAGATGGTACAATTCGCTATCCTGATGGTGTCACTGCTGAAACTTCTACGTATAACATTGGAACTCAGTTTATGAATGCAAATGAGCTCTTAAGCTATGTGTGGGAGGGTAATGACCCTAATCTCTGGCAGGAAAAAGTTGCTTTTGAAGAAAATGCCATTGCTTCCAATGCACTCGGCTTCAATTTTGATTCTTCTTCTGTCAAAACGCAGATGACAGCTGTGTCCAATGTTATTAATCAGTATGAAGATGCCTTGGGAAATGGTACTGTAGATGTTGAATCTACTCTTCCGCAATTTATTAAGGCTTTAAAAGATGCCGGAATTGATGATATTATTACCGAGAAGCAGAAACAGTTTGATGAATTTTTAGCAACTAAATAATACCAGAATCATAAATCACCCCGGAAATAATGCACTGTCTGCAATATTTTGGGGGTGATTTTATTCAATATTCAAAATTTTTTATTTCATAGTACATCCATCTACCCGGAGCGTACCAAATCCATGGGTAGAACTCTATACATAACTGTAAGCAATTACGCAACCTACCGTGACAACTGCAGATTTTCAGGGCTTTTTATATGTCAACACAATCCCGGTTACAGATGCAATAAGGACAAATGGTGCGAGTCTTACGAAAAAGTATTCAAAACCATGCAGCAATGTCCCTGCAACTGCCAATGAAATAAGCATACCGGAATCAGGAACCGATAACCCCTGCTCCCATTTAGCATAAGACTGTCTTGAAATTTCTACTACTTCTGCCACTTGTTCCTGTGTGAGTCCCTTTAGATTACGTAGCATCACAAGATTCTCTGACAACATGATCAGCACTTCCTTTCTGACATCTTCATTATAGGTTCTGTCGGATTAGACTTACACCATACAAACTTGTCAGCTTTTTCGGATCTGTGTTAACTTTGGTTGCTTTATCCATTCCTGTGCCATGATGCCGATCGCCGATGCAAATTCATTTTTTACTTTTTCCTTATCGTCTGCGCCATCATATACGCTGTAATAAAAATACATCATTGCATAAAATCGGACTGCGTTCTTTTCGGCATGCGCAATTCCCATGCTCTCAAATAAATCTTTTACATATGCGGCAGGTCCGGACGAAAGATATTGTTGATATAATCCCTGCATCTCTTCACTCCGAAACTGCTCTATTGTCAGCATCTTCCGAAACGATGATGCGAAATCATCCTCTGTCCAGTATGCAAACATAGACTTGCTATATTCGACAAATTCCTCCAAAGACACTGTCTTGTACTGATCCGGCATACTCTCTTTATCATCTTCCGGCATGTCATACTCTGCAGCCTGCTCGCTGTCTCCCTGCTCCATGCGCTCTACAATGCAGTCAAAAATATCTCTTTTACTCTTGTAATGGCGGTATAATGCTCCTTTCGTCATGTCAAGCTCTCCGGCGATCTGACTGACTGAGACAGCTTCATAGCCATCTCTGGCAAACAGATGCAGAGCTACCGTTAATATTTCTTCTTTTCTATTTCTCATGTGGAATCTCCTCCCTGTAAGTGGATTCTCTTCCGAACAAAGTCTGTATTTCCTTATTCTTTTGTGACCAGTCCCTGTTTATATGATATTCTCCTCGTATATTGCATATTTCTGTTTTCTTTCGTCTGGTCAAACTTCGTTTTCCAGCCTGGAAAACCTCAGCTCCGGGTACTTTCTCATACACTTTCAAAATAACCTTCGCCAAATAGTCACGCTATATCATACATCTCTCGGCAGATCTTTTTTCCGGTTTCCGTCCGGAAAATATTCCGGTAGGAGGTCTGCAAGGCTTCTTCAGACAGTTCGTCCTCATACATGTTTACAAGGAAATCCGCTTCCACCAGAATCTGATAATCTATGCCGTCTATATTGTTGTAGGTATGATGATGGGCGATCAGATACTGTACCCGTTCGGAAACTTCTCCGGAAAAACCAAGCTCTGCCAGCAGCTTTTCGGCAATGGCCGGACCTTCTTTTTCCTGTAATTTTCCGTTACAGTTTCCGTATTTTTCTTCACACAGAT
>ENA-UOJH01001900-UOJH01001900.1-human-gut-metagenome-genome-assembly--contig:-C148-NODE-1900-length-14174-cov-6.166655_pt1 | contig 14174 bp, 20 predicted proteins | sample MGYA00242345_ERZ723892 | MGnify/ENA metagenome assembly ERZ723892 | reverse complement strand
GAGAGAATCGTGTTTCATTGTTGACAGAAAGGAGGGCAACACCATATGGCTGACAGAAATTTAACCTTTGAGGACTTCAAAAGGCTGTCACCCGAGGAACGCAACAGGCGATATGAAGAACTGTCCAATCATGACAAGTTTCTGGCACGCTGTTCGCAGCCGTCGGGCGTTCATGGTGTGCTGTGCAATACCTGTATCCACCGAAAGCGGGTATGCTGCAAGGCGTTTCCGGATGGTATCCCGGGCGAGCATATGAATAAGCTGGAGGAAAACCCGGCAATCGAATGTGCACCGGGCGTTCACTATCAACCAAAGACTTAGTCATCAAGACCGTACATTGGAGAGATAACAATGGATCTCATTCAGCACATGAAAAAGCTGCTCGGCACCGAGCACCCATATGACAAAGCGCATCGCCTCAAGGTGGAATGCACGGACGGTATTACGCTGACCGGCAAATTCGTCACCGTCGTAGGCGCACTGGACAATGACCCGGAGATTGCAGCGCTGATTATCCGGCGCGACGACAACGGCGTTCTGACCGGAATGCTGGAAACCGAAATCAAAACAGTAGAACTGATGGACTAAACCACCAAGGATTCAATCCAAGGTGGTTTTTTCATACCCATTTTTCGATGAAAGGAGCAAAAAAACAATGGAATTTCTCAAAAGCCTTTTTGAAAAGGGCGCACTGACCTGGGAGCAGTTCCAGCAGGCCGCAAAGGACGCAAAGTTTGAGGTGGTCAACGCCGCCGGCGGCGCTTACGTTCCCAAGGCCGACCTGGACACCAAGGCGCAGGAGCTGACCACGGCGAACAACACCATCAAGGACCTGCGTGCCGCCGCCAAGGCGTGGGACGGAAAGGACCCGAAGAAGCTGGAGGACGACCTCAAGACCCTCCAGACCAAGTACGATACCGACACCGCGAATATTCGCCGTGATGCAGCTATCGACCTGGCGCTGACCCGTGCTCATGCACGCGATCCGCAGCTGACCCGCGCGGCGCTCTCGATGGACGACATCAAGATCGGCGCGGACGGCAAGATCACCGGCCTTGACGCGCAGGTCGAAAGTCTGAAAAAGGACAAGGCATGGCTGTTCGAGGAGGACGGCGCAGGTCAGTCCGGCAAGCAGGGCGGCAAGGGCGGCAACCCGAACGGCGGTCAGGGCGGCGGCTACAATCCGCAGTCCGGCGGCAACCCGCACACGGTAAACGATCTCGGTTCCGCTCTCGCAGAAGTATACAACACCAACGGCTAACAGAAAGAAGGAATGAAAAATGCCTATCACTCTCGCACAGGCAAAGGTCGGCATGGCAAACCATGTGGACCAGCAGGTTATCGACCAGTTCCGCCGCGGCTCCATGCTGCTGGAGGCACTGACCTTTGACAACTCGGTATCTCCGGGCACCGGCGGCTCTACGCTGACCTATGGCTACACTCAGCTCAAGACCCCGGCAGGCGCGGATTTCCGTGACATCAACACCGACTACACCGACACCGCAGCCGACCGCGAAACCAAGTCGGTTGACCTCAAGATCTTCGGCGGTACGTTCAAGATCGACCGTGTTCTTGCGAACACCGCGAACGGTCAGATCAACGAGGTGCAGTTCCAGCTCGAGGAGCACATCAAGGCGACCACCAACCTGTTCCACTATACCGCCATCAACGGCGACAAGGGCACCAAGGGCTTTGACGGTCTGGACACGCTGCTTGTCGGCACTTCCACCGAGATCAACGCGGATGCATCCAAGGCGATCGACCTGTCCACCTCAGCGGCGATCGACACCAACTACAAGACCGTGCTCGATATGCTCGACGAGTTCCTGTCCGAACTGGACGGCGTGCCGACCATGCTCATCGGCAATGCGGCGCTGCTGACCAAGATCCGCTCCTGCGCCCGCCGTGCCGGTTATCTGACCCACTCCGAGGACGCCTTCGGCCGTCAGATGAGCGGTTACAACGGCATTCCGTTCATGGATATGCAGTATTACTACGACACCGCCGAGAAGAAGGAAAAGCCGGTCGTGCCGATCACGTCGCGTGAATACGGCGCGTCCTCGTCCAAGACCACCGTTACCGGTCTGACCGACCTGTACGCTGTCCGTCTGGGTCTGGACGGTTTCCACGCCGTATCTCCGATGGGCGGCAAGGTGATCTCGACCACGCTGCCGGATTTCAGCACCGCAGGCCCGGTCAAGGCCGGTGATGTCGAGATGGTTGCGGCAACCGTGCTCAAGAAGTCCCGCGCTGCCGGCGTGCTGCGTAACTTCAAGGTAAAGTGAGGGAACTGACATGTACAAGATCCAGGCACCGAACGAGGAGTATGACCGCAAGATCGGCGGCGTGCAGTTCGTCAGTGGTGAGGCGCAGACGGATAATGAGTGGCTTGCAAGCTGGTTCTCCGGCCGTCCGGGCTTTACCGTGGAAACCGTGACCGCCGAGGAGGAAACCGAGCCGACCGAGGACAAACCGAGGGGGAAGCGCAGAAATGACAAGGGAAACGCTGATGCTGCGGACGCAAAGCCTGCTGCCGAACCTGCCGCAGGAAACGCTTGAGTTCGCCTGCGATCTGGTGCTCGAGCAGATCTGCAATTACTGCAATCTGGCCGAGGCGCCGGACGGCCTCGCGAACACCGCAGCGCTGATGGTGCGCGGTCTGGTAAACAGCGTTCAACTCCAGAACGAGAATATGCAGCCTGCCGCAAAGGGCGTGTCCAGAGGGGATACGTCCTTTTCCTTTGCAACGGCGGCGGAGCAGCTGGCGGCGCTGGCAAGCTCGGGTGACTTCCTCACCGACTACAAGGCGCAGCTGAACGCCTATCGAAAGATGAGGTGGTAGTATGCTCGGCAATCCGGAGCTGGAGCGTGCGCTGCTGGAGCAGACCTATGACGGCGTGATGACCGTCACCGGCGCAAGCAAGCAAACCGTGAATGGCGAAACCGTTGCTACGCCGGACGCAGTGCTGCACGAGAATATCCCGTGTGCACGGTCGTGTTCGGGCACACCGGACAGAAAGACCGACGCTAACAGCGGTAAGATCAGCTATCAGGCCACGTTCTACTGTGCGCCGGAGCTGACGATTCCGGCAGGCTGCCGCATTGCAGTTCAGCAGTACGGCGCGACCTATCGTCTGAAATACAGCGGCGAGAGCGCGGTCTATCCGACCCATCAGCAGCTTTCCGCCGTCCGAGAGGAGCGAGTGTAATGGCAAGCTGGGGAAGCTGTGATTTTCACGAGCTGCGCGACTTAAACGAACGCATTAAGGCCGCCGCCAGCGAACCGGAGATGGACGCTTTCTACACCGGCCTGCTCGATGAGATGATGAACGGTCTGCTGACCGACGTCAAGGAGCTGACACCGGTTGACCGCGGTCATCTGCGGCGCAACTGGTTCATCACCAAGGCGAAGCGCAGCGGCAAGGTGTACCACGCGGATATTTATAACAATATCGAGTATGCACCATACGTCGAGAACGGCCACCGGCAGGAGGTCGGACGGTACGTTCCGGCCATCGGTAAACGTCTTGTAAACGGCTTTGTCGAGGGCAAGCACATGCTGCGCAATGGCATGTTCGATCTCCAGAAAGCTGCGCCCGATATTATCAAGACCAAAAGCGAGGAATTTCTCAGCCGCATGATGGAGGGCAAATGATTAACGTAGTACAGGAAATCGTCGATAAGCTGCGCACGGTCTATCCATCGGCGCAGTACGACATTTACACCGAGCGTATCGAGCAGGGCTTCTCTGCGCCGTGCTTCTCCATTCGGCAGATTCGTGCGGACGTCACGCCGTACCCGTCCGGCCTGCATGAGATCGTGCAGCACATGGACGTGCGGTTCTTCCCGTCGGACGGCCGTCCGCAGGAGCAGTGCCGAGAGACTGCACAGACGCTCACGCTGCTGCTGCGGCGCACGGAAAGCCTGCGCGGGAGCAATCTCTCGTGGGAAATTACAGATGATGTGCTGCATTTCTTCGCGGATTACCGGCAGTTTGTCCAGGAAGTCCCGGAAGATATTCCGATGGAGAATTTGCAGACTACCGTAGGAACGGAGGACTGACAATGGCAGTTAAACGCAAAACCGAGGCAGGAGCACCGGCGTTTACCGGCGCACAGCTCCTGACCTTCGACAGATACCGCGAGCGGCGCGACCTGCTGGGTGTGCTGCTCGACAAGGATCAGCGCTACACCTTTTCCGAGGTGGACGCGCTCATTGACAACTTTATGAAAGGCAAGGTGAATTAAATGGCTTTAGGCGGCGGTATGTATACCGTACAGAACAAGGTTCTGCCCGGTGCGTACATCAACTTTGTGTCGGCGGCGCGTGCGTCTGCGACCCTGGGCGACCGCGGCACGGCGGCTTTCCCGCTGTCTCTCGACTGGGGACCAGAGAACGAGGTCGTGACCATCGAGAACAGCGAGTTCCAGAAGGGCTCACTTGCGCTGACCGGCTACGCCTACACGGCGGACGAGCTGCGTCCGCTGCGCGAGATCTTCGCGAATGCCAAGACGCTGCACCTGTTCCGTTTGAACAGCGGCGGTGCAAAGGCAGCCTGCAAGTACGCGGAGGCGAAGTATCCGGGCAAGATCGGCAACGAACTGAAGATCGTGATTCAGCAGAACGAGGGCTTCACGGTATCGACGAACGAGGTCTACGACGTTTCGACCTACATCGGCACGACCCTTGTGGACACGCAGAAGGCAGTTAAGGCAGTTGCAGACCTTTCCGACAACGACTATCTGCACTGGAAGGGCAGCGAGGCATTGACCGAGAACGCAGGCCTGCTGCTCACCGGCGGCACGACCGGCGCGGTGCAGGATGCAGCTTACCAGACGTTCCTCGACAAGATCGAGCCATACAGCTTCAACGCGGTCGGCTGCGACACGAAGAACAGCACGGTCAAGGGTCTGTTCGCCAACTGGACGCGCCGCCTGCGTGATGAGCAGGGCGTGAAGTTCCAGTGCGTGCTGCATGGTTATCCCTCGGCAGACTATGAGGGCGTGATTTCCGTCAAGAACGGTCTGGTCGGTGCATCTGACGACCCGTCGGCTGTCTACTGGACGACCGGCGCGGAATCTGCGTGCGCGGTCAACCGTTCGATGACCAACTCGACCTACACCGGCGAGTACGACATCGACACGAACTACACGCAGACCCAGCTTGAAAAGGCGATCAAGGCGGGTGAGTTCACGTTCCACCGTGTGGGCGACCAGACGCGCGTGCTGACCGACATCAACACGTTCGTGTCCGTCACGGACGAAAAGAGCGCGGATTTCTCGTCCAATCAGGTCATGCGCGTGCTCGACCAGATCGCGAATGACATTGCATCGCTGTTTAACTCGAAGTACCTCGGCAAGGTACAGAACGACGCCTCCGGCCGCGTGAGCCTGTGGAGCGACATTGTAGCGCACCACACCCAGCTCCAGACCATCCGCGCCATTGAGAACTTTGACAGCAGCAGCGTCACCGTGTCGCAGGGCGACATGAAGAAGTCTGTTGCGGTCGAGGATCATGTACAGCCGGTTTCCGCGATGGAACAGCTTTACATGAAGGTAATCGTTGAATAAAGGAGGGAAAAGTCATGCTGAACGCTCCTGTTATGGAAGCAAATGATGCGGTATCCGGCTCGATGGCCGAGTGCTACGTCACCATTGACGGCAACCGCTACAATATGATGCAGCTGTACAGCTTTGAGTCGTCCGCGAAGGTCAATTCGCAGGACGTGAAAATCCTCGGCCGTACCGGCATCGGTAAGAAGCCGACTGGCTGGTCCGGTTCGTGGAAGGGCACGGCACACTTCAACCAGAGCGTGTTCCGCCGCTGGTTCCTGACCTACTGCAAGACCGGCAAAATGACGCCGTTTGAGATTCAGGTGTCCAACGAGGACCCGTCCTCGTCCGCCGGCCGTCAGACCATCACGCACACCGGCTGCCTGATCGACAGCTCGATTCTGGCGAAGTTCGACGCAGGCGACAGTCTGCTTGACGAGGAGCTTTCCGGCACGTTCGACGGCTGGGATATGCCCGAGGAGTTTACCGAACTGTCCGGTATGGAATAAGGAGGAATTTGAACAATGGGTAATCTTACCGCATTTCTGGCGCAGAACGCCAAGCAGGTTGAAAACGTAAAACTGGTCGTGTCTGACCGCTTCACCGATGAGGACGGCAAGCCGCTCGAGTGGGAGGTGCGCTGCATTTCCTCGCGCGAGGACGAAACACTGCGCCGCGACTGCCAGTACCGCGTACAGGTGCCGGGCAAGCGCGGCAGCTTCCGTCAGGAATTCGACAACGTGCTGTACCTTGCCAAACTGGCAGCCGCCTGCACGGTTTATCCGAACCTCAACGATGCAGAACTGCAGGACAGCTACGGCGTGAAATGCGCCGAGGAGCTGATCTCGGCCATGCTGACACCGGGTGAGTATACGAACTACACGGAAAAGCTGTTCGACATCTGCGGCTTCGGTGATGCTCCTGATCTGGTGGAACAGGCAAAAAACTGATTCGGGACGGGGATGACGAGGCTTCCGTCGCACATTTCTGCCTGCAGGAGCTTCACATCCTGCCGTCAGCATTTTTGAGCCTGCCGACGGAAGAGAGAGCCTTTATCACAGCTTCGTGCATTGTGCGAGGCGAGGAAGAGGAAAAGGCGCTGAATAAGACGAAACGAGGGAGGTGAGTTCTATGGCACTGTCGGGTACCGTCCAGCTGCGCGACGGCATGAGTAATGTACTCAGCCGTATCGCGTCCAACCTGAGTGCGGTCAACGACCGGTTTGAGCGTATGCAGAGCCTGACCGAACAGGCTGCCCCGACCGGTCTGTATTCACAATTTAACAGCGAATTGACGGGTGTGCGTGAAGAACTCACCCGAACCGTGAGCGAAGTCGAGGAGCTGCGGAGCAGCATGACCTCGGCGCAGCCGTCGGCAGAGAACCTGACGGCATCGCTCAAAAAGCTGGGCACAGCGGTCCTCGGCTCCAAGCTGGTGAGCGGTATCATGCGTATGTCGGACGAAATGACGCAGACCACGGCGCGTCTGAATCTGATGAACGACGGTCTGCAAAGCACCGCCGACCTGCAGGAGCTGATCTATCAGTCGGCTATGCGTTCCCGCGGCGCGTACAACGCTACGGCGGATGCGGTCGCGAAGATGGGTCTGCTTGCCGGTGACGCATTCAGCAGCAATCAGGAAACGATCGCGTTTGTCGAGCAGCTGAACAAGCAGTTCAAGATCGCCGGTACCTCGGCAGAGGGTCAGGCCGCCGCCATGCTCCAGATCACGCAGGCGATGGGCTCCGGCGTGCTGCGCGGCGAGGAGCTGAACTCGGTATTCGAGCAGGCACCGACTATCATTCAGTCGATTGCGGATTACCTCGGCGTGTCGGTCGGTGAAATCCGCAGCATGGCGCAGGAGGGCGAGCTGACGGCGAGCGTTGTCAAGTCCGCGCTGCTGTCCTCGGCGGAGGAAACCAATCAGAAATTCAGCGAGATTCCGCTCACCTGGTCGGACGTCTGGACGCAGGCCAGCAATATGGCAATCATGGCCTTGCAGCCGCTATTGGAGGCCATCAACTGGGTGGCGAACAATATTGAGGTCATCGGCCCGCTGGTGCTTGCGGCTGCGGCAGCCTTTGCGCTGTTTGCAGTGGCCGCCAACTGGACGAAGATCTGTGCTGCGGCTACGAAGGCGCTGACTGCCGCACAGAAAATGCTCAATGCCGTGATGTCGCTCAATCCGATCGTGCTGATTATCGGCAGCGTTATCATTCTGATCGGCGTGATCGCGGCATACATCAACTACACGAACCGGGCGAAGAACGAAACGACGAGCGCTGTCGGCGTGATCTGCGGCCTGTTTGCGATGGCAGGCGCGTTCGTCTACAACATGTTCTATCTGCCGGTCTACAACGTGATTGCCGATCTTATCAACTTCCTCGGCAACGTGTTTCAGCACCCGATTGCGTCGATCGAGATTTTGTTTTTGCAGCTCAGCCAGTATGTTGTCGGCGTCATCCGCGGTATGGTGAGGACGATCGAGAAGCTCATCAATCTTATTCCGGGCGTGAAGATCAACATCACCAGCGGTCTGGACACGTTCTACGACAGCTACACCGACAGCATTCAGAAGATTAAGGATCAGTCCGGCTGGACGGAGTATGTCAAGCACAAGGAGAAGATCGAGTATTCGACGGCTTACGCCAACGGCTACAACTGGGGCGCAAACCTCCAGAACAGCATCTCTGAAAAGCTGGGTCTTGACCTGCCGGACGATCCGGCAACGGGCCTGCTGTCTAACATTGCAGACAACACCGCACAGATTGCGGACGATGTGAGCGTATCCTCGGACGACATCAAGCTGCTGCGCGATATTGCCGAGCGGCAGGCCATCAACAAGTACACCACCGCCGAGATCAAGGTGGAAATGGTCAACCACAACAACATCTCGAACGAGATGGATCTGGATGGCGTAGTCAATCTGCTGGAAGCCAAGGTCACCGAGGCATTGGTCACCAGTGCGGAAGGAGTGCACATCTAAATATGTACGAGTTTTACATGGACGGTGTGCGCCTTCCGGTCACGCCGTCGGCGCTGACCATCAAGACAGCCAACCAGAACAAGACCATCAACCTCATCAACGAGGGTCAGGTGAACGTCCTGAAAGCGCCGGGACTGTCCAAAATCAGCTTTTCGGCACTGCTGCCGAACAGGGAATATCCGTTTGCGTGCTACCCGAGCGGGTATCAGCCTGCTCAGTATTACATGAGCAAGCTGGAATCACTCAAGACCGCCTGCAAGCCGTTCGAGTTCTCGGTTATCCGTATAGACGACAGCGGCGAGGAGCTGATGAGCGCACAGCCAATGACGGTTTCGCTCGAAAGCTATGAGCTTGCTGAGGATGCGGGCAGCTACGGCGTTGACGTGATGGCAAAGATTGAATTGCTGCAATACGCGCCGTACCATACCAAGTCTATCGAGTTCAAGCAGTCGAGCAACGGCTCGACCAAGAAAGCCACCGTCACGCAAAAGCGCGACACTACGACTGCACCGGCCGGTAAGACGTACACCGTCAAGTCCGGTGATACGCTGTGGGACATTGCCCGGGTGAAGCTGGGAAACGGTACTAAGTGGCAGTCTATCTATAATCTGAACAAGGCTGCCATTGAAGCCGCAGCAAAGAAATACGGTAGATCAAGCAGCAGCAACGGTTGGTGGATCTACCCCGGCACCGTGCTCAAGCTGCCGGGTTAAGGAGGGGACGATATCGGTAATTATGAGTGGCCGTCTCCATCCTACTCGCGCATTTCGAGCGGCTACGGAACCCGAACCTGCCCGTTCCACGGCAAGGAGTTCCACGACGGCGTTGACCTGGCAGCGGCAAGCGGTGCACCAATCCTCGCGTTCGGGCCCGGCACGGTCACGAAGTCCGGCTGGTACGGTGGTTACGGTAACTACATCAGTATCGACCACGGCGGCGGTCTGATGAGCTTTTACGGGCACGCCTCGGCGCTCTACGTCAGGCAGGGCGCGAAAGTCACCGCCGGTCAGAAAATCGCCGCCGTTGGCACGACCGGCAGCTCAACCGGCTGTCACCTGCATTTTGGTATGCACAAGAACGGCTCGTCCGTCAATCCGCTGAATTACGTTTCCTCCGGTGATACGCTCGCCAAGTATTCCGGCGCGAAGTCGGGCGGTACGGCAACGAATACTGTAAAGGCGCTGTTCACGGCATACTATCCGGCGAATAATGCCATGGAGGGCGGGTTTCCTTGACGCACTCGGTAACAAACTTGACCCGAGCAAGCACACCTGTGCTGCACCGCCAAGCGTACCGTTTGGTACTAAGGTTACAGTGCAGGGCACAGGTACAGCGCTTGACGGCGTGACCTACACCGTCAATGACCGCGGCGGCATGATTCAAATTGAGGGCGGTGTGTACCACTTCGATCTTTTGATGTCCTCCAATGCCGAGTGCAACCGCTGGGGCAAGAAGTACGGCAAAGCCGTCATCGGCGGCTCGGGCGGCTGGTCCGGTACAACGAGTTCCGGCAGTACGAGCACCGAGAAAGAGAAGAAGGATATCACGACCGTTGTTGTTAAGTCTGTCACCGGCGCGGCGGGCACGCGCAAGGAGATCCTGCGGGATGTGCCGTCCTGCCAGATGCCGGGTGCGGAGCTGATCATCCAGAACAGGAACGGTCAGCTTCAGCAGCCGATGATCGAGGGCGACATCGTGTGGGAAACCACCCGCAGCGGCGCGGCGTCCTCGCTGACGTTTACGGTGGTCAAGGACGATACCCTCAACTTCCATGAGGGCAATCCGGTGTCGTTCCGGTTTAACGGCGCGAATGTGTTCTACGGATACGTCTTTAAGAAGTCGCGTTCGGATAACCGGCTGATTAAGGTCACGGCCTACGACCAGCTGCGGTACTTCAAGAACAAGGACACGATTTCGTACACGAACAAGACCTACGCCGATGTGCTGAAAATGCTGGCGGCTGACTACGGCCTCAAGGTTGGTACCGTGACCGATACCAAGTACAAAATCCCGCAGAGGATTGAGGAGGGCACGCTCTTTGATATGCTCGGCAATGCCAGTGATTTGACCATCATCAACACCGGTAAGGTGTACGTCTTGTATGACGATTTCGGGAAACTGTGCCTGAAACCGTATGAGAGCCTGCTCCTGCCGCTCTACATCGACGAGGACACTGCCCAGGGATACAGCTACACCTCGTCCATCGACAGCGACGTGTACAACCGCATCAAGCTGGCGTGGGACAACGACGAAACCGGCGTCAGAGAGGTACATGTGATGAACAATACCGCCAGCCAGAGCAAATGGGGCACGCTCCAGTATTACGAAAAGCTGGACAACGCCCTCAACACCGCCGATTTGCAGACTAAGGCCAAGGCGCTGATGAAATACTACAACGTCATCCACCGCGAACTGACCATGCAGAAGGTGTTCGGGGATGTTCGGGCGCGTGCCGGTACATCTGTTTGTGTTGGTATGGGTCTTGGCGATATCAACATCAAAAATTATATGTGCGTGGAGAAGGCTAAGCACACGTTCAGCAATGGCCTGTACACGATGGATTTGTACCTAAGCGGAATTCGAGGTGAGTTTAGTGCCTGATTTGTTTACCGCTATGAAGCGGATTGCGAAGGACGTCTTTGACACGCTGCAACCTGCTGACTGGTGCTACGGAAAGGTCATCTCGCTTGACCCGTTTCAGGTGCAGATTGACCAGAAACTGCCGCTCAAGAAAGAGTTTCTGGCCGTCCGCACCGGCGTGAGCGCGTCCTCGTTTAAGGTAGGGGACAGGCTCATTCTGCTAAGAAAACAGGGCGGTCAGGAATATCTCATTTTAGACAAGAAAGGGGCGCTGTAATGCTGCCGACAGAGTATAATGACGATCTCGTGCAGGATTTCGAGATTGAAACACAGCCTACGCGCACCTATGCGCTGCGGTTTGACGGCTACCCGTGCTCCGGCGGCAAGCTGGACGGACTGGAAGCCATGAAGCAGGCCATCTTCCTAATTCTTCAGACCGAACGGTTTCAGTACGCGATTTACAGCTGGAATTACGGCATCGAGCTGAACGCCCTGCTCGGTCAGACCATGACGCCGTATCTGCAGGCCAAGGCCGCCAAGGCGATTGAAGATGCACTCATGGCAGACGATCGTGTGCTCTCGGTTGAGCAGTTCTCGTTCACCAAGGGAAAGCGCAGCCTGCTTGTGAAATTTACCGTAACCACGACCGAGGGCGATGTCGAGAGCGAATTTGAGTTTGGAGGTGAAGCGGCATGATCGGACGATACTCGGACGAAATGACGTTTGACTACATTATGAACCGTATGCTGGAATCCGTGCCGGATACGGTGGACAAGCGAGAGGGTAGTATCATCTATGACGCATTATCACCTGCTGCCGCAGAACTGGTCAAATGCTACATGGAACTGGACGTCGTGATGGACGAAACCTTTGTTGATACGGCGTCGCTCCAGTACCTTATGCTGCGCTGCAAAGAGCGCGGCGTAGCTATTCAAGGCGAAACGGCTGCGGTTATCGAGGGCGTGTTCACGCCGTCCAGTGTGGAGCTGACCGCGGGCTTGCGGTTCAACTGCGACGAGGTGAACTACACCATCACAGAAAAAATATCGGCGGGTCACTACAAGCTGGAGGCGGAAACGCTCGGTACGGTCGGCAACAAGTACACAGGCCTGCTGCTGCCGATCCAGACAGTGAACGGTCTGGAAACCGCCCAGATTGCGGCGGTGCTCATTCCGGCCGAGGACGGCGACACGACCGACACGTTGCGCGAGAAGTATTACGCCAGCATTGACGGCGAAGCGTTCGGCGGCAACGTGGCCGACTACCGCGAGAAGGTCAACGGGATTACCGGCGTGGGCGGTGTAAAGGTGTCCCCAGTGTGGAACGGCGGCGGTACGGTCAAACTGACCGTTATCGCATCCGACTTCACTGCACCGAGCACCGAGCTTATCAGCAAGGTACAGACCGCCATCGACCCCGAGGGCAATCAGGGCGAAGGTCTGGGACTGGCTCCGATCGGACACACCGTAACTGTTACCGGTGCGAGGTATGCCGACATTGCTATCACAACTAATATCACCTTTGCGACCGGCTGGGCGTGGTCGAGCGCACAGTCGCAGGTGGAGAGCGCGGTCAAGACGTACTTTGCCGAGCTGGCGAAGATCTGGGCGGACAGTGCGACGACCGTTGTCCGTATCTCGCAGATCGAGACGCATCTGCTTGCACTCGACTGCGTGGTGGACGTGGAGGACACGACCATCAACGGCAGTGCGAAGAACATCGAGCTGGCAGCGGACGAAATTCCGCGGCTCGGCAGTATCGGAGGTGCGACGTGAGAAAGAAATTACAGGACTACCTGCCGCCGATCCTGCTGAAAACCTATGAGTTCCCGCTGCTATGTGAGACCGAGCAGCCGGAGATTGACCGTCTGCATGATGCCGCTGATGCGGTGCTCGATGCGCAGTTTCTAAGCACAGCAGGGGAGTACGCCATTCAGAGGTATGAGAAGATCTTCGGCGTTGTGCCGCAGGACACCGACACGCTGGACGAGCGCCGATTTAAGGTGCTGACCAGAATCAACACGCAGCTGCCGTTCTCTGTGCGCCGCCTGCGGCAGCAGCTCGCAACGCTGTGCGGCGATGACGGCTACAAGCTGGAACTGGACGGCGGCAGGTACACACTGACGGTCAAAGTCGCGCTGACCGCAAAGCGTAATCAGCAGGCGGTCGAGGAGCTGCTTGCCGACATTGTGCCTGCGAACATGGTCTGCACGACGTCGCTGCTGTACAACACATGGGAGCAGATCAAGCGACTGACGTGGGGAGAGCTGAAAAAGCTGACCTGGCGAGAAATTAAGGAGGAGGTTTTGCCAGATGGCGCAGAAGACACCTAACTATAATCTGAACAAGCCCGGCTACGAGGATTTCGGCGATGTTGACATGCTGAACGAGAACTTTGATAAGATCGACGAGGCTCTTGCCGCGGCCGACCCGACCAAGATCACCGCCAAGGCCGAACCGGCCGACGGTGACGGCGTGATGATCGCGGACAGCGCGGACGGCGGCAAGGCTAAGCGGCTGCTGTGGTCGAGCGTCAAGACGGCACTCGGAAAGCTGTTCGTTCCGCTGGCGAGAAAGATCAACGGGAAGACGCTGAGCGCTGACGTCACGCTGACGGGCGATGACATTGCTATGGGTGCCGATGATGCGGAGAGCTTAAGGGCGGCTATGGCAAAGCGCCTTGGAAGCCGGGCTAAGTATCTGGCCGGAACATCTATTTTCGACTACATGAAAAGTGAGTACAATGCCGGCCATCATGCAGGTTTTATCCATGCTATTAACTGTCCCGATATTCCAAATGGCGAAAAAGACTGGGGCTACAATGTATTCTTTTTTCATGGAGAACACTATGTCGCCTATGCATTGCGATCCTACCCCAGTATTCCAGATGTAGGATATGTACGCTTTGCAGACTCGAATGGGTGGGTAGCTGACTGGCAGAAAATCGTATCGGCGAATACTCCCGAAGTGCATGATTTCCCTTTGGCGGACGGCTTTACCGGCGACATAATCTACTATAAAACGCAAGAGAACATATGCACTGTGTCCGGCTGCATTT
>ENA-UOJH01001898-UOJH01001898.1-human-gut-metagenome-genome-assembly--contig:-C148-NODE-1898-length-14198-cov-4.769214_pt1 | contig 14198 bp, 16 predicted proteins | sample MGYA00242345_ERZ723892 | MGnify/ENA metagenome assembly ERZ723892 | reverse complement strand
TTCCTCCGCAGTTCGAGAATCGAGTCAATATGCGCCGAATTTGCCACATTCTTGTAGGTCTCCTAGTGTGTGCCGGACTCCTACGCACAGTAAGCGGCTTTATTTTTGACTACCTACATCCAGAATACGTGTCCAGCTTTCCTTCATACCTTTATTTTTTACGAGCAGTTCCCTTCCTTATCACTGCTGGTGCCGTCGAAACTATTTTATTCGTGATAAAAAGGAGAAATAAATGAAGAAACTCAAGCAAATTGCCGCTACTCTAGTATCTGCAATATTGGCTGGAACTGTGACAGTAAATGCGTCGGCAGCAGAATCTATGGAGACTCCCTATAGGAGTCCTACCCTATCTAGCTTTCCGTCTAATGCTTCTCTGGAAGATCTTGAGAAAGCCTCAGATAACGAAGATCTGAGAATTATCTCATCTCCTTCTCGGGGCGCTAATTACAAAACGCGCGCTGCAGAGGCTGTAGCTTTACTGCGGATTTATTCCACTACAGGATCTGGCTCATCATCTAGTTTCACGAATCTCGGTCATTCTTGGCTTATGATCACAAACCTGTCTGGTTCTACGGTAAACATTGCTGGGATTAACGTTGCTGATGGTAAATCTATAACAGCAAGCACTTGGGATGAATCTGTAGATGTCAGTAGAGAACATAAGGGTCTGTGGCTCAATCTTGATTCGAAGCTTAATTCCAATGGTATTAATCTTCAGAATGTTTCCATTCAATTACCCTTAAGGCAAATTGATTTAAATACAGTAAATACTAATATTAAAAATAACGATAAATGGGGTTATCTTACCAACTGTTCTACTTTCGCTTCAAAAATTTGGAATTCAATTGCCAGTAGCAGCAGTAAAGTTGACGCTGGGGCCATCAATACACCAGCCAGTCTAGCAAAAAATATTACAAAAGTTGGTGAGGCAGAATCATACACGTTGTTAAAATACAATACTTCTTCACCGCATTACGATTCCGTATATTATGGTTATCCGCCCATAAAGAGTAATAACAATAATTAGATAACCAAATCTGCCTGGTAAATCCAGACTAGTTTTATCTAGAATGAGCCGCAAGTTTGGCATAGCGCTTGCGGCTCATACGCACGATAGCAAGAGCCGCAGCATTCCCACCCGGTCTCAAGCCCATGAGACACTTAGGACCATGACTACCATTATCATGCGCACCTCCGAAGGTGACATGCGCGTGATGCTTCTTCTTTGGGATGCGAAGTCAGGAAACAGATCACTGAAAATCGTTGAAATTCCAATCAAAACAGCCCCAAGAACCCTGAAGGATTCCGACCCCACCAAAGAATAAGGTTCCCGAGGACGCGAGCCAGCACCTTTTTAAAAATTCCGTCGCGAGTAATTATTCTTTCTTCTAACGGTTTTTAAGAAATAGAGAAAGACAAAATGACCGATGGCCAGCGAAGGCAAGAAAAGGCGGAAATGGGGATGCGTCATCGCCTGCAAGGACGCAGACGGAAGAATCGTTTCCTGGCAGGCTCGTTACCAGAGTCCCGTCAATCCCAGGCAAAGAATCTACCGCCGGTTCGGTGTGGAATTCCAGGCAGAGGCGTACCGCTGGCTTGACGAGGAACACGCTCTCGTCATCGACCACAAGAAGGGAATACGCAAGTGGACGCACCCGTCGGCAAGGACGATGCACGGCAAGGTGCTGTTCTCCTCATATGCGATCAGGTACGTCTCCAATCTGAGGAAGAAGGATGGCTCGGAGCTGAGCGGCAGAAGCAAGCGAATCCAAAAGGCCGCGCTGGACAAACTGCTCCCCTGGTTCAGCGAGATGCCCATGTGCGACATCACGGAGGAATTCGTCAACGAATGGTACGCGAAGGCGTGCGACGAGGTGCGCCCTTCCGCGCTTGAGCATACGGTCTGGCTGCTCAAGCGCGTGATGCGGACCGCGACCGAGCGGCAGCCGGACGGAGGTCCGCCGCTGCTGCCCTCGAATCCTTGCAATCTCGTCACGAGGAAGAGACCGTCGAAAAGACGCGAGCAGGCGCCTCTGACCAAACAGGAGATCGACACGCTGGTCGAGGGTTTTCCGGAATACTACCGCCTGTCGATCCATCTCGCGCTGTTGGTGGGCGGGCTGCGCATCGGAGAGGTCTGCGGCCTGCAACTGCGGGACGTCGATCTCGAGCACAGGCTTCTCTATGTGCGCCATTCCGTAACGCAGGGTCCGGATGACCTGGGCGAATACCGGCTCGATGACACGAAGACCCCGGGAAGCCGACGCGTCGTGCCCATCCCCGCCCCGGTCTGCCATCTCATCAGGGAGCACATCGACAGGTTCTGTCCCGACAGGGATTCCGACACGATGCTCTTCCACTCGGTCAGGCATCCGGAACGGGTCCTGAACCCGACGACGATCCAACGGCAGTTCCGCACCGCGAGGAAAAGAATCGGCCGCGAGGACGTGACGTTCCACTCCCTGCGCGCGACGCACGCGACGATGTTCATGATCCAGGGCGGCACTCTGCGCGAGACCATGGACGAGCTCGGACATGTGGACGTGGACGTGGCCGTCCGATGCTACCAGCGCGTGGTGCCGAGGCACAGGCGCGACGTCGCCGAGAGGCTGGCGCTCGAATACCTCCCCGACGAGGAGCCGGCCGGCATCAAGGCGCAGATAGCGCAGAAGGAGGAGGAGATCGACCAGCTGCGGCAGACCGTCGCCGGGCTGCGGAGAAGGCTGGAGGAGCTCGAGGACGGCGGAAAAGGCCAGAGCCGTCCCGGATAAGCATATGCGGATGGAATCGAATACGGAAATACTTACATAAGGGAAATACTCACATATGAACATATGAATATATGTACCTATGCACATAATCCGATAAGCACGCCCGCTAGGACCACGCGCGGGACTCAGCGTCCCTTTACGCGCACGTCGCCGGACATGAGGGGAAAAGATGGGACGGCCGAACCATCGGCGAGGGAATCCGTCCAGGACGTGCGTTCGTCCTCGGTCCAGTCGGAGACGTCCACGGACATGAACTGCCGCCCGTCGAATGGCGTGCCGCAGTCCCCGGCCACCACGACGCATCCGTCGACTATCATGTCCGGCCGGACGCGGTACGTCGCGTATTCCTCGTCCACCAGTCCGGGACGCCATGACGGATCGACGCCCGTCCTCGTCGGAGCGCCGAGCCGGCCGAGGGATTCGGGAGACAGAAGGCCCTGTGAGTAGACGGTCACCTCGAACGGTTTGAGGACGAAGGCGCTCCAGGAGGCGAAGCCGCAGCGCCAGCCATCATGGTCATCGAAACTGCACCGCCGCGAACCGTCGAGATACCAGTCGCAGGACGCGACCTCGCCTCCCCAATGGTCGGAGTAGCGGATCACGCCGTCCCCTCCGTACCAGTAGGCCGAACCCGACGGAGACGTGTGGTCGGCCCGGCGCGCCGGTGTCGGGCACGACGTCCATTCGGCGATGGTGCCGCAGTAGAAGTTCCCCCGGTTGAAGCCGCTCATAGGGTGAGTGAACCGTCCGACGCCGGGGCGGCCATGTTCGTCGGGTCGGCCGTGTCGGTCGGGTCAAAGCCCCCGCATGCGGATCCGCCGGCCTTCTCGACGAGGTCGGAGACCTTCATCCGGATCTGCGCGGGAGGTTCCTTCCAGCCAAGGCACGCGGTGTCCTTCACGGAGACCATCATGCCTTCCGCGGAGACGTAGTCGACGCACGCTTGGTCGAAATCGCCGAAATCCGGATCGTACCAGGACCGGGACGTCAGCCGCAGCCAGCCGCCGTCCGCGGTCTTGTAGTACGCGTGCAGTCCGGCGCTCCGGTCGATCCGGTCCGGGTCGAAGCACTCCGGACAGCGGTCGAGCCTCACGGAATCCTCGACGTCGAAACCGAAGTCGGGCGTCCAGTCCATGTCCTCGGCGGCGCGCAGCGCGGAGTCCAGACGCGCGTCCACCGCATCGGCGAGCTCGGCCGCGTCCACATACACCGCTTCGACGTCGTCGCCGCGGCCGCGTTGGAGACGCACCGGGAAGCCATCGTCCAACGTGACGCGGATCCCCTCTTCGCCGTTCCAGTCGGCTTTTTCCTTTTCGTCGGCGTATTTCCGCAGATTGTAGCCGCCGACGTCGCGCCCGTCGGGCAGCGTGACGCCTCGCGGCATGCCGACGAGCAGTGTGCCCGCCCACGGGTCCATGGAAACGAACGCCCGGGGAATGGTGAAACCAGCCATTGCAATCCTTCCTGACTATCTCGTCAACGGCATGGACGATGGCTCCAGGCCCTCGACCGGCAAGCCGTCTCCGAACACGTCGGTCTCGTCCGTCTTGCCGTACGCGGTGGTGAACATGCGCAGGCACGGCAGCGTGCCGGGCCTCGCGTGGACGTCCGCGGCGCGCTCCGCGCGGTTCGCGGCCGCGACCCGCGGATCGCAGTCGTTCCGGTCCACGAGATCGTCGACATATCCGTTGACCGCGTCTGTCACCGCGGACAGCGCGAGGCTCGCGGCGCAGTCGACCGCCCCGGCGTCATACGACGCGCCGGACAGCGTCTCCATGAGCATGGCGGCCTCCGCCACGAGGGACCGCGTCTCTCGCAGGGCGGCCTCGGCGTCGTAGCGTCCGTGGGCGAAATCGTCGGCGAACCGGGACGCGAGCGTGTCCATCCGCGACGCGAAGCCCCTGTCGAACGCGAGGTCGTTGAACAGAAGCATGCCTTCGTCGCCGGCCGGCCCGCCCATCGAGGGCGCCGCGTCGTCCAGGCTGCCCCTGCATCCGCGGTCCGGTCCGGTCCGGACGGGGCCCTGGGCGGACATCGCGTTCCGATGCTCGTCCAGGGCGGAGCGCAGTCCCTCCGGCCCGTCCAAGCGGAGCGTGGCCCGTCTGGGGCCGCAGCCTTTGAACAGTTCGACGGGCCGGCCCGCGCGCAGGCCGACGCTCACCGGCCTGCCCGCGCTCTTCTGGGCCAGGGCCCACGGAGTCGCGCGCACGCTCAGGTTCCAGCCTCCGACGTCGCGTCCGTCCGCGAGGACGACGCCCTTGGGGATGGTGACGAGCATGCGTTCCCGGGTCCCTCCGTCGCGTCCCTGGAACGAGAACGGATGCGCGAACGCGTTCGGGAACCTGAGGTTCACCCATTCCCCTCCGCCGCTCATCGGGCCCGTCCGGTCTCCGCCGCCGCCATGGCGTTCGCCGGGTCGGCCGGATCCAGGACGGCCGTGCCGGCGTCGAGCGACGATATGGCGTCCTCCAGGCTGCCCGCGGACAGGGGAGGCATGTTCGGCAGGTCGGCGTCCGAATGCCTCCCCCGGATTGTCGCGCGGTCCACGCCCTCGGCGTACGAGAGGTCCAGGGCGGCCGCCTCGAAGTCGTATTCGGATTCGTCGAACACGATGCGGCGCATCGGCTCCATGGTCACGAACGCTCCATGGTAGGATCCGTCACTCATCGCACCGCTCCCCTGTCCATGTGGTCGTCCAGGCCGGACATCACGCACACATCGGCATCGCCGCCGTCCAGGCCCGCGAGGCACGCCAGCTCGTCGCGCGAATACAGTTCCGGGTCGATGTCCGGATTCACGGAGCGGTCCAGGTATCCGTCGTCGTACAGCGTGCAGTCCGCGGCGAGGTCGCGGCCTATGGCCTCCATGTCCAGATACGGGCCGAACCTTCCGTCCAGCGCCTCGGCGAGTTCCGGATCGTTCTCGGCGGCCGTCAGCGCGAACGCCTCCTCGTTCGACGAGATGCCGGGATCGAAGCGCGTGCCGGCATCATACCCGTAGAACGGGATCTCATCGGCCTGGAGCGCGATGTTCGCGAACACGAGAGGGGAAAGCCGGTCGCTGGCCGACATGCCCTCATCGACCCAGATCTTCGCCTTCTCCGCGTCGGCCTCGTCGAGGGTGGACATCACGCCGGCCATGACGTTCAGGTCCTCGAGACTCGTGTACTCGTCCACCACGCGGTCGCCCGGCCCGTCCGGGAGCCAGTCCGGCAGGTCGAAATCGTCGATGCGGTACTCCTCGTACCGTTCTCCGTCGATGCCGGCCCTGTCGCGCAGGAACGCGTCGAGATCGTCCTGTCCCATCGGCAGCGTCGCCCAGCCGCCGACCAGGGATCCCTCGTTGTATCTGCCGATGTTGCCCACGTACACGCGCAGGTTGTACCAGTTGCCTCCGGGTTCCGCCATGATCAATTCCTTTCGCCTGTGGGCGCGGCCGGCGCGGGAACGGCTCCCCGACGGCCGCGGCCCCGGATGGGACAATCGTCCGTCCGGAGGGCGGGGCGGACGGGACACGATGTCTACAGGAACGCAACAAGCGGATAAGCATGTATGTATATGCTTATCCGCTTATCCGGGGCAGTCCGCTGGGGACTGTCATCTGGCGGGGCTCTGGACCTCCGGGTCGGCCGGATCCATGCCCGTTCCGGGGTCCAGCCCGTATCCGTCCAGCTGCTCGCGGGCGTTGTCGAGCAGGTACGTGAGCGTATCCGCATGGTCGGAAAGGTCCTCGTACTCCGCCCAGGAGCGCAGGGTGGTCGTGGCGGGTCAGCCCGGGGACGAGGCGCTGTAGGCGATGACGGCCCCGCTGTCGCACTGGACGCGGGGCTCGGATCCGGTCCTGCGCAGGCCGCCCTCGTCGGCGGAGTATCCGCTTTCCCGGTATTCGGCGAGGGCGGCATCCAGATAGTCGGCGATTCCGGCGCGGATGTCCGCATCCGCCTCATGGCGTCCGCCGCCCACATATCGTTCCGAGTGGCGGACGTAGGGGCTCTCGCCGAAGAAGCGGTTCATCCTCTCCTGCCCCTTTCTCGGGTCCTCGCGGTCTGCGAGGAAGGGAAGCTCCCGTCCGAGCTGGTTCAGCTCCATGTCCGTGAGCTCGAACCGGCCGAACCGCACCATGCCGGTGTGTCTGTCGGTCGCGTAGCATTCGCCGTGGGCGTGCCCGTTGTCGTGGATGATGACCGCCGCCTCGAGGTATTCCTTGTCCGGTATGTCCCCATGCGGGTCGGCCAGACCGGAGCGTTCCGCGAGGCGTTCCCGTTCCTCGTCCTCGGCGACGAGGTCCACGAAAAGGGTGTGCCCGTCCTTGCTGAGCACGACGCCGGTGTCCTTGTTGATCCAAACCATCATTCCTCCATCCGTCGGATCGTGGCCGTCCGCATGCGCGGCCGGCCGGTTCCAGCGTCCGTCGGCCGGGACGGCGCGGTGGGGCACGATGTCTACAGGAACGGGATAAGCGGATAAGCACGTACGTGCATGCTTATCCGTCTGGTTCCTAGATGGTTTTGCCGCCGGGACTGGCGGACTCCTCCATGCCGGGCGTCTCCAACCGGTCCGGATAGTCGTCCTCGTCCCACATGCAGCCGGTCCAGTAGCAGCCGTCCTCGTCGCCGTCCGTGATCGCGGTCTCCGCGGCCTCGTCGCTCCAGTAGTCCATGTCGTTCCAGTGCAGGCTCGCCTGGTCCGCGTCGTATCCGAACGACATGATCACGAACCGGTTCGCAAGCAGGGGGGATGGCAGGACGTCGGCGAACTGTTCGGCGGTCACGTACATGCCCGTGCCGACGTGGTACGCCTCCTCGTCGGGTTCGATGGCGCGGGTCCGGCGGTTCTCCTCGCTCATGGCCGCGAACCGCTCCTCGACGCCGCGGTACCAGTCGCCCATGCGGCCGGCGGTCGGCCCGTAGGCGCCGGCCTTCGGGAACTGCGGATGGTTGAGCCGGTCGGCGATCCTGGACGCGAGGCCGTCGGCCCCGCTGACGGTGGACGGAATGTCTCCGGGTTCGGTGAGGTTGAGCCGCGCGATGCATCGCGGCCCGTCCGCGGTGCAGAGGTACGCTTCCGCGTCGAGGTGGGAGTAGTGGCCGTTCGGCTGGTCGCGCCTAAGCTCCACGTAAGCCTCCGTCCCTCCGTCGCGGAACGTGGGGGCCGTGTCCGACGCGGTGGTCCACGATATTCCGGTCCGGGACGCCATGTCGGCCAATGCCAGCGCGAGGTCGTGCAGGGCCGCCTTCTCGCCGCCGGCCGCGTACGCGCGGACGTCGTCCTGCGTGCCGTACGGGGTGCGCAGCCGGGCGTGGTCGAGCAGAGCGTATTCCATGACCGTCGCGTCGAGGTATCTGGTGGTGCCTTTCATCTCTTCGCTCATGCTCACAGTCCTTTCATGGATGGCGTGACCACGTCGGACGACGTGGCGATGCCGGTCGGGTCGGACGTGTCCGTCGGGTCGGCGGCGAACGATGGCAGGCCGAGACGAAGACGAAGGTTCTCCAGCAATCCGCTTCCGGCGGGCGATGTCTCGGTGAAGTATTCGGTGACCGTCTCGGCCTGTTCCTCGGTCAGGGAGACGCTGGCGCCGCTGTCCGGGTCGAAGCCGAGCGCGACGATCGGGCCGTGCAGTATCGTGTACAGCTCGCCTTCGGCCGGGACGTGCCGGTAGTCGATCTGGCTGAGGTAGCCCCTCTCCTCCATCGCCCGGGTGGCGTAGATGGCTCGGTTCGGCCCGAATTCGGACGTGCCGTCGTCGTTGACCCACAGGTCGACTCCCGGTATCACGATCGGCAACGTGTCGAAGCAGCCGCCGACCAGTCTGGACAGCGCGTCTCCCATCAGCCCGCGCCCGTCGGTCTCAAGAGCCACCCGCCGCGGCTCCCCGTCCTCCGGAATCAGGATTCCGTTTATAAAGTTCTGCGCCATCGCCGTATTCCCCTTCCTTGGCTTCCATGCCGGGACCTCCGCCCGGAGACGTCGTGGATGGCCGTGTCGTCACAATCCTCCGTCCCGCGCGTCGGGCGGACGGGACACGATGTCTACAGGAACGGGATAAGCGGATAAGCAAGTGCTTACATGCTTATCCGCTTATCCGCCCACGGGGCGTCAGTAGGCGTTGTTGCGAAGCCAAAACTCCTTGGCCTGGTGCGGGCTGCCGTAACGCTGCTTGATGTATTGCAGCCCCCATTTGATCTGGGTCGCCGCGTTGTCCTTCCAGTCGCTTCCGGCGGCCGCGAGCTTCGACGCGGGATAGGACTGCGGGATGCCGTACGCGCCCGACGTGGGGTTCGTGGCGTTCCACTGCCAGCCGGACTCGTGCTGCCAGATCCACACGAGCGCCTGCCAGTCGTTGTCGTTGTCCCATTCCTTGTAGCCGCTGGCGATCATCTGCTTGGCGATGCCCTTCGCGTCCTCGGGGCTGGCGTGGTAGCCGTTCCCGCTGTACTTCACGTTCACCGTTCCCGTGTCCGAATCGTCCGACGAGGAGGCCGAGCACGTCCATTTCGTCGACGTCGCGGACGAGCCCTGCGAGGACGATGAGATGCCGTCGGACGGCTTGCTCGCGGCGGTGGTGTTGCCGTCGGGATACCAGAAGGTCGCGCCGGGGCTTTTGGCGCTGATGACGCCGGAATGGATGGACACCACGCCGTTGGCGTTTTTGAAGCCGCTGCCTCCCTCGCTGATATGCACGCTGTCGCCGTCGACCTGTTCGACGACCGCGACGTGCCCGTACCTGCCGTCGGCGGTCCATGAGCCGCCCGAACCGATGTAACTGACGGCCGCGCCTGGCGTCCAGGAGACGATGCCGCCGGCCTTGGCCCCCTGCTTCCAGCCGTGGGCCTTGGCGGACGCTCCCCACATGCCGCCGTCGCCCCAGGAGCCCTGGCCGAGGTCGTGGCCGAGCGCGCGTTGGCGCATGCACGCCCACCAGGTGCATTGCAGTCCGCTGCCTCCGTAGACGATGTTGTAGCCGGAGCATGGCGTCACGTAGTCGGGCCACATGCGTTTGATCTCGCCCTCGGTCTTGCCGATGAGCTTCGTCCATTCCCCCTTGGCGGTGGACGCCACCGTGCTCGACGAGGCCGATGACGAGGACGATGAGCCGTCCTTGCAGCCGGCGAGGTAGTGTAGCACGTCGAGGGGGTTGCACGCCCCGGTGGTCATGACGACGCACAGCACGGCGACGATGGGAAGCAGGCGGCGGTGGAACGGCCCGGGTCGGCCGCGGCGTGGATGGCCGGACATGTCAGTCGCTCCCGTCGTCCGCGCCGATGTACCAGAACGGCCGCTGTCCGCCGACGGTGATCTCGACCGGACGACACGGGCGCTGGTTCGTGCCGACTCCGACGGAGCCTCCCGCGAGCCAGACACGGGTGCCGGCGGGCACGTCGTCGATCGACGCGTATCCGGTCTCGTCGCCGTTCTCGTCCATGAACGGGTGGTCGGCCGCCGCGGGGCAGGCCACCGTCACGTACCACATGCCGTCGTCCATGGGGATGGCGACCGCGTCGTAGTATTGCGAGATCACCGACTGCGGGTCGGTCGACGATGCGATGGACGAGCCGATCGACCCGGGAATGTCGAAGAAGACCCGGTCGGAGCCCTGCATCCATGATTGGGTGTCCTTGACGATTCCGTCCGCGTCTCCCTGGTACGTGCGGTCGGTGGAGCAGTCGTAGGACTGGATGATGAGGTTGTCGGACTGGCGACCGGTGCACAGGAGGTCCGGGTTCAGCCTGCGCTGGCTCCACCAGTAGCGCGCCATGTTGGACGGGCCGTGGGACTGGCCCGCGATGTCCGGCTGGAAGAGCTGCTGCATCGTGTCGTTCCATTCCTCGTCGGACGGCGTCGGGTCGAGGATCCTGTCGACGGTGTCCAACGCGACGTCCACGGGGCCTCCCTTGCCTCCGACGGGCTTCATGGACACCTTTCGCTCGTCTCCCTGCTGTTCCTTGACGATGGAGAGGACCCGCTGGCGGGACCAGTCTCCCGGCGTGGGGATGCCGGCGGCCTTCAGTCCGCCGTAGCCGCCGGTTTTGGCGGTCTTCTTCCTTTTCGGGGATTTGGCCGGAGTCGACGATGACGCGTCGGACGCGCCGCCGGTCGCCTTCGAGGACTCGTGGTTGACGACCATGCCGAGGGACACCACGAACACCAGGGCCAGGAACATCGCGAGCCAGCGGACCGGCCGCGGCAACGGGCGAGGGGCCTTCCTGCCGGCCATCACTCTCCCTCCGTCCAGGCTTGGCTTCCCTCGCCGTCGCCGCTTCCCGTGTCCGGCCCGTCCGACGCGGACGGTTCGGAAGAGCCCTCTTCCTTGTCCGCGAGCTCGTTGACGATGCGTTCCACGTTCCTGATGTCCGCGACGCTGTTGCCCGCGGCCTTCGCGTTGGCCCGAAGCTCGCCGTCCACACGGGCCTCGAGCCTCTTGACCTCCGTCCGCATGGCCTTGAGATCCGTCAGACCTTGGGCGAACGCCTCAAGCGCGTCCATCCTGGATCGCTGCGATTCGCGGATCGCCTTCGATATGTCGCGTCTCTTGTCTCGCGCCTTGTTGCTGTTGGACAAATCCGGCTCCTTGTCTCGGTCGTTGATGCTTCCCCTGCAAGGATGGACCGAGGAAGGGCGGGAGGCGGGGCACGATGTCTACAAGTTTTCCGGTCCCGTGGCTCCGGGCGAAACTTGTAGACGCGGTGCACCGCCGGCCGTGCGGGCCGGCGTCATGATGGGAGGGCCATTCGACAACCAGACAAGGAAGGAACAGGAATGGAGAATCTTCTGGAGAAGGTCGCCGGCATGCTCGGCGGACTGTGGGATTGGACCGTGCATCTGAACGGCGGTTTGCAGATCGTGCTCGTCCTCCTCGCGGTCGTCATGTCGGGCGTGTGCGCGATCGTAGCGAAACGCATGCAGAGTCCGATGATGGACATGGGAGGCAGCGTCGCGGGAAGGACCGCCGTGAGCATCGCCGCGGACGTGTTCGGCGTGGTCTTCCTGATCGTCGCCCTGTTCGGCGTGGCCGCGGTGTTCGCGCCGCTGCTCGGCTTCGTCAAACTGTGACGTCGAAAACGAACAATCCGGCCGCGCCCATCATGGACGCGGCCTTTCCATATCCCGGAAGGACCGGGACCCATCGAGACAACGGTCGGAAAGGAACAAGAAGGACATCATGGGAAGACTCATCATCGCGGAGAAACATTCCGTAGCCCAGGCCATAGCCGCGGCATTGGGAGGAGGGAAGGCCGAGGACGGCTGGATAGGATGTGGCGCGGACGCGGTCACATGGGCCCAGGGGCATCTCGTCGACCTGCTCACGCCGGACGAGTACCAGGACCGCGGCTGGGACAAGTGGAGCATGGACGCCCTGCCTCTCGACCCGACGGGCGGATGGAAGTGGAAGGTCAACAGACAGCGCGGCGCGGACCGCCAGTACCGCGTCGTCGCGGGTCTGCTCAAGTCGGACGAGTATGACGTCCTGGTCAACGCGTGCGACCCGGACCGCGAGGGAGAGAGCATCTTCCACCGCATCGTCTCGCACGCGGGCGCGCGCAAGCCGATGCTGCGGCTGTGGGTCGCGTCCCTGGAAGAGGACGCCATACGCGACGCGTTGGATTCGATGAGGAGCGAGGACGAGTACCGGGGACTGGCCGAGGCCGCCGACATCCGCGCGAAGGCCGACTGGCTGATCGGCATGAACGCCTCACGAGCGTACACGCTCGTCTACCACAGGCGCATGTCCGTGGGACGCGTGCAGACCCCGACCCTCGCGATGGTCGCCGACCGCGACCGGCAGATCGCCCATCACGTCGAGAAGCCGTTCTGGAAGGTCGTCGTCCCGATGGGCGGATGGACGCTCACCGGCGAACGTCTCGACGACAGGACGGACGCGGAGGCGCTGAAGTCGATCGTGGACGCGCCGGACTTCACGTTCCAGGTGTTCTCCGTGCAGCGCAGGACCGTGCATGAGCGTCCGCCGCGCTTGTACGACCTGACCGGATTGCAGAAGGACATGAGCCGTCTGCACGGGCTGACCGCCGCGCGCACGCTGGCCGCGCTGCAATCCCTGTACGAGAAGAAGCTGGCGACCTATCCCCGCACCGATTCGCAGTACATCACGCACGACGACCTTGACACGTTGCGAGATCTTGCGAAGGGTCCGGGGCGCGTCGATGGATTCGTCCGCATGGAAGACCTTCCTGCCGCTCCACGGTTCGACCTGACCGTCGACGACACGAAGGTCTCGGGACACACCGCCATCCTGCCCACCCGCAACGTCGACAGGACCGTGCTGGACGGATTGAGCGGGGACGAGCGTCTGACGCTCGTGCGCGTGGTGCGCCGCATGTGGGAGGCGACGGCAGACGACTACGTGCATGACACGGTCCAGGTCATCGCGAACCTGAATCCGCATTGGTGCGAGAGCCATCCGGACGAGGGATGCCGCCTGTCCGAGGGCGAATGCCGTTTCACCAGCCGTTCCGACCAGCCCGTGAGCCTGGGATGGAAGGCGATCGAACCGGCGAAGGCCGACCGCGGGGATGACGCGGATGAGGAAGAGGCGTCTTCCGCCCGCAATGTCATTCCCGTGAACCTCTCAACGGGAGTCTCGTTGAGGCCGGTAAGCGAATCCTCCGTCTCGGAGGGCAGGACGAAACCGCCGAAGCCGTTCACCGAGGCGACGCTGCTCGCCGCGATGGAGCACGCAAGCCGATACGTCGAGGACAAGGACCTGAAGGCCGCTCTGGACGATGACGAATCGCATTCCGGCGGCATCGGCACGCCCGCGACCCGCGCCGACGTGATCGAAAAGCTCGTCCACGCCGGATACATGGAGCGCAAGGGCAAACAGCTGCACTCGACCGAGGCGGGACGCACGCTCGTGGACGTCGTCTCCCCCAGGCTCCGGGACGTCTCGCTCACCGCGGACATGGAACGCAGTCTGGGCGACGTCGAACACGGCAAGGCCGACGCGGATGCCGTGTACGAGGAGTTCCGCGGATACGCGCGCGCCATCCCGGCCGACGCCGCCGCCAACGTGAAAGCCGAGCGCGTCGGCCAGAGCGGCGGGAAGACTGAATCGTATGGCCGCTGCCCCCGCTGCGGCGGGAACGTCGTGAAACGGGGCAAGACGTGGACGTGCTCGACCAACCGCAACGAGAAGCAGGCCGACGGCACATGGAAACGAACCGATGAATGCGGGTACCGGATCTTCCCGACGATCGCGGGCAAGACCCTCACCGACCCGCAGGTGCGGAAAATCCTCGGCGGCCAGGCCGTCCTCGTCAAAGGATTCACATCGAAGAGCGGGAAAAAGTTCGACGCCCGGCTGGTCGCCGACAAGGAACGCGGCGTCGCGTTCGATTTCGGCAAATGACCGGAAACATGTAGACGCCGTGCACCGTTCGTCCATCCGAAACATGATTGGCTTGAGCAT
>ENA-UOJH01001883-UOJH01001883.1-human-gut-metagenome-genome-assembly--contig:-C148-NODE-1883-length-14342-cov-8.361797_pt1 | contig 14342 bp, 9 predicted proteins | sample MGYA00242345_ERZ723892 | MGnify/ENA metagenome assembly ERZ723892 | reverse complement strand
ATTTCGTCTCCGTCCATCTCTACGAGAGGGGTTGTCATTTTGATCTTTTCCATAACGATTTCCTTTCCGGTATTAATTTTCGTTCTATTCTATTTTAACGTAATTCGTTCCAACAGGCAACTTATTCCTGACTTTCCGCCTGCTGTGCATAAGCCTCATTCAGACCGTTCTTCACCATGTTCTCATAAGCATTGATCATATGCTGATGTGCCAGTTGCTCTGCCAGATCGGCGTTGCCAGCCTTAATGGCTTCCATGATCTTTTCATGCTCTTCGTTGGACTTTGGACCTCTATTGGCACTGGACAGCGTCTTCTTACGGACACGGAGAACATACTGATGGAAATCCTTCAGCTGATGCTCCAGCATCTTGCTGTCACAGGCTTCATACAGAATATCATGGAAACGATTGTCTAACTCTGCCAGCTGCTCCAGATGCCCCTTCTGGGCATGGAACTTGGACAGGTAGACATTCTCCTCCATCTCTTCCATCTGCTCCTTGGTGATATGCTCCGTAGCCCAACGGGCGCACAAACCTTCCAGCAGGGAACGGATCATATAAATATCCTTCACATCCTTCTGGGTAATGCCGGTGACATAGGCACCCTTGTTCGGAATGATCTGGATCAGTCCCTCCAGTTCCAGCTGACGGAATGCCTCTCTGACGGGGGTTCTGCTGACGCCCATCTCCTCGCCGATCGCCACTTCCTTCAATTCTTCATGTTCCTGGTATTTTCCGCTTAAAATGTCCTCTCTCAGCTTGTGAAATACCCGTCCCCGCAGGGAGAACTTATCCGTTACTTCCTGCTTTACATCATACTTACTCACTATAATCCTCGATTCCAGGCAACGCTGTTACCGTTGTCATGCTCATTCTATGTTTACTCACCGATCTTCAGATTCTTCTCCAGGCAAATACGGTTAACACATGCCACGATCTCATCATCCGTAAGTACGGTGACACGACCTCCGGCATACTCCTCATCTACCCACTTTTTGATCTCTGCTACCAGTTCGGAATTCTTCTGTACCTGCTTGTCTCCCTTTAACTTGTAGTAGGTGTTCAGCCAGTGTGCGATACCTGCCAGACCGGAGGTGTTGGAAATAGCGCACAATACCGGACGGTTCAGGAATTTCTCGGTATCGAAGATATTGTAGATTTCCTCGTTCTTAAGCAGTCCGTCTGCATGGATGCCGGCTCTGGTTACATTAAAGTTCTTGCCCACAAACGGGGTTCTGGGAGGAATCTGATAACCTATTTCTTTCTCATAGTACTCTGCCAGCTCCGTGATCACACGGGTATTCATACCGTTTAAGTCGCCCTTTAACTGTGCATACTCGAATACCATTGCCTCCAAAGGCGTATTACCGGTACGCTCACCGATACCAAACAGGGAAGTGTTGACACCGGAACAGCCATACAGCCATGCTGTGGTAGAGTTGGACACTGCCTTGTAAAAGTCATTATGTCCATGCCACTCGATCAACTCATGAGGCACACCTGCATGGGTATGGATCGCATAGATGATACCCTGTACACTACGGGGAATAACGGCACCGGGATAGTTGACACCATATCCCATGGTATCGCAGGCACGTACCTTGATAGGAATCTGATACTCCTTCATCAGTTTCATCAGTTCCAGACAGAACGGCACTACATAGCCGTAGATATCTGCTCTGGTGATATCCTCCAGGTGACATCTGGGGCTGATGCCCTCCTCTAAGCAGTCACGGATAACACTTAAATAGTGATCCATTGCCTGTCTTCTGGTCATTTTTAACTTTAAGAAAATATGATAATCGGAACAGCTTACCAGAATACCGGTCTCCTTCATTCCGATCTCTTTTACTAATTTGAAATCTTCCTTGCTGGCACGGATCCAGCTGGTCACCTCAGGGAACTTATATCCCCTCTCCATACACTTATAGACAGCATCTCTGTCCTTTTTGCTATACAGGAAGAACTCGCTGGCACGGATCATTCCGTTGGGACCGCCCAGTTCGTGCAGATAATCATAGATCTTCACAATCTGCTCCGTGGTATAAGGTGCCCTGGACTGCTGTCCGTCTCTAAAAGTGGTATCTGTGATCCAGATATCCTTCGGCATGTTATGAGGCACGATACGATCATTAAAAGGTATTTTGGGGATTTCGGAATAAGGGAACATATTACGGAACACGTTCGGCTTCTCCACATCATCCAGTATGTACATATGCTCCTCAATCTCCAGAAGGTTGTTCTTCGGATTCATGGAGACCGGACGATTCTGAAATGCATCACTATCTCTCATTGGTATACCTCTCTTCCCTGACATTCGACATCTGCAATATTGTTTTCTATTTTTACTCTGCGCAGTAAAAATACATTTTGCAGTTCTCGTATCATTGTATACAATCATACCATTTGTGTCAATATCTTTAGTATTAATTTTATTGACTTATTTTAATCACATTTTTTATTTTTCCCAGTGATTTTATCATTTTACTTGTTTTCTAATAATCTGCGGACATTGAGCATTCCGAAGCCCTGCTTATTCCAGGGTTCTCCGAGATCCGTAGCTGTGAGCGCTACCCTACGGAGAAATTCTTCATTGGACATTCTCGGATATTTTTGTAGTACCAGTGCTGCCGCTCCGGACACAATGGGGGTTGCCATGGAGGTACCGCTTTTTGCAATATAAGGTTTAAAAATTCTGCCATTTCTATTTTTCCAGAAAGCATTGCAGGACAGGATCCGCGTCCCGGGAGCCACAATATCCGGTTTTCGGATGACGTCGTATTTTCTACCTCTTCCGGAATATGTTTCGCATCGCTTCGGGTCATTTTTACAATATCTTCCATCGTGACAACCCACTGTTAACACTTTCCGGCTGCTTGCCATCTCCGAAATACTCCCATCCTCAGGTCCTGCATTTCCCGCTGCACAGACTACGAGAATATTATGATCCCACAACAATTCCATATACTCCCGCAGTACCTGTTCCTTATATCGTTCCTTCAGTTCACCGATTCCGACAGATATATTTAAGATCCGGATCTGATACCTGTTTTTTACCCGTAGGATCCACTGAAAAGCCTCCTGCATGGAATCACAGGATCCTTCTCCCTTTCCATCCAACACTTTTCCCACGACAAGTTTCGATGCCGGTGCCATTCCCCGAAGCCTTCCACCCGACAATTCTCCGTTTCCGCAAAGGATGCCACATACATGGGTTCCATGTCCGTTATCATCATACGGCAGAGAGCTCTTCTCCACGAAATCACGAAAACATAACAAATGCCCGGCAAGATCCGGATGATATGCGATCCCGGTATCCAATACAGCAACTGTTACAGGCTCTGACCGCCAAGTTACGCTATATATTTGTTCCGGTACCTGTACCTGCTCCCTGACCCTCTGCATCCGTTTTCCTTCCCGGTAAAAATATAGTAAAACCGACATAAGACTTAATCTATCTTATGCCGGTTTCTATTCCGGGTGTCGGTTAAATCACCCCATTATTCATTTATAATCTCTATCCCCTCCGGGAAAGCGTCATTTCCAATATCCGTGACACTCGCCGGCAGATGTACTTTTTTCAATTCCGTATGATTTCGGAATGCTTCCTCTGCGATCACGCGAACGCCATCCGGTATCACAACTTCAGGCAGATTCCCTTTATAAGCTACCAGGATGTCCCCACTGATCAGAAAATCATCCATACTGTTCTCTTCAAAATCATCCATCCACCCGGTATGGGTAAACGCCTTGGCACCGACAGTATTCACCGTGTCCGGCAATATCACGTTATCCAGATTATCACAATGATAAAACGCTGCATAGTCAATCACCGTTACACCTTCCGGAATCGTAACGGTCCGGAGAGAACTTCTGGAAAAAGCAAAACGTCCGATCTCTGTAGTACCTTCCGGGATCGTAACTGCGCTGACAGACTGGTTACAATAATACATCCATTCCGGAATCTTGCCGTTTTCTGTCTCAGCTGTGATATCCTGTTCTTCACCGGTCTCCTGTCCCGCTTCCGGTTCCGTATACCCCTGCTGTACTTTTTCCTCACCCGGATGCACCATTACCAGGGCATGATTCCCTACAATAATAGTACTGCCCAGGACATTACCGGGAACCGGTGTTGCAGCAGGTGCAGGCGTAGCCGTTGATACAGGTTCTGTCGTTGCCTGTGTATCCGGTCTGCTTACTGCTGTCGGTGTCTGTACTGGAGCTGCCGTCACCAGGGGATCACGGTTTTTCTGCTCCGCAAGTTTTTGGGCAAACTGTGCCGCCACACTTCCCTCGTCCGCATGGATTGTCACATTATCACAGTTTAAGAAAGCATCTTCCGCAATACCGGTCACCGTAGCCGGGATATAAATATCTGTGAGATTAACACATCCCGCAAATGCCTGTGCATCAATACTCTGTATATTTTCCGGAATTGTGATCTGCTTTAAACCCGTACATCCTGCAAACGAATACTCGTCCACTGCAGTCAGACCCTTTCCCAGGACAACCTCTTCCAGATTGTTACATCCCCAAAAAACATAGGCCTCCAAACGCTTGACAGATTTCGGAATTACAACGAACTGTACCTTCTGATTGTTCTCGAAGGCACTCTCGCCTACGACTTCCACTGTATCCGGAATCGTGACGCGTTCTTCCGTCCCTCTGTATTTTACCAGTGTACTCCCCTGCGTCTGAAAATCAGAGGCAGACGCTGCCGCATCTGCCTCCGACACAGGAAGATGTGTCAGGATCAATGCGGTAACTGCCAGTGCTATGACAGCCATCCACTTTTTATGATTCATAAACCTTCCCATCCTTTATTTCACACTAGGCTCTGGCTTTCCGCAGAGTCTTTTTGTCCTTCTTCATGAAGAGTACTACCGAGATACATGCAAGTCCCATGGATAGGAACCACTTGGGATGAATGCCGTCTCCGGTCTTAGGTGTGCTGTCTGCGATGGTTCCCGCAGTCAGATTATTCGTATCCACATAGATCACATACGGTGAAAAATGCTCTGCCGTAAAGGTTACGCAAGATACTCCGGATATTGTAGAGAACTTCGGTGACAGTTTGTCCAACTTACTGTTCACTACACCTGCCACTTTGTTATTACCTGCGTAGGTGATCAGGGAATCCGGCAGAGGCAATGTAATGCTGATGGACAATCCTGTGGTATCTGTGATCTTTGTATTGCCGGTGGAATCATAGAGACTGATGTCCATGGGGAAATACTTGATAGCACTGATATCACTGCCGTACTCTGCCATCAGAGCCTTAACTACCTCTTCGGAAGCTGCTGCACTCTCTGTGATCTTGATCACAAAGTTATCAGAAGATCCATTCACCGTTGCAGATACCACACCGGTATTGGACAGACCGTTTTTATCAATAACAACAGTGGTTCTGCCACCGGATACGGTTCCCGTAGTAGTGCTGCTCGGTCTTCTGTTGGAATTGGAATTCGTGGAATTACCGCTTCCTGTAGATGTATTTGTTTTATTACCTGAACCGGATTTTGCAGTATAATTTGCAGTTACCGTTACATTAGCTTCCGGCATAGTGATGACAGTTGCAGACAATACCTTGCTGGCAATCTTCGTATTGGCCGGATCTATTGACCAGCTGCTGAACTGTTGATTCTTTGCAGGATCATTCGCAACGATGATCGGCTGGGAACCTGCTACATAACTGCCGGAGCCGGAACCGTTTTTAACTGTCAGAGTATACATCTTGGCAGTAGTTCCGTTGTTATTATTGCCTCCGGGACTGGTGCTTGCTCCGGGACTGGTCGTCGTCCCACCATTATTACCACCGTTAGATCCGTTAGCCTCATATACTGCATAGAAATCTGTATTTTCTGTGATAGCTGTAGCAATATCCGGCAGCCATTCCTTGAAGGTGTAACCACTGACCGTAGGGGTCTGGATGCTGGGTGCAACCGTGCCCTTCTTGATTGTGGTCTGATAGAACACTTCCTTGGTCACACTATTGATATATCTGACTACAATATCATCTTCGCTTAGCGCCTTATATTGTGCCATGGTGGTAAAAGACTCTGTAATATTGGTCAGAGGTCTGTCCCATCCGATGAAGATATAACCATCTCTCACAAGATTAGATGTATTGGGCAGATCCGCATCTGCGATGCTGCCGCCGGAGGATACCTTGATCTTCTTAATTACCGTACCATCCCAATCCTGGAAGGTTACGGTCAATTTACTTGCATCGGGATCTTCCTTCTCATAAATAGCGGTACATGTTGTATCTTCCGTGATGTTCGTGTAATCGCCATCCCATCCCTTAAATACTTCGCCGGTCTTACCTAACGGTGTAGGCGGAACCGCATCTTCCCCGCCCCGTACCTGTTGTTCGTCTACCTGGACATTTTTCTGCAGTTCTTCATTCCAGTCACGGAAGATAACGGTATAGATTTCCTCCAGCGGAGTATCTTCCACTGCAAATCCGTTCGCATCACCATATCTGTAGAGATAACTGGTCTTCGGAGCACATAAGGTAACATCTCCCTTATCTTTAAGGATTCCGGTAAAAGTATCCTGGTCAATCAGTGTTAATCTCTCACTGGACTCCTCCAGCCATTTAATGCTACTGCCGTTGAATACATTATCTTTCAGTTCTTCACAGGTGATCGGCAGTTTCACGGTATCCAGATTCTTAGTCTCCGCAAACGCATAGGAAGGCACTACCGTAATGGCACTGTCCGACAGATCGATCGTAGTCAGATTGTCGCAGCCGCGGAACGCCTCCGGTGCCATTTCCGTCACGCCCGTTGTCTCTTTGGCATTCACACGCTTGCTGGTTCTACCCTCTAAGCATTCAATAATCTTCGCTTTTGCACTGCCGTTCATTCCATAGATAATCGAATTGTCGCAGGTGAAATAATCGGTTCCCTGGAATCCTACCTTATCCAGAATTTTGCAACCGGTAAATGGAATATTACCAAGACTGCTGATGGTTCCGGACAGGGACACATCTTTCAGAGCAACACAGTCTTCAAATGCATAGTCGCCAATGGACTGGGTATTGCCGTTGATCTCTACTGTAGCCAGTTTCTCACAGCCATCAAAGGCATTTTTTGCTATGCTGGACAGGGTATTGCTGTAGCTGATCACACCAGTCAGATATTTTGCGCCCTTGAAGTCATTTTCTTCAATACTGTCGAGACCGTATATGGTCAGAGTCTTTTCCTTCTGATCCTTCTCTTTTTCCACAAACAGACCGTCCTTGATTGCCTGAATGCCTTCCGGTATGGTCACGTTCAGTGCGGAATCAATAAACTGCTGCTGATCCTCTGTCAGAGACTCTCCAGCATTATATTTGGTCAGTGCAGTTTCCGCTGCACTTCTCTGGGCATCTGTCAGATACGGATAATCATCTTTATTTAAGTATTTGGTCAATTCCGTAAATGCCGGGAAATCGATCAGTTCGCTGACATTCTTCTCCGGGTTGTACTGTGCGACCAGATTGGACGGCCATCCGCTGCAATATCTGACATAGGTTGCCACCTGACTGCTGTTATTATATCTGCCGTCCGGACTCATCGCATACTTATACGGTGTGGACTCCGGTGAGATTTCTCCTACAAAGGTCAGTTTCACTGCCGGACTGTTATCTGCATCGTTCATAGCTGTCGCTGTGCTGTGTGTACAGCCCGTTCTGTGTGTACCGGTAAAGTCCTGGGTCTTAAACGCATCCGTTCCAATAGCGATACTGCTATTGTTAAATATTACCGTTGCCAGATTATGACATCCACGGAAAGCACCATCTCCTACCGACTGTACACTGGCAGGCAGAGATACCATTGTCAGGTTACAATTGTTGGCAAATGTATTTGCCGAGATATTGTAAATATGATATGGTCCGATGGGATCCGGGATATTCAATGTCTTAACGCCGGTTCCTACGCTGGCATTAAGCAACTGGTTGGAGGAATCTACTATAAACGTAGACCGACCAGGTTCACCTGAAACATTGGGATCCTGAACCGTCAATTCGTATTTGTTCAATTTCTCATATAAATGTGTGTCAGGATTATAATTAATGTAACTGAATGCAAAACAATTTTCCTGACATAGCTTGTGAAGTTTGCTTTCTCTTAGTCCTTCAAAATAGAAGGTACCGTTTACCGGATCATCCGCAAGCATGGACTTAAAGCAGTCAAAGCAATACACATCGTCATCTGCTTTTCCGGAGTTGATGGTAAACTGTGCATTTCGGGAAGCTACATAATGCAGGTTCTTACATCCCTTGAACATGGAGATTCCAATGGTCTCGCTGTACATATCCGGGAAAGTCACGGAATACAGGGTTTCATCATTTTCAAATACATTCCAGCCCATTTCCTTCAGGCTGCTGGAACTGATGCCGTTCTCCTGCTCCGGATTACATATCTCTACTTCATATAAATACCGGCATTCCGCGAATGCATAGTCTCCGATATAACTTACAGAAATAGGAATATCAATATCCGTCAACTGAGTACAACTGTAGAAAGCATGATCTCCCAGCTGTGCCAGGTTACACTCTCTGGGGATGTTCACTGCTTTCATACTGCCGCATTCCGCAAATGCCCAGTTACCGATGACAGTGATACCATTACCAAAGGAAATGCTGTTCAGACCATTACAGCCATAGAACGCATAGTTGCCGACACCAATGAGTTTCTCACCAATGTTCAGTGTTACAATATTGCTGGCTCCGGCGAAAATACCGTCTAACGGATTTTTAGATGTGATATCTCCTGCCACAGACCAGGTATAGGTACCATTTGGATTGGCTGTAGATGCCAGATACTGGTTACCAATGTATTTTACATCCAGATCCTTGATCCACTGATCATCCGGCTGTTCTGTCTTTGCAAATCCGTCATATACTTTTGCTGTTTTATCCTCATTTTCCGCCTGCGTACTGGTGTAAGAATAACCGCTGCCCTTTTTCTGGAAGAAATCCACAAGAGAAAGTTTTTTCCAGGCATTGTCCGTAGCATAACAAGGACGCATCTCACCATCCTTATAAGTCTCAGTCTTCGTCTCCATCACCGGTTTACCCTGTGAATCATATAACGGTAGACCTGTATTCGGATCTGTTGCCTGTACTTCCACCTCTCTGGTCTTCTCTGTCAGAGCCTCATAATACAAAGGCTGTCCATTCTTACTTGCCGCCACGTAACCATTGATGGTACCCTGGTTACCGGTAGGCTGTATGTACGCATTTACCATATCGGGAATATCCAGTACATTCCCAGTCAATGTCGTATTTTTATTATAACCAAGCAATACTGCACACCAGGAATTCTTATAGTTCACATAGGCAAACTGATAGCTGGTTCCGTCTGTGTTAGTCTCTGTTGTATAAATGGTCGCATTTCTGTCTACCACAGGAATCAGCGTATCCATGGTGGGAATTGTGCTGCTACCGGAAAGCAGACTTGCTTTCTCTGATGCGTCCTTCGGAATCGTAACCTTATATTTAGAAGAGCTATGTGTTGTCTGATGTGTATGACTTGCTGCCTGTGTTGCGATCTCCTCTTCCGCACGCAGTCCTTCCGTAGGAATCGCTGCCACTACAATCGCTGAGATCAGGAACAATGTTCCCAGGGTCTTCCTTACTGTCTTTTTTAATCTTCTGTTGGTCTTTTTTGTACCCTTAGTCATCCTTTACTCCTTTGCCGTCACCTTTTTGGCAACCACTACGAATCTGCCGTTTTTCTCCTGATAATCACAAGTCGACAGAGTTAAAAGCCGGTCACCGTATTGAGCCGTGACTCCTGTGTCATATAATGACATCCCTTCCATATCATTCATATAAGAGTCAAATTCCTGCTCGCTCTGGGCGTCTATAAACTGATAGTATTTGAATACGATCTCATCTTCACTGTATACCCTTGAACGGAATACATACATGATCTCATACAGACCTTTTTCATAGATGGTATCAAACTGTATGCAGGGATGTTTCTCATAGTAGTTCTGGTCGCTGTATAAGGATAAGCCTCCGAACATCTGCCCGCTTTTCATGTGATGCCCATACAGAATAAGGTTTGTACTGGGTTTCAGCACATCACAGTCCTTGTCCATGAAAATGGATCCGTTCTTGTCATACTCCTGATTCAGATTGTGATCCAGATAATATTCGTTATCCGTTGTCTGCATAACAGGGTAATCTATATTAGTATCGTCAATTTTTACCCATCCGATTAGTCTTTTGTTCTTATTTAATAAATTTTTATATTCATCCAGCACCGGAGGCGGCGTGCTCTGTCCTTCCTCCGCGGTATAATGAATCACCGGAGCCGGTGCATCACTTGCTGTTGGCTCTTTATCTTTCAATTCGTTCAGCTGCTTGTAATTATCAGCAGTACGATAATTGTACCAATTATATACGCCGAAATACCCCAGGCAGACAATGGCTGCCATACCGCAGAGGACTACCAGTAGTTTCCTTCGCTTTTCGCGCTTCTTCAGTTCTTCTTTTACTATTTTATCCAGTTCCTGTTCATCAAACTGCGGTTTGTTCTGTTTCTGTGTGGTCTGCCTACGTTTCGGTGTTTCTTTTTTCTTTACTGGCTTCTTTAAAAATTCCTTTTTTTTCGTTGCATTGGCTTTAGAAACCGGGGCATCTTTTCGTTCCTGTCTGCGGATTTCTTCTGCCAGCTCCTCCATATAATCCTGTCCCAGGATACTGTGAAATCTGCATTTTCCGCTACGGATCACTTCCAGGAGCTTCTTCTGATCCGACAAGTTCATCTTCTTAGTCTGCATCCGAAGATTTTCAATCACCTGCTGATCCTTCAGAGCGTTCTGATAATCCGCCTCTGTTCGAAACTGCCGCCCTTCTACGATATATATCTTCTGTGTCATTCAATCTATCCTTAAGTAAATAATAAGATGTCAGGGATAAATGGGTTAAACCTATATGAATTAAACCTACATCATTTTAACTACATATTATCATCTATTACATTTCCACATAGCTATTTTTATTTTACTATATTAGAAAATTATTGCAAGTCTTTTCCGGAAACATTGACAGGCTCCCCCGCATACAATAGAGCATAAATAAAATGTGGAGGCACTAAAAATGAGTGACTTAACTGCTACAAACTGTGGCTGCAACAATAATTCCTGCAGCAACAATAACAACTGTAGTAACGGTATCTTCGGCAACAGCTGCATCTGGATCATCCTTTTACTGTTCTGCGGCGGTGGCTGCGGTAACGGTTGCGGCAACAACAGCTGCGGACTTCTGGGCAATAAAAACAACGGTTGCGGCGGAAATGATTGTTGCGAATGGCTGATCTGGATTCTGCTCCTGTCCTGCTTCTGTGGCGGTGGCAACAACGGCTGTGGAAATTGCGGTTGCTGATTTACCGGACTTTTTACACACGTATGATCGATCATCCCGGGGTGCGGATCTTCCGTACCCCGAATGACTGATTGGCATAAGCGAATTATCCGCTTCATAAGATACTAGTAATTCATTTACTGGAAGGTATTATCTGCATGGATGATAACAGAATCGACAAGGCGGCCGCCTTTGACACTTTATTTACCAACAACCGCATTCAGATTCTGAAAACACTTGCCTATTATATAGATCCGCATCTCCTGAAAGGACTTGCTGTCTACATAAAATTTTTGGAATTGCAATATACGCTGGCACTGTTTAGAAAGCATCCGGAGACTGCTCTGCACAGTTTTCCTCTATCATCCGATGGAAGCAGTCTCGCCGGTGAACTATGCAGTGATCTCATGCCTTTATGCGATGAAACGCAGAAAGCATCCCTGCAGCAGGTCACCCAGATGCTTGACAATATCCATAATTTTCAAGAAATGATGGATATGGCTAAGTCCATGCAGGAGCTGTTCCCGGAAGGCTTCTCCGATCTGGACGGTTGTGATCCGGCTATGTTGTCCGAACTTTTCGCAGCCACTCAAAATCAATCAGGAGGTCAACAAAATGGATTATTCCCAGACTCCCCTCTGGATGCAGGATGATCTTGTGAAGGACATCCCCAGAGAAAAATTAGAATTTCTCTCCACTCTTTTTGCCAAAGGGCACGGCAAATCACAAAAAGAAATGATGGCACTTCTCATGCCTGCCATGCGTAAGGCAAAGCAGGAGCATCTCACTTTTACCCCACAGGAAATGCAGGCTGCCATCACAGCCATCAAAAAATACAGCACCGAAGCAGAGCTGCAGCAGATTCAGAACATTTTAGAAAAAAGTAAAGCTCAAAGAAATAACTCCCGGCAGGCGTAAGGTCTGTCAGGAGTTATTATATTTCTCGAAAGTTCAGCCAACGCCATTCGCAAAGTCGCGTTATCACGCTTTTACGTCACTACGCGACTACCTTTGCTCATAAGCCAGCGACTACTTAACTACGATGTTGACGATTCTTCCGGGAACATAGATCTCTTTTACGATGTTGCCGGTCAGCTTATCTCCCAGAGCTTCTTTTGCCATGTTGATGACATTTTCCTTGGTCTCATCCTTGGAAACATTGATGGTTACACGCATCTTGCCGTTAACCTGAACACCGATCTCAACAACGCTCTCTACAGTCTTCTCTTCCTCGAATTCAGGCCATGCTGCCTGATACAGTCTGCCCTCGAATCCGGCAGTCTGCCACAATTCCTCAGTGATATGAGGTGCTACGGGGTTAAGCAAAGTAAGCAGTGTCTTGTATTCGCCTCTGGTAATGGCGTTCTTCTTATAAAACTCGTTGATCAGGGACATCATAGCTGCAATGGCGGTGTTGTACTTCAGGTTCTCAAAATCGCTGCTGACCTTTTTGATGGTCTGGTGCATTTTAGTCTCTAAGTCTGCACTATAGCCTTCTTCATCAGTCAGAATATCCTGCAACTTCCAGACTCTCTCAAGGAATCTACGGCATCCCTTTACGCCTTCCTCACTCCAGGAAGCACTCAGCTCAAAGGCACCGATGAACATCTCGTAGGTACGCAGAGTATCTGCACCGTAATCCTGTACGATATCGTCCGGATTTACCACATTGCCACGTGACTTGGACATCTTCTCACCGTTGGATCCCAGGATCATACCGTGGCTGGTTCTCTTCTGGTAAGGTTCGGGAGTAGGTACTACGCCCTGATCATACAGGAACTTATGCCAGAAACGGGAGTACAAAAGATGCAGTGTGGTATGTTCCATACCGCCGTTGTACCAGTCAACCGGCAGCCAGTACTTCAATGCTTCAGGACTTGCCAGTGCCTTGTCATTGTGAGGATCGGTATAACGCAGGTAATACCAGGAAGAACCTGCCCACTGAGGCATGGTATCGGTCTCTCTCTTTGCCGGACCGCCACAGCAGGGACAGGTGGTATTTACCCAGTCAGTCATGGCAGCCAAAGGAGATTCTCCGGTATCGGTAGGCATGTAGCTCTCTACATCGGGTAACTGCAGAGGCAGTTCGCTCTCATCAATGGGAACATATCCGCACTTATCGCAATGTACGATAGGGATCGGCTCACCCCAGTAACGCTGTCTGGAGAATACCCAGTCTCTTAATTTATAATTGGTCTTGCGGTTACCGATGCCCTTCTCTTCCAGATAGTTCATGATCTTCTCTTTGGCTTCTGCCACAGACAGGCCGTTCAGGAAATCGGAATTGACCAAAGTACCATCAGCAACATCGGTATATACAGCTTCTTCTACGCTGACAGGGCTTCCGGCTACAACTTCGATAATAGGCATACCAAACTTTTTAGCGAACTCCCAGTCTCTCTCATCATGGGCAGGTACTGCCATGATAGCGCCGGTACCGTAAGTCATCAATACATAGTCAGATACCCATACAGGGATCTCTTTACCGTTGACGGGATTGGTAGCGGTCAGACCCTGGATGCAGACACCGGTCTTATCCTTTGCCAGCTCGGTACGTTCGAAATCAGACTTTTTCGCAGCCATCTCACGATATGCCACGATATCATCCCAGTTCTTGATCTCGTCCTTGTATTTATCCAGTACAGGATGCTCCGGAGATACTACCATGTAGGTAACACCGAACAGAGTATCCGGTCTGGTGGTGTAAATGCGCAGCTTCTCATCTTTTCCGGTGAGGGTAAAGTCTACTTCCGCACCCTGGGACTTTCCGATCCAGTTCTTCTGGGAAACCTTGACACGCTCGATATAATCTACGGTGTCCAGTCCCTGGATCAGCTTGTCTGCATATTCAGTGATCTTCAGCATCCACTGGCTCTTGACCTTACGGATGACTTCGGAACCGCAACGCTCGCAGACGCCATTGACTACTTCCTCATTTGCCAGACCTACCTTACAGGAGGTACACCAGTTGATAGGCA
>ENA-UOJH01001882-UOJH01001882.1-human-gut-metagenome-genome-assembly--contig:-C148-NODE-1882-length-14344-cov-3.559661_pt1 | contig 14344 bp, 9 predicted proteins | sample MGYA00242345_ERZ723892 | MGnify/ENA metagenome assembly ERZ723892 | reverse complement strand
GCTACGCAATTATCCCGCATACAGAATCCGGACCGGAAGAAGGAGTATCAATTTATCTCCCCATCCGTATCGCCCCGTAAAGAGGAACGTGACAGTGTCTTCGCTTCCTTGTTGATCGCCGGGAATCGTAGGGTGGAGCCATGGGCCTCTTCCGCTCTCGCTAATTTGAACCATCGCCTACGAGAACAAGAGTCGGTCGCTTATATCCGTCCGGCCTTGGAAGCGATGCCGGAAGTACAGCGGACTGGCGATATCTTTTTCCCCACCGCTTGGGTTCGCTCCTTGCTTTCCGCCCATACATCGAAGGAAGCTCGGGAAGAAGTTGATGCGTTTTTTACCGCGCATCCGGACTTCCCCTTGATGCTTTCCAATAAGATTAAGCAGCAAGCGAGTCATTTGTATTAAAGTAAATCATTATATTTGTCCTTGAGAACGAATTAATAAGAAACGAGCATTTGTATGACGGCAATGGAACTAAAATGCCCAAAGATGGATTTGGTCGAAGAATTGTTAAGCATCGATGAGACAGAGATCAACTTGCTCTAACATCTACGACAAAGCAGAACGTGAATCTATAAGCTTGAAAGAGATAGAAGAGTTGCTTCGTAAGAACGGATTGAAGTAATATCGATATTGTGATAATATTTTGTCAGAAATATTTGTTCTTTCAATTATTATTGTAACTTTACGACGTAAATAACAAAAGAAATGAAAATAACGACTACATTATATCACCATCATCATTACAGCGGGCAATAGTTCGGTGGGCTGAATGGTATGTATGTACTCATGATAAAAAGATAAAGGCTTGCCGTTTTGCGGTAAGCCTTTTTTTGTTGATATTTATAATATAAAAATAAGATATAGTTATGTTGAGAATTGCGGTACAATCGAAAGGCCGTCTGTACGACGAGACCATGATGTTGCTTGAAGAAGCGGGTATTAAACTAAACAGGGGCAAACGCATCCTGTTATTATCTTCAAAAGGTTTTACGGTAGAGGTATTATTCCTTCGTGATGATGATATTCCTCAGTCTGTGGCTAACGGTGTGGCGGATATTGGGATTGTCGGAGAGAACGAGTACGTGGAGAAAGGGCAAGAGGCGAGATTGATCAAGCGTCTGGGCTTTAGTAAGTGCCGTCTATCCTTAGCGATCCCCAAAGATGAGGAATATAAGGGGGCTGAGTGGTTTGAGGGAAAAACGATCGCTACTTCCTATCCCGTGATCCTACGGTCTTTCTTAGAGGAGAGAGGCGTGAAGGCGGATATTCATGTAATCAGCGGCTCCGTGGAAATCGCCCCGGGCATTGGTTTGGCGGACGCTATCTTTGATATCGTAAGTTCCGGTAGCACTTTGGTAAGCAATCAATTGAGAGAAGTGGAGGTAGTCCTTCCTTGTGAGGCTTTATTGATCGCCAACAATAATCTATCCAAAGAGAAACTGGAGATCTTGGATGAGCTTCTATTCCGCTTCGAGGCGATTCAAGTTGCCGAGGGCAAGAAGTACGTGTTGCTGAACGCTCCGAAAGAAAAGCTGGATGAGATTATCGAGGTGCTTCCCGGTATGAAGAGCCCGACCATCACGCCTTTGGCAAACGATGAATGGGTCTCTGTTCAATCCGTGATCGCCGAGAAGCATTTCTGGGAAATTATTGGTAAACTAAAATCATTGGGGGATGAAGGTATCTTGGTGCTTCCGATCGAGAAAATGATCGTATAATATGGAGATTATAAAATATCCCGGACGTGAGGAATGGAGCTCACTAACCAAACGTCCCGCATTAGATGTAACCACCTTGTTCGATACGGTCTGTACGGTATTGGACGAGGTACGTGAGCAGGGTGACACTGCCGTAAAAGCGTATGAGGAAAAGTTTGATAAGGTGCTCCTTTCTTCCCTTCAAGTCTCGGAAGAGGAGATGCGGGAAGCGGACGCCTTGGTCGCTGAGGACTTGAAACAGGCGATTCGTACGGCAAAGGCGAATATCGAGAAGTTCCATGCCTCGCAGCGTTTCGAGGGAAAGAAAATGGAGACTACCCCGGGAGTCACTTGTTGGCAGAAAGCGGTAGCGATCGAGAAAGTCGGTTTATATATTCCGGGCGGAACGGCGCCCTTGTTTTCCACGGTATTGATGTTGGCAGTGCCCGCACGTATCGCCGGCTGCAAGGAGATCGTTTTATGTACGACACCGAACCGGGAAGGGAAAGTACATCCCGCTATCCTGTTCGCCGCGGAGGTCGCGGGTGTAAGTAAGATATTCAAGGCCGGAGGAATCCAAGCGATAGCGGCGATGGCCTATGGGACGGAATCGGTCCCCAAGGTGTACAAGATCTTTGGCCCCGGTAATCAATACGTGACGGCGGCGAAGCAATTAGTAAGCCTAAAAGAAGTCGCCATCGATATGCCCGCCGGACCATCCGAGGTAGAGGTGATCGCGGACGAGACAGCGAATCCCGATTTTATCGCCGCCGATTTCCTCTCGCAGGCCGAGCATGGGGTGGATAGCCAAGCGATCCTCGTAACCGCTTCGGAAACGATCGTGGAACCCGTGGCCCGTGCCATCCAAGAGCAACTCGATCGTTTGCCTCGAAAGGAAATTACCGAGAAATCATTAGCGCACAGCCGTATCATCGTATTGAAAGATTCGCAGGAAGTCGTGGACTTCACGAACCAATACGCTCCCGAGCACTTGATTATCCAGACGGCGGATTACGCCTCTATCGCGGAGCGAATCGAGAATGCCGGCAGTGTCTTTATGGGCCCGTATACTCCGGAAAGCGCAGGCGATTATGCTTCCGGCACGAATCATACCTTGCCGACCAACGGTTATGCCAAGGCATATAGCGGCGTAAACTTGGATAGCTTCATCAAGAAGATCACTTTCCAGGAGATCTCTTCCGATGGTATCCGTGCCTTGGGCGGCACGATCCAGACCATGGCGGCCAACGAGCAGCTGGATGCTCACCGCAACGCAGTAACAATTAGATTGAACACGATATGAAAGACCTGAAAGATTTAGTAAGACCGAATGTCTGGAACTTGAAACCGTATTCATCCGCCCGTGATGAGTTTCACGGGGATGCCTCCGTTTTTCTGGACGCGAATGAGAATCCGTGGAATGTGCCGTATAACCGTTATCCCGATCCCTTGCAGTGGAAACTGAAGGATCGTCTGGCCGTGTTGAAAGGCGTGGATCGTAGCTCGATCTTCTTGGGCAATGGTAGCGACGAGGCCATCGATCTGGTGATCCGTGCTTTTTGCGAGCCGGGGTTGGATAGTGTAGTGACGATCTCGCCGTCGTATGGCATGTATGAGGTGGCAGCGAATGTAAATAACGTGGAATGCCGTAAGGTTTCTTTGGACGAAAACTTTGATTTGGATGCGGAAGCCGTATTGGAATCGGCAGACGAGTGGACAAAAGTGATCTTCCTATGTTCTCCGAATAACCCTAGTGGCAACAGTCTGGATCGTGGCTCGATCTATAAGATCTTGAAGAATTATGAAGGAATCGTGGTGATCGATGAGGCTTATATCGACTTCTCCGCTTATCCCTCTTTCTTGAAGGAATTATCCGGGTTCCCGAATCTGATCGTTCTTCAAACCTTGTCGAAAGCGTGGGGAGCGGCGGGTATTCGTTTGGGTATGGCATTCGCCTCTCCGGAGATTATCGGTGTCTTGAATAAGATCAAATATCCGTATAACGTCAACCAGCTTACACAGGAGAAAGCTTTGGAGCTCTTGAACGACGAGGCGACCATGAAGCACCAAGTGAACGAGATCCTCACGGAGCGTAACCGGCTGGAGAAGATCCTGTCCGAGCCTCCTTTCTCCTATCAAGTATATCCTTCGGACGCTAATTTCTTGTTGGTGAATGTCGCCAAGGCGGATGCCATGTATAATGGGCTCGTGAAGAAAGGGATCGTAGTGCGTAACCGTAGTAACGTGCAGAAATGCCGGGGTTGCCTTCGTATTACGATCGGTACGCCGAAAGAGAATGATAGCTTATTGAACGCGATGAAAAACATGAAATTATGAGCACGAGGAAAAGAGCGTTGTTTATCGACCGGGACGGCACGCTTGTAAAAGAGCCGCCCGTAGATTATCAATTGGATAGCTTGGAGAAACTAGAGTTTGTCCCGAAGGTGATGCGTAACCTCTATTTCATTCGCGAGCGGTTGGATTTCGAGTTCGTGATGGTCTCCAACCAAGACGGGCTGGGTACGCCCTCTTTCCCGGAGGAGACTTTCTGGCCTGCCCATAACTTGATGCTAAAGACGCTGGAAGGCGAGGGGATCGTGTTCGACGATATCTTGATCGATCCTTCCTTTCCCGAGGATAATTCCCCGAATCGTAAGCCTCGTACGGGAATGCTCACGAAATATATGACCGGTGAATACGATCTGGAGAATAGTTTCGTGATCGGGGACCGCCTTACGGATATGGAGTTGGCCCATAATCTGGGCGCTAAAGGTATCTGGTTGCGCCCGGAGGAGGGAGCGGAGAGTGAGTTGGTGGCTTACGCTACCTCATTGTCTCCCGCCTATATCACGGATGATTGGGATAAGATCACCGAGTATCTGTTTGCCGGCGAGCGTCGTGCGGTCGTACAGCGTACCACGAAGGAGACGGACATCTATGTGGACTGGAATCTGGATGGAACCGGAAAGACATCTATCTCTACCGGGCTTGGTTTCTTCGACCATATGCTGGACCAGATCGGTAAGCATTCCGGTACGGACCTGACGGTACGGGTAAAAGGCGACTTGGAAGTCGACGAGCATCATACGATAGAGGATACGGCGATCGCCCTTGGCGAGGCGATGCTGAAAGCGCTGGGTGATAAGCGAGGGATCGAGCGTTATGGGTATTGCCTTCCGATGGACGATTGCTTGTGTAGCGTGGCGCTGGATTTCGGTGGCCGTCCTTGGTTGGTTTGGGACGCTGAGTTCCACCGTGAGAAAGTAGGGGATATGCCTACGGAGATGTTCCTCCATTTCTTCAAGAGCTTGAGCGACGCTGCCCGCATGAATTTGAATATCCGTGCCGAGGGTACGAACGAGCATCATAAGATAGAAGGTATCTTCAAGGCTTTGGCCCGCTCGATCAAGATGGCGATCCGACGAGATATTTATCGGTTTGAGCTACCGAGTACGAAAGGGCTCTTGTAATCTGTAAAAAACACTACTGTATTTGTGCACGAATACAGTAGTGTTTTAGTCTGAATACTATTGTGTTTATCCACAAACACTATAGTGTTTTCGACTCAGATTCTATGACATCAGATAAACCGATAAAAGCCTATAGAGGATATTCCTCGAAAGCATATAGAACCGTGGAGAGATACCTTTCTCCTGTGTCCGGAAGCAACGCCACGATCGTTTTTCCCTCATTCTCCGGAAGTTTAGCTAGTTCCACGGCGGCGTATACAGCGGCGCCGGAAGATATTCCTACCAGCAACCCTTCTTTCCCTGCCAGTTCCCGGCTGGTACGGATAGCGTCATCGTTCGTTACTTGCAGGATCTTGTCAACTACCTCCCCGTTGTAGGTCTTGGGGATAAAGCCGGCTCCGATGCCCTGTATCTTGTGCGGGCCGGGCTTGCCTCCGGAAAGTACCGGTGAATCGCTAGGCTCTACCGCTACGATTTGTACGTTCGGGTTGTGAGCTTTCAATCCGGCACCGACACCGCTGACCGTGCCTCCGGTTCCTACGCCGGCTACAAACAGATCGACTTTACCATCCGTATCACGCCAGATCTCTTCGGCGGTCGTACGGATATGTACGGCCGGGTTAGCGGGATTCTCGAATTGTTGTAGGATGATGGAACCGGGAGTCGCGTCACGCAGTTCCTCCGCTTTGGCGATGGCTCCTTTCATGCCTTCCGCCCCGGGGGTGAGGACGAGTCGGGCACCTAACGCTTTCAATAAATTACGACGCTCTGCACTCATGGTATCCGGCATGGTCAGGATTAATTTGTAGCCTTTCGAGGCGGAGACAAAAGCAAGTCCGACTCCGGTATTACCGCTGGTCGGTTCGATAATGGTAGCGCCGGGTTTCAATAAGCCTTTAGCCTCGGCGTCCTCGATCATCGCCAAGGCGATGCGGTCTTTTACGCTACCAGCCGGGTTGAAATATTCCAGCTTGCCGATTACTTGGGCTTTAAGGCCCTTGCTCGCGTTGAAATTAGAGAACTCCAACAGGGGAGTGTTGCCGACAAGGTCGGTCAGTTGTCTTGCTATTCTTGCCATATACAAATGAATTTTGTTGTTTCTGGATTCTTTTATTTATATGACAAAGATAGTGGATGGATTGTTTACGGCATATACCATAAACCGGGTATTTTTTTACCTCCTTCTATGCGTCACGCACAAAAGGAGGTTACAATCATAATTATATACAAGTCTGAAAGGACTATCTTTAATGTCTGCCTCCTCCTAAGGCTTGGTAGAGGTTTACGGTGGCTTGAAGCTCGTCAAAACGATCCGTTACTTGGGAGAGCTGGGCGCTGAGCAGGGTTTGCTGTGCCGTGAGCACTTCCAGATAAGTGGTGTTTCCATGCGTCATCAGCAATTGGGTGCTACGGACGGCATCTTCAAGCGATTCGATTTGGTGTGTACGCAAGTCGATCTTTCCCTTTGCGGTCTGGGCTTGGGTAAGTGCGTCGTTCACCTCTTTTCCGGCGTTGAGCACGGTTTGTTGGAAAGTGAGCTTGGCCTCTTCTTGCTGCGCTTTCGCTATTTTCAATTGGGCGATATTCGCTCCTTTGTTAAATAGCGGTTGCGTGAGGGAGCCGACCGCCGATAGTAATAGTTTACCCGGATTTACGATGTAACTACCTGCGCTGTTTGTCCACCCCGCGCTGCCGCTAAGACGTAGCGAGGGATAAAAATTGGAGCGTGCGGAGGCTGTCCCGTAGAACGCTTGCGCCAATGCGTACTCGGCGCTACGTACATCCGGACGGTTCGAGAGCATCTGTACCGGGATACCGATAGCCAGATCCGGGGTTAAGGATTGGTCTTCCAACCTTCCTCGCTCAATATCCTGAGGTATCTCTCCCAATAAGACGGCAAGCGTATTCTCGGTCTCCCGGATGGTCTGTCCCAGATCTTTAACAGAGGTCTCGATGGAGTAGCAAGTAGCCTCGGTTTGCGATACGGCCGCCTCGGTAGTCATGCCGGCTGCCATTAATGCTTGGGTGGTACGAAGGCTTTCTAGCCATTTCACGGCGGTTTCTGTCGTGATCTCGTATTGCCGGTCCAGCATCAATAAGGTGTAATACAGGTTGGCGATATTGGCGATCAGTTGTGTTTGTACGGCTTGGCTATACGCTTGGCTTTGCGACAAGGCGGCTTTCGCTTGTCGTTTGGCGTTTGTCAGCCGGCCGAAGATATCGATCTCCCAACTGGCCGATACCGGGACGTTGTATGTCCACGACGCTTTCGCCTTATCAAAGCTACTTGTCGTGCCCTGTGGATCTAGGGAGAGCGACGGGAGGTAGGAGAGGCGGGAGGTCATTAACGCCGCCTCAGCTTCTTGTACCTTTAGATGGGCGATCCGCAGATCTGTATTATTGGCTAATCCCCGTTCGATCAAGGATTGCAAGGCCGGATCGGTGAACAGGTCCCGCCAACTGATATTCCCGATGGAGAAGGTATCTGCCGGGGCTATCTCCTCCCGATATAGATTCTCTGGGAGGGTGGCGACAGGCTCGTATTTCTTGTAAATGCCGCAGCTATTCAACGCTAGCGTCGCTACGGCAAAGAGTATGATGTTATTCTTCATATACATTATATATATATACAACTGGATAGATTATTTCTTGCTATCTAAATATTCTTTTCTTTCTTCGGCGGCCTCTTTTACCTCTTCTTGCACCTGCCAATCAAGGGAACGCTCGAATTGGATCGGGCGTAGTTTCTCTTGCAGGTATTGGAACGTGATGAATAAGCAAGGCACGATAAATAACAAAGCCAATGTACCGATCAACATACCGCCAACGGCACCGGTTCCCAACGAGCGGTTTCCATTAGCGCCTACGCCGTTGGAGACGATCAATGGCAGCAAACCGAATATCATCGTAAGAGCGGTCATCAAGATCGGGCGCAGACGAACCTTTGCCGCGCTAAGAGCGGCTGAAGTCAGGCTCATACCGGACAAGCGGCGCTGGGTAGCGTACTCCGTCAATAAGATGGCGGTCTTCGCCAACAATCCGATCAACATGATCAAACCGGTTTGCAGATAAATGTTATTCTCCAATCCCATGAACTTAGCGAACAAGAAACTACCCATCAAACCCATCGGTACGGAAAGAATCACGGCGAAAGGAACAAGGAAACTCTCGTACAAGGCACTTAGGATCAAATAAATCATCAAGATACAGATACCGAAGATGATAATGGTCGTATTACTCTGCTGGTTCTCCTCACGGGTGATACTACCGAAGTCGTAGCCATACCCTTTTGGGAGCGAAGTGGCCGCTGTCTCTTTTACCGCCTTGATAGCATCCCCGGAGCTATATCCATTGGCCGGTACGGCATTGACGGCGATCGAATTATACATGTTGAAACGGGCTAAAGATTCGGCACCGTATACCTTGGTCAAGGTGATAAACTGACTAAGCGGTGCCATCTCGCCGTTCGACATGCGTACGAACGTATTATTCAAGGAGGCCTCATCCAGACGATATTTAGGATCGGACTGTATCATCACCTTATACACCTTCGAGAAACGGTTGATATTCGACACATATTGCCCTCCGTAATAACCGGAAAGGGTTGATAGAACAGCATCCGGAGTGATTCCGGCCCGTTTGCATTTCGCTGCGTCCACATCCACGCGCCATTGCGGGTACTTGATATCGAAGGTAGAGTAAGCCGTAGCGATCTCGGGCCGTTCACGCAAGGCGGCGAGATATTGCTGGGTCGTGTTAAAGAAGGTCGTTAATTCTCCACCGGCCTAGTCTTGCGTATGCATTTCCAATGCGTTACCCATACCATATCCGGGGATCATGGCCGGGGCGATGGCGAAAATCGTAGCGTCCTTGATATCTGCCGTACGGCCATATACCTGTCCGATCACGGCTTGTACGTTATCTTCCTTGTCCGGGCGCTCATCCCAATGTTTTAGTTTCAAGATGAACATACCGAAAGAGCTACCTTGTCCGGCCAGCAAACCATAACCGGAAACCTTGGAATAAGATTGAAGCTGTGGAATCTGGTTGATCCGTTGCTCGATATTCGTCATGATCTTGTTAGTCGTAGCCAAGGAGCTTCCGGAGGCCGTACTTACGTTGACAAAGACCGTACCTTGATCCTCATCGGGCACCAAGCTGGATTTTGTCGTGTTCATCAAGACGATAAGTAATACGATGGAGCATGCCAACAGCGACCAAGCCAGCCATCTCCGTTTGATAAAGAACAATACCCCATGCTTATATTTTGCGATCATCGAATCGAACGCGGCGTTGAACGCCTTACGGAAGCGGGCGGCGAAGTTATTCTTTTGGGTGCCGTCCTCGTTGATGTAAGGCTTCAATAAGATAGCGCAAAGCGCCGGGCTTAACGTTAATGCGTTAATGGTAGAGATACCTACGGCCTCTGCCATCGTCAAGCCGAACTGCGTATAAAACGTACCGGACGTACCGCTCATAAACGATACCGGGATAAACACGCCCATAAATACCAATGAAGTAGAGACGATGGCGGATGTCAATCCTTTCATCGCGTCCATACTAGCCATATAAGAGGACTTATATCCAACGTCGAACCGAGCTTGGACTGCCTCGACGACAACGATCGCGTCGTCCACCACCGTACCGATCACCAATACCAAAGCGAATAAAGTGATCAAGTTGATACTAAATCCGGCGACCGTCATAAAGGCGAACGTACCGATCAAGGAAACTACGATCGCTACCAACGGAATCAGCGTAGAACGGATATCCTGCAAGAAGACATATACCACAAGGATAACGAGGATAATGGCCTCTATCAAGGTTTTTACAACCTCATGGATCGAGGCGTACAAGAAATCATTCGTACTCATCAATTTTACGACCTCGATACCTTTCGGGAAGTCTTTCGAGGCTTCCTCAAGAAAAGCGTCGATCTTATTATTCACCTCCGTGGCATTCGATCCGGCTGTCTGGAAAACCATACAGGAGATACCCGGCTTACCGTTTGTTTGTCCGATATAGGCATAACTCTCCTTTCCTAACTCAATGTCCGCTATCTCTTTTAGCTTCAATACCTCTCCATCCTCGGTGGAGCGGATCACGATATCGCCGAATTCCTCCGGAGTAAGCAGGCGTCCGCTATATTTCATGGTGTACTGATACGTCTCGTCCGAGTTCTCGCCTAAAGAACCCGTGGCGGACTCAATATTTTGCTCGGCCAACACGGAGGTCACGTCCGAGGGGATCAATTTGTATTGGGCCATAACGTCGGGCTTCATCCAGATACGCATACTGTAATCGCCACCCATAACCATCAACTCGCCGACTCCGGAGATACGGAGTATCTCTGGTTTTAGGTTGATGCTGATGTAATTACTGAGGAAGTTCTCGTCATAAGAACCGTCCGGGCTATAGAGCGAGAAGATCTGTAACATACTGGTCTGGCGCTTGGAAGTCGTGACACCCACTTGGGTAACCTCGGCCGGCAATTGCCCGGTCGCTTTCGATACACGGTTCTGTACGTTTACGGCGGCCATGTCCGGATCGGTTCCTTGTTGGAAATAGATCGTGATCGTGGCGGTACCGGAGTTGGTAGCCGTGGAGGTCATGTAGGTCATATCTTCCACGCCGTTGATCGCCTCTTCCAAAGGGGCTACGACACTCTTCTGCATGGTCTCGGCATTCGCCCCGAAGTAAGTCGTACTGACCATAACGGTAGGAGGGGCGATATCCGGATATTGTTCTACGGGCAAGGTGAAAAGCCCGATGATACCCGCAACCATAATCGTGATGGAAATTACGGCGGACAGTACGGGGCGTTCTATAAATGTGCTAACTTTCATTGTTCTTAATTTTGTTTTACTTCAATCGGTGTTCCTTCACGCAATAAACCTACGCCTTCGGCTACGATCACGTCGCCGCTATTCAATCCGGCGTTTACGATATACTCTTGTCCTCCGTTCACACGGGTCACTTCTACGGGGGCGGATTGCGTCTTGCCGTCCACTACCTTGAAGACAAATACCCGGTCTTGGATCTCGAACGTGGCGGCTTGGGGAATTACGACGCAGTTATCGTATGTAACCGGAATGATCACATTCCCGGAGCCCCCGCTATTCAATAATTGCTCCTCGTTCGGGAATGCGGCACGCAAGCTGACTGTTCCGGTGTTTTGATCGATAATGCCGCTGATCGTCTCGATCTTTCCCGTTTGGGGATAAAGCGATTTATCGTTCAGTTGAAGCTCTATCTCGGGCATATTCTCCAAGGCTTTGTCTTTCGAGCCGTATTGACGGGTCAAGGCCAATAGCTGATTCTCGGTCATGGAGAAATACACATACATCTCGGAATTGTCCGATACCGTGGTGAGCGATTTGGGCAGGTTTGCGCTTACTAATGCGCCTACACGATAAGGCAGGGTTCCGATGACGCCGTTCGAGGGGCTTTTCACTTCCGTGTAAGAAAGGTTGTTACGGGCGTTTATCTCTTGTGCCTCCGCTTGGGCTAATTGGGCTTTTGCCGAGAGTAGAGTGTTGTAGGCGGTCTTTAGGTCGAACTCGGAAACTACTTTGTTTTTATACAATTCTTGTTTACTGTCGTAGGTCAGTTGCGCTGTCGCTACAGATGCCTTAGCGGCCTCTACGTTCGCAATGGCGGTGTTTAAGGCCGCTTGATAAGGGACTTGATCAATAATAAATAAGACTTGTCCTTTTTTTACGCTCTCGCCTTCCGTTACGCAGAGCTTTGTAATAAAGCCGGATACTTGCGGATAAATATCGATATCCTGTTTTCCTCGTATACTCGCCGAGTAATTATTGGATAAAGTTTTCTCCGAAGTGAATACGGTCATTGTCGCATACCCTGAACTTTGTTGGATTACAGGGCTTTGTTTACACCCAACAGCTACGATACACCATAAGGCGATCGCAGTCTTCATCAATCGATTTTGCTTTTTCATCTTAACTAATACCTATATTTTCGGATGCAAAGCTACTCGCTTATCGGCGAACCATTGTTTCCACAATGAGGCGATGATTGTTCATTTTGAGATGGAATGATCCGTTATATGCTAATGATCTCTTATATTCGCGGGCAAAATAGTAGACATATGAATCCATTTGAGATAGAGAGAGGAGAGTCGTTCATAATAGGCGATTCCGATTTGAGGGAGTTATTGGATCGTCCTTACAAGAGCGGATATGGCATGATCTTATTTTGCTATAAAGGAACGGCGAATATATCCGTCGATTTGAGCCGATGGGATATCCGGCGCAACACGGTGATCGTATTGATACCGGATACGATCCTGACGTTGAACGCGAGTAGCGAGGATTTCAAGGTACAATATATATCCTTTTCGAAGGTCTTGTTCGACGAGGCCGTATTCCGGCTGGATCCGCCCTTTTTCCGCTTCATAAAGGATAGCCCTTGCTATACGCATCCCGCCGATCAGGAGGAGACCATAAATGTGATCATCCGGCTGTTTTGGCTGATTTACATGGATCGGAATAACGTGTACCGTGATATGATCGTGAAAAACCAGTTGCAATGCTTCTTCCTTAATATGTATGATAAGACAAGGTACTCCTTCTCGAGCCGCCAGCAAAATGGGTGCAACCGTGGGGAGGAGTTGTTCCATAAGTTCATCAATTGCATCCATGCCCATTATCTCGACCAGAAAGAGGTCTCTTTCTATGCGAACGAGCTTTGTATCTCTCCCCGTTATCTCTCCACTATCACCCGGCAAGTGGCGGGCGAGTCGGCGAAGACCATTATAGACCGGCATATCATATTGGAGACAAAGGTGTTGTTGCGTACCACGGAAATGACCGTGCAGGAGATAACGAACCACTTGAACTTTCCCAGCCAATCCTATCTGGGACGGTATTTCAAGAAGCATACGGGGGAGTCACCCATAGAGTATCGAATGAAAAGGAAGTGATACCACTTACTGCAAGGCGGGTTGCAGTAAAATAGCCATGAGGTTTTGTCCTTATAAAGCTGTGGAAGCTTTTCCCGTTTGCCCTTGATCGAACGTATCCGTGATTAAGGTAAGAGCACCATCTCCCGTCACGTTGCAAGCCGTACCGAAGCTATCTTGCAAAGCGAATATCGTAAGCAATAATGCCGTTCCCGCCTCGTCGAAACCTAGGATAGCGATGATCAGGCCCAATGAGGCGAGCACCGTACCGCCCGGTACGCCGGGAGCGCCGATCGCGAAGAAACCAAGCAAGATGATAAATACGAACATCGTCGTGAAGTCCGGCATGCTGCCATATAATATTTGCGAGACGGTCAATACGAAAAACACTTCCGTCAAGATAGAGCCGCATAGATGGATGTTCGCAAACAGGGGGACAGTCACGTCAATTACTTCCTCTCGCAAGATCTTGCTTTTCTTGGCGCAGGTCAAGGCCGTGCCCAAGGTGGCGGCGGATGACATGGTGCCTAAGGCTGTCAAATAAGCGGGTCCGTAGTATTTCAATACGCCCCAGCTATTTTTCCGGGAGTAGATCGATGCGACTACATACAGTAAGGTCAACCAGATGTAATGGCAAATGATGACAATCAACAGGACGGATAAAAAGATAGGCAACTGCTTTGTAATCGCCCCCTCATAACTAAGGACACAGAAATTTGCGGCGATGAAAAGCGGCAGGACCGGCATCAAGACCCGTTCTACCAATTTAAGTACCATGTTCTGGAATACTTCCAGCAACCTCTCCATCTCCTCGGATTTAACCCATGCGGTAGAAAGTCCCAGCATCACGGCCAATACCAATGCCGACATAACGCTCATCACTGGCGGAATCTCTAGATTAAACAACATGGGAGGGATGTCTTTTAGACCTTCCGAGGCGGTTTGAATATGCAAATGCGGTATTAATTCATAACCCACAACGGCGCCAAAGGTAGCGGCGCCAACCGATGACAGGTATGCGATACTAAAAGCGAATAATAAGACTTTGGATGCGTTGCTTTTCAAGCGGGCGATAGAAGGCGCCACGAATCCTAGAATGATCAACGGAACCAAGAAGAAAATAATCTGTCCCGTAATTTGTTTTACGATCATGACCGCTTTTAACACAGACTCGTTTACGGCAAGCCCAACCAGAAGTCCGATCAAGACGGCCAGTATCAACCGTACGATCGTGTTGGAAAGAATCTTTT